>OOIF01001515.1_pt1 | contig 18980 bp, 16 predicted proteins | sample 1691961 | NCBI WGS metagenome assembly OOIF01 (sample SAMN06348146, study PRJEB24527) | human gut metagenome | biome: human gut; feature: ankylosing spondylitis patient; material: feces | host: Homo sapiens | place: China | collected 2015-10 | reverse complement strand
GGCGCAGCGCCGCCCACCGGCTTGCCAGCGCCGCAGCCAACTTTGCCGCCAAGGAGGCTTTTTTAAAGGCCGCAGGCACCGGCCTGGGCGGCTTTGCACTGACAGATTTAACGGTATTGCGTAAAGAAAGTGGCGCGCCTTATTTTGCCCTGACCGGCCCCGCCGCCGAATGGACCGCCGCCAACGCCCTGACCCCGCACCTGAGCCTGACCCACGAAAACGGCCTGGCCTGCGCGTTTGTAATTCTGGAACAAAACAAATAACTGCCTTTTACGGGCGGCCATGGGCCGCCTTATTTTGTAACAATCGGAAAGGAGGTCCGCCGTGCCGACAAAAGCCCCCCGCGCCAGCAATCTGGAACTGCTGCGCATCCTTTGCATGCTGCTCATCATCGGCGACCACCTCACCGGCCAGGGCGGCATTGCGGATTATTCCACGCTGCCGTCCTCCTTCGTGTTCTGCCTCATCGGCTGCGGCTCCCGCATTGCCTGCACCGTGTTTGTGCTGGTGGGCAGCTGGTTTATGTGCGAACAGCCGTTCAAAACCCGCCGCCCGTTGTCGCTTTGGCTGTCGCTGTGGCTGTACACCGTGCCGGTCACGCTGCTGTGCAGGCTGGCCGGGCTGGATGTCTCCCTCGGCGCACTACGCTGGGCGGCGTTTCCCGCCGGTACGCGCCAGCTGTGGTTCATCTCGGACTATCTGGTGCTGCTGCTCTGCGTGCCGCTGCTCAACCGACTGCTGCACGGGCTGCCCCGCCGCGCCCACAAAGGCGTGCTGCTGGTGCTGGCTGTGCCGCTGGTCGTTTACCCCACGGTGTTTGGCCAGGATGGAATTTTGGGCGATACGGCGTGGATGTTCCTCTACGATTACCTGCTGGCTGCCTACCTGCGCCGCTGGCCGGATAACCGTCTGTCCCGCCTGCTGAACCGCCCCGCCGCGGCGCTTGTCCTCGGCCTGGGCCTGCCGCTGGCCAACACCGCCATCCGCGCCGTGCTGGAATACCGGGGCGCGACCGACAGCAAGGCGTTCCAGTACATTGCCTACTACCGCACGGCGCTGGGCGCACTGCCCGGCCTGCTGGCGGCGCTGGCGCTGTTCCACTTCTTCAAAAATCTGGACCTCGGCAGTAACCGGCTCATCAACGGGCTGGCGGGCACGACGCTGGGCGTTTACATTCTGCACCAGGTCCCCGTGCTGCGGGACTTTTTGTGGAACGGCATCTTCCATGCCCAGGCGCACCATGGCTCGGCGGCGTACACGCTGCTGGTCATCGTGCTGACCTTCGCGGGCTGCGCGGCCATCGACACGCTGCGTACCAGGTTTATCATGCAGCCCTTGCAGCGCAGCCGTGCGTTTACGGCTTTTTGCGTCAAAGGCGACGCGCTGGCCGCAGAAATCGAAAAACAGAGTGATTAAAAAAACCTCCTCTCGCTTATACTCTAGGTAAGCAAACGAGAGGAGGCTTTTTCTATGGAAGTGCACAGAGGCGAGGTTTTTTACGCCGACCTAAGCCCCGTCGTGGGCAGCGAGCAGGGCGGGATACGGCCGGTACTTATCATCCAGAATGAGATCGGCAACCGGCACAGCCCCACGGTGATCGCGGCGGCCATCACCAGCCGGCAGGATAAAAACCGCCTGCCTACGCATATCAGCGTGCGGGCCGACCGCTGCGGCCTGGCCAAGGACAGCATTATTTTGACCGAGCAGATCCGTACCCTGGATAAGCGCCGCCTGCGGGAGCGCGCGGGCCGCATCCCCGAGGATGACATGCGCCGCGTGGATGAAGCCCTGGGCGTATCCATGGGGCTGGAAAGCCAGAGCACCCACCAGGACGGCGGTTATTTCTGAGGATCGGCGGCATCTTCCTCCACACTGACGGGCACGCCGCGGTGCTCCACGGGTGTGGAGAACACGATTTGCGTGCGGGTGCGGCCAAACTGCTGCAAATGGTTGATGAACTGATCCAGCTCCTGCGTGGTGGCAAACAGCACCTCGATCAGCATGCTGTAATCGCCGGTCACGCAGTTGCACTCCACCACATGGGGGCAGCTTTCAATGTAGGGGTAAAATTCCGGCTTGCGCTGGGGGTCCATGTCCAGGTTGATGAACGCCTTGACCATGTACCCCAGCATCGGCGCGGCCACCTGGGCCTGATAGCTCATGATCGCGCCGGAGCTTTCCAGCCGGGCCATGCGGGCCGACACCGCAGGGCTGGATAAAAATACACGGTCGGCAATTTCTTTCAGCGGTGCGCGGGCGTCCTTTTGCAGGATGTCCAAGATTTTTCGATCGATACGGTCCATAGCTTCCCCCTAAAAATACCCTCTAAAAAACAGACACGACCCCCACCAACGGCGCGTCATTGCACCGCAAGCAGGGGTCGCTTTACTATGTAAAGTATTCTAGCACACAAAACCGAAAAAGTAAAGTGCCGGCTGAAAAAAATAAAATGGGTGAGAGGATGCGCCACCTCCCTCCCAGAGGGAGGCTTTTAGCGGTTCCACTCCGGCATATCCGGGAACACATCCCTTGCACTGAACAACCGATCGTTATAATACATTTCAAAATGGCAGTGGTTCCCGAAGGAGTTGCCGGTATTGCCCACATAGCCTATGACCTGCCCCTGCTCCACCACGTCGCCTACGTGCACCGCCTGGGCCGACATGTGGGCGTACAGCGTTTGGTACCCGTTGCCGTGGTCGATCTTCACGTAGTTGCCCCAGCTCCAATGGCGGGTACATTCCACCACGGTTCCGGCGTCGGCGGCGTAAATTTCGGTGCCGTAGGGTGCGGCAATGTCCGCGCCACGGTGATAGTTGATTCCGGGAGTAAAGTTCGCCCAGCGGGAAATGTGCCGGTAGGCGGGCACGGGCCAGATGAAACTGCCGGTGCCCAGCTTTGCAACCGGGTGCCCCGGCGGATGACCTCCGGCACCGGCTCGGCAGTGCGGGCTACATCCAACACGCGGCTGTCCACCTCGGCGCCGTTTTCGTACACTACCTCGTAGGTCACGGTCTCGCGGCCCGGCACGCCGGTCTGCACGGTCTCGCTTTTGCCAAAATCCAGCGTGTCATCTTCCACAATTTGGGTATCGTAGGCAAGCTCCTGCTCGTACCGCTCCCGGCGGCGGATCTGTACCCGCAGCAGCTCGCCGTCATTGGCCTGCAGGGCGGATACAACCTCGGTATAGGGGCTGACCGACCCGGTCAGGTAAATGCCGTCTGCCAGCGTCAACTCGTGGGCAAACACCACGCGGCTGTCGGCGTCGGCGGGGTCCATGTACGGACGGCGCACCGCGGCCAGCAGGGTGCGCAGGTGGTCGCCCTCGGTGGTCACAAAGCGCAGGGCGCCGTCCACGTAGACGGCGGTGCCCGCAGTAATTTCACTGCCGCTGGCCTGCAAAATGGCGTTGGCCACCTCACCGGGGGTCATCGTGTCGGCGCTGACGGCCAGCGTAAAGGCCGGGTCCAGGTCCCAGTTGGGCACGTCGGCTCCTGCCGCTTCCAGAAGGGCGCGGGCGGTGTTCACGCGGGCCTGCACATCGGCGCGGGCAGTATCAAAGTCCTGCTCGCTGGCCACATAGCCCACCACGGTGCCATTTACTTCCACCCGCAGGGCAAAGGGCTGGCCAAGCCAGGTGCGCACCAGCCACGCAAAGGCCAGCACTCCCGCCACCGGGACCACCAGCCCCAGCCATGCTTTGGGGCGGCGCAAGGCCTGCCGCAGCTGGATGCACCCCAGCGCGACGGGGCGCAGCACCGCCGTCAGCAGCGCACCCAGTACCCGGACAAACCAGCGGGTAAAGGCGGCCAGTCCGCGTGCAAGGCAGAGCAGCCGATACTCTACATAAAAGCCAAACCAATACAAAAAGTCGTTACTCATTGCGGTACGTAAGCCAGCGGGTTCACGCGGGCGCGGTTGACCCGCAGTTCAAGGTGCAGGTGATAGCCGCCGCCCCCGGTGCTGTACACGTTGCCGGTGTTGCCCACGTAGCCGATGACCTGCCCCTTGGTCACAGCGCTGCCCTGGCTGACGGCAATGCTGCTCAGGTGGGCATACAGGCTATCGTAGGTGTTGCCGTCGTCGGCCGTGCCGTGGCTGATCTGCACACAGTTGCCGTAGCTGTACACGGCGGCGGCCGCGCTCACGATGCCATCAGCAATGGCGTAGACCGGCGTGCCGCCCGGCGCGGCAAAGTCGGTGCCCCGGTGGGGGATGCCCCAGGGGTCGGCCTCGCCAAACTGGGTGGTGATGCGCCCATAGCTGTCCAGCGGGCAGCGGAAGGCAAGGCTGGTCAGGTGCAGGTCGGCGGTGGTGTACTTGCTGCTTTGGGCGCGGGCGTAGGCGTCCAGATCCGCCGTGGCCTGCAGATAGGCTTTGCGGGCGGCCTCGGTCACCACAGCTTGTGCCTGTTCGGCGGCCTGCTGCTCGGTCAGGGCGGTGTTGGCGGCTTGTAAGGCGCTGCCCAGCTCGTTTTGTGTAGCTTCCAGGGCGGTCTGCTGGGCATCCAGCGCCGCGCGGGCGGCCTCGGCTTCGTCAGCAGCGGCTTGGGCCTCGGCGCGGGCGGTGTCCAGGGCTTCGGCCTCGGCGTTCAACTGCACCAGGGCGGCGCTGTTGTGGTCGGCCAGCTCCCGCAGGGTCTCGGCAAAGGTCAGCATCTCGTACAGGCTGCGGGCCTGCATCAAAAGGGTAATGCTGCCGCCGCCGTCCAAAAGCTGCATCGCGCCCATCTGGCTTTTGCAGCGGGCCAGGCTGGCGTCGTACTCGGCCTGCTTGTCCGCCAGCGCCTGGGCGGCCTGCTCGGCGGCCGCGGTGCGCTCGTCCAAGGTGCGCTGGGCCTCCTGCAAGGCTGTATATATGCCGCTCAACTGGGCGGCGACTTCGGCGCTCTGCCCCTGCAATTGGTCGATCTGGCTCTGGGTCTCGCTTTGCTGGTTTTGCAGTTCTTCCAGTTCTTGCTGGGCTTCGTTGTAGGCCCGCTGGGCTTGATTCTGTTTTGCCGATAATTCGTCCTTTTTGTTGTCGGCATACGCGCCAAACGGCGCAAAAAGGGTGCAAAAAGGCAGCCCCGCCGCCAACAGGGCGGGGCCGGGGGAAGAATATTTCATAGGAGTGTTACCTTATTATAGGGTAGACAGGAGTTCGCAAACCGTCTGCGGGTCTACGGGTTCGCTGTTTTTCAGCACTTCCCAATGCAGGTGGGGGCCGGTGCTGGCCCCGGTGCTGCCGCAGGCGGCGATCTCCTGGCCTTGCACGACCTGCTGCCCGACCTGCACCTTCACGCTGCCCAGGTGGCTGTATCGCGTCTGCCACGAGGCACCGTCGTCCATGCCGTGGTACAGCACCAGATAGTAGCCGTCGTCCTCATTATAGTCGTACTCGGTCACGGTGCCGTCGGCGGCGGCCAGTACGGTGGTGCCCTCCGGGGCCGCCAGGTCTACGCCGGTGCGGTTTTGGGCGAAAGTGCTGCTCATCCGCACATCGTCAGAAAGGTCGAGCGGCAGCGAAAAGACAACGGCCTGCGCCCCCTGGCCGCCCAGTGCTTCATCCATCGTGTGCATGGCATCGTATAGCTTGGCGTCGACGCATCGGTCAATGAGTTCCTGCCGCTCCTCGTCGGTCGGCTCGGCGCTGTCGCCCTCCCCGTGATAGGCGGTAAACCAGCGCGGAGAGGTCAGGGTGTTATCCACATATACTTCAAAATGACACTGGTTGCCGGTGGTTTGGCCGGTGCTGCCTACGTAGCCGATCAGCTGCCCCTGCACAACGCTTTGCCCGGTTTGCACGGTGGAACTTTGCAGGTGGGCGTACAGGGTGCGCCAGCTGTAACCCTCGCCGTTCGTGCCGTGGTCAATGACCACAAAGTTGCCCCAGCTGTAATGCTCGGCAGCCTGCACGACAACACCGTCAGCCGCAGCCAGTACATCGGTGCCGGGGTCTGCGCACAGATCATCACCACGATGGCCGTTGTTCTTAAAGCGGGAGATATACTTGTAATCCGGTACAGGATCGATAAACAGCGGGCTGTTGTCGGGGTCCTCCAGCAGTGGCAGCTGGGCGGTGTTGACCACAGCGGTAGGTGCCTGCGTCGGTGCGGGGGTAGGCGTGGCCTCCGGCTCAGCGGCTTCGGCGGTCTCCGGCGTGGCGGCGGGGGCGTTTTCCAAAGTAGGGCGCACCATGCAGGCCGTCATGCTGGCAGCGATGACCACGGCGCAGACCACCATGGCCCCGGCCCCCAGGCGGCGGTAATGCAGCAGATGCACGATGCGGGTCTTAGCGCTGCCCTGACCAAAAGCCAGGCTGCCGGGCACGCCGCGCCCCTGCATAGCAAACCGCAGAATGCTCTCGCAGTAGGCGCTGCGGGCGGCGGAGGATTGGCCTCGCACGGCAGCTTCGTCGCAGGCGGCCTCCATGTCGCGCTCAAACTCCCGGAAGGCCAGCCACGCCAGCGGGTTGAACCAGTGCAGGCAGGCCACGGCGTAAAACAGCGGCTTGGTCAGCGGGTCGCCCCGGCGGATGTGGGTGCGCTCGTGCAAGATGACGGCGTCCCGGGCGGGGCCAGCCAGCCCGGCGGGCAGGTAGACGCGGGGCCGCAGCAGGCCCAGGGTAAAGGGCGCGGGCACACAGGGGCCGCTGAAGCAGCCATCCGGCGTTTTGCAGGCCAGCGCCACCTGGCGGGACAGGCGCAGGTAGCCCCACACGGCACGCACGGCCAGCAGTGCCACGCCCACAGCCCATACCGCCGCCAGCAGATGCCACACGGTCAGTGTGGTGTACCAGGGCGCAGGCGCGGCGGGGGAGGCGGGAACCATGGCAGGCAGGTCCGGGGCGGTAAGCTCCGGCTGGGTCAGGGCCTGCACAGTGTCGGCGGCCTCGGCCAGTTGGGTGTTTTGCGGGCGGGGCAGGGCAAGCGGGATGCCAAAGGGCAGCACGAACCGCAGTCCCACGGCCAGCCACAGCCAGCACAAAAACCGGCTGGGCGCATGGGCACGGCGCAACAGGCGGCAGACGACCCAGGCCGCCAACGCCGCCGCGCCGCCCCACAGGCTGAGCAGCAAAAACGAAAGCACGGTGCTGCGCATAATAGTCACCCCTCTTTCGATTGGGCCGCGTCCAACAGGGCGCGGATCTCGGCCGCTTCGGCGGCACTGATGGGCTTCGAGTTCAAAAATGCGGCCACGAAGCGCGGCAGGCTGCCGTCAAAGGTCTTGTCCACCACGGCGGCGCTCTCGGCGCACTGCACTTCCTCCTTTTTTACCAGGCTGGTCACAGTGCCGCCCTCGTTTTGCAGAATGCCGCGCTCGCACAGCTTTTTCAGCACGGTATAGGTGGTGCTTTTTTTCCAACCCAGCTCGGCGGCAGAAAGTTTGACCAGCTGGCCGCTGGGCAGGGGCTCGTTGTCCCACACCAGGCAGGCAAACCGGTATTCAGCTTCGGCTAAATGGTTCATGGTTTTCTCCTTTGGTCTACACAGATAGACTTCTTCTATTTGTAGTCTATCACAGTAGACCAAAATTGTCAATAAAAAATGCTTTCCCCCACCTAGGGTGTATCTGATAAGTCAAAAGTGCTGGAAAATTCGCTGAAAAGCAACAGCTGCAAGGCGCGAATCCGCTGCAATACTGGATGTATTGCAAGGATGAGCAACGCAGCAGATGTGCTTTTTAGTAGAATTGAACAGCGCTGAGGACTTTTCAGATACACCCTAAGCAGGGGAAAGCAGAAATTAAATTACCTTATGCTCCATCCATTTGCCGCTATAAAACCGTACCCCAAACAAAATACTCCGGCAGATCCAATCCACAAACATGCCAAACCATACGCCGGTCAACCCCATGTGCATCTGCAGCACAAAGAAATAGCTTAAAATCACGCGGAACACCCACATGCTGGCGATACTGACGAGCATCGTAAACTTGGCATCGCCGCCGCTGCGCAGGGCGTTGGGCAGGGTAAAGCTGGGGGCCCAGAACACCACGCAGAACACGCTGAACCAGTGCACCACCACTGTGCACATGCTGGCCGCCTCGGCCGAAAGGTGGAACCAGGTGATAATCTCCGGCAGCAGCAAAAACATGGCCAAATTGGTCAGCCCCAGGCCCACGATGGCAATACCGGTCAGCTGCAGGGAGTACTTTTTCGCCTGTTCCTTGTCCCCGGCACCCAGACAGCGGCCCACCACTGGGATCATGGCCAGGTTCATCGTAGCGCCGGGCACATTGGCCGCCGTGCAAACGCTGTTGGCCACGGCATTGGCCGCAATGGCGGCGGTGCCCAGGGTCGAGGTCAGGCTGCTGACGCACAGCTTGCCGATTTGGAACATGCCGTTCTCCAAACCCGACGGCACACCGATGGCCAGCACCTTCATGATTGGCTCCTTGCGGGGGCGCAGGTCGGCAAAACCGGCCACCCGCAGCGGGTTGTGGATGTTCTGGTTCTGCCACAAGATCCACACTGCCGCAAACACGCGGCCGATCAGCGTAGCCAGCGCCGCGCCCACAACGCCCATGCCAAAGCCATAAATCAACAGCGCGTTGCCGCCGATGTTGATGACATTCATCACCAAACTGGCCAGCATGCTGATGCGGCTGTTGCCCTGGGCACGGAACAGCGCTGCGCCGCCGTTGTACAGCCCAATGAACGGGTAGGAGATGGCGCTGATGATGAAATACTGCTGCGCGTAGTGCATGACCTCGTCGTCAATGCTGCCAAACACCCCGCGCAAAATGGGGCGGGACAGCGCCAGGCACAGCACGCCCACCGCAACCGTGGAGATGGCCAGCACGCTGTACAGCTGGGCCGCGCTGCGCTGGGCGCTCTCCTGGTCGCGGCGGCCCATGTACTGGCTGGCGACCACCGCGCCGCCGGTGGCCAGCGCGCTCATGATCTGGATCATCAGGGTGTTGAAGCTGTCCACAAGGCTTACGCCGGACACGGCGGCTTCGCCCACCGAGGACACCATCAAAGTGTCCGCCAGACCGATGGTCACGCTTAACGCCTGCTCCGCGATCAGCGGCAGCAGCAGCGCCACCAGCGCCTGCCGTGGAAACAGGGGAGTGGATGTGAATTTGGACGATTTCATGCTGTCCTCCGTTGCAAATGACAAAAAAGCTCGAATGCTTCTATCATACAGCGGAAGCTGTCGAAATGCAAGAGGTTGTATACAAGAAAGTGTCAAAAAGCAACAGCCCGCCGCGCTCGGCGCCCTTTACCCATGAGCGCAGTTGTGTTAAAATAAGGTTGCAGCCCGCCCCGCTGTGCAGGAAAGGGGCGCTGCTTTGGTATATGATAAGAAGGTAAAGACCCATAAGGGGGTAAAGTATGCAGCAAACTGCGCACAAGGTCGTGGTCATCGGGCACCGCAACCCGGACACCGACTCCATCTGCTCTGCCATTGCCTATGCAGAGCTGAAAAACAAGACCAGCGATCTGGTCTGCGAGGCCCGGCGTGCGGGCAAAATGAATCAGGAAACGGAATTTGTGCTGAAAAAGTTCGGGGTCACGCCGCCCCGGATGTGCACCGACGTCAACCCTAAAATTCGGGATGTGGATTACCGGCAGGTGCCCGGCATCCCCGGCTCCACCAGCCTGCGCAAGGCGTGGGAGATCATGCGTGACCAGAAGATCGACACCCTCCCCGTGACCAGCGAGGATGACGAATTGCAGGGCGTCATCACGGTGAAGGATATCGCCACCGCCAACATGGACCTGTTCGACACCGGCATCCTTGCCAAGAGCCGCACCAGCTACCGCAATATTCTGGAAACGCTGGGCGCTACCATGGTGGTGGGCAGCGAGGACGCAGTGTGCACTACCGGTCACATCCGCATTGGCACCGCCACCCCGGAAATGCTGGAAAGCAGCATGGAAAAGGGCGATATCGTCATCCTGACCAACCGCTACGAAAGCCAGCTCTGCGCCATCGAGAAGGAAGCTTCTCTCATCATCATCTGCAACGGCGCAAAGGTAGGCCGCACCATCCAGCATATCGCCGCCGAGACCGGCGTAGCCATCATGAGCGCCCCCTGCGATACCTACGCGGCGGCAAAGCTCATCAGCCAGTGTGCGCCCATCTCCTATTACATGACCCGGGACAATATCATGAAGTTCACCCTCGTCACCCCGGTGGCAGACGTCACCCGCGTGATGGCAAAGGTGCGCCACCGGTATTTCCCCATTCTGGATGCAGACGGCAAGTATTGCGGTATGATCAGCCGCCGCAACATCATCAACCTGCGCAAGCGCCGCATCATTCTGGTGGACCACAACGAGGCCACACAGGCGGTGGAGGGCTTCGATCAGGCCGAGATTCTGGAGATCATCGACCACCACCGCATCGGCAGTCTGGAGACCAGCGGCCCGGTATACTTCCGCAACCAGCCGGTGGGCTGCACCGCCACCATCGTCACCCAGATGTACGATGAAAACGGCGTGACCATCCCGCAAAAGACCGCCGGTCTGCTGCTGGCTGCCATCCTTTCGGATACACTGGTATTCCGCAGCCCCACCTGCACCCCCATCGACGTGAACGCCGCCAACCGTCTGGCAAAGATCGCCGGGGTGGACATCAACGAGTTTGCCAACGAAATGTTTGAGGCCGGCGAAAAGCTGGACGGCAAGACCGCCGAGGAAGTGTTCTTGCAGGACTTCAAGGTGTTCATGTGCGGCGATATCCGCTTTGGCGTGGCGCAGGGCAGCTACATGACCCGCAAGAACCTGACCGCCGCCGAGGCGCTGCTGAAGCCCTATCTCGAGGAAGCACGCAACAAGCAGAACGTGGAGGATATCTACATGCTGCTGACCGACGTGCCCAAGGAAGAGAGCGTGGTCATCTGCAACGGACGCTACGCCGCCGGGGTGCTGACGGATGGCTTCGACATCCAGCCCGACGCTGATGGCAGCTGGACGCTGCCGGGCGTGGTGAGCCGCAAAAAGCAGTTCATTCCCGCCCTGATGACCGCTTACCAGGAACTGTAAGGGAATGATGCACCGTGCCTGCGGCACGGCATGATGTTCCCTGCGGGAAATGATGTTGCTCTGCGGGCAAATGATGTGTGCCTTGCGGCACAATTGCCGCCGCAGGCGGCTGCATCATTTCCGGCGCAGCCGGAACATCATTGCGAAGCACATCATACTGCGCGCAGCACAGTACATCATTCCCCCGAAGGGGGAACACTGCCGTGTTTGATTTTCTTTCCAAAAAGGATCGCACCCCGCCCGCGCTGCCGGAAGGCACGGTGCGGCGGCGCTACATCATCACCGGGCAGGTGCAGGGAGTGGGCTTCCGCTACCGGGCGCGGTACGCCGCGCAGACCCTTGACCTGACCGGCTGGGTGCAGAACGAGGATGATGGCAGCGTGACGATGGAGGTGCAGGGCGACCCGGATAAATTCATGTCCCTGTTCGCCATGATCCAGAAAAGCGACTATATCCAGATCACCGGCATCCGCCAGAAGGACATCCCGCCAGACCCGTGGGAGCGCGGCTTCTCGGTGAAGGGATATTAAGGAACTGAATAGAAACAGAGCGCCTGACACCGCGGTGTCAGGCGCTCTGTTTTATCATATTATATTTTTACCCCAGCACCTTGAGGGGGGAGTTTTCCACCCACAGGGTATGATCCAGCAGGCGGGTGACGGCAAGCCGTCCATTTGCCGTTACCCGGGCGGGGTCGAGGGCGTAGAAGTCGCTCTCGGTCAGGTTTTCCGGGTCGGCGGTGGGGGAGATGCCCGCCACGCATACCCAGTGCCCGTAGGTGCTGCTGGTGGCAATGTGGGGGTAGTTCACCTCGCTCCAGCCGGAGCCGGTCAGGTGGTATTCATAAGTAGAGGTGCGGTTCGTGTGGCGCTTTACCCCGCTGACCGTGGTGTTTTTCAGGTGCACGATCACCGGATGCCCGGCGGAAAGCTCACTGTACAGCTTTTTCAGGCACTCGGCGCGGGTGCCGGAGTACCCGGTGTAGCCCGCTGCCGACCACACTGCCCCGTTCGACCACATCCCGCTGCCGGAGCACACCTTGCCGTCCAGAATGGTGCGGGCGTAGCGCAGCGCGTACAGGCTGCACTTGCCGGAGGTCTGGTTGCCGATGGAAAGGATGTGGCTGGTGTCGAAGCTGAGCAGCCGGATGCCGTTTTTCTCTTTCAGCTCGGCGGCGTGGGCACGGGGCAAAAAGGCGCACAGCAGCAAAACCAGCGCCAGAACTGCCGCCGCCAGCCGCTGTGCCGCGCGGGCGGGACAGTGTTGCATGGGTACTTCCTCCAAGTTCGTTTCAATTCGGACATGATTTTACCACCAAAACGTGGTGAAAATGTGTAAAAAGGCAAAATAAAGGAGAAAGTGGCTCGCCCTCTCAGTCAAAGCCTGCGGCTTTGCCAGCTCTCCCAAAGGGAGAGCCAAGTCCACTGCCGAGAAGTTTCTCTTTGCGCCTAATACTTTAGCGCTGAACTTTACGGCTTGGCTCTCCCTTTGGGAGAGCTGGCGCGGGAGCGCCTGAGAGGGCGAACCCTTTTCAAGAAAGTTGACGCCTGCCAACACAACATATATCCAAATTTAAGTGACCCCGCACCCGGCAAAACCGCGCCGCCGGGGCAGGGAAAAGATGATTCTGTGAATTGTAGACAGACTTTATTCCGGAATATATCAGAACTGCAACAAATCCCGCTTGTTTTCATCCTTTTTAACGAAAACGCTTCAGGAAGTTTAGCGATATTCCCGATTGACAAAAACGCCCTCCGTCGGATATAATCAGGGCAGAAAGGCAACGATGGTTGCGAAAACTTTTCGGGAAAAAAGAAACATAACCACAAACAAGCTGATTGGAGGGATACCCTTATGAAGAACCTGAAAAAATTCGTAGCCCTGCTGCTGGCAGGTGTAATGGCTATGGTGATGCTCACCGCATGCTCTGGTGGCGGCGGCAGCACTGTCACGGACGAACAGAAGCAGGAAAGGGCATATAACCGCATCGCTAAGAACAGGCAGGTCAATGCGGTCACCGTGACCGAGAATGATAAGGACTTGCAGAAAATTGCAAAGAAGTATCTGCATAAGGATCTGGATACAAGCGTTGAGATTCTTGGCGCAAAGCTGGTTGGCAAGGTTCATGTGGAAGGCGAGGATAAAGAGTACCTGACCGTCATTGTGACCGGAAGATACGAATATGGCATAATCCTGAGCGCTATTCTGACTGAAATCCAGAATGGTATTGGCAAGGAAATCCCTGGCACAAATGTGAATGTGAAGGGCGATGGCACCTGGACGAAGCTCGGCGTTATCGTTGAGAGCGATGGCAACAGGAGCTATATGGCATTTGCGTTCAAGGTCAAGAACCCCAACAAGAAGTAATTACACAATGTTACCCCGGAGAGCACCCGCCCTCCGGGGCTTTTTTGCGCTCTGCCCAAAAATCCCGACAAAAAACAGGCACACTTGCCATTGACGAACCCTGCCGCGCTGCTGTAAAATGAAAGCAGAATGCCCTGTGCATCCGCATGGGCCCCCTGCATTTTATAAAAGGAGCATTGCATGAAAAAGATCAAGCGTTTTGCGGCTGTTCTGCTGGCCGGGATCATGGCACTGGCACTGTTCACCGCCTGCGGCGACAGCAGCGACCCCGGCAACCCCGAGTTTGAAGCCAAGGTGGAAACCGCTTATCTGGCTGCGCTGAATAAAAAGTTTGGCAAAACGTTTGAAAACGATGCCGATATCAAGGCGCTTGCCATCCGACACATTGCGGAGAAAAGCGGTGCGGACAGCCTGACCCGGGACGCGCTCCGCAAAACAGAAGGAATCGAAAATAAGACGGTGCGGCTGGTGCTGCTCTGCTTTGATAGTAGAAAAAGCAAGCCGGATGCCTTTGTGCCGCTTTTTTATCAGGCTGCGGACACACAAACCATCAAGGCCAATTATACCAATATTCTTGCCCTGCTCAAAACTGTGGAAACGGAGCTTGAAAACGCAGAGGAAAACGGCATAACGCTGGAGCTTACCGCGCTGGGCGTCGGCGCAAAGACCATCGGCGGCAAGACCTATGTTGCCATCGGCTTTGAACTGACCAACACCGCTGCACAGTAACTGCACCCCGCCCCGAGGAGCACCCGCCCCCCGGGGCTTTTTGCGTGAACCCTCTCAGTCACGCCTCTCGGCGTGCCAGCTCCCCCGAAGGGGGAGCTTTTAGCATCTGCCGGCTTGCGCCGACAAAGCTCCCCCTTCGGGGGAGCTGGCGAGCGTAGCGAGACTGAGAGGGTTGGCTTTTTTTCGCCTTTTTGTGACAAACCCCGCCCGCTGTGGTACAATAAAAGGGTATCGAACTTACACAGAAAGGACGTTTCCATGCAGCTGTTTGAACTGGTCAGCCCACGGCTGTTCCGCCCGCTGGCGGGGCCCAACCGGGCGTTTTATGCAGAGCTTTTGCTGCTGCTCTGGGAGGAGTGCCGCCATACGGCAGATTACAGCATTTCCCGCGCCGAGGCCGTCTCCCGCGCCGAGGATTATTTTGCCGCGCTGGCAAAGCCGCTGGCGCTGGATGCCGACGGCGCGGGCGATGAGGACGAGCAGCCCACCCGCGACCCCCACACGCTGGCGGTGGGCTTTCTGCTGCGTCTGCGCCGCACCGGCTGGCTGGAGGAGCAGCCCGGCAGTTATGAGAGCGAGCCGACCCTTGCCTTTATGCCGGAGGTCACCCCGCTGCTGGATGCGCTGGAAGAGATACTGAACCCCCGGGTGGTCACCTACACCGGCAAGCTGTACAAGGCGTGGCAGCTGCTGGGCAGCATCGGACAGGAAAAAAGCCCCTACGAGAACGTGCTGCGGGAGGTGGCGGCAGACCTTGAAACTTTGAACAAGTCCCTGCGCGCCCTCAATGCTTCCATCGGGCATTATATCGACCGCCTGACCCATAACCGCACCCCGCAGGAGGTGCTGGAACTGTTCGACCAGTACGAGGAAAAGGTGGTGGCGGCGGCGTACCATCGCTTTAAAACCAGCGATAACCTGTTCAATTACCGCGCCTATCTGGAAGAAGAACTGGACGACTGCGAGCAGAACCAGCTGCCGCGCTTAGCGCTGGATTACGCCCGGGTGGAGCGCTGCGCCCCCGGCGAGGCGGCACCCCGGGTGCGTGCCCTGATCCAGCAGCAGCGGGACGCGCTGGAAGAGATGAGCACCCTGATGAAGGAGATCGACGCCAGCCACATCCGCTACCGCAAGCGGGCGGTGCAGCGGGCACAATTTTTGCTGCTGAGCGACCGCTCGGCGCAGGGCAGCGTCACCGCCCTGCTGCGCCGCTATGCCGAGGACATCCGCAGCCCGGAGCAGCTGTTTGAAGTGGACGACGGCCCGGTGGCGGCGCGGCTGCACCTGTACCCGGCGGCAGTGTTCGGCACAAAGCCGCTGTATCCCCCCGCCGCGCCCCGCACCGAAGCACCTCTTGCTCCGGTGCGCACCGAGCCCCTTGACCCCGACCGGCTGCGGCAGGAGCAGCAGCTTCTGCTGGACTACGCCCGCCTTGCCGTCACCGAGGAAAACGTGGCGCTGCTGGCGCGGCAGGCACTGGCTGCCCGCGGGCAGGTGAACGCCTCCACCCTTGTGGAGGAATACCCAAACGACTTTACAGGCATCATCGGCCTGCACACCTATTCCCAGTCGCCGCACCGGGAGTATGATATCACCCTGACCGGAAACTGGGTGGAGCGCGGCGGCTTCCGGTTTCAGGATTTTGTCCTGACCCGCCGCAAGGAGGTAAACACGGATGGCAACCATTGATCTGCTGGAAGAGACCGCAAACTATCTGCTCAACCACTGCTTTGTGCTGGGCTGCGTAGAGGAACAGCGGGCGAAATATCTGTATATTCAGGATCACCTCAACGAGGTGCGTGCGGTATTCAAACCGCTGGGCTACGCGGTGCTTTTGTACCCCGCGCCCATGCAGGCGGCGGCGCTGGTCAACGAGCACGAGGGCAGTCAGGCACGGCTGCTCAAGTACGAGAGCATTTTGCTGCTGGTGCTGCGGCTTTTGTATCTGCAAAAGCGGGAAAGCCTTGCCGCCAGCGCGGACGAGGTGCTGGTGACCGTAGAGGAGGTGCAGGCAGAGCTGCAAAAGATGAACCTGCCCCGCAAGCTGGACCAGCAAACGCTGGAAAAGCTCATGCGCACCCTGCGCCGGTACAATCTGGCGCGTCCGGTGGGACGGCTCTCCGGGCTGGATAGCCGCATCGAGGTATTTCCCACGGTGCTGCTGGCGCTGCCGGACGCTGACCTTGCGGATGCCGCCGCCGAGAGCGCACGCACCCGCACCGAGCTTGGCCTGTACGAGCGCCCGGAGGGCGCAGACACCGAAGCAGGGGAGGGTGAAGCATGATCGAACTCAAGCGCCTGAAACTGATCAACTGGCATAACTTTGAAAATACCACCTTCGACTGCGCCCGCCTGACCTATATGATCGGCGTGAACGCCGTGGGCAAGACCACCATTCTGGACGCCATCCGCTACTGCCTGACCACCAACCGCAATTTCAATGCGCTGGGCAATAAGAAAAGCGGACGCACCCTGCAGGGCTCTGTCCACGCCAAGCAGCGCGGCGAAAACGCCTACCGCCGCCCGGGGCATACCGTGGCGTACATCGGGGCGGAGTTCTGGGACAGCGTAAAGCACACCAGCTTTGTCATCGCGGTGCGGGTGGAGTCCGAAGGCCCCATGCAGGAACTGCACCCCGGCGACCAGACGTGGTATATCTCCGAGGACGGCATCACGCTGGAACAGCTGCCCTTTATCGACCCGCGCACCGGTGCGCCCAGCGCCAAGGAGGACTTCAAGCCCGCCGAAGGGCGGCTTTCCTACACCCGCAGCCCCAGCGAAGCGCGGGACCGCATCTGCCGCGCACTGGGCATCGGGCGCGCAGCCAGCCCGCTGGGCAAAAAGTTCAACGAGGTGTTCCAGATGGGCACCAGCATGGACGAGATCCCGAACTTCCGGGAGTTTCTGTACCAATATATCCTGCCGCAGCCGGAGCTGGACTTGGAAGCCTTGCAGGGGGACCGCTTGGAGCTGGAAAACCTGCACGCCGTTCTGGCGGAAGCCCAGACCCGCGCCGATGCGCTGGACGAGATCGTGCGCTATGGCCGCGAAGCCACCGAAAAACAGACCGAAGCCCTTGTGAACCGGGGTGCCGCCCTGCTGGCGCGGGCTGCTGCCGATGCCGGGGAAAAGGCCGTCTGGCAGGAGCGGGTAGACGCCGGACGCCGCCAGCAGGAAACGCTGCGCACCCGCTACGCCGAGGCCAAGACCGCCGAAGCGGAAGCCCGCCGCGCCTACCTGACCGCCCACAGCGCCGCCGGTGCCAGCGGCGAGGGACGCGCACTGGACGCCCTCAGCGAGGAGCTGGCACACCGGCAGACCGCACTGGATGCTGCCGCCCGCCGCGCCGACACCGCCGAAAAAGCCGCCGAAAAGACCGGCAACCTGCTGGCTGTGCTGCGCCGCAGCGGCTTTGCCGCCGGGCAGAAGCTGGCAGACCTGACCCCGGACACCCTGCCCGCCCTGACCGACTGGCTGACCGCACAGGAAAAGCCGCTGGAAGAAGCCTATTTTGCCGCACGGCAGCACACTGCCGCCCTGCAGCGGCAGCAGACCGAGAAACGCGCCGAGCTGGATGCCGTATCCGGCGGCAAGTGGGTGTACCCCCACGGCGACGCCGCCACCCGGGTGCGGGACGCCGTGAATGCCGAGCTGAAGAGCCGGGGCATGGAGCCGGACGCCCGCATCTTCTGCGAGCTGCTGAACGTGGAGGACGAGAGCTGGCAGGACTGCGTGGAAGCCTGTCTGGGTGACCGCCGGTTCGATATCCTTGTGCCGCCCGCTCACTACGCCGCCGCAAAGAGCGCCTTTGTGGCGCTGAAGGATAAGGTGGGTCCCATCAGCCTGCTGGACACCCCGGGTCTGCGCAAGGCCAACCGCCGCGCCGACACCGCCCCCGCCGACAGTCTGGCGGCACAGGTCACCAGCGAAAACCCCCTTGCCGCGCAGTACGCCGACACCATCCTGCGCCGCATCGTCTGCTGCGACACCCCCGACACGCTGGAAAACTATCCCGACAGCGCCACCCGGGACCTTCTGCGTCACCATCCCTTCCGGTTGGAGCGTCTGCGCACCCCGCAGCGCTATATCGGTCTGGAAGCCCGCCGCGCCCGCGCCGGGGCACTGGCAGGGGAGATGAACGCCCTTGCTGAGGAGGTGCGCACCGCCGCACAGGCAGAGCAGAACCTGAAAGCCGCGTACAGCCAGTATCAGACCCTTTTGCGCGGCACAACGCTGGAAGAACTTGCCGCTTTGTGGGACGCCCGCGCCGCCCTGACCGCCGCCCGCGCGGCGGTGGACAAGCAGGCCGCAAAGCTGGCCGAGTGCCGCGAGAATCCGCTTTTGCAGCAGCTGTATAAAGAGGAAGAGGTGCGCGAAGCCGCATGGGAAGCCGCCCGCACTGCCGTGGAGCAGACCGGCGGCGATCTGCGCGTATGCGAAAAACAGATCTCCTCCTGCGAGACGGAGCAGCAAAAGGCGGTGGACACCGCCGAAAAGAGCGCACAGGCCGCAGAAAGCTTTTTTGCCGCCCACCCGCTGGTGGAGCCGCTCTCCCGCAGCCGTCAGCAGGCGCTGACCGGGCCGGACAAATCTCCCCGCGCCGCCGCGCAGGCCGCCGAAAAGGCACAGGCCAAGCTGGACGATGCCCTGACCGTCTACCTGAACAGCACGCTGGAACCGGCGCAGAAAGCCTATAACCAGCGCTACGTCTGCGATTATCCCTTGGGGCTTGCCGGGCTGGAACAGTACCGCGCCCAGCACGAGAGCCTTGTGCGCATCGACCTGGAGCGCTACGCCGCCCGCTTGGAGCAGGCGCAGCGGGACTGCAAAGACCGCTTCCGCAAGGATATTTTGTTCCGCATGAAGGACGATATCTTCAACGCCCGGCGGCAGTTCCGGGAGCTGAA
>OOIF01001506.1_pt1 | contig 19081 bp, 18 predicted proteins | sample 1691961 | NCBI WGS metagenome assembly OOIF01 (sample SAMN06348146, study PRJEB24527) | human gut metagenome | biome: human gut; feature: ankylosing spondylitis patient; material: feces | host: Homo sapiens | place: China | collected 2015-10 | reverse complement strand
ATGAGTATCAGGGATTGCAAAAATCTGATGAACAAAGTTATTATTATTTTATGCACAAGAGGTTATTTGAACATGTGAATATTCAGTTGGAAAATACACATATACCGAATGGTATGGAAAAAGATGCCAAGAAAGAAATCGAAGAGGATTTTAATGAGAGTATCCAACAGCAATTTGATGATTCCGATAACATTACGGATAAAGGAATTGCTGATTATGCGGAAAAACTGACAGAAGTAAAGAAACTGGCAAAATACAAAGTACAAGATGTGAAAGAAGAGGATGGAGTCTATACAGTAAGTGTACAAGTTGAACCATCCAATGTATTTCAGACATTGCAACAAAGCTCTACAGAGGTAAGCAATGAAAAAATAAAGCAGGGATTGGATGGAAATGATCCGGAAGTCTTTGCAGCTGTATTAACAGAAAGTGTCCAGAAGAGTCTTGAAAAGAACAGATATGGAAAAGCTGTTACTGTAAACGTATCCGTGGAAAAAGATAACTCAGGAAAATATGGTCTTTTGGATACAGAGATGAATAAGTTGGAAGCAGCGATGTTCCCAACAGAATAAGAATGAATGGAAAGCTATCAGAGGAAAAAAACTGGTAGCTTTCTTTTAAACTCCAAGACAAGAAAACTTGTTAAAAAAGCTATTGTAATAGTAGAAAAATTATAATAAATAATGGATGACAAGAGTCTTTTATTCATTATGAGAAAAAGAAGGAATCTCCTATGAACCAACAAGAAATATTCACGTAAGATGGAAAAAAGTGCTGTAATCGAAGAGGTTGCAGCATTTTTTTCTTCGACATTTTTCGAACATTATAACGTACCTATCCGGTCACCGCCATGCTCCGATTTGATTTCTATACGAAAAATCAGATCGGAGGAAAGATAAATGGCTTATAACAAGACAAGTGAAGAACGAAAGTGGAATTATTGGAAAGAACAGGAAGAAAAGAAACTGCGTGAACTGGGAATGGAAGAAGAGAAGATCCAAAAGCTGCGCCAGATGGACAGGGAAGACTTTCTGGAAGAGCGCAGATACCGGGAACATCTGGGTGAAACGATGCAGGATATGGATTCCATAAAAGAAAAGGACAGCGAGCTGTTTGCAAGGGATGTAAAGGAGCTTCTGGATCACATAGGTGATAAGCGAATCTATGAACTATTGAAGGAAACGGAGCATCAGACACTGGAAATCCTCTTACTCAGTACGTGGGGATATTCGGGAAGAGAAGTTGCTAAGATTATGGGAATGGCAGAACAGACGATTTATACCAAAAGAAACCGTTTGAGAAAAAAATTAAAAAATTTATCAAAAATTGAATAATTATGGCGTTTTTCGTCGGCTATTTAATAGGCAGGTAAATTTTGCCAGTGTACTTTGATAATCTCATACCAGCATTACAGGTACGTTCCCGTAAGTAGAAGCGTGGCAGGAAGACGCGAGGACAGATGAAAAGGGCATGGAAGAAATCAGACCAGAAAGTGAGAGGCAGAGTTCTTTTGTGGTGTTTTTGTTTCGAGCGAATCATCTTTAACTGAAACAAGGATCGTGGCGGTCTTTTGCGAAGATCACTTACGAGGGGATAATGATACATAGGAACTGCCAGTGAGCAGAGGATGGACTTTGGGTTGTAATCAGCAAGACCTTTAGAAAATCCATGAGCGGTGCGATGCCAAGCATCCGCCTGTAATGTTCCCGTAAGGCAAAGGGGGAGTCGAGGACAAATACAATGCCAAAAATCAAAAGTATAAGAAATCAAGGAAGAATGTGTCGTTGATATCAGATACATGCGGCTGTAGGGAGTATTCTTTTACAGCCGTATTGATGTGGTATCAGCAGACATATCAGGTAACAAACTATGTATTACAGAAAAGAGTATTTGAAAAGGGCGCATCGGGAGATTGATACGATCTTTCGGGTGCTGTTCCCGGAACATGGAATGGCAGTAAGGGAAGAACAGATTCTGTTATGCCATGAAATGCTGGATAACCTGCTGGGAAGAAATATAGCACTGTGTGACGCAGGTGTCGGTATCGGGAAAACGTATGCCTATCTGGTGGCTTGTGTTCTGATGAGAAAGTATTCTCTTCTTGCAGACGGATATTCCCCATACGAACAGCGTCCGGTTGTGATATCTACTTCCAGCATTGCACTCCAGAAAGCAATTCTTACGGAATATATCCCTTTTCTCTCCCGGATTCTTCAGGAGAACGGGACAATTCAGGCGCCGATCAAAGCTGTCATCCGAAAGGGAAAAGAGCATTTTGTCTGTGATGAGAGATTAGCGCAACGAATCGTTGCAATCAAAGAGAAAAATAAAAATGCATTGCAGAAAGAAGCACTGCTGTCTCTGAAAGAACACTACGACATGGATGAAGTGTCCGGATTAAGCGGATTTGACAGAAGGATGGTAAGCGTGCCGAAGTTCTGCTCAAGGGAATGCCCGAAAAAAGGTTCCTGTAGGTATCAGCAGTATCTGGAACATTCCAGAGATGATGAAATGTTCATCCAGATCTGCAACCATAATTATCTGCTGGCAGATGGCTATCATAGACTGCAGGATTACCGCCCGTTATTAAAAGACTATCGGGCATTGATTGTAGATGAAGCACACAAACTGCCGGATGCGGCAAAGCAGATGTTCGGGAAGAGCCTGTGTTATGATGATATCCGGGAGATCTGCTTTTATCTTGGAAAAGAATATCAGGGCCCGGAGATAAGAAAACTGTCTGGGACGATCCGGATGGTGCTGGATGTGATAGGAGAAAACCACAGAACCAGATACGGGTTAAAAGAAGAATTTTACATGACAGAAGAGTGTGCCATGTATTTATATGAAGGGATACAGACCATGAATAAGATCATAGAAAAATTAGAAAAGAAGATTCCGAAGTGGATCAGAAACAAGCTGGAAGAAACCAGAAGTGTGCTGGAATGCTTTTTCCATCAGGATAAGAAGTATGTGCTGCATCTGAAGCAGGACCATGACCACCGGATTATATTGTGTGCATCCAGCAGACGGATTCCACAGTATCTGGACCAGATGTTATGGAGCAGAGGAATGGGAGCGATTCTGACAAGCGGAACTTTAAAAACCGGACAGGGATTTTCCCACATTCGGAAAATGACAGGATTACAGAGAGTGCGGAGAGTCCGGGAATATGTGGCAGACTCCCCGTTTGAATATCAGAAGAACTGTCTGTTATATCTGCCAAAGAATTTGAAGACATGCAGAAGAGAAAGTCAGGAAGAGGCAGAGATGATAGCAGGCCATATCCATTCACTGATCTGTTCGACTTACGGGCATACGCTAGTGCTGTTTACATCTTATCATTTGATGGGAAACGTTTACCAGATGTTAAGGGATGAAATTCCGTTCCCGATGATAGAGGTGTGGAGACATTCACCGGAAGAGATCACAAGATTTAAACAGATGGACAATGCTGTCCTTTTTGCAGCCGGCTCCTGTTGGGAAGGAGTAGACTTCCCTGGAGATATGGTATCTTCGCTGATTATAGTAAAACTGCCCTTTGCTGTTCCTGATCCCATCAGCGAAGCACAGAAGAAGGAATATGCCAGCCTGAAAGATTATATTCAGGCAGTGATTGTTCCAGACATGCAGAAAAAACTAAGACAGGGATTCGGACGTGCTCTCCGCACCGAGACAGATACTTGTGTCGTGTCCATTTTAGACGAGCGTGCAGGAGAAGGTGGCAGGTATCATGAGGAAGTAATGTGTGCGCTTCCGAGCTGCAAGATGGCAAAAGATATCAAGGATGTCCAGCACTTTATTCGAAACCGGAAAGGCGTGGAATACTACCTGTAACCGTTCGTGGTTCTGCTACAGAAAAAGCAGATTTTGCACGAAAAGTTTGGTGGTATTTCAAGGGCGTTTTCGGTGGGATTGTTGGTATTGATGAATAGCTATTTCGGCATGAAGTGGGTATACTGTGTATAGCGTTAGAGGAAAGGAGGCAGCTTATGATATACAAGGTGGAAACGATAAAAGATGGAACAGAAAAATATTTTTTCATCAGAAATCTGGAAACAATGAGTATTGAAGAACTGCCAAGTAAATATCTAATGCATAAGATTAAATGTAAACGTTCACCAAATACAGTGAAACGCACAGCATTTTCAATCTGCTATTATATGAAATATATGGCAGAGAAAGAAATGGAACTCACAGAAGTCTATCAGTTAGATTATGAAAAACAGACAGAACACTTTGTGGAATTTTTATACTGGCTTAAAGCCGGAAACCATACAGAGCAAACGGCTGGAGAAAAGAAGTGTCCGAATGAAGGAACCTGCAACGCATACTTAAAAGATGTGTTCAGGTTCTATTTATTTATAGAGGCAGAATATGAACAGTACGGAAGTCTCAAAACCTTATCGTATAACCAGATTATAGCGGTTAATCAGGTGGGAGTAAAAAAGGTACTGCGGAATCATTCTTTTAAAGCCTATCTGAAGGAAGAGGAACATCGTGGGAGAACAGCAAAAGAAAATCAGATTATTACAATTTTACAGGCCTGTACGAACCGAAGAGATCAGCTTCTGTTACTTATGTTAGCAGAAACCGGATACAGAATTGGGGAACTACTGGGAGTAAAATATGTCAAAGATATTGATTATAGGAATCACATGATAAGGGTATGCTTCCGGGAAGATAATGAAAATGAAGCGAGAGCCAAAAATGCGGAATACAGAAGTGCCAAGATAAGTAATGATACGTTTGAATTTCTCATGGATTATCTGGCAAAATATCGGAAAATCCTGCAACATCAGGATTACCTGTTTGTGAATATCATGGGTGAGAACATTGGAAAGCCATTAAGAGTGGACAGTGTATATGATATGTTGGACCGAATGGAAAAGAAAACCGGAGTTAAAATCACACCCCACATGTTACGTCACTATTTTGCAAATATGCGAAAGCAGGCAGGATGGGAACTGGAAATGATCAGTCAGGCATTGGGGCATAAACATTTGGATACGACTATAAAGTATCTGGACTGGCTGGATGATGAACTGATAGAAGCAAGTAATGAGTTTTATGCACAACACACTGCTATTTATGGGGCGGAACGTCTGCTGGAGTAGGGAGGTGTGAGAAATACCTATATATTTATTGCAACAGGCAGAACACATAACAGAATCTGAAGTAGATATTGAGAAGAAAAAGCAGGAACTATATTCAGAAATTGATGCACTTGGAATAAAAAGCGATTCAAGAATTAACAAATTGAAAAAGTTCTTGGCAGATAGAAAAATCTGGCATCTGGAAGAAATGGATTATCCTTTGCGAAATTCGTATGAACAATATTTAAGAGGACAGATACGATCACAAATTGTATCTTTCTATTTGAAAATATATGATACGGTAAAACAACAACATATCTATCAACAAATGCAGACGCTAAATGGAAAGCGGATATATGAATGGAAATATCAAAATAAAATTTATTTTCTGAAGTATTATCCGGAAAAGGAAATAGCTGAGACCTTTGAAACTTCTTATAAAACAAACCTATTGGTGTGGGATTTTACACAAAATTGTTCAGAAGTTTTAAAGAAACAAATTTTTTATACGTTGAGTCGTATCATTGCCAATACTTCAATGTCTAAGGCTTATAGAAATGTCAGGTTAAAATCCTTAAAACTTCTTTATGATTCTTGTGTTCAGTTAAATATTACGGATATTGGATTGCTGGAAATGGAACAAGTGGAAACTATTTTAAAGAATTTTCCCGAAACGAGTCAACGAAGTATTTTAGGTGAATGCAGAAGAGATGCGTTTATGCAGCAGGAACAGATCCAATGGGAAGCAAATGTATGGTATCTGGAACGATTACATCTTGGAAAACATCGGATAGACGAAAGTAAATCCTTAATTAGCATTTCTTTTATGGAAGTCAAGGAAATACAGAATCGAGAAATTTTACAGGCATACATGAAATATGAACTGGGAATTACTGGACAGGCAGTCAGCACGATTGTACGAAGATTTGTATGTATTAGAAATTTTATTGAACTGCTGGAACAAGAAAAGATACTGGCGATTCATGCAACTGTCACAGAAGTAAAAAAGTATGCAGACGGCTTGCGAGAACGGGGAATACAGGCAAAGGGATTTAATGAAAGAATTTTCGGTATCGGTCATTTTTATAAATTCATGGAAGTTAAACAGTATATTACAAGAATGCCATTCCGAATTGAATATTTCCAACAAAAAGAAGTAATAGTACATCATGATCGTAGCGTTGAGGAAACAGTATATATGGAAATTTTGAAAAAATTATATCTTTTTCCAGAGCGATTACGATGTATGTTCCTACATCTGTGGTGTCTAGGATTACGGGCGAGTGAAGTGTGTACATTGAAAGGAAATGCTTATTATCAGCAGGGCGAGGATTATTGGATTCAGGTGTATCAGGTCAAAATGAAGAATTATAAAAGGATTCCAATCCCACAGGCACTTTATCAGATTATGAAAGTATACTTGAAAAAACATGAAATTCAGCCTGAAGAATTCATTTTTAAAAACAGCAGAGGTGGTGCTTGTCTATATGGTACATTCCGAACTCAGATGATAGAAGCGTGCCGGGAAAATAAGATTGCAAATGGAGAATATTTATTTCAATCACACGATTATCGACATACAGTAGCAACTATGTTTTATGACAGTCATGTATCACTGCAAAGTATCAGGGATTATCTTGGACATACTTATGAAGAGATGACAAGACAGTATATTGATTATATGCCGCAAAGGATTGCAAAAGCAAATGATGAGTTCTTTGAAATGCAAGGAAGTAGTTTAGCATCATGGCTAAAGAAAGAGGAAAAAGATGGAAAATGATATTATATACTTCAGCGATTTCCCCAATTTACAAGAAACAGGGACACGTAAGGATAATGGAAAATTTGATTTAACGTTGCTTCCAACGCAAGAATTAAAGGAAGAGTTTCGAGGTTATATTATGTATCGCTGCAAAAACGGAACGTTTAGAGCATTGATTCAGGATCGAACAGCTTATAATCATATTGCAAAGTTTTTGAACAGCAGAATAAATCGGAGAATCAAAAGCCTTGGAGATAGAAATCCAGAAAAATGGATATCACTTTTAAAAGGCTGGATGTTAGAACAGGGAATAACTATTGTAAAAGAAAAGAAGAGTGTGTATGGTACAGTAAGCTATGGCGAAGCAGTGACGATATTATATTTCAGAAACGTACTGAAATTTTTAGGGCCAGAAGATTTACGGGATGAGATAGAAAAAGATGTTTGGGAACTAAAAAATCTGGATATTAAAATCAGATCCAATCCAATTTATAATGTAAAAACACTGGATTTCAGAAAAATATATCAGCCAGATATCAGGGAAGAATGTAAGAAAGCTGTTTATATGAATCTGCAGTATGAAGCAATAGGAACTGTACAGGGAGAATTGACAATAATGAGGATATTCTCAGAATATCTCCAAAAAGAGTATTCCAAAATAAAAAGCTGCAGTGAAATAGACAGAGAAGTGTTGGAAGAATTTTTGATACATCTGTCAACAAAAGATACTTCCCATAGTGCGAATAGTTCTTATGTAATTTCATTAAGACGACAGTTAGAGACAATCGGAAAAATTTACAGCTATGAAAGATTGGAGCATTTATTTATTAATACGGATATTCCACCGGAAGTAAATGCAGAATTTAGAGTGTATTCTGATGATGAAATGAAACGACTGAATGCGGAAATTACACAGATGGATGTACAGATTGCAAGATGTCTTCTGATACATCAGATGCTTGGAACTAGGATATCAGATACCCTTACACTGAGACCAGATTGTCTGACGAGAGAAAATGGCCAAGATATGATTGAAATATATCAAGTTAAAACTAAAAGATATAAAAAACCGATCAGTAAAGAACTTGCAAAACTGTTACAGAGTTCTATTGAATATACACAGGAAAAGTTCGGTGATACAGAATACATATTTGTTAATGAAAAAGAACCTGACCGCCCGATGCAGTATATGGCTATAAAAACAAAAGTCATGTCCATGATACAGGAAAAGCAGTTGAAAGATGATCATGGCGAATTATTCGGGTTTGGAACGCACATGTTCCGGCACTACTATGGCGTCAAACTTACAGAAATGCATCTGGATGACTGGACGATAGCGAGACTATTGGGGCATAAAAGACTGAATAATGTACAGCATTACCGGAAAATGAGCAATCAAAGAATGGCAGACGAAACCAGAGAAGTAAGACAGAGGATGAGTGACATCATATATATGAGTCTGGCAAGATGGGGTGAAGAATATGAGCAAATACGACAAGATGATTGAGGAAAATCAGAGAAAAAGTAAAGAGAAAATTGAACTGGCATTGCAAGCAATACAAGATATGCTGGCAAATAAAGAACGTATCAGCGTTCCAAAGCTGATGAAGAAAACTGGATTGTCGAGAGGATTCTTTTATAAAAATCCAACCGTCCGGGATACATTGAACCAAGCAGTAGAGCAACAGGCCGGAATGATAGATCCAAGAAGAGAAATTCTGAACATGGCGATGGAAAAACAGATTGAACTGTTGAACCAGAAGGTGGCAGCTCTGAGCAGAGAAAATAAGGAACTGAAGAGAAAGAACGAAAAGTTACAGAAGGCATTACGGAAACAGGATTTGAATTTTATTAAGAACTTATAACATTGAAAATAATAAGATGGAAGAGATGTGTGCAGACACATCTTTTCATCGTTGAGGATAAAATATATAGAATGAGAATGGGATTGTTTTATGGTATACTAAAAGTGAAATGCTAACTTTGATATGAGGTATAAAACAATATGACAGAAATACAAATTAAAAATTTAATTAAAGAATATGAAAAAGAATATATTGAGTTTATGGAAATTGAGAAATTACCACAGTATAAGATAGATTTTTTTGAAATTAATGTTGAGGAAAGCGATGCAGCAGGATTCGCTTCAGCCGCCCAAGCTTACTATAATACGAAAACAGATGAACATATATTAAGGATATGCAAAAGTTCGGAAATACCAAGGTATATTGTGTTTCATGAATTTACGCATATTTTAGATACGGAAATGTATGCAAAGCAAGATTCTTGGAAATATATGGCTTTGTCTGGTTATACAGAATATCATGCAGCACAAGTTGAATTGATGATAATGTTAGGAGCAGATAGTATACAAACTCAAGATTTTTCATTTACAGTTGATGTTGAAATAGGTAATAGTACAGTTAGGAATTACCTAAACTCAAGACATCAATTAGTAGTGAATATGATGAATAGAACAGATTTTCCAAGAGATATTGAAGCATTAAAAACAACGGTAGGTGTGCTATATAATTATTTTGGAGTGCGTTCTATATGTAAAATGTATGCGAAAGATTATACTGAAGAAGTGGATAACACAATTATTATTCAGAAACTTTCAAAAGTATTATTTGAAGAGATAAATAGCTTTATGGTTGGATGGTTTAATGAAGCACAAGTAGAGCTGAGCTTTGTGTCATATATGAAAATAATGTGGCCTATGCTTCAAAGCTATTTTGGAAAAGAATGAAAGATAGTAACAGTAAACACAGTTTTGTATACAGTTAAACCCAGTAAAATCAACGCATGAGGGGAACTGGCTACATTTTACAAGTAAATGTGGTGGGCAGTAGCATTGCTCGTGAAGCCGATAAGGTGTTTTACACACTCGCTGGCCCAGAAATTTCTGTCGCAACGACCAAGGCATACAGTGCACAATTGGCGGCTATGTATTGTCTGGCGGTTCAGTTTGCGAAGGTTAGAGAAAAAATCACTGAAGAACAGTACAGCTACTATATCTCCGAGCTGCTGGCCATCCCGGAGAAGATGCAGAAGGTGCTGGAAGACAAGGAACGTATTCAGTGGTTTGCGGCAAAGTATGCAAATGCCCATGATGTGTTCTTTGTAGGCCGTGGCATTGATTATGCAGTTTGTCTGGAAGGAAGTCTGAAGCTGAAAGAGATTAGCTACATCCATTCCGAGGCATACGCTGCGGGCGAACTGAAGCACGGTACGATCAGCCTCATCGAGCAGGGAACGCTGGTCATCGGTGTGCTGACACAGAGCGAGCTGTATGAAAAGACCATCAGCAATATGCTGGAGTGTAAGAGCCGTGGTGCATACCTGATGGGGCTGACTACATATGGCAAGTACGAAATCGAAGATCAGGTAAACTTCACGGTCTATGTTCCGAAGGTGGACGAGCACTTTGTGGAAAGTTTGGCAGTGATTCCGCTGCAGCTGCTGGGCTACTATGTGTCTGTGGCAAAAGGTCTGGATGTGGATAAGCCAAGAAACCTGGCGAAAAGTGTTACTGTAGAATGAAAAATAGCAATAGGGAGGGTATGATGAATACAACATTACTTATCATGGCAGCCGGAATCGGCAGCCGTTTCGGAACAGGAATTAAACAGTTGGAGCGTAAACGTCAAATCCTGCGCCTTGGCTAATTAGTTTTTTTATGCCACACTCTAAATGACACGAAAAACTATTAACACATGGATCAAATAACTCAAATTGTCCGCAGGTCTAACTGGATAAAGGTCATTCAACAGTGCCAGGATAGAACGGCAGGCATCACGGAAAAGCAGTGGCTTGCTGAAAACGATATTTCTGAAAAATCTTACTATTACTGGCTCCGAAAGATCCGCCGGGAAGTCTGTGAACAGGAGGAACTCCAGAAAGTTACCAACCCATCTGCCCTCTCTTTTGTAGAAATCCCGGTAAAAACTGCTCTGGACATAGCACCAGTGCCAACCGTCCCTGCAACAATGACTCCGGTTGCTGTAATCAGATCTGGCCGCCTGACGCTGGAATTATCAAACGATATTTCAGAGTCCCTGCTTTGCAGGCTGTTGCAGGAGGTGCTTCATGCTTGAAGATGCTGCCGGTATCCGCAGAGTCGTGATTGCCTGCGGATATGTGGATCTGCGCAAAGGGATCGATGGGCTGTCCATGATCATCGGAGACAGATACCATCAAAATCCTTTTGAAAAGGGAACTTTATTCCTATTCTGTGGCAGACGGTCCGACCGCATCAAGGGACTTCTGTGGATGGGAGACGGTTTTCTTCAGCTCTACAAACGGCTGGAGGCAGGTTCCCTGTCCTGGCCGAGAAGCAGCGAAGAGGCCGCAGACCTTACAGAGGAACAGTTCCGTTATCTTATGATTGGGCTGAATCCCCTAAACCCCAAAGTCAGGGAAGTAACACCGCAAAAGCCCACCTGATCTTTGTGCAAAACATAGATTTTTTATGCCTGTTATCCAGTCAGATTCATTCCCGGTGTTACAGCCTCTTCGGACGCTGTTTCATGGTCTGTGACGTATCCACAGGAGAATCCGGATAAAATTTCAGCACCTTGAAAACTTTATATTTCCCTGGCTCTATGACCATCACACCGCCATACAGGCATAGGCAGAATGACGAAACCTGCGGGGTTGCCGGTTCGCAATCCTTTGTGTTTTCTGGTATAATAAAAACAGTTTAAGGAGCGGGACAATGGCAGACAGACATACACTGGAAGAACTGAATAACTGCAGCCGGGAGGAACTGATCACCATCGTTCTTATGATGCAGGGGCAGCTGGATACCCTGAATGAGAACATCGAGCGGCTGATCGAACAGGTACGCATAGCGAACAGCTATCGTTTCGGAAAACACGCAGAAACACTGGATTCCATAGATGGTCAGCTGTCCTTCTTTGATGAGGCAGAAAGCTGCTGTGATCTGTCTGTCCCGGAGCCTGCTGCGGAGGAAGTACTTCCATCCCGACGTAACCATAAGAAAAAAGGGCAACGGGAAATGAATCTGAAAGATTTTCCGGAAGAAATACTTCCTCCTTATCAGGTATCCACAGAAGAACTGGATACGTTTTATGGTGCAGGCAACTGGCGCAGGATGAAGGATGAAACCTACAAAAGGCTGCGTCATGAACCGGAATCCTGGACGGTGGAAGTCCATACCGTGGAAGTCTATGTAGGCACCGGCGGAGACCATCAGGATGAATTCTTACGGGGAAAGCGTCCCAGGGATCTTCTCCGGGGAAGCATCGTTACTCCTTCCCTGCTTGCCTCCATTCTGAATGTTAAATATGTGAATTCCTCTGCACTGCACAGAGTCGAGCAGGAGTTTCAACGCAATGGTGTAAATATCTCCAGACAGACCATGTCGAACTGGATCATCCGGTGTGCTGAGAAATATTTTGCACCGTTTGTGGAACGCATGAAGCAGGAGCTGCTGTCCCTGCCGGTGACACAGTCGGACGAAACACCTACACAGGTGATCGGTGACAGTGACCGTCCGAACAGTAAATGCTACATGTGGGTATACCGTTCCGGGGAGTTCTATAAGGAACGTCCTGTGGTGATCTACGAATACCAGAAAGGCAGGGATCACGAAAAGCCGCTGGAGTTTTACCGGAGCTACAAAGGAGTTCTGGTCACGGACAGTCTGGAGCAGTATCATCTGCTGGACAAAAAACTGCCGGGAGTGACAAACGCAAACTGCTGGGCACATGCAAGAAGAGCCTTTGCAGATGCCGTAAAGGCAGCGGATAAAAAGGATCCCGGGGCAGTAAAAAGTTCCGTGGCATACCAGGCATTACAAAAGATCGCGGAATTCTACCGGATTGATACTGAACTGAAAGAACTTCCTGCAACGGATCGCCTTACACAGCGGCAGACAAGGATAAAACCGCTGGTTGAGGACTTCTTTGCGTGGGCAAAACAACAGGTTACAGAGTGCGCAGTACCTCCGAAATCCAGGACCGGACAGGGACTAAATTTCGTTATCCATCAGGAAAAATATTTGAAAATATTTCTGACCGATGGGGATATCCCAATTGATAACTCCGCTTCCGAGCGGGCTATCCGGACTTTCTGTATCGGCAAGAAGAACTGGATGTTCCATAACACAGCAAAAGGTGCCGGAGCCAGCGCTCTTGTTTACAGTATTTCAGAAACAGCAAAGCTGAACAATCTGCGCCCATACTACTACTTCAGGCATATCCTCACGGAGTTGCCTAAGTATTGTGACGAAAAAGGAAATATAGATCCGGCAAAACTGGACCATCTGATGCCCTGGGCAGAGGAGCTTCCCGAGGAATGCCGGAAACCACGCCGCTCATAAAAGCGGCGTTAAATTTAAGGGTAGGCGCAGGATTTGACGTTTACTATAATTATGATAAAGAGATAAAATTGATTTTTATATTTTGGTTCGATATTGTGATGCAGTTTTTCTATATTAAAAAATATACGAGGTTATAATGAAGAATAAAAGTTATGATTATATCTTTGGAAATGGAAAATTTAATACTTGGTTCAACATTATAGTTAGTATTATTAGTTGTTCAGCAATATCGTTTTGTTTAACCGAACTTTTGTTTTCCTTTGATTTTAAAGTGAGTTTTCAAAAAGCACTGATTTTTACCATACTTTTTGTGATTTTTTTATTATTGTTTTATTACTTTATAAAACAACGTACTTATAAACTATTCGATCAAAAAATAACATATGGATTTAGGGAACGAAAAATTTTGTATGCGGATATCCATTCATTAGTTTTTACACTATCCTCCAGACCTAAAGGAATATATGATATTGGACTGGGAGAACCATACCTATACATAAAAGAAAATGGGAAGAAAAAATATATATGCAATATTACAATTTATTTGGCATATCCAAGTGTTATACAAAAAAGATATGATATCAATATAAGCAATGGGCAGATAGGAATGTCTCCTGCCTACAGTTTTAACTGTTATGATATAAAAAGTATTTTCAATTTAATACATCATTCAAAAGCAAATATTTATGTGACGAAGAGTTTTCTTCTCTTTAATAATTGGACAATAAACAGATTTTGCAAAGAATACAATATCTCTATGGAAATGGTTCAGCTTATAAATGATGGAAACTAATGTAAAAAATTTGTATTGTATTGAACTTTAGAAAACCTTTTTATGAGAAAGGAAAGCATATGCAAGAATATTATAAAATATATTTTCCTTATTCCAAAGAATATTTATTGGAACAGATTAAGAAGACTACAAAACCATTATGTATTTCAAACCAGGCTTATAGAGATATGGCACTTGCAGCCTACAAAGAAGAGGATAATACCTTATGTATCGGATATGCAGCAGGAAGTATGACAGGCGGTGGCTGGGAAATGCTCCAGACACATATAAAAAGCTATGGGGGAGATGTAATGCTGGAAGGTACGTTTGTGCTTTTGCCATACATAAAAAAAGCTGCACTATTTTTTCTGCTCATAGTGATTTTATTTGCATTGTTTTTTTCTCAGGGAGATTTATTGATTTTAACAGAATGTTTGATTTTATTTATGTTTCCATTATATCTGCTGTATAGGAATATTTCTAAGATAGGAAAATGTGAAGAAGGGCGACGGCTTGTTTTATTATATCTGGAAAAGGTGCTTCATGCAAATGTGGAAATATCCGTAGAGGAAGAATAAAGAAATGATAGGGGAAAACGAGAATGAAAAAGATTAATGAACAAACAAAAAGTTTTTTACTATACGGTATAGAAGATGTGATTAAGCCGAAAGAAATCTACAAATTAGATGGAGCAATCTTGTTTCTAGTATTTTTATTTTTCTTTTTATCTGAATCAGCTCCATCACCGTTTTTTTCAAAAGTATTTTTAGTTATTGTTTATCTTGGATTCGTGATTCTTAGTTTTTCAAGAACAGAAGTGACAGGGAAAAAGGTTTTTTGGATCATTGGAATACAAAGTCTGACGTTTTCTATTTTGTTCTGTTGGGCAGCAACTATCCTCATGCTGACAACTATGAAAGAAGAATATTATAAGAGGTATCTAACCATACTCGTTATCATTTACATACTGGTAATCGCTGCATACATTTTTCTTATAATAACTTTGATTAAAAAAGATATCTACAATCCATCTTCTTCCAAAAAGCTGGCTGGAGGATGGTGTATTACTAGTTTTGTATTGCTTGGAATGGGTGTCGCAAAAGTACTTAGTAGCAGCGTTGAATATACAGCCATGATTAGAATTGCAAGCCTTTGTTCCTATTTTTGTTCTTTGGGTTCTATCTTAGGAGTTTTTCACCTGGTAAAGTATTTTGCTGTCAAAAAATGGGAGGTTGAAAAATGAATATTTTTATGAAAAGAATATAGATGAAAATAATTATAGCATCCAGGAAGAAGGATGGCTGGGAATTTTATTTTTGGTTGGAACTATATTTTTCTCAGGATTACTTTTGTATGGTTTTATAGACGGACAGGCGGATTTTTCAGTTATAGTGGCGTATGGAATATTGATTGCTTTTTCTGGAATCTGTACCCTGCATTTGTTCCTGTGGAGAGTCAAGGTAAATCATGATGTAATTGAATACCGGTCGTTTTTTGGAAAAAATATTATAAATTTTCAGATATAACAAGAAGTGTACATAAAGAAAATGGTACATTGGAAATATATGCAGGGGACAAAATAATATTCAAATTTGATGAAAACATAAGCGCATCATTGTTTGCAAATAGTCTGTCTAAGCATAAAATTTCACAAGAAACATGGTTGAGTTGTAGAGATAAAAAGTGCATCATAAGACCAAAAGAAAGCCACTATGTTCTGCCAGGCATTTTCTTTTTATATTTGGTTTACAATAGTGTGATACTTGTATTCAATGCAAAAGAAACAGCTTTTGTTTTCCTTTTATTCTCTCTTGTACCGGGAGGTATATTTTTCTATTTTTTAATGGACAAAACAATTGTCAAGGATGGATGGCTATATAGAAATGGATTTTTAAGGAAGAACTGTAAAATAAGATTAACGGATATTACCCAGATGAAAAGAAAAAAGAATTTATTTGGAGAAGCTCTTATTTTATATAAAAATCAGAAAAAAATCGCTAAAATTTCTGCCCGAAATAGAAATGTGGACTGGCTGCAAGTAAAGATTGCAGAAATAAAAAAGGATAAGAAGAAATTAGAACGTAAAAAATGAAAAATGTGAATCATATAGGGAGATTGAGTTTATGGATAATGTCATTAGATTAAGTAAGTTTGTAAAAAATTTAGGAATAGTAACAACAGTTCTTTTTTTAATAATCGTACTGGTAACATTTGTTACAGGAAATATGGGGGTTGCGATATGTTTTATGCCTTTTGTATTTTTAGGTATTGCTTTAATTTTGGCATACAAGAAACAAATAATTGTAGTAAATGAAGATGAAATTGTATTTAGCTATCTGGTTAAGAAAACTCAGCATATAAAATATAATGATATTCGTTGTATTTTAATGATTCCATTAAATGGTAGAACAGATGTCATATTAATTGATAAGATGTACAATAGACTTGTTACTCTGGAGCAAGTGTATGTAAATTATGATATTTTATATGATACACTTATAAAACATGAAATAGATCTTGTGGATTTTGGTGAGTTAGTTGAACAGAACAAAGATGTATCAAAGTATGTACCTGCTTTAAACTGGATAGAAAAGAATTTCTATAAATCTATATGTAATGAGAATACAACTATCAAAAATATGTCAAAAACAATAGAAAAAGAAAAGCGTAAAAAAACAAAGCAATTTTTAAAAGCTTTAGGTTGGATTCTAATAATTGCTGATGCGGTAGCATTTTTTATTGGTGGCAAAACAATGTTAGTTATATTTATAATGGTTTTGATGATTACATATGCAGTGTATATAAAATATTATCCATATATATTTATAGAAGTCACCACAAAAAAAGGACAAGAACTGGCGTATCAATTACCATTTATGGGTGCAGCAATAGCAATGCTTTTATCCCTGAATACGAGTAAACTCTTTAATTATGAATTTGGAAACTATATGAAGATTACGGCAATTATTACTGCTTTACTTGCACTGCCATTTATTATTAAATCTTTAAAAACAGATGTACCACAGAAATTTGGACGTAAACTTTCAGTTGTATTTGCTGCTTTTATAATCGCATTTACAATTAGCTTCCCAATAAATTTTTTATTTACATTTGATGGGGCAACTCATGAAATTGCAATTGTAACAGACAAAAAGATTAGCAGTGGTAAAACTAGAGATAGAGAGTTATATGTAAGTTGTAATGGTAAAAGAGAAATATATACTGTTTCAAACAGTGAATATGAAAATACATCAATAGGCGATAGTAAAAGAATTTGTAGAAGAAAAAGTGCATTAGGATTGGAATATAGTACGATACATGATTAATATTTATTTAAAGATAAGGAAGGAATATATAAGATGAAAATATTGTTAGCAGTAGTTGGAGGATTATTATTACTGATATTCCCTTTTATAGTTATGAAAAAAGCAAAAGTAACAAAAGAAGAAAATACTGATGAAGCAAGGAAAAAATTTAATGTGTTTCTCATTTGTATGATACCTGTTCCTCTAATAGGCTTCATATTTCTTTTAATAGGGCTTAGAAGTTTTTTATAAAATTAAATAAAGGAGAAAAATGTAAAAAAACAATGATATATCAATACCAGAAGCCTGCTATGCAGATTTATGTAAGGTGGTTTTTTTTGAAAGAAAACAGGTTAAATTAACAATTATATGGAATGAAAAAATAAGCAGAAATAAACAAATACTTACACTTAAGAAGTTATATCCTGAATTAAATAAAGTGTCTACAGTTGAAATCTATAAAATTACAAAAAAACGAAGAAATGGCAATTTGCAGAGATGGGATGGGGATTTGCTGTTGACTTTTCGCATAAAGCAGAAAAAGCGGGGATAAAAATATTGTTAGAAGAATAACTAAAAATCTTGCTAATGTATAAGTTAAGTAAAAAATAGAATGAAAAATAATCATATAGCAGAGGAGATTGGGTAATATGAAGGAACAAAAGAAATCTTCTTGGGGAGCGGTTCTGGTGTCATTTTTAAAGGAATTTCTATTAAACTCATTCGAAGCCCCAGGTCATCTTTATTATGATGAAAATTTAACTAATGAAGGAAAAAGAAAGAAAAATTATATTTGGAGGGTGCTTCTACTGGTGACTGCGGTAGGAGTAGCTTTGCTTCCTGTTATAGCTTGGAACATGTTTGTTCCAGATGTGCTATGGGCAAAAATAGTTACCGTTGTAGTGTGTGAAGGCTATGTTGTTTTTATAGTAAGTATGGAGATTATCCAAATAAAGGATGAGCTAAAGGAAGATATGTTAAAAATAGGGGGATATAAAATTACTCCCAAAGGAAGTATTTCCCTATTTAAAGAAATTGATTTTAAGATTGCTCAAACAGAGTATTCTTATACAATATTGATTTCTAAGAAACCTTTAAAATGGCTTTATAAGAAGTTTTATGTTACAATCTATGGAAGACATGGAAAAGTAAAAAAGATTGAATTGGTTCGAGCAGACAAAAAGTATTCTACGAAATATGAGACAATGAATGGTACAGTCTTAGAAAAGTTGCAAGAAGAAAATAATAGGTTTTTAAGGAAATGCTTAGGTACTCCCAGTAAAAAGAGTATGACAGGCGTCGAATATTATTATGAGTGGGGACAAATACAATCCTTCTATGATGATCGTTCTTGTCAAACAGGAATTGTAATTATGTTTTAAAATAAGGAATATTGTATCTCTTGCTTCCGTATGCAGAAAGATTACATCGGTACAGAGAAATGTGGTAGTGATACACCAAAGAACACAGGCGAAACCTTATATCTCGGTTCCACAAGTAGCGAATCTTTCAAAAGAGAGAGATGGGTAAAACTTCGCTGTTTATATAATAGTAGGGGACGATGTTTTATCCCCTGCTATTATACGTTTTTTAGCATGTTTTCACCAATATTGCTTGGTACCTAACCGATTTTTCAAATAACATCTGATTCCAAGATATACTCCCTGAGAAAGTACGAAAAGCAATAGAAGATTTACGGAAAGTGCTTTTTTAATTGCTTCTCCAAAATAAATGATGACAGCAGTACTTGTCAGTATCATTAGTAGAGTAATAACATCCCAACAGTTTTTCTTATATAAT
>OOIF01001494.1_pt1 | contig 19241 bp, 12 predicted proteins | sample 1691961 | NCBI WGS metagenome assembly OOIF01 (sample SAMN06348146, study PRJEB24527) | human gut metagenome | biome: human gut; feature: ankylosing spondylitis patient; material: feces | host: Homo sapiens | place: China | collected 2015-10 | reverse complement strand
TGGCAAGTGTTTCTTCCGGTACGCTTCTTATCAACGATGTACGTGCTCCGTATTCTTACATCAGTTCTATGGCTAACCCTGATTTGAAGTGGGAGAAGACCGGTCAGTTTGATGTTGGTTTCGAAATTGGATTTTGGCAGAACCGTTTGTCTTTCGATCTAGCTTACTATAACAAGAAGACAACCGACTTGTTGTTGGATTGCCCGATTCCTCACACGACAGGTTTCACTACGGTATATAAGAACATCGGTTCTGTAAGAAACCAAGGTATGGACTTGATGATCAGCGCACGTCCGGTTCAGACTCAAGACTTCAACTGGAGTTCTACGATCAACTTAAATTTCAACAAGAACAAGATCCTTCAGTTGGGTGACAATAACGAGGATATCGAGATGAACAGCTGGGTAGGTGGTTCTGAAAGTATCTTGCGTGTAGGTGAGAACATGAGTTCTTTCTATGGCTACAGACGTTTGGGTGTTTATACGGAGGAAGATTTCAACAACGGATTGTGCGAGAAGAACCAGATCGGTCGTGCGAAACGTACGGATAAGAAAGAGATCATCGGCAAAGGTATGCCGGACTGGACTGGAAGCTGGATCAACAACTTCTCTTACAAAAACTTCGATTTGACGATGGACTTGCAGTTCGTATGGGGTGTTGAGACAATGCAACAGTTCTACCACTCTACTTACGACCGTTTCGGTATCACGAATGGTTTGAGCAATATTTTATATGACGCATATAACGGATCGAACCCGAACACGATGCAACAGGCTGTTTACTTATGTAACGCAGGCCATGCAGGTCAGGATACGACAGTAGATTCTCAATGGATCGCTAATGGTTCTTACTTGCGTTGTAACATGTTGCAATTGGGTTATACTTTTGACTCAAACGTGATTGGCAAGATCGGTTTGTCCGCTTTGCGTTTGTACGCAAGTGCGAATAACTTATTCTTGATTACAGCTAGCGATTTCACTGGTTACGATCCAGAGGGTACATCACAAGGTGATAGTAATAAGTTCGGTCAGAACATGGTATTCTTCTCTTATCCGAGAGCGAGAACATTCACGTTCGGTGTTAATGTAACATTCTAATTCATTTAATCAGTAGAGTAAAAAAATGAAAAAAATATTGACAGTAGCGATTGCATGTGCTTGTTTAACCGGGTTCAGCTCATGTAATGATTTCTTGGAAGAGAAACCGCAGTCATCGTTGACAGCCCCGGATTATTACCAGACAGAGGCTCAAGCTCAAGCTAACGTGAACTATTTGTATCGTACAGGAGCTTCAAATAAGCTCACAGGTGCGGGTAGTGCTTATGTTGGTCCGTTTGCCTCTATCACAGGACAATTGACTGGTTACTTTACAAACAGTTATGAAGGTCAGGAGTTGACTTGTAAATATTCTCGCGAGTTGACTCGTCAGCAGAATACGATGACTGTTTCCGTAACTATTGACGGTATATGGGATGATTGCTACAAGGCTATCAACGTAGCGAATGGTGCGATCAAGCATATTCCGGAAATCTCGATGGATCAATCTTTGGCCAATCGTCTGGTTGGAGAGGCTAAGTTCTTCAGAGCATTCAACTATTTCAACTTGGTAAAGATCTTTGGTGGTGTTCCATTGACAGTAGAACCTTACGAATCTATGGAGAACATGTATTTGGAGCGTGCTTCCGTAGAGCAAGTATATGCTCAGATCGAATCCGACCTGAGGGATGCCGTTAATGCATTGCCGGCTGCTACTTTCTACAACAATGGTAACCGTATCACGAAGTATGCGGCAGCGATGGTCTTGACTTCCGTTTATATGCAACAAGGTAAGTATGCGGATGCGGCTTCTGCGGTAAAGACTGTGATCGATTCTCCGCACGCTTTGGCAACCAATAATGACTTAGCGCTAGGTTCTGCCTATAATAAGATCCGCACGACAGACGGACTAGATGAGTCTATTTACTCTTATGAATACAACGCTACGATCAGTAACGGTGGTTGGTGGCCTACTTATGCGTTCAACTCAGCGGCTACAGCTATATTTGGTACGTATTCTATCTTTGAGCGTACATACGGGCCAACGAATCAATTCTTGAACGTGTATGCAGCAAACGACTTACGTATTCAGCCAAATCAATTCTTCCATTGGGATTATACAAATCCGGACAATGGCAAGACTTGGACGGCTCCTGAGAATGCTTGTGGTTGCTGGTTCTGGTATGATGAGGACGCTTTGTTGAACTCAGGACGTTCTACGAAAGACCGCGATATCTATCGTTATGCGGAGGCTTTACTTGACGCTGCTGAATCTATCGCTCAGTCTCAAGGTGTAACAGCTGAGGCTGCCGGCTATTTGGCACAAGTCAAGGCTCGTGCAAACATGGAAGGCAAGACGGTAGCCGCAATTACTGCCGATCTTCAGAAATTAGGTAAGCAGGCCTTTATCGAGGAATGCTGGACAGAGCGTTTGCGTGAGTTCCCGTTGGAATTCAAGATTTGGGATGACTGTTTGCGTACAGGCAAGTTCCCTGTAATCTCTTCTACAGAGAAGGGTAAGGTTACATACGTTGACTTAGTTGGCGCAAAGAACGCTTCCGGCGCAACCTTCAAGTCTTCCGACTTGCTATGGCCGATCTCTTTGAACGAGATGCAACGTAACCCGAGTTTGACTCAGAATGAGGGCTATGCCGTTCAATAATAAATTTCAATAACTGATGGCTAGAGAGGGAGGGAATGAGCGATCATCCTTCCCTCTCTTTTTGGTAGCTCGATTAGTCAGCGAGTTGCATGAAACAATGTATAATATACAGAATTTTGGTTTGGTTGTCTTATTATTCACTTTCAACTATGAAAACAAAAGAGCAAGAAATGACATACTGGATTCTGCTAAGTTAGAAGGACGGTTGGAAGGTGAAGAAAAAAGAATGATTTTCTGAGCAGTACTACTGACTTGCTCAAAGGATATATACTTATTTTGCCCACGCAGTATATATTACTTTGCCAAGTCACTAATACTTCATAAACATCCTTTACTTTGACACAGGCTAGAGGATAAGCAATTGCTTCCTTCTGTAAACAAAAAACGCCCAAAATTGCTCTCTGCTATAAACAATTTGTTATATTTGCATATATATAAGTACGATTATGGAGCGATTGATAGAGATGTATCGAAAGAAGTTGCGATTTACCTCTACCGCCTTTATTAGAAGCACGGTGTACGAGATTAATCGGGATGCCCGGTTGATCGGTATAAGAGGTGCTCGGGGAGTGTACCGCAACAGCATATCAAGCGAAATTTTCCGCAAGACGAACGAACCATATATGTCAGCTTAGATAGTATCTATTTCTCTGACAATACATTATATGACTTTGCGGATCGTTTCGTGAAACGAGGAGGAACACGCTTACACTTGGATGAGGTACATAAATCCCCCCAGTAAAGCCAAGAGTTGAAGAATATATACGATGATATGCCAGAACTGCAAATTATATTTACCGGCCCCTTTTATCCCGAATATCAGTAAGCTCTGCGAATGGATTAGTATCACGAGAAACGTTTTATTGACTTATCTAAACGTATTGGCAGAAAGTAAGCTGACCTACAACTGTTTCTACTTTTGGTATCTCTCGCCTGCAAAAGCCGGACAATATCTACTTGAAAAATAGAAATCTGATGTATATCCTCTCGCCTTTGAAAGCGAATATCGGCAACATGCGGGAGACGTTCTTTGCGAACCAATTGAAAAAGTCTCACCAAGTAACAACCTTAGATTTACATCCGAGTATTACAGATAAAATAGAAAGGATAAATTTGTAAAGTATGAGCGAAGCCAACGATTTTTTGGTGGATGGAATTTATACGTTCGAGATCGGTGGCAAACGAAAAAGGTACTCACCAATAGAAGGGATACCGGACGGTTTTATCGTTGCGGATGATATAAAAATAAGATCCCGTTATGGATGATGGGGTTCTTGTATTAAGGAAGAAAGGGAAGAATAATCACTCATCCTTCCCTTTCAGCCATCAGTTATTGAAATAAAAAGTAATTACTTCGCTGAATATCCCTCATTCTGAGTTAAATTCGGATTACGTTGGATCTCGTTTACAGGGATCGGCCAGTATAAGTCTGTTGCCTTGAATGTAGCACCGCTACCATTCTTAGCGCCAATTAAATCAACGAATTGAACCTCACCCTTGTTTGTAGCGGAGATTTGAGGGAATTTACCTGTACGAACACAGTCATCCCAAATCTTCATTTCCAATGGGAACTCACGTAAACGCTCTTTCCAGCACTCTTCAATAAAAGCTTGCTTGCCTAATCTTTGAAGCTCGGAAGCGATTGTAGAAACATCCTTACCTTCCATGTTAGCACGTGCCTTAACTTGTGCCAAATAGCCGGCAGCCTCAGCGTTTACCCCACTAGACTGAGCGATAGCTTCAGCGGCAGATAATAATGTTTCAGCATAACGATAGAAGTTCCAGTCTTTCGTACCCTTACCAGTCTCTAAGATAGCAGTCTCATCATACCAGTACCAGTTACAAAGCATCTTCATATCCAGAGTTGTTCCATCAACAGGATGCGTATATGTACGATGGAAGAACTGATTCATCTGGGCACGCAAGTCTTTCTCACCATACACATTCAAATAACGCTCGCTAACACCATACACATTTACCCACAAAGAGTATTTGTTTCCAGTAGAAGAATTAGCGAAGAATGTCGGAGAAATCAAATTGAATGCGTGAACCGGGATATTACCGTTAGGAGAAATAGCTGCGTCATATTCACGGGCATAAATAACCTCTGGCAGATCATCTGTTGTACGTAACTTATTGAACGCACTACCTTCCGCAAGGTTATCGTTAGTAGCCAAAGCGAATTTTCCGCTATTGATTACATCTTTCAATGGAGTAACCGCATTAGCGTACTCTCCTAGTCTCATGTAAACATCGGCCAGCAACATATCAGCCGCATATTTTGTCACACGGTGACTATTTCCTGCAAAAGTAGCATTAGGTAAATTCTCTACAGCAAACTGTAAATCAGGAATGATAACTGTATTGAAAACTTCCGATGCAGCCGTACGAGTCGGATATTCAACCAAAGTAGCATCTTCTGTAGGTTCTGTAACCATTGGAACATCACCAAACATTTTTACAAGATAGAAATAGTTCAATGCACGGAAGAAACGAGCCTCTGCTTTATACTGAGCTTGATTATCCATTTCCACACCATCAACATACTTGATAACTGCGTTCGCTACATTGATCGACTTATAACAACTTTTCCAAGTGTCATTAGTCAAATAATTACAACAAGATTGCGTAAAGTCCTGACGAGTCAACTGGCGAGCATAGGAACAGTCTACTTCCTGACCTTCATATTCATTCACGAAATAACCAGTTACCATGTTCATTACAGACAAGCTAGAACCTCTATAAGCACCAGTCATATTACCCATCTTATCGGGAGCACCGTCACGATATAGATAATTGACATTGCCAATAATATCAGCACTTGTCTTATAATAGGTATCCAGCGTCAAGGATGACTTTGGTTCCTCATCCAAAAAACTGTCACATGCGGTAAATCCTACCAATCCCGCACATAAAATAGCCGTTGTTAATATTTTTTTCATCGCAATTTTCTGAATAATTAATTAATTAAAATGTTACATTTACACCCAACGTAAACGTTCTAGCTCTCGGATAAGAGAAGAAGGCCATATTCTGACCAAATTGTTCTGGAGATACTGACCCGTTAGATGTAGAGATCTGGGATGTACTTTCAGGATCGTATCCATTAAAGTCTTTCGCCGTGATCAAGAATGCGTTGTTCACATTCAAATATAGGCGTAAGCTACTAAACGGAGTCTTTGCCAATTGATTTGAGTCGAAAGTATAACCTAACTGGATTAAGTTCGCACGTAAATAAGAACCATTAGCCACCCATTGAGAGTCTGTCAATGTATCCTGTCCTGCGTGACCACCGTTGAACAACCAGATAGCTTGCTGCATAGAATTAGGATTCGTTCCATTATATGCGTCATACAAGATATTTGTCAAACCGTTAGTTTGTCCGAAACGGTCATACGTAGAGTGATAGAACTGTTGCAAGGTCTGAACACCAGCGACAAATTGTAGATCCAATGTGAAATCCCAATTCTTGTAACGTAATGTATTGATCATAGATCCAGTCCAATCAGGTACACCTTTACCTATGATCTCACGCTCAGAAGAACGTTTCGCACGACCGATCTGTTTCTTCTCACAGTTACCAGCCTCATAATCCTCGATCGTATAAACGCCTAAACGCTTATAACCATAGAAACTACCTACACTCTCACCAACACGTAAGATGGAAGCACCACTTACCCATTCGTTCTTCAAGATATCCTCGTCATTATCACCTAATGATAAGATCTTATTCTTATTAAAGTTGGCATTGATAGAGGTTGTCCAAGTGAAGTCTTTCGTATCAATATTGCGAGTAGACAACATCAAATCCAAACCTTGGTTACGGATAGAACCGATATTCTTATAAACTGTCTCGAAACCTGTTGTATGAGGAACCGGGGCATCCAATAACAGATCAGAAGTCTTCTTGTTGTAATAAGAAGCATCTAACGTGATTCTATTATTGAACAAACCTAAATCGAAACCTATATCGAACTGGGCGGTTTTCTCCCATTTCAGATCAGAGTTAGGCAATCTATTTAAATAAGAATAGGAATTACGTGTTCCATTCAATAATAAGGTTTCGCTTGTAACTGTTGCCAAAGATTTGTAAACACCAATCTCAGAGTTACCAGTCAAACCGTAGCTAGTGTGCAACTTCAAATTGCTGATCGTGCTTTGATCTTGCATGAAATCCTCTTGTATGACATTCCATGCCAAACCAGCGGATGGGAAGAACGCATATTTGTTGTTCTCACCAAACTTAGAGGAACCATCGACACGCCCTGTTACGGTTGCGGAGTAACGATCTTTATATGTATAAGCGAAACGCAAGAAATAAGAGTTCATCGCCCAACGATCGTAAGATGATTCGGGAGCATCAGGTGTTGTGCCTGCTGACATATTATTGTCCTCAAAGAAATCATCTGAGAAACCTGTCGTACGAGCCTTATTCCATTTCTGTACACGCTCTTGCCAAGACAAACCAGCCATTGCGTTGATACGATGATCGCCAAATGCCTTATTGTAAGTCAAGTAAGTCTCCTCTTGCCAATAAAGCGTATTCCAGTTTTGGTACTCAGCCCAACCATTCGGCATGGAGATGTTGTTCAAATCGATAGAAGAATAACCTCTATACGTTCTATTATGGTGATCAAGACCTAATTGAGTTTTCAAATCTAAACCTTCAGCCAAATGAAATGTCAAAGCGGCGTTACCAAACACCTGCGTGTTGTAGCGCATACGTTTTTGCATATCCAAGATCATGACAGGGTTAGACATACCCTCAAAGCCTAATACATCACCAATGGAAGAAGAGGTAGAAGTGGTATATTTACCATCCTTATCGCGAATCGGCATCCAAGGAACCATTTCGATCATGGTACGACGAGCCTCTTGGCCACCACCATCCTCAGGCGTATAACGCCCCCATGTATGGTTAACCAATACATTGACTGCCGTAGACAACCACTTCGTAGGATTTGCGTCGTATGCCAACTTCGCATTAATACGCTTATTATACGTATTGTTTACGATACCCTGCTGATCTGTATAGTTCAAAAAAGCGCCCATTGAAGAGTTCTTACCTGCCTGTTGTATATTCAACTGATGGTTGTGAGAAACTGCGGTACGAGTTGCCTCATCTTGCCAATTCGTATCATACAGAGGATTACCGCTTGCATCAAAGAAATTTGAATCATTAAACCAATCAGCACGGTTCAAAGACCAATTTTTACCTTGCCACTTATTCTCGTTTTCCAAACCAATCATGAATGCATCACACCATTCTTGGGCGTTCATCGTATCCATCTTACGAGCGATATGGCTTGCACTGACAGAACCTTGATAGCTAACCTGTACGCCTTCACCATCTTTCTTACCACGCTTTGTAGTTACCATGATAACACCATTGGCACCACGGGCACCGTAGATAGCGGCTGCGGAAGCGTCTTTCAATACCTCCATAGACTCGATGTCATTCGGGTTCACCAAATCGAAGTTCTCCATAACGACACCGTCTACTACATATAGAGGATTTGAAGAAGCGTTGATAGTAGCCATACCACGGATAACGACACGGTTTGAATAAGCACCCGGCTGGCTGGAGTTTGAGAAGATGTTAACACCAGATACTTTACCGCGCAAATTGTCTAGTGCACTAAAGTTTTGGTTCTTTGTCAAGTCATCACCTTTAGCCACACCAATGGAGCCAGTCACGTCTGATTTACGCATCGTACCATAACCTACGACCACAACCTCATCCAAGTTTTGTGAGTCCTCTTTCAACGAAATAGTCAAATCTGTCTTTGATCCGGGTACTAATTCCTTTGATAAATAACCAATATAAGAAACAACCAATACAGCATTATCCGGAACTTCCAGCGTGAAACGCCCATCAATATCTGTAATCGTACCAACAGTCGTTCCTTTCACCAATACATTTGCGCCAATTACCGGTTCTTGGTTCGAATCCAATACGACTCCTTGTACCGTATGTCCTTGTTGCTGCGCCAAAGGAATAGATTCTAATTTATGCGATAAGATAATCTGCTTATCCACAATCTTGTAATCGACATTCATGTTATCGAAGACCCGGGATAAAACCAAATTAATATCCTTATTATTGGCCTCTAAATTAACAACACGGCTCACATCCAAAACATGATCCGCATACAAGAATGAATAACCCGTTTCCTCCTCTATCCGATCGATCGCTTGCTCCAACGTAGCGTTTTTCAACGACAAGGAAAGTGTTGTTGTCTGTGAATAAGAGGTACCTGCATATAACTGGAAGGCAGTCAAGAATGTAAATGCCGTACCAAGATTTAAGATACGATTCGATTGAGGTAAATACCGAGTAAGATTCCTCTTACGTAAATGAAATGCACTCATAAGCATGTAGATTTAGTGATTACACAAAATTTATTTTGAAATGATTTTTTATCGTTGATAAACATCTATCCTCTGCCGGACAAACGTGGAATCCGAATGAGAGGAAAGTTGTCGGGCAGACCATTCAATAGGGGCAGTCTGTTTTAGATAATCCAATATTTGCTCCAAGGTCTCATTTGTGAAAGTCGCACGGTATTTATACTCCGCATTCGAGTTCTTATGCAGTACGATCTCCACATTATATCGTTTTTCCAGTCGCTTTAGTACCTTCTCTAAAGGAGTATTTCGAAATACCATCCGCCCCTTTCTCCAATCCATCTTCTCATCCAAATTGACAGCAGAAACACGGAACACACCGCTTTCCTTATTAAGCACGACCTGTTTGTTCGGTTCCAAGCGGATCCGTTCATCGTTCCGGATAACATCGATCTTTCCTTTTTCCAGCACAGCCTCGATAAAAGGTTCATCGTCATAGGCATTCACATTGAACTTCGTTCCATACGCTATTACCCGCAATCCCTCAGAGGTAGACACACTAAAAGGATGTTCCGGATCGGCTTCAACTTCAAAATAGCCCTCACCAAAGAGCTGAACTTTACGTTCTTTCTCATCAAAGACCGATGGATAAACCAAGCGGCTGCCGGCATTCAACCAAACAACAGATTGATCAGGTAACACCAAACGGGTAATTGTACCAGGCATGGAACTAATCTCCGCAAAAACCACAGATGCCCCCGTCTTAACATTCCTACCTGTGGTATAATATAAATAAGAAAAAAATAACGAGGATATGAGCAACGGTACTACAAGAATAGCTGCGGCACGGGTAAAAAACAACGAAAACATCCTCATAGAGGCTTTCCGCTTAGCACGACGTTCCATGCTTTGCCAAGCCTTATGCACATCTATCGCTTGGTATTCTAGCATATCCTCAGACAGAGCTTTAATCTTCTCAATCTGCCGTAATGTACTTTTTTCGTCTCCGCTTTCTCGCATATATGATTGTCTTTTTCTATATAGACACAGTCAAAACAAAAACACGACAGCAAAACGACTTTTTTTATATTTTTCTTCCTCTTGTACCCCACAATAAAGCAAGGAAATCACCTAAGCAGGTATTGCCCAACACGTATATATGTGTGGGCCCTCCTCACCAATTGCACAAAAAGCAAGGATTTTAGCTTGTGAAACAAAGGGGAATATATTCTAAAAATATATACATTTGTCCCATTATGGAAAGAAATCCAACAATGACTGATATCGATTTCCTTTTACGGCAAATCACGACCGAGGATAATAAGCTCTCCTTCCAACGTTTATTTGAGTTATATTATCCGGCTCTTTGCATATATACCAAACGTTTTATCTCTGACCGGGAAACGAGAGAAGATATCGTACAGGAAGTTTTTTCCTCCATCTGGGAAAATCGTAAACGCATCGTAATAAGAACTTCCGCGCGCAATTATCTCATCACAGCTACCAAGAACCACAGTCTCAACTATCTGCAACGCAATCACGAAGAATATGTAGACCAGTTCTCTCAAGAGCAAATCCCTATCTATGCGGAAAGTGGCGAGGAGCTTTATACTTGGGAAGAATTACAAACCCTACTTCGAGAGGCACTTGCTAAATTACCTGAAAACTATCGATATGTATTCGAGAAGAATCGCTTTGAGAATAAGAGTTACGGCGAGATCGCGGAGGATATGCAAATATCCATACGGACAGTAGAAAGATATAAAAATAAGGCGATTGAAATATTAAAGACAGAGTTGAAAGACTACTTGCCCCTGTTCATTGGTTGGCTATTTTAACAAAAACTTCCGGAAATACCCACATACCTCCGGAAGTTTCTCGTCCTCAATTTATTGTTGCTCCAACCAAACCTTCACCCCTTCAAGTAAGATCTGGTTCTCATCAGACTTCTGGGTAGAGAGCCGTAGATAAGTCTCATCCAAGCCCCGGAAATTCGAAGCGTCACGGATCAAGATTCCGTAATTATCTAAAAGGAATTGCTTTAAATCAGCGGCCGTGCCCTTCTTCAAACGGACAAGGAAGAAAGTCGTAGAGGTCGGAATTACCTCCAAGCCATCCAATTTACTTAATTGATAAATAAAATCCGCAGTCTCACGCTGCCATTTACGGATCGGCAACGTAAATTGCGCCGGATGGATCAAGATATATTTACTTGCCTCGATAGCGATAGCATTTACCGACCAAGGTATGATATACTTGTTCACTTTCTCCGCGATCTCCGGAGAAGCGACCAGATAACCGATACGCAAGCCGGGGATATTATAAGCCTTCGAGATAGACTGGACAAGGATTAAGTTCTTATGCGTTTTCACGTCACTCGGCTTTAGCATGTCTTCCGTCGTAAAAGCCACGTATGCCTGATCAATAATGAAGGTAGTCTGCGGATTCGCTGAGATCAAACGGAGAAGCTCCGTACGGTGGATCAGCTTTCCATCCGGATTATTCGGATTACAAATCCAACAGAAATCCTGTCCCTCCAAGGATAACTCTGATAAATCGTCCGATGTCGGGAAGAAAGAGATCTCATGCTCATGCAAACGGCAAGCGTCCTCATATTCAGAGAAAGAAGGAATAGCGATCATGGATTTCGCGCCTCGCCAAGCTTGCGCTAACAAATAAAAAGCCGTGATCGAGCCATTCGTCACTACAATATTCTCTTCCTTGATCTCATACCGGCGGGCCAACAATCTTTTCAAGGTAGCGGCATCCGGCTCCGGATAACGAGTCAGCTTATCAAAATGCTCGATCAAATGTTCCTTCAGTTTATCTAAATTAGCTCCGTGCCACACATTCGAGCTAAAGTTTATCTTTACCTCGTTCTTTGCGTTATAAAAATCATCACCGTGTCCGTATAACATATACCTGCTTTTTAATTAATACCTATCTGTTAAAACTGTCACAAAATTACGAATCTTTTTGGCTTTTCCTATCAATCGCCTTATAGATCGCATCCTGTATGCGAGTACGTATATCAAGCGATCCCAGTTTATTATTTGCCCGGCTAGGATTCACCCGGTTACTCAAAAATATATAAATAAGCTGGTTATCCGGATCTACCCAAAAACAAGTACCCGTAAATCCTGTATGTCCATAGACTGAGGCGGGAGCCAAAGCCCCACAAGGCGAGGCTTTCGGATTACCAATCACCGGCTTATCAAAGCCTAACCCTCTACGGCAAGTCGGGCTCTTGCTTTGTGTAAACAAACGGCTGGTTTCCAAAGAAAGATAGCGCTCGCCGCCATAAGTCCCTTGGTTTAGCATCAATTGGAGCACCTTCGCCAAATCATTCGCATTCGAAAATAATCCGGCGTTTCCAGAAACACCCCCTTGAAAAGCGGCTGCCTCATCATGTACATATCCGCGAAGCAATTGGCGGCGGACAAATCCATCTTGTTCCGTAGGTACAATTTGCAAGGTATCCATTCGCTTCAACGGATTATAAGTGGTATGCCAAGCCCCTAACCCGCTGTAGAAATCATCCCGAAGAAGCTGGTCCATCGGAGATTTCATCAGATTTTCCACCATCATTTTCAGCATAATGAAATTCACGCAACTATATACGTACCTACCTCTCGTACCCAAACGGGATTTCTTGATATCTTGAAGGATCGTATCTTTAAAGGAATCACTCACATAGAAATTACGGGCTACCTCAGTCGTAAATCCGGGTTTCCGTGTATCTGATACTATATCCGGAAGATATTTAAAATCATTCCGGACATACGTTTTAGCGTCAAAACGAACCGGGTGCGTGGCGTTCTTCGCCGAACTATATAAACTGCCTTTATAACTATCCTTATCAATAGCATCCAGATAGAAATTAATAGTTGGAGTCACTCCCGATTGATGATATAGTAACTCTTTTATCGATAAATCCTTTTTATTAGACTCCTTCAACTCCGGTATAAAATCGGAGATCTTATTGTTCAAGGTGAATTTCTTCTCATCATACGCTTTCATGACTGCCAATAAAGTCCCCGCCGCCTTCGATGCCGAAGCCAAGTCATAAACTGACGCCTCCGTGACCGGCTGCCTACTTTCGTAATCAAAATAACCAAACGATTTATTATAGATAATCATGCCGTCCTTCGCAACCAACACTTGGCATCCGGGATAAGCCTTCTCATCCAATCCCTCTTTAACGATCGACTCAATTACATCCAAACGGTCCGGGTTCGCTCCTACCTCTTCCGGCTGGTGATACCCCAAACGAGTCTTCTCCGTAAAAACACCGGTACCCGCATAATACAATCCCGGAATCGAAACCGGAAGTTTCCCTTTCGCCGCAATACCACCGAATATCACTTGGGCCGCATATTCCTGCGCTAAGGAAGTGCCCTCGTAAGCCAACACGACCGCCTTCGCCTTCTCGATCGACTTCTTATATTCCTTACAAGCATATGGCAAGGTAAAGAAAGCATAGACCAACTCTTTCTTCGCGGCCAACTGCCTCAACGCTAAACTCTCGGGAATGCGAATCGTATGTACGCCACAAATGATCACGTCGTATTTTTGCAATTTATTATAAACCTGCTGGACTTGGGCAGCCGTAGAACGCCGTCCGATGCTAAAGCAAGCGATCGAATCATATTCGCCCAGCATTTTCTGGAATTCATTACCAACCCCGTCTCCAATCGAGAGCGCCGCGATCTTTTTCTTATTCAACTGTTTAAGAGGTAAGATCGTATCCTCATTCTTCAAAACGGTAATAGCCTCCGAATTCAACTTCGCCGCCATCCATGCCGCATGCGGAGAGTTCAAACGTTTCGATAAGCCTTTTGTTTCGACCGGCTTATAGGCATTCAATCCAGCGATATATTTGTACCTTAATATTTTCAAGCACTTGGCCTCGATCGCTTCCAGATCCAATACCCCTTCCTCGATAGCCTCTTTCACGGCCGTAAAATCATTGATTGGAGCGGCCGGAGCGAGCAAGATATCATTCCCCGCAAGCAAAGCCTTCACCGAAGGATTATCCGTTTTCTTTGTGGAAGCCCCTTTCATCGCTAAAGCATCCGTAAAGCACAGACCTTGAAAACCGAGTTCTTTCTGTAATAGATCCGTCACTACCGCCTTGGAGAAAGAAGCCGGCTTATGACTTTTATCCAAAGCTGGAACGTAAAGATGTCCCGTCATTATCCCGCCGAACCCATCATATATATAACGTTTAAAAGGAAGAAGTTCCACGCTATCCAAGCGGGCCCGGTTATGGCGCACAACGGGTAATGTCTCGTGCGAGTCCTCGGAAGTATCTCCATGTCCGGGGAAATGTTTGGAGACAGACAAGATGCCCGTATTTTCCAATCCTCTTGCGTAAGCAATACCTTTCTCCGACACAGCCTCCGGATTCTCGCCAAACGAACGCAGGCCGATCACGGGATTATCCACATTGCTATTCACGTCCATATCCGGAGCGAAATTTATATGAATTCCCATTTCCCGGCACTGCCGTCCCACCTCTTTTCCATATTCCTCGATCAAGGCATTGTCCTCGATAGCGCCTAGCATCATGTTTTTCGGGAAACGGGTGGTTCCACTTAATCGCATGGAAAGTCCCCACTCCCCATCCAAAGAGACCAACATCGGAATCCGGGAAGCCTTTTGCAAACGATTGGTCACCTCCGCCTGCGTCACCGGATCCCCTTTATGGAATAAGATGCCCCCGATCTTGATATCGTTCACGTAACGCATGAGCCGTTGCATATTCCGGTTATCGGATTTAGGATTCGCTATAACCATAAATAACTGCCCGATCCGTTCATCATAACTCATAGCGTCAAACACGGAATCAACCCAATGATTCATCTTTTCCTGATCCACCGAACGATAAAGGTTCGGAACGGTTTGAGCTCCACCCGATAAAAGGGAAATACAACACAAAAGCAAGATACCAATCTGTCTCATCACAACATTATCATTATTACTCTCCAAAAATAAGAAAATATCGCAATAGTAACGTGAATTGTGATAGGGGTTTTTACTATCTTTCCTGTCTCGTAATAAAAAAGGAAGTACTTCATGAAGCTAATACTACTCATAATCTTGATTATCTTCGGCTTTCAATCAAGCGCTTGGGGACAGGCGCCGACTCTCAGTATCGAGGCTAAACAAGAACCGATCCAAGAAATCATGAAAAAAATAGAGCATCAAACAGGCATGACATTCTCCTACGATCCTTCTATTCTCAAAGGTATTTCCCGGATTACATTCAAATCTGATAACCAATCCATATCGGAATGCCTTACCCGGCTATTCCAAAAGCTCCCTCTGTCTTATCAGATAAACGGTACCCACATCATCTTGAAGAAACTCCCCCGCTCAGTAACCATCAGCGGATTCGTACGGGATAAAGCGACTACAGAATATCTAATCGGGGCCTCCGTTTATGACTCTCGCACACAAAGGGGCACAGCTACCAATAACCACGGTTTCTTCAGTCTAACCTTACCGGTCGGGGTAGTCCGTCTGGAGACTTCCTACATCGGATACGGACGTTTCTCACATACATTCCAACCGCTCGAACGGGATACCGTGATGGAAATTCTGCTGGAAAGCGGTGAGGCATTGGCCGAAGTTGTCGTTACCGGTAGTAATGACACACAAAACCCGATACAAGCCCCTCAGATGGGAACGATTAAAATAACCCGGAAGATGATCAAGACCATCCCGACCTTATTCGGTGAGGCTGATGTGATCAAAGCCCTGCAAACCCAACCCGGCGTATCAGCCGGAACGGAAGGATTAGCCGGGATGTATGTCCGTGGGGGGAATGGAGACGAGAACCTGTATATGATAGACGGAATCCAACTGTATCAGGTCAATCATCTCGGAGGACTTTTCTCCGCTTTCAACGCCGAGGCTTTGAAAGATGTGGATTTTTATAAATCCGCTTTCCCCGCCCGCTATGGGGGAAGGCTTTCCAGCGTAGTGGATGTGCATACTAAAGATGGCAATATGAAAGAGTACCATGGTAGCGCTATGCTAGGATTGACCTCCGGTAACTTAAATTTCGAAGGGCCGATCATTAAAGACCGGACTTCGTTCAACGCCTCCTTCCGTCGCTCTTGGCTGGATGCCTTATCCGCACCGGGTTTGGCGATCTACAATAAAATTCAGAAAAAGAAGGGGGAGAAATTCAGCGCACGCTATGCTTTTACCGATCTGAACCTAAAAGTGAACCACCATATCAATGACCGGAGCCAAGCTTACGTTAATTTCTATTTCGGACAGGATTTCCTAAAAGGAGGAAGTTCCGAGTTCTCCGTAGGTGATGATATAACCCCTTTCGAGAACAAGGACTTTGGAAAGATGCGCTGGGGTAACATCGCATTATCTTCCGGCTGGTCGTATGTGTTTAACAACAAGATGTTCGGTACCGTCACCTTGGCTTATTCCCATTATCAATCCAAACTAAAACAAGAGACTTCACAATACTACGGAACCGAGGGTGACAAAGATTATTCTTCACGGTTTATCGAGACCTCAACCCGAAACGGTATCAATGATTTCGGAGTCCATGCGAACTTCGACTATATTCCTACCTTGGCACATCATATCCGTTATGGTACCGACTATCTTTACCATCGTTTCAGCCCGGAATATATCGAGGAAAAGACCTCCGAGAATTTGTCTCCGACCAAACGAACTACCGGAGACGAGCGCCTTTCAGCGAATGAGTTGGCTGTTTTCGCCGAAGATGACTGGGCGATATCTTCCATTGTCCGGGTTAACGCCGGATTACGCCTGAACATGTATAATATACAAAAGAAGACATATGTCTCCTTAGACCCTCGTTTATCCGTACGCTTCCTGCTCACGAGGGATCTAAGCCTTAAGGCCTCATACGCCCGGATGAATCAATACGTACATCAGATTAGCGAAAGTTATATGAGTCTCCCTACCGATATGTGGATGCCGGTCAGCAAGAAATTAAAACCATTGGTGAGTGATCAAGTATCCGTTGGCGCTTATTACAATCTGCACAAGAACTATTCCTTCTCGGTGGAAGGTTATCATAAATGGATGAATCACCTACTGGATTATAAAGATGGTTACAACTTCTTACCCTCGTTCGTCGGTTGGGAGGAGAAACTGGCCGCCGGTAAGGGGTGGGCCTATGGAGCGGAGTTTATCGCCCGGAAAGAGACGGGGCGTATAACAGGATGGATCGGATACGGACTAATGTGGAGCGACCGGCAGTTCGACGAGATTAATAATGGCAAACGTTTCCCCGCGAAATACGATAACCGCCATAAGCTGAATATCGTCGCAAACTGGAAGATCAACGAGAAATTGGAACTGACCGGAAGCTGGACTTTCATGACCGGAAACCGGGTTACGGTGGCATTCGAGAATTACGAGGATTTGGGCCTCACTCCTGTCCCTCCGCTCTTACCGGAAGGAGGCTTGGACTATTTCACGGAGCGTAATAACGTACGTCTCCCCGCTTACCACCGCTTAGATCTGGGGATTAATATTTATCGACCTAAAAAGAACGGCCATCTCGGTATCTGGAATATCAGCGTATATAACGCTTATTGCCAGATGAACCCGATAACTATCCATAAGCGGTCTTGGATAAACTATAGCCATTATTTCGAGACGTTATCGCTCTTACCGATCATTCCGTCTATATCATATACTTATAAATTCTAAAGAACATGAAACCTATATTCTATTTATCAATCTTATTATCCAGCATGCTCCTAACCTCCTGTTACAGGAAGTTTGACCTAGAGGAATATCGTACTACACCAAAAATGGTGATCAACTCGGCCTTCTCGCCAGATACAGTCGTAATGGCCAGCATATCCCGCACATGGTTTCACTCAGAGAGCAAGCCGGACGTAACGATTCGAAACGCCAAGGTGGAATTATACATAGACGGGATCTTCAAGGAGGAGATGCCTTGGAAAGAATATTCCTATTGGAAATCTTCTCGTTGGCTCGGAGAGGATCGAGGTGGATGGGTAACAGATACGCTTTATATATCGAATACGGTTCCACAGCCCGGACAAACCGTAAAGATTGTAGCTTCCACCCCGGAATATGGAACAGCCTCGGCGGAAGATAAGATTCCTTCCAAGACCGAAATCAAAGGCCTGCGCATAATTCCCCGTAAAGAAGCTACCGGCAACGGCGGTACCCTTGTCGATGGAGATGGGAATATCTCCTACATAGAAGAAAACGATGTGCTTATCTATCAAATCACTTTCCAAGATACCCCGGGTAAATCAAATTACTATTCTCTACAGATATGGGGAGATGACGACCATCTTGGTGTCCTGTTGGACTTCTCCGTAGATCCCGTATTCACGCAGCAACAAGGTATCTTGGATGAGGTTTTCGGCTCCTCGATGGTAAATTGGCGGGGACGGGTATTTTCCGACGAGCTGTTCGACGGGAAGGAATACACGTTGCAAGTAAAAGAACAACTTAGGTCCGATACTAAATATTATACCAAACGCCATATTCGTTTATATTCCCTGTCCGAACCCTATTACCAATATCTGCTATCTTTACAAAACATCAAGAATGAAGGTATCATGGGCGGACTTACGAATGTAGGTCTGGCCGAGCCTGTCCGAATCTACAGCAATGTGGAAGGAGGAACGGGAATCGCTGGTGGATGTCAATGGTTTGAATCCTTGGTAGACATAAAAGATTTAATCAAATAGCGAGCAAAAAAGCATCTATCTATTGCGAATCAAATATTTATTTCGTTACTTTGCACCCGCTTTACGTAATCTCTGTCGGGAAATGTAGCCCGTTAAATTGCGTTTCATTATAAATTACAATTAAAAAGCTATAAACAATGGATTTAATTAAGATTGCAGAAGAAGCGTTCGCTACGAAGAAGGAACTTCCTTCATTCAAGAGTGGTGATACGATCACGGTAGCTTACCGTATCAAAGAGGGTAACAAAGAGCGTATCCAGCAGTATCGCGGTGTTGTTATCCGTATCTCCGGTCACGGCGACAAAAAACGTTTCACAGTTCGTAAGATGTCTGAGAACGTAGGTGTAGAGAGAATTTTCCCGATCGAATCTCCGTTTATCGAAAGCATCACGGTTAACAAAGTCGGTAAAGTACGTCGTGCTAAATTGTACTACTTGCGTGCTCTTACTGGTAAGAAAG
>OOIF01001490.1_pt1 | contig 19267 bp, 12 predicted proteins | sample 1691961 | NCBI WGS metagenome assembly OOIF01 (sample SAMN06348146, study PRJEB24527) | human gut metagenome | biome: human gut; feature: ankylosing spondylitis patient; material: feces | host: Homo sapiens | place: China | collected 2015-10 | reverse complement strand
TAATTCGGGCTTTTTTATCGAGATTCGAAATTCCGCGCCCACGTCCCAGTTCCACTACAGGCAGAGGCTGGAGGAAGATGACACTTTCCCTCAAAAGGTGGGCGGTGTGAATTACGGTTTCGTACAAGGTACGAGTAAAGTAAATGACATCTACGTCAACGGAACAACGTCATTTCCTGAAGGAGAGGCAATCGTTGCGGGAATGCCTAATCGTGCAACGGCATTGGGCGCGGCGGCTGCATTTGCGCCGGAGTGTACTGGACTTGCGATGATGAAGGATGATTGAAGCTGCCCCGACAGGGACAAGCATCAGCGAGCGCCTAGATGCAGGAGCTTTTTTGGGGCGGACGAGAAGAGAAATCCGCTTGAAACGCCCGGCCTGCGGGCGTTTTCGAAAAAATTGCACCGGTGCAATTTTTTTCAGACTGGGCTTTTCGGAAATCACGCTCTGCATGGCTGGACCGAAATGAAACGGCGTCCGATTTCGCGCCGAACGCCGTTTTTTCAATCCGCTTGATTAGAGCATGTCGAGCACGTCAAGCTTCTTCTCAAGCGACTCCCGGGACTCCTTCGGTTCCTGCGATGCCTGCGGCGCAGACTTCGCTGCGGGCATTTTCTTTGCAGCGGCGGCAGCGGCCTTCTTCGCCTTCTGGGCGGTTTCGTAGAAATCCTTCGGCACCAGGAAGAAGCTGCTGCCCTTCTTGACGACCGTCGCCCACGGCAGCTGATACAGCTGCGAGCCGCGCCAGCTCAGCGCCTTCATGCCGGCGGTATGCGCGGCGAGGTCATCGGAGCGGGGATGCACGATGTGAGCGGTCAGAAAGCTGCGTCCGCCTTCGCTCTTCTCCCTCAAACTGATGATGTAGTTGTCGCCGGGCGCTTCGCTCATGGAGAGGCAGTTCTTGCGGCCGTTCTTGAGCACGGAGAGCCCGCTGCCCTGACCGCCGAAGGGCACGGCAGAACAGCCAAGCGCATCGAGCTTGTATTCGTAGTCGCGCTTCAAGGCGGCGAGCTCTTCGGGCGATTTGTAATACGCGGGTGATACTAGGTAGCTCAACACGCGCAGGCGCTGCTCAGTCGGCACAGCCTTGTCTTCGTTGGCGGCAATGAGATTTGCGAAATCTTCGCTCTTTTCAAATTTTTGAGCTTCAGGACTTGACGCAAAAAGCGAAGAGGCGGAATCGGACGCCGCCTTCATCATGCTGTCCATGGAGGCGCATCCCGAAAGCATGAGTGCAGCGCCGGCAGAAGCCAGCACTGCCAGCCGAAGGGAGCGGGAGGAGGGGAGAGATTGAAGGGATTGCTTGGTCATGACTTCAGGTACTCCGAGAAGCGGTCTCTCGCGGTGCAATGGATCCTCCGGAGAGAACAAGGAAAATGGGTTTAAAGAAAATTCAGCAAATTCAGAGGGTTGGGTCATTCATGTAAGCAGAGGAGAAAGCGCCTGGCAATGCGGCGAACTCATCTGCGACTCATAGCGATTCAGGAGCCTTCTTGGGAAATGCACCGCCCATCTCAACTGCAAAATCATAGGTCGCGGCTCGATCCAAATAGGGGAAGGCGGGAAGATCGGCATAGATGGCGTTCTGCACGAAGCCTGGATCAATGCGGATGACGCCGTAGGCGCCGTCGTTCTTCATGAGCAGAATGCCTGCCGTCTTGAGGCTGAACTTTGATTCGTCGCGCTTGCTGAAGGCAAAACGAAGCAGCAGATCGGCGGTTTCAACATCCTTGCCATTGGCGAGAGCATTGATGAGAACGCCGAGGTTGCCGCCGCCCGGAAAGAGCGCCGCCAGATCGGAGACCTTGCGGATTTTTTCGATGCCGCCAACCAATTGGTTCGCCCAGTCGTAGACCTTTCGGTAATTGTCGAAATAGGTCTTCGTGCTCGAAAGCCTGCAGGAGAACTGCACGACGTTCTCATCGCGACTCGTCGTGAAATAGGACCACTTCGCGGAGCCAGCTTGGCAGTCTGAGTAGTGATTGAGTGCGTTGCCGATGGTGATGCTCTCATCGAAGTCGAAAACGCTCTTTTGCACGAGCGCAATGCGGTCGTCGCCGCTCGGCTCGAAGAACGATCCGAACAATCCGCCCAGACTGAAGGCGGAGGCCGAAGAGGCGACCGAGGCCATCAAAATCGCCGAACAAAAGGCCAATGAACGCTTCGATTTCATTTTTCAGTCCTTACTGAGCCAGCGACTTCTGCATCTGAACCAATGCCGTCCGGATTTCAGACGGAATGATGTCTGTCCAGATCTTCGCTTGCGAAAGCTTTTCGACGCCCTGAGCCCGGGCCGTATCGATGTGGCGCTGCGCGGCCTCGATGTTGGAGCGCATATTGGCATCGAGTCGGCTCTTGCCGCCGTACTCTTTCTTGATCTGCGTGAACTTCTGTCCGAGCAGCTCAGGCGAGTACTGCGCGAGGTCGCGGATGCGCGTGCGGTAGACGTTCGTCGCCGCGACAACAAGGTCGACAAGCTCGCGTTCCTTGGCGCGGACCTCCGGGGCCTGCCGAGTCTTGGCCGAGGCGCCCTTGAGAATGTCAGCCATATACCAGCAGCGGAAGGCATAGTTGCGAAGCGCAGAGGCGTCGTAGGCGGCGGTGCGCAGCGTCTGCATGATGTTGGCGTCCTGCTCGCGCTCGAGCGCCGCGTTGTACTCTTCGAGAATGCCGCGAAGCTGTCCGAGGTTTTTCTTCATCGTCTCGGAGCTCGCGGCAGCGATCACCTTGTCGATTTCAGAGAGCGGAGAGCCGCTCGGGTCAAGTGATACGGCCGCGTCCTGTCCAGCCGTCAGAGCCGCGGCCTGGGCCGGCCCCTGCGCCGAGGCTGCAGGTGACTTGCCGGCAGTGCCAGGGGCGTTGGGGCCAGCGGTGTTCGAAAGCTTCTTGGCTTCCGCTACGAGCGACTGCGAGCGCTGCATGCTCGGCACATTGAGCGAGGAAACGAGCACGCGGGCGCCGACGCTGCGGCTTGAGAAAGGTTCGTAGGTGCCGCTGCCGCTCTTGCAGAACATTTTGAGCTCAACGCGGCGCCCCGGGTAGACCTCGCGTTCGGAGGAGGCAAGAAAGCTGCCGCCCTTGCTCAGAAAACCGCCCTCGGAGCCGTGCAGGCGGCGCACGTTCTGTCCGCCCGAGCGAGACGTGATCGTGAAGCGAAATGCCGAGCTCACCATTTCAGCGACATTGCCCGCGACGTCATACAGACCGAGCGGGTTGGGCAGTTTTGAGCCGATCGCCGCAGGTTTTGTGAATCCTGAGCCGAACACCGCATAGTCCTCGACATGCGTGCCCTCGGCCAGAGGGAAGTCGTCGAAATCGAGCTTTTCGGGCGGAAGATTGCCGCCGCGCGCAGCAAACTCCCATTCGGTTTCGGACGGCAATCGCAGGTATCCCGGCACGCCGTCGATGGCTGGCAGCGCATCGGCATGATTCGAGAAAAGCCACTCGTTGTACTTCTCAAAGAACTTCTGCAGGTCGTACCAGGAAATGTTCGCCTTCGGTTCATCGGGCCGTTCGCCTTCGGCGAGCGGCGTTCCCATGACGGCAGACCACTGGGCGTTGGAAATCTCGTATTTTCCGATGAAGTAGTAGAAGTAGCCCGTCTTTTCGTCAGCAGGAAGCGCCTTGCGCCATGCCGCAGGCAGATTGTCCTGCTTGAATGGGGCGGCAACATGCGCCTCGAACCGGCGCTCGTAGATGGAGCGCTCGGCATCGACGTCGTTTACGCCCATCTGAAAGCTTTTGTCGTAAAGCGCGCTGGCAGCGGGAACGGCCACGGCGCGAAGCACCATCTGCATGTTGCCGGGCATCGGCAGAATCAGATCCCGGCTGTCTGGATGGGGATTGAAGCTCTGCTTCGGGTCCTGTGCAGCCGCAGCCGCGGTCTGCTTGGCCGATTTCAGCGCCGCTGAGCTCTGGACGGAAAGCGTCAGGCCGAAGGCCAGAACGAGAACCGGAGCCAGGGTGCGGAGAGTGTCCAGGCCGTTGCGGGAATTGTGAGCCTTGCTCGGCATCGATTTCAACATCTGTTCTTTCATGGTCAAAAAGTGAGAAAACGCTCGATTTATTGCCGCATCCGTCGAATCAGGCTCTTCGAATGACGGCGGCAGGTTCAACACGGGAAGCAAGAATGGCTGGCCAAAGCGCTGCGGCCGCCGTGAGCGCTTCCACGCCGATGAGAATGAAGAGGAAATGCAGGGGCGGGATGCGGCAGATTTCTGCGCCGTTCGTTGCGGAAGCAAATCCCGCGTCAATCGTCCAGGCGATGCCCGCGTAGGCGGCAAACGAGAGCAGCGTTCCAAGCAGCCCCGTCGCAAGCGACTGCGTCATCGGCATGGTGAGAAGCGCTGTGCGGGGAAAGCCCGTCAGGCGCAGCATGCCAAGCGTCTTTTCCTTTCGCTCCACGCCTGCATAGACCGAAGAGAACATGAAGGCCGCAAATCCGAGTCCGGCAGCAAGGCTGATCGCCCCCACGACGGCACCAAACGCTTCGTCCATTTTCCGAAGATCGGCGATCGCCTTGGCCTTGGTGCGGACGGGAATGCCGCGTGAAGTAAACCAGGCATCGAGCCGCTCGACGGCTTCAAGCGAAACGGCGTAGGCGCGGAAGGACTCATAGCGGCGCTGCTGTGCGGCTGGATGCGTGCCGTCCGTCTTGAGTACGGGCGAGGCAATGTCGTCGCGATAGTCCTGCACGGCAAGAAGCAGCGGCAATGACGCAAAGGCTGCATCCATGCCGGTGGACGTGAGAGGCAGTACGCCGGAGACCGTGAGAGAAAACTCGACGTGCTCGAGCGCCCCCTTTGTATTGCGGCGAAGCAGCCGCGTCTGAAGCAGATCCCCCGCGCGAACGCCGAGCTTGGCGGCCGCGGTATGCGAGAGGACGATTTCGAAGGGACCTTTCCCTTTCTTTGCTGCCGCTGCGGTCGCCGCAGGATCGGCAGGGGGTTCAAGACCCGCACGCTTGAGAACAGGGTCGCCGCGTCCGGTGGGTTCAAGCGTGACGACAAGGCGTTTCCCTGAGGACGACTTCAGCTGCAGCTCGGCTGCAATGTCGCGCGTTCTCGCCATGCAGAACTGCACGTCGGTCAGCGCCGACACCTCATCGATGAAGCGCTTGTCGTAGCCTGAGGCCGTGCTGCCAGCCGGGATGACGACAAGTACGGTCGGGTCCTGCATCAGGCGGTTTTTGAGCTCGCCGATGATGCCGACATGAATGCCGTGCAGGATCAAGAGCGGCGCAATGATGCTCGCAAGCGCGAGCACGCCGCAAATGGAGAGGCGAAGCTCATGCGCCCAGTCTTTCAGCGCGAGTTCGATGCCGAGAAGAATCTGTCTCATGTCGCAGCGCCCCTTTTCTAAGGCTGAAGCGCAAATGCAGGCGCATGATTTTCATCTGCCCCTGCCTCTGCCCTAGGTGCGGTTCGCGACAGGCGCGCCGTCGCGCGGCCGCCCGCATCGGATCGCACTGTCACCTGTATCTGCTCAAGACCGAACTCCTCGACGAGCGCAAGATCGTGTGAGACTAGGATCAGCGTTGCCTTTTCCTCTTCCACGGCATCGAGAAGAAGCTGCATGGCGCTTCGCGCGTGCGCCGGATCAAGCGACGCGGTGGGCTCGTCCGCCAGGATGACCTTGGGAGAAGAGGCAAGCGCCCGGGCGATGGCCGCGCGCTGCCGCTCGCCGATTGAAATCTGCGATGGCATCTTCGGAAAAAGCGGCTTGATCTCGAGTTTTTCGGCAAGCCGTTCAGCCGTACTCTGCGCCTGCCGCATGCTCTTTCCGGCAAGCCGGGCCGTAAGCTGAATGTTTTCGAATACAGATAAAAAGGGAAGCAGCTCTCCCGTCTGCAGAACATAGCCGAGCCAGCGGCGCCGGATGTCGGCCATGGCGTCGAGATCGCGTGCCCGCCAGAGCGAGGCGACATCGACTGAGCCGGCATCTTTGCCCGCCGAGCTCTCCGCGTCGGGCGAGAAGCGGAATCGCTCGACAGCGGTCGGCCGCAGCGTCATGCCGAGCAGATCGAGTGTCGTGCTTTTGCCGCATCCGCTTGGGCCCGTCACGGCAAGGCGCTCGCCTGCCGCCACCTGGAGATTTTCAATCACCAGGCGAAATCCCGTGCCGGCTGGGCGGTCGAGCTCGACGTTTTGCAGATCAAAGAGCATCTTGCGCGCTTTTGTTTGCCGTTGTTCTTCTGGTGTCCTCTGGTCGGTGTGACTCGGCCTGAGTCGCCCCAGGCCGGTCAAGCCGGATCAGGGAAGCATGTTGAGCGGCACGCGGTAGACCCACTCATTGGGGTTCTGCGAGCCGAAGCTCTCCCAGTGCGCGTTGTCGCGGTCATACTCCTCGTAGCGCTTGATGAGGCCCTTGAGCCGCTTGATGAATTCCTGCTGCTCGCCGGTGCTCATGTTGACCCAGTCGTCCTGACGCATGCCGAGGATGCGGCTGCGGTAGGGGAGGCCGTCGAGCACCTCGAGCAGCACGCCCTTCTGGGCAAGGTTCGCATTCGGGTCCTTCGAGAAGGCCGTCGGGTCGCGGCTCATCTGCGCTGCAGCCGAAACGAGCTGTTCGAAGAAGTTGAAGTTCTCGTTGTCCTGCAGGAAGGCTTCCTCGGCCGTGCGTACGACGGTGCCGAGCTGCTGGCGCAGTTGCGAGAGCTGAGATTTCGTGAGCAGCACCGCCGGGTAGACCGCCGGCAGCGGCGCCGCGCCTGGATTGGTTTCAAGCGCCGCAAGGTCCGCATCGGCGATCCAGGCCTTCTGCACCGAAGGCGCGCTCGTGCGCTGCGCTGTTCCGAGGAACTGCAGCTGCATGGCGTAGCCGGTGGCTTGCGCAATGCGTCTGGCCTGTTCGACAGGGGAGGCGTTCTTCGGGAGATCCTTTGTCTCGGGCTTGGGTGCGAGTTCGCCGCGGGCGTTGGATTCGAGAATCTGTCGATAGATGGACGACATCTGCCGGCCGACGGCTTCAAATTGCGAGGTGCCCTGCTTGACGGTGGGCGCATCAATGGGGATGTAGCTCGAGCGGCCGTTGCTCATCTTCGAGAGCGTTTGATACTCCTTCTCGGCGTAGGCGTGATCCTTCTTGCCGCTGGGCGTCTTGATGTGGATCGCCGTCAGATAGATGTTGTTCGTGCGCAGATAGTCCGCCATGCCCTCGGCGCTCATGCCGGTCTTCGAGAGCGGGTCGCCCTCGCGCAGCGGACCTGCGTCAGAGAGCAGCAGCATCGCGCGCGTTGAGAACTTGTCCCAGGAGAGCTTGTCGACGGCATCCTTGACGCCGGCAAACGAGTCCTCGTCAAATGCATGCGTGCTCGCCGTGGCTTCCTTGACCTGTGCGAGCAAGCTCTCGAGCTCCTGGCGGTCGGTCACGCGCTTGAAGTCGCTGACGATCTTCGTTGTGTACTCGGTCTTCGGGCGCTCGTCGACATTGCTTCGGAAAGCGACAACGGCAATGGCGAGGTCGTTCTTTGCCGGCGACTTCTGCAGCTCGTCGAAGATCTCACGAACCATCTTCGTCGTCTGCTCAATGTACGGTCCCATCGAAATGGTGGTGTCGATGACGAAGGCGATGGCGGTCGTCATCTGGGGCTTGTTGGCCGCATCGGGGGCGGACTTCTGTGCAGGCGCGGCAGCCGCAGCCTCGCTTGTGCCTGGATCGATGCAGGCGACTTCAATGAGCTGCGTGCCGCTTTCCTGGAACTGGGTGTCGATGTTGAGAACCGGCAGAAGGTAGAAGTTCTGTTCCGAGATCTGGCCTTCCTTGCCCATCGGCTCGGCGGCGATCACAGGCGAGCCTTCGGGAAGCGACTCTCCCTTGGCGAGCTTGGTCGTGAACTGTCCCACGTAGTCCTTGATGCTGTCGGCCAGGCATGCCTTTTCGAGCTCTTCGTGGCTTTTGAAGAAGAGCACCGGCTGACGGCCCATCTGATCGGTGAAGACCATCGTGATCGCCTGCGGCCATTCCGTCGTATCAGTGTTGCGGATCCAACCGTCGGACTTGGAGGCCGAAACGCCCACGCGCATCATGTCCGCCTGCCGTTCAAAGACGTAGAGCGAAGTGAATGTGCGCGGGGATGATACTACCTGACTCGTCGTGCTGGCCTGGGCATAGATCTTGGCGCTCGGATGCGACACGACGCGCTGATAGACCGAATGCTTGCCATCCTGAACGAGCGGCGCATCGGCGAGCGCAAGTCCGGGCATGGACGCCAGCACGGCAGCGGCAAGCATGGCGGCAGCGGAAGACTTCAACATCAATTTCATTCGATTTCGGCGCGCACCTCTGCTGTCTGGACGGTCCAGGGCAGCAGAGGGAGGCGCCGCCTCCTTTCACAAAATCAACTCACAACTCAGAACTCGCTGCGGAAGCGATTCGCTCGAACTTTCCGCTTTTGTAGGTCTTACTTGAAGGCCTGAAGCGCTGACCTGGCCTGCGCGTCCCCGCCCTGGGCGGCCTTCTCAGCCCAGGCCTTGAGGGCGGCTTGGGCCTGAGCATCCTGTGCCTTGCCGTAGTAGTTCCAGGCTTCGACCGGATCCTTCTCAATTGAGCCCCAGGCGGGCAGCGTCGGATCGAGGATCTTGGCAAACGGCACAAACGCAGAAGGCTCCCCGCGCCCGGCTGCGAAGTAGAGCAGACGATAAATGGCATCCTGCTCTTCAGCCGTTTGTGCCGGAAGCTCTGCGGCAAGCGCGGCGGCCGCCTTCGGATCGCGATTGGCCGAAGAGAAGAACGTGCGCACGCGGACGCGGACGGACTGTGCAGGTGCGGCCTGCGGAGCGGCAGCAGAGGCCGCAGGGGTCTGCGTCGAGGTCTGCGAGGCGGAGGACTGGGAAGCCGACGCGGCATCCGCTTGCGCCGAACCCTTGTCCGGGCTCTGCTCTGCCTTTTGCGCATTACCGGCAGCTTCCGGCGTCTGCGCGGCTTGCGGCTTGGAATCGGATTGCGCGGCCGCAGCAGTGGTCGAAGAGCCTGCCTCGGCGGCGCCCGCTTCGGCTGAGTCTTCAGCTGCAGCCTTCTGATCGCCTCCAGCCGTTTCCGGGGCCGGAGTTTCCTCCGGCTTGGATTCGGTCGCAGATTGCGATTCCGCTTTGTCCTTTGCGGCCTGTTCAGGCTTCTCGCCCTTTTGCTCGGCTTCAGACGAGGCCTCCTCCTTGGCCTTCTGCTCTGCCTGCGCCGTGGTTTCTTCTTGCTGCGCCGAAGTCTCCTGCGCGGGCTTTGTTTCACCCTTGCCGCCTGAGAACAGCATGGCGCCGGCGGCGATTGCTCCCACGACAACGACGGCGGCTGCCGCAGCAATGATGGCGGTCTTGCTGATGCCCTGCGACTGCGGCTGCGGGGCGGCAGTCTGGGGGGCGGCCTGAGGAGCGGTCGGCGGCAGGGTCTGCGCAGAGGACGCTGCGGGTGCGGCTGAAGCCGCAGCAGGTGCTGCAGACATGGCGGCCGGAGGTTCAGCGGGGGCTGGTGCAGCGGCAGGAGCAACCGGCGCAGCCGCCTTGGCTTCAAGCGCCCTCAGCATCGAGGTGATGTCTGCCTGGGTAATGGTGAGGCGGATCGGGTAGCGAAGCTTTTCGCTCCCGGTAAAGAGCTCCACCCCGTAGTTGTTCGGCACGAGATTGTCCGCACATGCCTTCGAGATCGGGAAGTAGGCAATCCCGTCCTCGATTTCAGGCGTCATCTGCAGGATCGTGACCTCGGAGCGGAACTTTTCCGTCGTGTCCGACAAGTACTTGCCGTCGGACGAGCGGCGGAAGGCCACGCGGTACTGCTTGCCCTCCTCGAACTTCGGATCGCTGGCATCGGGCTTGAGCGCCAGGACCCGAACCTGATGTCTGGTCTCAAGTTTGGCTTTAAGCATGTTGAATCCTTCTTTTGTTTACCTTTGCTTTTGCGTTGTCTTTTCCTTTCGGATGCTGCAGGCGCTGCGTCTTGACGTTCACGGTCAGCGGGGCGCCGAAACATTCGCGCAGTTGGGGACAGTCTTGTAGACGCTGAGGATCTTGCCGAGCATTGCGTTTTTCTCCACGTCGAAGGCCGCCCCCTGGTCCTCGTAGACATTGAGAAGGAGCTGTTCGTGGTAGACGAACATCCAGTCGACAGCGTACTTGACGGCGTAGTCCTGCGCCGTGTCGTAGTTGGCGAGCTTGGGGAGGTCAGGCAGGTCGTCGACAGGGGCCGGGCTCGTGAAGACTTCCTTTTCCTTGCCCTGCCAGATGCAATGCTGCTTTTGATTGTTTGCATTGGGGCCCTTGCCGAGCCAGCTTACGAAGTTGTTGATGAAGGTCGAGGCGCAGGCCGCCTGCCGCATCACAATCGACTTCTTTTCAAGGTTGGCAAAGCCCGCGATCTCACGGAAGCGTCTGGCAAGCTCGCCGCGCACGCTGAGGCGCTTGGCCGCCACGGAGAGCTCTTCGACGAACTGCGCAAAGAGGTTGGCGTTGAGGCCGAAATAGTTCTGCGCGCGCTCGGACTGCGAGACTTCGGAGAGCTTGTGTTCCCAGGTGCTCATGATGTCGTCGGCAAAGGCCGCGTATTCATCCTGCGTGGAGGCCGCATCGACATCAGCGGGCGCATCCTGCGCCGCAGCGGGCTGCGCCGCGGAGAGGTCGCTGCCCCCATCCATGCCGTCCATGCCGTCAAAGCTGAAGCTCTTGAGCAGATCCATGCCTTCGCTCATGATTTCTTCTTCGCTCTCGGGCTCGGTTTCCGTGGCTGCGGCTTCCGTTTCCTTGCGCTTGAGGTACTGCCGGTAGGACTCCTCGTAGAGATCGACAATCTCAAGCGTTTCCATATTGAAGGAGCGCAGGAACTCACCGAAATGATCTTTGAGCCGCAGGCTCGCGTGCGGATTCTTCGGATTGGGAAGCATCAGCGGCAGCAGACGGAAAAAGAAGGTCTCCTTGGCCTTTTCGACGTCCTTCTTGTCTTCGGGCGTGTAGTACGTGCCGAGTATCGTCGCAAGGCGCGCATTGAGCCCGTTGATCTCCAGCGCGATCTGGCGCAGCTTGATTTCCGGGTCGCACAGCGGCGAAAGGTTGTCGCGGATGTAGGTGATGCCGCCGTCGTTGAGCTTCATCGCGGCGTTCCAGGCATCCTCAGGCGAACGGAAATGCTGCTTGACGAGCTCGCTCGACAGGAACGATTCGCGCAGCTTCTTCACGAAGCCTTCGCGCTCGGGGATGACGCCCACTTCGCGCTGCGCGTCTTCCGGACCGTCGTACTTCATCACCGACAGGAACTTGAAGTTCGGATTGCGAAGCAGATAGATGTTGTTGAAGGGCTGGTGGGGCTTCCACTCTTTCGGCCACTGCGAGCCGGTGAAGAAGTTCAGAAGCGAAGCCTGCAGGCGGTTTTCCCAGCGCTTGCTGCCGTCGGTTTCGCCGGCCTTGTCCTCGAACTCCATGTCGAACTTCGTGAGGACAAGAAAGAGCGAGTCCTGCTTGGTGAGCATGCGTTTTTCAGGCGTGCTGCCGTGCGTTTCCGAAATCCACTTGTTGATGACCTCGGGAAGCGAGCGCACTTCCTGCGGGCCGGGGCCCACGCACAGCAGCATGCTCGTGAGTTCGCGCTCGGCGCAGTAGCGCTGAAAGAGGTATGCCACCTTGCCGCGCAGGAAAAGTTCCGTAATGAGGTTGGGCTCGTTTTCGAAGGCTTCGGCCGCATCGGCGTACTGCATGCGGGAGCGGTAGCCCGGGAAGTCGAGCAGGTCGGTGTGGTTGAAGAAGTCCGCCGGGCAGGCCTTCATGACGATGGTGAGCTCGGCCGTGAGCGCCGTGACCAGGCGCCGCGAGAGCGTGACTTCGCGGCCGCTCGGGGTTCGAGACGTGAGCTGCATGCTGTCGTCGGTCTTGAGCGTGGCCACGTCGATGATGCTCTGCTCGCGGGGCGTAAGCGCATCCAGCCCGCAGTAAAGCTCATCGGCAAACCCGAGGTCCTTGAGCGCATGGAGGCAGTCGCGCAGGGCGGCCGAGAACTCGTTGACGTTGTTCCAGATGACGGCGTAAAGCGAAATGCGGTCGCTCACCGACAGTCGCGGCGCAAGCCTGGCCGCGCGGCTCCAGTAGCGGCGGCCGAGAATCTGCACGCGAGCTTCATTGCTGAAGTTCTGGTCCATGTATTCGCGCAGATCCTCGATGTCGTCGATGCTGACCTCGTTGTTTTCCGCAGCCGAGGCGCGATTTTCGAGCTGATCGAGCGCTTCGGAGATCTTCTCCTCATCCACCGCACCCTTCTGCTTGAAATCCGCATAAAACGTGTTGGCGAAGATCTTCACCAGATCCGTTTCCGAAAGGAGCGTCAGATGCACCGGATAGGCGGGGGTCGCCTTGTTGTCGGGCGTGAGCGTAAAGCGCGTCACCAGCCCCGTCGACTCCTTGCCGCCTGCAGGATTGATTTCTCCGATGAAGTCGAGCTCCCTGTCGCAGAAGCAGGCGGTGAGCCGCCCATCGGCATCTCTAGCAAGCGCGGAGAGCAGATACGACTTGCCCGCCTGACTCGGCCCGAAAACGCCCGCACACATCTTGCGCGATGCCGCGCGTGTGCAGCGGCGATAGGCGCGGCCGGCCTTGCGCAGCTCGGCCTGCAGCTGCTCGGGAGAGCGAACGAGCGTTGAATCCTTCACCCAGGCCTGCGCCTGCGCCGTCGCATCGACAAGCGACTTGCAGTACTGAGCCAGTTCTTCCTGATTTGACATGTTCATTTGTCTTTCGTCACTTTTGCCTTGGTCGGCGTCGGTTAATAGATCACGCCCGTATCGAGCCAGCAGCCATCGTCAGACTTGAGCGTCTTGAGCCGGATCGCAAGATCGGCGGACGCCACCGGGTTGCCGTCTTTGTCCTCAATCGATTCGATGGAGAACTCGCCTTCGCTCTGACGCGACGTCGAGTCGCTCAGGCGCTTTGTGCGGTCATCGTCTTCGCTGAGGCTTTCGACATCGAGCCGCACGTGCACCTTGTAGGGATAGCGGCCCTCGGCGCGCGCCGCAGCCTCATTGCTCGTGAGCTTCATTTCATAGAACTGCGTCGCCGTCCAGCGCTCGATCGGCAGCTGGCGGAAGCCGATCAGAATCGGCGCGGAGAAGAAGACGTCCTTCTCGTAGCCCTTCTGGTCGGGATTGCGCACGTCGATGTCAAACCACACCTTCGGGTCGAGCAGCTGGCCTTTGGCGTCAAGCTCGCCGATGTGGCGGGCCGTCGAGAGCGGCTCAAGCGAAAGCGAGTCGAAGACGAATCCCGCGAGGTTGTTTTGGGAGATAAGGCAGAGAATGGCGCCGACCACGACCGTCGTTTTGGGGTCGGCAATGTTGCCGAAGGCATCGGCGAACGGATACCAGTTGCCGACCTTGTAGTCGCCCATCGGCTGGATGCGGTCGGGGGCCACCGGCAGACGCGAGCAGATGATTTCGCTGATGACGGGCCAGCAGGAGGGGCGTCCCGAGAGCAGCAGCATGTCGCAGTCGTAGGAATGTACCACTTCGCAGAGATCGCGCAGGATGTTGCCGATCGAATCCTTGATGACTGCCCGAATCTCGTCGAAGGACACTTCAATTTGAAGGTCAAAGAAGCTGAAGCGGCGGCCGCGCCGACGCTCAGCGCCTTCCTCGACATAGTTGATGACGGCATCCAGCGGCCTGGGCGCCTGCTTGAAGGGGAGATCATCGGGATCGATCTGCGACATGCCCGTGAAGACGTCGCGGATGTTGATGACCGTACTCTTCTCGCCATGGGAGCGTTCGTAGATCGAGAGTGCCGCGTAGGCGATCGGCGTGGCAACCTGACGGACGAACTGCTGGCGCAGCGTTGCGTTTCGTACGTCGCTGTTGGCGCTGTCCTTGCCGAAGAGCTCCCTGAAGAGTGTCTCGGCCTGGGGCACGCCCTGCGACTCCATGGCAGCGGCGATGGAGCGGAAGATGACGCTGCCGATCACTGCCTTGAGGATGTTGTCGCCGGCGATGTTGAAGCCGTCGCGGAAGTTCTGCTCGGGCGTGATCTGAACCGTCGAGCCTGCGTCGCTTGTAAGGACAAAGGTCGTCACAGCGAGATCCGTCGTGCCGCCGCCCAGATCAATCGAGGCCACGCGGATGTTGGGCCGCTCGCCGTGCTTGCTGCGAAGCCGGCCGCGTTCGCGGAAGAACGCGGCGGCGTCGCCCTGGTACTTTTCCTTGACCTCGTTGTAGAGATAAACGAGCTGCGTGCAGGTCGCCTCGTCCCAGCGGCAGATGATCTCGGGCTCCCTCCAGTAGTTGAAGGCGGTCCGGTCGACGGGATCCGCGCATTCGGTTACGTGGAGCTTCTGGGGCGCGGCCATCGGCCAGCGCAGCGTATTCCAGAATGCGCCCACAGCCCAGTCCGCCCAGCGGCGGTAGATCTGCTGCTCGGCGGCCGGCATGCCCGCAGGCGTCGTGAAGATAATCTTGCGCAGACGGCGCGGGACTCCCTTGCTGCTGCGGCGGCAGCGCTGGCTCGGCGAGTTGATCGTGAGCAGCGCCTGCTGCAGGATTTCGATGAAGAGAAACATCATCATCGAAGAGCGCGTGAAGTGATAGAAGAAGCAGGGCTGGCTCGCTTCGTCCTTGTCCGGGACGCGAACGCGCGTGTCGCCGAGCGAGCACAGCGGTCGGCCCGAATCGTTCAAGCCCGCCGTGAGTGCGCAGAAGGGATGCGGCTCATTCTGCTGAAAGCCCTGCATGTTGTAGCGCCAGGATGCGAGCCACGGGTTCTCGTCCCAGAGGTAGCGCTTCGGACTTGACATGCCCGTGGATCCCTCCGTTGTTGCCGAGCGGCTCGCAAGGCGCTCGGCCTCCTTGCCCGTGCGAACGCAGGACACCCATTGAAATGCTTGCTGTCGACGGCCTGAATCCGAGCTGAAGCCGTCATCCTCTTCTACCGACAGGTCAAGGCCGAAGCGGGTCTTGGAAAATTCCACGCGCGTGGAGAAGGGCTCCATGTAGACATTTTCCGGCCGGTCCATGTCGCGCAGCTGCAGCGAATAGCTGTCGTTGAGCGAGCGGCCCTTGCCGAGTGCGGGGTCTTCCTCAATCAGCAGGCCGGTCGTTCTCGAGTTGCCGATGTCGAGCACGAGATCCACCTCAACGGGGGGCAGCTTCGTGTCGGCTGAGCGTACGCGCACGTTTCTGATGGCTCTGGAGAGCATCTCGAGATAGACGAGATAGGATCCCAGGTAAAAGAGCGTGTCGCGACGGATCCGGTTGCGGATGTTGTTCTTCGCAAGGTAGCGGTTCCAGACAAAGTGGAGCCAGTCGTCGATCCACTTCAGATTGATGAACCAGGCGTTGTCGCGAGGCTTGTACGCGAGTCTGAAGTTGCTGCGCGACCAAATGTCCTCAGGCGAGAGCGCAACAAGCTGTTCGGAATTGGGCTGGTCCTCCACCTGCATGTCGAAGGCGAGGACGACGCGGTAGAAGAACTTGCCGTTCTTTTCAACCCTCGTCATGCGCGCACGCGCCCAATTGGACGGACCCTGCACGAAGCACGGTTCGCCGTCTTCGTGGGTCTTGCCCTTGTCCTCGCGAAGAAAGGGCACCGGGATCCATTCGCCAAGCCATGCGGCAACGTCATTGCCTCCGATGGACTTGACCGTGTAGTCCTGCTCAGGAAGAACCTCAATGTGCGAGGGCTGGCCATCGCTTGGCAAAAGTTCGTCGTAGCCGCCCTCCTTTGATACGACGACGGGGTGCAGGCGAGCCTGGCGAATGCCGGCTTCATCGGGCGGCAGCGGCTCGTCGTAGAACTGCGCATTGATGTTTTCGAGCTCTTCGGCCGCGATTTCAAAGTCGAGAATTTGAGGCAGCCCGAACGGCACCAGATCGACAGTATCGTCGTAGCGTGGAATTTCAAATTTGGTCATGTCAAAAGAATCTCTTCGTTTGGTGCTGATCTACTCAATCTTTTGGAAGTGGGCGTCCCACTGCGAACCGGAACTCCCGTTGACGCCGAAGCATCGGGCCAGCGCCCCCTCCTGCCAGCACTCAATGCGCTGGAATTCATATCCCTGGGGGCTGTTGGGCGACTCGTACCTTGTGGTCTCGATGCTGAGCCGGCCGTCTTTGATCGCGGCCTTGGCCTGCGCCGTGTAGATGTCGCCGTTGGTTTCGCGAACGGCGCTCGTCCCGCTGCCGTCGGCCAGAAACTCAAAGCCCACGACGAGAGGTTCGCCCTTCTGGCTCGTAAGTCCCGTTTCACAAAGCCAGCGGCCTTTGAGAAAGTCGGTATTGACCGCATCCTTTGGAATCTGAAGCGGCTGATGCTTGCCCTGTTTGGATGCCTGCGATCTGTTCTGCCATTGCTCGGCGGCATCGGCGAGCATGTCGGCCAGGTTGAGCGGCACGGCGGCAAAGTCTGCAGGTGCGGTTGCTGCAGGCGCAGCCGCGGGCGGCTGTTGGCCGCCGACTGCAGAAAGCGCATCTTCAATGGAAGCCTTGCCGCCTTGCGGAATAGGAGTCGGCTGCGCGGCACTGGTTCCCAAGGCAGGGGCGGAAGCGGAGTCGGAAGCGGGCGGCTGGGAAGTACCGACCGCAGAAAGCGCATCCTCGATGGATGTCTTTCCGGCCTCGGGAGCGGGCATCGTCGCAGCATTGAGCTCAACGGCAGGAGCGGAAATCGTTGCTCCATCTGCAGCCGGAGGCTGCTCTGCGGGCAGCGCCGGAGTCTCGGCGAAAAGGGAGGAAGACTCGGTCGAAACGGAGGGCGCAGGCGACTCGGGTGCAGGAGCCTGATGAAGGCTGTTGCCCCAGGCAAGGGAAGACAGCAAAAGGCTCGCCGACGTCAGGATCGCAACGCTTCTGCCGATCGGAAGCTGGCTGCCCAACATTTGTGTGCAGGAGGCATTGGCCTCAGATAAAAATTGCTTGCTCATTTTGAGGCCGCCTTTGAAGGCCCAGCCGGCTCTCCTTCAGGGGTGCGCGGCGCACCTTGAAGCGCATGTGCATGTTTTCCGGTCTCGGCGGCACCGGACGTTTGAGCGGCATCAAGCCCTTCGATCTGCGCATTCACCGACCAGCTGCTGCTAGTGGAGGCGCTTACGCAGCGCGTATTCGCGCTGAGGCCGCAGATCATCATAAAGGGCGGATAGTGATTGCCGTTCGGGCAGCTCATTTCACTCATGCGCACCAGAACCTGTCCGCTTGCATCCGTGAGGTCGGCCGCAGCCTCACCCTTGCAGGTTTGGCCGCTTTCTTCAATGAAGGCAACGGCCTTGCCCGTGTTTTGATCAAATTGAATGGAGAGTCTGACAGGCCGCCCGCTGTCGTCGACCAAACCATTGGCAATGGAAATTGCGCTGTTGCCGACAAGCGCCGCGGCGGTTCCCGGCTTGAATGCGCCGACGTCAGGACTCGGCTGCGACTTGCCGTCGCCGGCTGCGCCTGCCGAAAGCCCGGGCAGTTTGATGTCGCCGCCCTGAAGCTTCGGCAGTTCAATGCTGCCGCCCTCAAGGGAGGGGAGTCCAATCTTGCCGCCTTCAAGGGACGGGAGCTTCAGGTTGCCGCCTTCGAGATTCGGCGCCTTGATGTCAGGCCCTGAGATGTCGGGCACCTTGATGTTGGGACCATTGATGTCAGGCAGGCTCAGGTCGGGCAAGCTGATCTCGGGGGCCTTGACGTCCGGCGCGGACAGAGATGGAGCGCTGAAGGAGCACCCCCGCAGGAGCGACAGCAGCAGCATCAAGAGCAAAAGCCCGAGGAGCACGCCGAGGAGCCACTTAAGCCACCCCCAGCTGAACGTGCGGCTTGGGCGTTGCGATTGCAGCGCCGGATCGGCAGGCGGCGGCACCGGCACAGGAGCCGGCTGAGGCTGCGGCGCAGGCGCAGGAGCCGGCTGAGGCTGCGGCGCAGGCGCAGGCGCAGCGCGACCAACCGGAACGACGATCGGCTCGACCGGCGCCTTCGGCTTGTTCTCTGTCTGGCCGCTTCGATCAATCATCTCGCTTTGCGCAAGCCGCACATTTGTCGGCTCGAAGCCCCAGCAGGTCAGTACAGGACAGCCGTCGAGCGCATAAACAAAAGAGTCGTTCGGATATTTGACCGCGTAGTTCAAGAGCTCGGCTCTGGCCGGATTCGAAAAGGATGCCTTGCGCGCCTGCACAGCTGAGAGCATTTCGTTGAGTTTTTGCTCAACGCTCGCACGCTCGTCGGCAGGCAGCGCCGCAAGCGGCTTGACCTCGCCAGGTCGATCGACGTACCAGTCCATTGAGTCCTTCTTGTAGACCGGTCTCGCAAAGAGCAGTTCATAGTCGGGGCCGAGCTGTTGCAGAAGCGACAGAATCTGCACGCGGCAAAGGTAAATTGCCCGCCCCTGGTAGGAGAGCATCCGCAGCTGCTTCAGCGGCGTGGAAACGATGAAGTTGTTGATCGCCATGGTGGTCGCGCCGGACAAAGAATGCACAAAGGCGCCTCACGGGGATGCGCCTTTGATCAAGGAAGAGGAGAAATTACGCCGCGAGCATCACATTGAGCTTGTTGAGCGTGTCCTGATAGGAGTTCTCCACTTCGCTGTTTGCGACCTTCAGCTGCTTCGAGAGGCCTGCCTGCGACTTGCTTGAAGCCTGCACGGCCTTGATGTTCTTGAGCTGATTGGCCTGTCTGGCCTGCGCCTCCTGCGTCTTGATGTAATCGTCAAAGCCGTTGATACGCTTGTCAATCTGGGCCGAGTGCTCGGTCCAGAACTGCTTGGCGGTGTTGAGGCTCGTCCGAATTTCAGCAAGCCGCACCTGCGCTTCTTCAGGCGTCATGCTCTTTTCCTTGAGCGCCTGGCTGATGACGTCAATCTCGCCCGAGTAGCAGTGGAAGCTCTTGAGCACGGAGGCCTTGTCGAGGTCGAGATTCTTGGCTTCGTCGCCAAGCATGGTCTGAAGCTCCTTCAAGCGCTGTTCCTGGTCGGCAATCTTGTCGAGGCGGGCATGAATGAAGCCTGCCATGCCGCCGACCACTGCGCCGGCCGCAGCACCGTAGGCAGCCGTCTTGGAGTCGCCGGCGATCGCACCGGCGATGCCGCCGATGAGTGCGCCGGCAAGTGCGCCGGTCGCGGCCTGCTTGGCTTCCTGCACGTAGTTGTGATCCTGCTGGATCTGTTCAATCGGCTGATAGCACTCCGGATAGAACTGCGGCTGCAATTCGGCATTCTGCGTGGCGCAGCCAGCCAGATAAAGGGCAGAAGCAACAACGAGAGACAAGCGGATGATGTTCTTCTTCAGAGGCATTGAACTAAGGTCATCGTTGCGGAATTTTGAATCTCAAAACGAATACGGCTATAA
>OOIF01001456.1_pt1 | contig 19586 bp, 14 predicted proteins | sample 1691961 | NCBI WGS metagenome assembly OOIF01 (sample SAMN06348146, study PRJEB24527) | human gut metagenome | biome: human gut; feature: ankylosing spondylitis patient; material: feces | host: Homo sapiens | place: China | collected 2015-10 | reverse complement strand
GAAAGCTGCCGGTTAAAAAATAACCATACCATACGGTATGGTTATTTTTTTATGTTAGATAAATTTCTAATCTTTACTTGACGTTAGCCTACGCTAATAGTATACTATATGAAGATGAAGAATAGTGTTCTTGATAAGGAACAACACAAGGGGCTTTTAATCACTGTATTGTTTGTCTGTTTTTTGTTATAATATAAAGCAAGCTATGAATTTATTTAGGAGGATATTGCCATGAAAATGGAATTTACAAAGATGCACGGTACTGGTAACGATTATGTTTACGTCAACTGTATGGAACAGGAATTGCCTAATCCGGGTGCTATTTCCGAATATATCAGCCACAGACGTTTTGGTATTGGCAGTGATGGCCTGATCATGATCTGTAAATCTGACGTTGCGGATTTTAAAATGCGTATTTTTAACGCTGATGCTTCTGAAGCCAAGATGTGCGGTAATGGGAGCAGATGTATCGCCAAGTATGTTTATGATAAAGGTCTGACGGATAAAACAACTTTTACGCTGGAAACGCTCTCCGGTATCAAAACCATCGATGTATTTTTGGGTGAAGACGGTAAAGTGGCAGAAGCCAGTATCGATATGGGCGAGCCTATTTTTAAATGTGCCGACATCCCCATGATCAGCGATCACTTTATGTTTGTAGATCAGGGACTGGTGCTGGAAGAAGATGTTGTTTATAATGGTACGGCTATTTCTGTAGGCAATCCGCATTTCGTCACCTTTGTAGACGATGTAGATGCTTTGGACCTGGAAAAATTAGGGCCTAAATTTGAAAAACACAAATTATTTCCTGAAAACGTCAATACTGAATTTGTGCAGGTAATCGATAAAAATACCGTTAAATTCCGCGTCTGGGAACGCGGCAGCGGCGAAACCTGGGCCTGCGGCACCGGCGCGACAGCAGTTTGTGTTGCTACTATCATGCTGGGCCATGCAGGTAAAAAAGGTGAAGAATTAACAGTTATCGCCAAAGGCGGCACTCTGAAGCTTACCCATTTGGCCAATAACCATGTTATTTTAAGAGGCCCGGCTGTAACTGTATTTGAAGGCGTCATCGATATTCCCGATGAAGTCATTAATAAATAAAAATATATTTTTAGTTTAATGGGGGACAAAAAATGGCTTTTGTAAATGACAACTATTGTAATTTGAAAGACAGCTACCTGTTTTCGCAGATCGCGCAAAAGGTTAATGCTTATGTAGCGGAACATCCTGAGAAAAAGGTTATTCGTATGGGTATCGGCGACGTTACCCTGCCTTTGGCGCCGGCCGTTATCGACGCGATGCAGAAAGCCGTTGCCGAAATGGGCGTAAAGGAAACTTTCCGTGGCTACGGACCGGAGCAGGGCTATGATTTCCTGCACGAAGCTATCGTAAAATATTATGCCGGCTTCGGCGTAACTTTGGCCAGCGATGAAATCTTTATCAGCGACGGCGCCAAAAGCGACTGCGGCAATATTACCGATATTTTCAGCAATGCGAATACGATCCTGATTCCTGATCCGGTCTATCCTGTATATCTGGACACCAATATCATGTGCGGCCGTAAAATAGTTTATATGGACGGCAAGCCGGAAAACAACTTCCTGCCAATGCCTGACGACAGCGTTAAAGCTGACATCATTTATCTTTGCTCGCCGAATAATCCTACCGGCGCTGTTTATACCAAAGAGCAGCTGGAGGCCTGGGTCGCTTATGCATTGAAAAACGACGCGGTCATCCTGTATGATGCCGCTTATGAAGCGTTCGTTGATGATCCTGCTATCCCGCGCAGTATTTTTGTCGTTGAAGACGCCAGAAAATGCGCTATCGAATTATGCTCCCTGTCCAAAACTGCCGGTTTTACCGGTACCCGCTGCGGTTATACTGTAGTGCCGCATGCTTTGGTACGTAAAACTGAAAGCGGTAAAGAGCTGGAACTGAATAAAATGTGGCTGCGCCGTCAGACTACCAAATTCAACGGTGTGCCCTATATCATCCAACGCGGTGCCGAAGCTGTGTTCAGTGAGCAGGGGCAAAAGGAATGCCGCGAAATGCTGGCTTTCTATAAAGAAAATGCCAGGATCATGGCCGAAGGACTGCGCAGAAAAGGCATTAAATTCTACGGCGGGACCCATTCACCCTATATTTGGCTGCAATGCCCGCAGGGTATGTCTTCCTGGGAATTCTTTGATTTCCTGCTTGAAAAACTGGCTGTTGTCGGTACTCCCGGCGCCGGTTTTGGCGCTATGGGCGAAGGATACTTCCGCCTGTCCGCTTTTGGCAGCCGTGAAAACACTATCGAAGCAATGGAACGCATTGAAAAAGAACTGTAAGCAGAATAATAAAAACGCCTGGTTTTTAACCAGGCGTTTTTGTTTTTAAAACAGACCGTCAATTTTTAACAGCTTTGATACAGAACATCGGGACTGGGATATAGAAGATATCCTGTTCGGCATAAATACGGTCGCCGACGCTCTGGTCGACAGAACAGGAACAGCTGCCTAAAGCCTTAAGTATTTCCAAGTCCCAGCGGGGACGCTCAAAGAGGCTGATTTCCAGCATATGGTAAATATTGTGGCACTCATTTAATAATTCTGCGGAAACATCGGCATGGGCATTGAGGGCAGGCAGTTTTTGCCGATGATGGTCCTTGGCGTATTCCGCGTCATAATTCAGCAGGATACCTTTCGGAGCCAGCACACGGAGCCATTCGGCATAAGCTGTTTCGGGATGGGGCAGGTTCCACATCAGATTTCTGGCAATAACGACATCAAAGCTGCCGTCAGAAAAAGCCGTATGCTCGGCATCGGCAGTCTGAAAAGTACAGCTGCAGCCTTCTGCTGCCGCCAGAGTTTCCGCCTGAGCGATCATGGCAGGTGTCAGATCGATACCGGTGACTCGGTGACCTTCATTAGCCAGCAGAACGGAGAAAAAACCGGCGCCGCAGCCAACGTCAAGGATACGCAGCTGTTTTGCGGGCGGCAAATGCTGCACGATCTCGCGCTGCCACTGGCTGTATTTTTCACTGTGCAGCTCCTGACGGCGCAGTGCTGCAAAAGCGTCGGCCCTTTTCGTCCAGTAATTTTCAATATAGTTTTTGGTATCGCCGCTTGGATTAAGCGTTTTTTTAGATAAATCAGACATGATCTGCTCCTATTTTATCGCTGCAATCATAAACATGGGCGTTGAAGCGTAATTTATTTTTTCTACCGTCGACCAGACGCGCTGCCAGACAGAAACGTCAGTAGTAATGGAACGCATACGCAGCTTTTCCAAAGTGCGGATATCCCAATGCGGCCGTTGGATACCTGTCAGAGGTACCTGCAGGGCGATCGCCTCCATCGCGTCGATATCAGTACTCAGATAATGGTCTTCAAGATCGTTTTGCTGTACGTTGCGTCGATCCTGTTCGTATTGCTGTTTTAAGTCAGCGTCATACAGATAATTATACCAGTTGGCGTCAAAATTCAGAAGCAGCCCTCCGGGTTTCAATACATGACGCCAGTTGCCATAAGTCTGCTCCGGGTCTTCCAGGACCCAGGTAAGATTGCGTGAAAGTACAACGTCAAAAGATTCTGCGGTAAACGTCGGCTTCTGCGCGTCCATCAGGCGAAAATCGATAGCTTCCTGCCAAGGTCCGGCATTACGTTTGGCTTCAGCCAGCATTGCCGGGGCAGCGTCGATAGCCGTTACTTTATAACCGGCTTCCGCCAGAATAACAGCAAAGAAACCGGGACCGGTGCCGGCGTCTAAAACAGTGATTTCCTGCGGCGCCCGGTTAGGATAAACCATCTGGATCTGTCTGCTGATTTCTCTGAGCCAGTTGCTGCGCTGACAGCCTGCCAGTTCTTCCTGATTGACCTGCGAATAACTGGGAGCCCGATCTGTCCAGTATTTTTTATTAACTTCAAATAATGCAGATGTCATAGCCTTCACCTATATTTTCGTAATATTGAATGCTGCCGTTACCAGTTCGCGGGTGTAATGCTGCTGCGGTCGGGTGATGATATCCAGGGCAGGTCCGCTTTCAATGATCGTCCCGGACTGCATGATCAGGATCCGCTGGCAGATTTCCTGTACAAGAGTAATGTCGTGACTGATGAACAGCAGGCTCATTTTAGTTTCAGCCTGCAGCTTAAGCAGCAGCTGAATGATCTCTGCCTGGGTCTGTACGTCTAAAGCGCTGGTTATTTCATCGCAGATCAGCAGCCGCGGTTTGATACTGATCGCTCTGGCGATAGCGGCACGCTGACATTCGCCGCCGCTCAGCTGGTGCGGAAATTTTTCAGCATGCTGCGGTGTCAGGCCTGCTGCCAGCAGTAAAGCGATCGATCTTTCCTGGGCCGCAGCCTTAGTACAGCCGTAATTCAGCATTGGCAGCATAATCGAGCTGCCGATGCTTTTCCGGGGGTGAAAAGCCGCAGCGGCATTTTGAAAAACCAGCTGGACCTGACTGTAATAATTTTTTCGCAGTGCGGCATCGGCAAAGTCCAGCGGCTGGCCATTGAAGCTGACCGTACCGCTGTCGGCCGGCGTCAGTCCCATAAGCAGACGTGTCAGGGTGCTTTTGCCGCAGCCGCTTGCCCCAGCCAGCCCCAGACATTCGCCGGGGGCAACACTAAAGCTGACATTGCAGACAGCAGGCAGCGCGTTATGTTCACTGAAGAAAGTTTTACTGAGGCTGGCTGCCTCTAACAGGGCGCTCATAAAAGAAATTCCTTTCTGAAATGCGGTATGGCCTCGATCAGCTTACGGGTATAGTCATGCTGCGGCCGGTTGAGTATTGTTTGCGCCGGACCGCTTTCGATGATTTCGCCCTGCCGCAGTACGGCGATCGTATCAGCTATCTGGGCCAAAGCGCTGATGTTATGTGAAACAACGATCAACGCAGTATGGTGATCTGTTTTTAGCTGTAGCAGGTGCCGTAATATTTTCTGCTGCGTCAGCAAATCAAGTCCAGAGGTCGGTTCGTCTGCCAGTAACAGCTCCGGCTTCAGCAAAAGTGCCATAGCGATACAGACCCGCTGGTTCATGCCGCCCGAAAGCTGAAACGGATAGCTGTTTAAAATGGCCTGAGGCTTAGAAAAATCGAGCCCGGCAAGCACCTGCGCGGCAGACTGCAGGCTGGCGGCCGTATCGAACTGCCCCTGTGCCTGCAGCATAGTGCAGATTTGCGAGCCGATCGTCTGCAGGGGATATAAAGATGCTGTAGGGTCCTGAAAAATCATGGACAGCTTCCTGCCGAGCAGACCGCTGCTGTTCAGACGGCCGCCGCTGAGCAGGCTGCGCCCCTGCCAGAGGATCTCGCCGCCGGTAATGACAGCGTTAGCAGGTAAAAGGCCGGTCAGCGTTTTTAATAGAGTGCTTTTGCCGCCGCCGGAGCTGCCGACGATGCCCAGGATCTCTCCCGGGCAGACAGTAAGCTGCACAGCTTTTAAAATTTCTTTAGCCCCATAGGCAAGGCTCAGGTTATTTATTTGCAGTAATGGCTGCTGTTTGTTCATAGTTGAACCCCTTAGACCTCAAGGTCGGAGGTGATTTCGTAATAATCGGAAGGATGGGCTGTAAAGCCCTTGATGTTGCTTTTCATCACAAAGGACATTTTCAGATGCGAAGCATAGATAAATGCGTTATCGTCTAAAAGCTGCTGGCTGATCTGGACTGCCAGCCTGCTGCGTGCTGCCGGGTCAAATTCGCCGCGCAGCTGCCGGGTCAGTTCTTCGACCCGTTCATTATGGTAGTGGCCGGAATTATAGGAAGAACTGTCCAGTACATGGGTCGTAAAATAATACTGCGGGTCGCCTGTAGGCGCAGCCACAAAAGCCTTGGCATAAATATCCCAATCCCCGCGTTTCAGGAAATCGTTATAATTATCTGTCGCGTTGACTTCGGCCCTGATACCGACCTCCTTTAGAAAAGCCTGGGCCGCTTCGGCCAGCAAAGGCAGCTCCTGCCGGGAAGTATAGGTGAGCCAGCGGACGGTAAGGTCCTGACCGTTTTTATCAACGTAGCCGTTGCCGTCAGTGTCGGTCCAGCCGGCTTCCCGCAGCAGTTTTTTTGCCTGTTCGGCGTTATAAGCGTCCGTATGCACGGCATCGCCGCCGCAGGGCATATTGGCAGGGAAGGGACCGACAGCCGGCGTACCGTTGCCATTCAAAAGCACGCTGGTAAATTTATCCTTGTCGATAGCCATAGCTATTGCCTTTCTAACGGCAGGCTCCTGTAATACCGGCGTCGTAAAATTCAGGCAGGCCTGAAAAACTCTGGAAGTATTGGCGGAAGCAACCTTAAATTTTGCATTGCCGGTAAATAAAGGCAGACTGGCATAGGGCAGGCCCTGTGTGGCATCGATCTCGCCGTTCTGCAGCGCCATCGTCAAAGTATCGCCGTCGGGAATACTGCGGACGATAACTTTATCTGTTTTCACCCTGCCGCCCCAGTACGCCGGATTTTTAGTCAAAACTATTTCCGTAGGCGTCAGGCTTTGGACGATATACGGGCCGGTGCCCGAGATTTTGACATCGTCGGCAGTGCCACGCTGCATATCGATGATGCAGCCGTAAGGATCGCATAAATAATTGATCAGCGCCGGCGCTTTTTCCTGAGACTTTATCGTAACGGTTTGTCCGTCAGCAGTGATTGAAGCCAGTTTTAAGTCGTCGGCAGCCCGTTTATGGCGCTTTACCAGATCCTCAAGGCAGGCCTTCACGGCGGCTCCGGTAAGTCTGGCGCCGCTGCTGAAATTTACGTCGTCGCGTAAAGTGATTTTAACAGTATGATCATCAAGAAATTCGTAGCCTGTTGCCAGCCAGGGCTGCGGCTGCATTGCTTCATTAAAGCGGAACAGCGTTTCGCCGACGCCGTAGCGCAGTGTTGACCAGCCCTTATAGGATTCGTGCGGGTCCATACCGGCGTTCTCCATAGCCACACCGTAAGCTGTGGTGCCGTAGCGGAAGACAGATTCTCCCGCCTTGTCAGGAGCTGCGGAAGGGCCGCAGCCGTTGAGCAGTAAAGCGGTAAGCAGCAGACCGCTGCCCAGTAAAGAAAGTTTCATCATAATAGCAATACCCCTCGCATAAAATTATTTGGGATTGAATTTAGGGTCAAGCTGATCACGTAAGCTGTCACCTAAAAGATTGAACAGACTGACCGTCACAAAAATCGCCGCGCCGGGTGCCAGGATCACCCACGGCGCCGTCTGCAGCATACTGCGGCTGCTGCTCATCATCGAACCCCACTCGGCTGCCGGCGGCTGGGCCCCCAGACCCAGAAAAGACAGGCCGGCAAGTTCCATCAGCATCGTGCCAAGATCAAGTGCCGACATTACCAGCAGCGGACTTAAAATAGAAGGGAGGAGATGCCGGAAAATTATTTCCGTGTCACTGCAGCCGCTCAAACGTGCCGCCTCGATATATGGCTGCTGCCGGACAGTCAGCGCCTGACTGCGGGCCAGGCGTGCATATTTGGGCCACGAGATGACGGCCAGCGCCAAAACAGCGTTTGTCATACCGCCGCCCAGGATACTGGCAACAGCAATGGCAAAAACAAGGCCGGGAAACGCTAAAAAAATATCAGACAGACGCATGATAAAATTATCCAGCTTCCCGCCATAGTAACCGCTCCAGAGCCCGGCGGCAGTACCGGTAGTAAAAATGATCCCCACTAAAGCCAGCGCAGAAAAAATGGAGCTTTGCCCGCCGACCAGCACACGCGAAAAAACGCAGCGTCCGTAACGGTCAGTCCCAAAGGGATATTCGGCGTTGGGAGCCTGCAAAGCCAGGTCAAGGTTTTGCAGATAAGGATCGTGCGGTACCCAGTAAGGCGCGCTGAGCGTGACCAGAAACAGCAGCACTGTCAGCAGAAGCAGCCAGCAGGTCTTATGCAGGCCATGCGGCAGTATGTTTTTTGGCATCACCATCCACCGCCTTTAGTAAATTGCCGTGCCTGCGGCTCCAGCTGATGCAGCAGCAGATCGGTGACAAGATTGACACAGGTAAAAATGAGCGCGGTCCAGACCACGTAAGCCTGCACGACCGGGTAATCGCGCATCAAAATAGCGTCCATTGCCATTTTGCCGATCCCGTCGATCATAAAAATCATTTCAATAATTGCAGTTCCGCCTAACAGCGAGCCTACCGACAAGGAGAATAAAGTAATGAGCGTACTGCCAAGAGAACGCAGGATGAACCTGCGAAAAACAGTTGCTTTGGGAATGCCGCGTACAAGAGCGCCGGCAACATAATCCCTGTTGATCTCCTCCAGTATATTACTGCGGATATGCCGGATATACTTGGCAGACATGGGAATTGCCAGCGCCAGCGCCGGCAGCAGCAGACCGCCGAACCCTGAGCCGCCGAGGACGGTAAAAAAGTTCAGTTTTAATGCAAAGCAGTAAAGCAGCAGCAAAGCGATAAAAAATCCCGGCAGTGAATTGCCCAGAAACGCGCAGCAGCGAATCAGATGATCGCAGCAGCGGTTATGCCTCAGCGCTGCCGCGATACCCAGCGGCACAGAAATGCAGGCGGTAAGCAGCAGGGCCAGCGCCGTCAAATAAAGCGTAGGCTTCAGCTTAGTCACAAAAAGCGCTGTTACAGGCGTGCCTGAAATATACGAACGTCCCATATCGCCGCTGCAGACAGCCAGCAGCCAGTCCAGATAACGTACCAGCAGCGGACGGTCGAGTCCCAGCTCGGCACGGGCCGCTGCTTTGACCGTTTCCGATACCGCCCCGGAGGCCTTATACATCATATCGACCGTATCATCTGCCGGCAGCTGCATCAGCACAAACGTAAAAAAAGTGATGCCCAGCAGCACCGGCAGCAAAAGCAGAAAACGGTGTTTGATATAAACATTCATCGTGTCAGGCATCCTTTCTGAAAATAAAAACAGCTATGCAAAGTAAACCGCCCTTTCAGGAGCAGCTTAAGCCTTCATAGCTGTATCAATAATACTGTTGTTCAAATAAGAATGAGGGCAGCTTCAACTGCCGGCGGCTGCTTCAGCAGCCTGATATTATTTTATCATATTTTAATACTTTAAGTTAACTTCAAGTCAAGCTTTCAAAGAAAAAATTTACAAAAAAGTTTTTTCTTTGTGAGATTTTTGTAGAATCACAAAACTTTCCTTGAAGCTATACCAAGGTAGATGTATAATAGTAAAGAATCAAATTGACCCTAATATTCAAAGAGAGCCGGAGGTAATTATTAATGAAAAAAATTCTTTTAATGCTGACAATGGTCTTAGTGCTTGGTTTCAGTGCTATCTGCAGTGCCAGCAACGGTAAAGTGCTTGACGCTGAAGAAGCCATGGTCAACAAGTTTTTGGCAGCTTCCAATTATTCTGCCGTAACTTCCATGATGACTGACGGTATGAAAAAAGACTTTACAGAAGAAGTTTTTAAAAATTTCAAAGAGCAGATGGATAAAAACTTTGGCGCTGTCAGTGAAAAACGTTTAGTAGTGATAGAAAAAGGCGCCGATGCTGATATTTTAAGATACAGCATGAAATTTGCCAAACAGCCCGAAGCAATGATGAGCTTCCTGTTCGCAGTCAAAAACGAAAAACCTTTATTGGGTGATTTCGGTATTGCTCTGCCGCAAAAAGAAGAAAATAAAGAAGCCGCTAAATAAAACAGCGTAAAAAAAGGACTGCCAAACGGCAGTCCTTTTGTATTTTTATAGCAGCCCGCGCAGTTTGTCCAGTGCTTTTAATCGGTGCTTGGTGACATTGCGCACACTGCAGCCTAAACGTTTTGCTGCTTCGGAAGGTTTCAGCTCCTGTGCGAACAGCAGCATCATCACCTGCCGCTGGGCGGGGTTCAGCTGACGCAGAGCTTCCTGCAGATCCAGCGACAGTAAAAGCCGGGCCAGCTCGTCCAGGCTGCCGTCAGCATCACGGCAGGCCTCCAGCAGTTCGGTCCCGGCGGCGCTGTCAGTATCTACCTGCGCTTCGTTTTCCCAGATCTGCCCCTGCTTCTGCATGGCGTCAAAAAGGGCAAAATGTACCTTACAGCGTGCCAGTCCAGGCCAGTTGGCAAAATCGGCGCCATCATATTTCAAAATCAGTTCGATCAGGGCCAGCACGGCGATACCTTCGGCATCTTTACCCAGCGACCGGTAAAACATTTCGCGGTGGGCCTCGCTTTTTAAAAGCGGGCTGAAATCTTCGCATAGCTGCAGCAGTGCCTGTCTGTCGCCGCTTTGTGCGGCGGTTATCAGCAGCTGCAGGCGGCTGGGAGGTGTCTGGTCGTTTGTATTGTTTGGAGTGTTAATATTTTTTATGATGATCAAATCCTTTGGTTTTATGATGGCAGGCCATACTGTAAAGCGTTATGCATAACAGTTGCTAGTGTACGCCTGTTTTTTAAAAAAGTAAATAGTAAAATATCCCTTCCAGCCTGTTAGCCCCTATCTCTAAGATAGGGGCTAAATTTTTTTGCGGCTGGCCGTTGGGGTGCAGGATAAGCAGGAAAAAAATTAGATACCTGGTCTTAGCAGAAAGAGCTTTTGCTGCGTTTGGTAAAACAGCAAAAGTAAGATACCGCCTTTAAGGGTCGTAAAGCAGAAACCTGAAAAATTTTTAAAAATTTTTTCCATCGCTTGCCCAGCCTTTGAAACCAAGACGTCAAGCCGTTTACAAAGGCTTGGCGGCGCCAAGCGTATCGCGGCGAAAAACAAAAATGTACAGAAAGCACTTCTCGCGTCTTGTGGGGGGGTACATAGGTGTTATAATAACAAAGGGTATTGCTATATATTCAAAAAAATAAAAATATAGTTTTAAAATATTTGCTCTGATAATTTAAAACTATATTTTTAAGTGCTTTTTATTTGCTTGTATAAAATACAGGGGGTGGAACATGTACGACGAAAAATGCCTGCATCAGATCGGCGGCAACGTCAAATACCTGCGCAGCATCTGCCATATCACCCAGCAGGACCTGGCGGCTCGCATCGGCATCAGCCAGACGCACCTGTGCAATCTTGAGCATGACCATGCCCGGATCAGCATGAAGCTGCTGCTGCGTATCGCCAATACGCTGGGGTGCGCTCTGGAAGTACTGCTGGACACAAAAGCGGCGGTGGCCTGGGGCGAAAACAGGGACGAGCCGGAAATGGAAGCGGTTGAGGAAGAAGAAGCAAGCTATTCGCTGGAAGAAGTGCGCCTGCTGCTGCAAATACTGCAGCCCCGCAAAAGCGCGTCCGGTTTAAAAAGGGAAAAGCGATGAATAAGGGAGATGGACGAAGTGAGTAAAAGGGAGATACGTGCCAAAAGACTGGTGGCGGCAGTACTGCTGGCGATCAGTGTGCAGATGTGGTCTGCGCCGCCGCTGTGGGCGGCGGAAGCGTCAGTGCAGACGGAAACGTCGGCGGCCGGGGAAGCAAAAGAAACAAAGGACGCAAAAGCAGCGGACAGCGAAACCGGCGGTGAAGCGGACGCCGGGGAAGAAGAAACTGTCGTTGTGCCGGTCATCGGCTACAGTACGCGCTCGGCCGCAGGCAGCGACTACGGCGTCATGCCGCTGGCTGATATGGCTGTTGACGGCGCGCTGACAGGGGTAACCAGCATCAACGATGCAAAATTTTACGCAGATAGTCATGATTTGCTTTTGGGATATGATGCTAAATCTCAAGGTACAGGTACTGTTGCTCTTGGGTCTGATGCTAACGCTGGCGGTCAATATAGCACGGCAATAGGTGCTAGTGCAAGTGCGACGGCTGAGAATAGTAGTGCGCTGGGGATGTATGCCAGAGCTGGATTTAAAGATAGTGTTGCGATTGGATTTAGTTCTAAGGCGACGGCTGACAATATGGTAAGTTTTGGCGTCACTGAAAATGGGGGTAGCACTTGGACTACCCGCCGCAGTTTAGAGGGTATTGCTAATATCGATATGGAAGGTACTATCAACCTGGGCGGCACGTGGACGAGGAATGCAACTTCTGATGCGTACGAAAGCAATGGCAAAGGCAAGCTGACCGGCCTTACTAGTATCAACGATACGGAGGTTTTTATTGGTAGCGATGGTGATGCTCTTGTTGTAAATATCGGTGCTTATCTTGGTCCTGGTGCCATGGGTACTATCAGCTTAGGAGAAGGTAATTATGTTGACGGATCTTATGCTATTTCTCTTGGTTATAATGTCACTACAAAGGGGAGTTATTCTATCTCAATTGGTGCTGCGTCTCAGGCTACTAAAGATTATAGTACAGCCTTAGGTGGTGATGCCTATGCAGATGGTGTAGACTCAACGGCGATCGGTCATATGAGTAGAATTGAAGGCAAAAACAGTACTGCTCTGGGTGCTAATTCTACTGTTGCAGCAGAACATACTAACAGCGTTGCTATCGGTTCAGAGAGTGCAACCAGTGCTGCCGATCAGGTCAGTTTCGGACACAAAGCCGGAGATAAACAGACTACCAGCGGCAGCGCTACCTATGACACAGATCTGTTCCGCAGCCTGACAAATATTTCCGACATTGATATGCACGGCAACATCAGCCTGGGCGGCGAGTTGGACTGGTATGATGATGAAAACGGTAAGACACAATGGAGGACTAATGGTAAAGGTGAACTGACAGGAGTAACAAGCATCAACGGCGCAGTTTTGCAGATGGATGTTAATGATGACGAGTTTATGACAGCTATAGGTGTTAAGTCATATGCTAACTCATATGGGTCTGCATTTGGTTGGTATGCCAGAGCCGATGGCCAGTACAGTGTTGCTGTTGGTTATGCTGCTGAAACAGATAGGGCGGGGGTTGCCTTAGGGTATAATGCTAAGGCAAAGGCAGATGGGGGTACCTCTTTAGGGATGGCCGCAGAAGTTGGCGAGGAACATACTAACAGCGTCGCTATCGGTTCCTATAGTGTGACCAATGCTGCCAATCAGGTCAGTTTCGGGCACAAAACCGGAGATAATGATGTGGAATCTGGCCTTACCTATAAGACAGATCTGTTCCGCAGTCTGGTAAATGTTGCCGACATCGATATGCACGGCAACATCAGCCTGGGCGGCGAGTGGAAGGAAAATACAACTTCTGGCCTTTACGAAAGCAATGGCAAAGGCGAGTTGAACGGCGTCACTAGCATCAACGGAGTGATTTTTGCCAAAGACAGCATGAATAATCAAGAAGGTTTGCTTATTGGCACACCTGCTTCTGGTACTAGTTTCTATGGAGATACCAGTGTTATGATCGGTTTGAACATTGATAATAGCGCCATAGATGCTGTAGGTATAGGCAATAACATAAAGTTAACTGGTGACGGGTCTGTAGCTATTGGATATGGAGCTGAGGCAATGAGTAATATGGCTATGTATCCTACGGCTATTGGTTTCTTCGCACGTGCTATCGGCGATGAGGTTGTGGCGATAGGTGGTAGCAGTTACGCTGTACATGAGTTCAGCGTAGCGCTAGGTGATGACAGCAGTACCTCGGCAGAGAATCAGGTATCCTTCGGACATAAGGCTGGCGATAAATATGGCGATGGCGGAAGAGATATCTACGGTAGCGATCTGTTCCGCAGTCTGGTAAATGTTGCCGATATTGATATGCACGGTGCTTTGACAGGCGTTACAGGTATCGACGGTGTAACCGTCAGCGGCACGGATGCCAGCACGGGGCTGACCGTGGGCGGCAATGCCGTGATCGGCAAAACTGATACGCCGTTCAGCAGTACGGGCTTTGCAGTTGCTAAAGACGGCGCTGTGACTGCCAAAACTGTCAACGGAGCGACGATAACAGGTACTGGTTTTAATGGTGTAACGCTTAGTACGGACGGCAAAGTCAACGGCGCGGCTATCACCAGTAACAGCTTTAATGGTGTGAAGCTGGAAAAAGGCGCCGACAGTCACTATAAAGTGGGCGGCGTCGACGTAACGAAAATGCAGACTGACGTTGCAGGCAAAGCAGATGCGGCGACAGTAACGGCTCTGGATACAAGGGTCGGCAAGTCGGAAACGGATATCGGTACCTTAAAAACAACAGTCGGCGACAGCAGTAAAGGCTTGGTCAAAGATACTGCCGACTTGAAAGCGGCGGTCGGTGACAGCAGTAAGGGTTTGGTGAAACAGGTAAGTGATGTCGATACTGCTTATAAAGCGGCAGATACTGTTCTGCAGGGCAGGGCAAAGACACTGGAGGACAAAACGGCAGGCATCAGCCGCAGCGGCAGTACTACTACACTGGAAACAAACACCAGTGTCAGCAGCAGCGGTATAACAACGAATAAAGCAACGGTCAGCGGTGCGACAGCTACAACGCTGGAAAACGGCAAGCTGACGGTGGGCGCAGCTACAGTGCAGAATACAGGTTTTGCAGTGGGCAGCAGCAGTTTGAATAATGGCAGTCTGACGGTAGACGGTAATAATAAACTGACGACGGCAGGACTGACGGCCAGTAAAGTAACTGTAGGAGCTGTAACAGTGAGCGGCGGCAAAGTGAGCGGACTGACGGACGCGGCTTTGAGTGCTGTCAGTACGGAAGCTGTAACAGGAAAGCAGCTGAACGCGACCAATACGACGGTCAGTGCTTTGGATACTGCTTATCAGGCAGCGGATACGCAGATACGGACTGATTTTGCGGCAGCGGATACGACTTTGCAAAATAATATCGATGCAAAAGTGGCACAGACTGCCTATGATACGAAAATGAGCGCTTTGGACAGCGCCGATAATACTTTGAGCGGCAGAGCTACAGCTTTGGAAACAAAGACTGCAAAATTCAATACTGCCGGCGATAACCTGACGGGGATGGCGAATATTACCAGTACGGCGGCGACTTTGGGCGGCGTTGGCTTTGCTTCTGCTGGAGTTATGACAGGAGTTGCCAGCATCGACGGTATTGCTATCGACGCCAGCCGTAACCTGTCCAAGGCCGGCACTTATAACGGCGTGACAGTTGCGGTGGCAGGTATCAGCGGCACCAGTGTATTTAACGGTGCTGCGATAACCAATAACAGCTTCAACGGCGTGACATTGGAAAAAGGCGCCGACAATCACTATAAAGTGGGCGGCGTGGATGTGAGCGCGCTGAAAACTACTGTTGACAGCATCAGTGCTGACGGCGTTGGCACTGCTGATACGGCAGGTATCAAACGTGATACGACAGGTACGGCAACGACTACTATCGAAACCAATACGGCGATCAGCAGCAGCGGTATAACAACGAATAAAGCAACGGTCAGCGGTGCGACAGCTACAACGCTGGAAAACGGCAAGCTGACGGTGGGCGCAGCTACAGTGCAGAATACAGGTTTTGCAGTGGGCAGCAGCAGTTTGAATAATGGCAGTCTGACGGTAGACGGTAATAATAAACTGACGACGGCAGGACTGACGGCCAGTAAAGTAACTGTAGGAGCTGTAACAGTGAGCGGCGGCAAAGTGAGCGGACTGACGGACGCGGCTTTGAGTGCTGTCAGTACGGAAGCTGTAACAGGAAAGCAGCTGAACGCGACCAATACGACGGTCAGTGCTTTGGATACTGCTTATCAGGCAGCGGATACGCAGATACGGACTGATTTTGCGGCAGCGGATACGACTTTGCAAAATAATATCGATGCAAAAGTGGCACAGACTGCCTATGATACGAAAATGAGCGCTTTGGACAGCGCCGATACTGCTTTAGGCAGCAGGGCAGCAGCTTTGGAAACGGCGGTCAATGACAGCACTACAGGGTTGGCAGCAGTCAATACTAAAGTAGGCGCTTTGGACACTGCTTATCAGGCAGCCGATACGCAGATACGGACTGATTTTGCGGCAGCTGATAATGCTTTGAAAACAGAGCTGAATACTGCCATTGATGAAAAAGCTAAGAAAGCGACTGATTTAGCAGGGTATGGCATTACCGATGCTTATACCAAAAATGACGCTGATGCAAAAATAACTGCGGCAACTGCCGATATGGCAACTAAAACGCAGGTAACGGCAGATATCGGCACAGCTAAAACAGCGCTTGAAAGCGCTTATCAGGCAGCAGATACGGCGTTGAGCAATAGAGCGGCAGCCTTGGAAACAGCCGCTACAGGTATGAGTTATGACGCTGGCAAGAATACTACCACCTTTACTGGCGGCGTGACGGCGACTGTACTGACGGCAGGTGAGTTTAAAGTCGGCGCAACAGGCTTCGGCTTTGGCAATGACGGCGCTTTAACGGCTAAAACTGTCAACGGTATAGAGATCAAAAAAGACGAATCGAAAGTAATGGTAGGCGGCATCGACCTGACGGCGCTGAGCAATGGTGATGTAGTTACCGATAATACCAAAGGCATCGGCCGGAATCAGGATACGGCAACGACTACTATCGAAACCAATACGGCGATCAGCAGCAGCGGCATCACTACTAATGCCGTAACCGCCAGTGGTACGGTAAAAGCAGGTGAATTTGTAGAAGGCGATAAAAAACTGTCTGATAAATATGCCGCTAAAACAGCGCTGGCTGATTATACGACTACTACAGATATGAATACCAAACTCGCTGATTACGCAACTACTACAGCAGTAGACACCAAACTTGCTGATTACGCTAAGAGCGACAGCGTTTACAGCAAAGCAGCGGCGGATACGGCCTTTGCTAAAGCAGGTGACGTCGATACTTTAAAAACAACAGTTGGTGACGCTGATGGCGGTCTGGTAAAAGATGTTAAGGACCTGCAAAGCGGCAAGGCAGATAATGCGACTACGCTGGCCGGTTACGGCATTGCTGACGCGTATACGCAAACCGAAATCAATGAGAAGATCGTTGAAGCAACGAAGGATCTGGCGACCAGCGCGACCGTAACAGATATTCAAAGCGGTCTGGATGAAGTGACTGGCAAAACGGCAGGGCTGAGTTATGATACTGCTTCCGGAAGCAGTAAGTTCAGCGGCAGCGTGGTTATTGGCAATGAGGGTGCTAAAACCCATACTCAAATCACAGATGATGCGATTATTTTCGGTGAGGGTACTGATAAGCAGGTCACAGTAGATGCCAGCGGTATCCACGTAGGTAAAAAAGCGGCCGGCGGCATTGCTTTATATGCCGATGCTGACGGTACGCATATCGATCACACCAGTCTGGTAACAGGCTCGGTAACGGCGGACAATCTGAACGGCGTCGCTATCAGCGGCAACGCAACTGACGGTTTGAGTGTAGGCGGCGTCAGTATCAAAGCATTGTCGGAACGTCTGGACAGCCTGGAACAGGATGGCGTGGCTACCGCCGACATGGGCGGCATCAAACGTACTGACGTTGTAGAAAACAGTGGCAAAACAATAATCGAAGACACAACCAGTTTTACTAAAGACGGCTTGAAAACAGCGAACCTGGAAGCGGCGACGGCTGCTCTCGGCGGCGTGAATTTTGCCGCAGGCGCAGTGACAGGCGTCAGCAGTATCAACGGCGTTGTTTTTGGCAGTGATGGTAAAATCGGCGGCGTGAGCCTGAGCGGCGGTAAAGTGGACGGCGTGGACGTTGGCTGGCTGGATCAGCGGGTAAAATCGCTGGAAGACAACGGCACAGGAGGCGGCGGTACGGGCGGCGGTGGCAGCAGTGCCAATACCAGCGGCATCCACAAGCCTGACAGGGATACTACTAACATCGAAGGCAATACCAGTATCACTACTGACGGTATTGACACCAATAAAGTCAATGCCAGCGATTCGATCGTTGTCGCTGATGGTGAAAAGAATAAAACAGTTATCAGTAAAGACGGTATTCTGGTGGCCGAAGGCGAAAAGAATCAGGTCAAGATCAATGAAGATGGTATCCACGTTGGTAAAAACAGCTCGGTCGTCAACGACACCGACGGCTTTATTACGGATAAAGGACTGTATATCGGCGTCAGCAGCAGCAGCGATACCAGCACAGCCAAATTCAGCGTTGCCCCTAACGGCAACCTGAGCAGCAAAGCTGGCGACTACGGTTTCAGCAATACCTCGGCAGACGGCGCCAAATTTACCCACAGCGGTGATACGGCTTACGGCACAGGCAGTCAGCTGGATACTACGATCCAGGGCAATAAGGTGACTACCGGCAGGATAGATACGGACGAGTTATACGTAGACGGTAATAAGGTAACTGTAGCCGGAGGTACTATTGACAAGACTGACGCCGTAAACAACCATTTGAGCGGTGCTGATGCCGACGGGAATACAGTGACTAATGACTTTAAGACCAGTGCTGTGAACGGAACGACACAGGCAGCTGAGAAAACCTCGGCTGACGGTAAGGAAAGCACCAAGACCGTCAATAATACCTCGGCAGGCGGTACCGGCGTGACGACCAGCAAGACCACGACCGACAGCAAAGACAATGTGACGGTGAAGGAAAGCAGCTTCGGCACGAATGAAAAAGGTATGACGCTGAGCACAAGCAATAAGGTAACTGACAAAGACGGAAAGGTTACTAAAGACACCAGCGGCATGACCACGATGACCGGCGACAGTATCAGCGTCAGCAAAACAACGACGACTACGGAAAAAGACGCTGACGGCAACGAGAAAGAAGTCACCAAGACCAGCGGCACCACGATCGGCAGCGGCGAAGTGACCTTGAAACGCGAGGACGGCAGCACGATAGAAGTAGGCAGCGCCATTGAAGGTATGCAGAGTGATATGCGAGAGCTGGACGGCAGGGTCAACCGTATGGGAGTCGAGATCAAGGAAGTGGGCGCACTGAGCGCCGCTTTGGCAGGTCTGCATCCGCAGCCTGAAAACGCCAACAGCCGTGCGGATTTCGCAATGGCGATGGGCAGTTATGAGGGCAAGCAGGCGCTGGCAGTAGGCGGGTTCTATCGCCCTGACAAACGGACGATGTTGAGTATCGGGGCATCGACGACCAGCAGCAAGCATATGATGAATATGGGTATCAGCATAGCGCTGGACAGGCTGCCGGAAGCAGAGCGCAAGGCGAAGGAAGCGGCCAAAGCGGCTGGCGTTGAGCAGGAAACACTGAACAGGGTGCTGGAGCGTCTGGCGGCTTTGGAGCAGGATAACAGGCGTTTGCAGGCTGATAATGAAAAGCGTGATGTTGCTTATGAGAAACTGGCTGCTGATTATACGCAGCTGAAAGAAAAATATATAGAAGAAACTGCTGACAGGCAGCAGCCTGAACAAGCTGAGGCTGAAGAATAAATGTTGGGGGTTGGATGGTAATGAAAAAGACAGTAATCTTATTGATATTAACTCTGATGATGGTGGTGAGTGGTATGTGTTATGCGGCAGGAGATGGCAGTGACTTGAACAGGCAGCAGAAGGTGGCCGATAAGTTTATGGCAGTACTCAGCGGCGATGCTGCGGCTGTGACGCAGCTGCAGGTAGATATGGTGCCGGAGCTGGCAGAGAAGATGACGGCGGCTAATTTTGCCGCTTTGCAAAAGCAGATGAAGGAACAGTTTGGTATTCAGAAATCGGTGCGTTTTGCGGTTTATGAGCGGTTCGACCAGGGCGACCGCCTGACGTATCTTGTAGGCTACAGCAGGCAGCAGGCTGTGCGCGCGGTATATGGTTTCGATAAAAACGGTAAGCTGAGCGAATTCGTTTTTGTACCGCTGGAAGTAAAGGCGGCCCAGAAATAAAAATCAATAAAACCCAATAAAAAAGGCCGGACTGTTAA
>OOIF01001448.1_pt1 | contig 19690 bp, 15 predicted proteins | sample 1691961 | NCBI WGS metagenome assembly OOIF01 (sample SAMN06348146, study PRJEB24527) | human gut metagenome | biome: human gut; feature: ankylosing spondylitis patient; material: feces | host: Homo sapiens | place: China | collected 2015-10 | reverse complement strand
CTGGTTGAAGCTCTCATCATCGATCGTGCCGGTATCGCAGGTCAGAGCGACCTTGACGATCTTCTCACCGCCCTCAGCAGCAGAGGAGGCAGTAGAAGCAGCAGCGGAAGAAGCGGTGCTGGCAGAAGAAGCGGAAGAACCGCCGCAGGCGGTCAGAGCAGCGGCAGCGGCAGCAGCACCAGCCACAGCCAGAAAGTTACGACGAGAAATCTTCATAAGAAACTCTCCTTTATTTTAAAAAATCGCGTCAAACAAATAAAATGCGCAGAGCTGCACATTTACTGGCTCAAGTATAACGGCAAGCCGTGTCAGATGCAAGCGAATTCCGATTACAAAATCTTTACAATAATTTTGTCAGTTTTTATCAAAAGTAGTATTTATGCACAAATTTGCCGTAGTTCCGGCCATTTTCCGTGCACTCCCTGTGTTTTGCCGCACAATGCACGTATTTCCGTCACTTTATTGTCCTGCAGTGTGCCTCTGCGCTTTTATCCCGTTACTTCACGGCACGGTTGCCCGCCACATTGGAGGGGCCAAAACCGAAGGGCAGCAGTTCGTCCATGCTGCGCTCGATAAAGTCTTCCGGTGTCTTTGCCATGATAACGTTCAGTTCCGGCCCGCCGAATTCAAACAGAGCCTGGCGGCACACCCCGCAGGGAGAAGTGATCTGCTCGTTTACCTCGCCGCGGCGGCTGCCCACCACAGCAATGTCGGTGAACTCGGTCACGCCCTCGGCCACCGCCTTGAACAGAGCCGTGCGCTCTGCACAGCTGGTGGGGGTAAAGGCAGCGTTCTCCACGTTGCAGCCGGTAAAAATGCGGCCATCCTTGGCGCGCAGGGCAGCGCCCACCATAAAATCGCTGTAGGGCACATAGGCTTTTTCCCGTGCAGCCAGTGCCATGCGGATGAGCTCCTTCTTTTCTTCCAGGGTCAGGTTTGTCATATCCGTCACTCCTTTTTTGGTTTTCAGCGGTCGAAAACAGCGCGGCAAGCCCTTTTGCAGGCAAACCGCGCTGAAATGCGTTTTTAACGCTTAGTATTCTGCACCCAGTGCTACCTTCATCATGTCGGTAAAGCTCTTCTGGCGCTGTTCTGCCGTGGTGATCTCCGGCGAAACAAAGCTGTCGGAAATGGTCAGCAGGCAGGCAGCGTTCTTGCCCAGCACCTGTGCATTGGCAAACAGGGCAAAGCTCTCCATCTCCACGCACAGGCAGCCGCGCTCGTCGCGCAGCTTTTCCCAGTAGGTGGGCTTTGCATCGGAGGGCTGACGGTAGAACACATCCGAAGAGTGGATGTTTCCCTCGATGAGGGGGATGCCCTGCTTTGCGGCAGAAGCGCGCAGCTTGTCGTTCAGGCTCTGGCTGGGCAGCGTGATGTCCCCTTCAAAGCCGCTCTGCACGCGGGCATAGTTGCTTTCACTCACAGCACCGGCGGCCAGCACCACGTCAAACAGCTTGGCCTTGTCGGTATAGCTGCCGGCAGAGCCGATGCGGATGATGTTCTCTACATCGTAGAACTTGAACAGCTCATAGGAATAAATGCCAATGGACGGCATGCCCATGCCGCTGCCCATCACGCTGATGGGCCGGCCCTCGTAGGTGCCGGTAAAGCCCAGCATCCCGCGCACGCCGGTCACCTGACGGACATCCTTGAGGAAGGTGTCCGCAATGAATTTTGCACGCAGAGGATCGCCCGGCATCAGGACGGTCTTTGCAAAATCGCCTTTTTCAGCACTGATGTGAGGGGTAGACATAAGATCATCTCTCCTTTTCTGTTACATAATACAGCAGATGGGCTTTCTCCGGAGAAAAAGCCCTCTGCAAACTTACCTTTACCTATACTTTCTGCGGTTGAACACATTCTGCGGCGCGATGTAGCTGCCGTTGCGGCGGATCTCAAAGTGGCAGTGGTTGCCGCTGGAGCGTCCGGTGCTGCCCACATAGCCGATCAGCTGGCCCTGCTTGACCGACTGACCAGAGTGCACCGCCAGCGACAGACAGTGCGCATACACCGTGGTGTAGCCGCTGCCGTGGCTGATGATGATGGAGTAGCCATAACCCGTACCGGCACCGGCCTTGTTGTAGCCGGCCTTGGTCACGGTGCCGCCCGCCGATGCGTAGATGGGCGTACCGGCAGCCGCACAGATATCCACACCCTTGTGGCTGCCGCCGTACCAGCGCGAGCAGTTCCGGTAGCCGGGCACCGGCCAGATGAACTGACCGCTGCCGGTGATGTAGCTGGTGCTGCTGGTCACCTTTTTGGTGCCCTTCACAATCTTTTCCGTGACAGGCTCCTGCACCACTTCCGTGCTCAGGATCTTCTGGGAAAGCTGGATGCCATCGGTGTTATAAACACGCTGCGCCGTGATCTGACGCAGGCCGTTCACACCGTTCTGCACCGTTTTCTTGGTACCCACCGTGTACTCGTTGGAGGTGGTGGTCTCGGTGGTATAGGGGATCTCCTCCTGCCAGGTCTCCACCTTGGTGATGCGCACTTCCAGCGTAGCTTCCTGCTTGGTCACGATCAGCTCATCACCGGCCTGAATGTTAGATTTCTCGTTCAGGGGCGCGCCCTTGAAATTGGTATTCAGTTCGCACAGCTCACGGAAGGTGAGGTCGTTTTTCTGGGCGATGCTCCATAGCGTGTCACCTGCGCCCACTGTGTAGATCTTTTCCTGCTGCTGCACACCGGAAAGTTCCTTTTCCACATCCGCTTCGTCCTGAAAGCTGTCGTTGAAGTAGATGCCGTTTTCCAGCGTGACTTCCTTGTTGAAGCCCACGGTCACGTTGGAGTTCTCAGGGTCCTCATAGGGTTCCAGCAGGCTGCTCAGGTAGCTCTGCAGGCTGGCACCATCGCTGCACACTGCGGTCAGCTCACCATCCAGATACAGGGCCGTGCCCTCGCTGATCTCGTCGCTGGCGCTCTTCAGGATCGCGTCCGCCATCTCGTTTTCATCCATGGTCTTGTGGGCCACGGTAACGGTGTAGGTAGGCTCCACGGTCCACTTTGCATGGTCGGTGTCTGCGTAGTTGATACGCTCCTGCACCGCCTCGCGGGCCGAGTTGAACACATCCTCATTGGCCACATAGCCGACGGTCTGACCGTTCACCTGCACCTCCAGCGCATAAGGCTGGCGGACGGTATGGTTGAACACGGTCACCATAACGGCCAGTGCGCACACCGGCAGCACATACATGGCCATGCGCGGCAGTGTTTTCAGGTTGCGGCGCACGCCGCTGGCCAGATAATGTACGCTGGCTTTGCAGGCTGCGGCAAAGCCTTTTTCTTTCCGCACCCGTTGGGCGTGCACCAGCAGCGAACCGCAGCCCCGGAAGAACAGCCAGATCGGGCCGAACAGGTCCTGGAACATCTGCGCTGCCCCCGGGAACGCCATTGCCGCAGCATTTGCCAGCAGTGTCGTAAATGCCTGACACAGCCACAGCCAGCCGCTGCGCAGGCCGCGCCCAACGCGGACGAATACATACTCTGTAGAATAGCCCAGTGCATACAGCGTCTCCCCGATGACTGGCGCGGCAGAATTCTGGGCAAGCTTTCTGCCAAAATCATTCATATGATTCTGGGTTTTACGGCGCAGCCGGTGCCGGTGCAAAAGCCCCATGCATTGCAGCTGTGCCCAAAGGGAGCGCAGCCTCTGGCCGCGTTTCGGTTTTACCGGTGAAGCGGGCTGCTGCTCCTTTGTCTTGTCTTCGATCAAAAGGTTTTTCTCCTTCCTTGCCGCCAATGCACACACGGTGCCGGGATAAGACGGCGGCGGTCTTGGGCGCACATGCCCTTTCCAGCAGGCTCATGCGCACAACATTCTTATTTTATTATACACCCTGCCGTCTTTGAAACAAGCATTGTCACAAAATTTGGGCGGTTCTTTCACTTACTTTTCACCAAAAAGCTGTTTCATATCCTGCGGCATCGGGCTTTCTGCCGCAACAGTCTTCCAGTTATTTCCATTCGCCGGGCATTCCACCCGGATTCCGCCCTCCACCGGGGTGTACACCGGCACCCGGAAGCTCTGCCTTGCGCAGTGCAGCGCCTGCCGTCCAATGCGCTCCCGGCTCCCGCTGTAAAGGTCATCCCCAGCCAGCGGGTGGCCGATAGACGCAAAATGCACCCGGATCTGATGGGTGCGGCCCGTTACCGGCACACAGGCTGCAAGGCTCAGGCTGTTTTCTGCTTTTAATATGGTATACTCGGTACGGCTGGGCTTGCCGTCCGGGGTCACGCAGCGGCCAATGATGCTCTCAGCCCGACGGCCAATGGGCGCGTCGATTACGCCCGGCCCCAGCGGCAGCTCTCCCTCCACAACGGCATAGTAGAGCTTTTCCACATTCCGGGCCAGCAGCGGCGCAGCGTAGGCGTGCTTTGCAGCCAGAACAAGGCCGCTGGTATCCTTATCGATACGGTTCACCGGGCGGAACACCGGGCTGATGCCCTGCTGCGCGGCCCATGCCGCATACCCGTTGGCAAGGGTATCGTAGGGGTAGTTCAGGGTGGGATGCACGGCCAGATGGGGCGGCTTTTCCAGCACCACCGCAAATGCATCCTCATAGACCACGTTTACCGGGATCTCCGGCTGCGGGGCCACGCCTTCCCCTTCCGGCGGCAGCTCAAAGCTGACCGTCTGCCCCGGGTACACCCTTCGGTTGGCAAGAACAGGCTCTCCATCCGCAAAAAAGCCGCTGCCCCGGAACTTGACTGCACGGGCAAGGTCGGTGGAGACGGCACACTGGCGCAGAAAATTGCGCAGAAGCACTCTGTTTTGGGTCTGCAGCGTATCGGGCACCGTAAAAAACAGCCGCATATGCACCCACCTCCTGCGCAAAAAAACATAAGAATATATAAGATATTATATCAAAAAAGGCTTCTACTTGCAAATCCCGCTTTTTTATGGTATCATGAGGAGCGGAAAACGAGTGGAACATACGGCGGCGGGGCGGCTTTGACCGCTCTGAGGAAAGTCCGGGCCTCACAGAGCACGGTAACTGCTAACGGCAGCCGAGGGTGACCTCAGGGAAAGTGCAACAGAAAGGAAACCGCCGCAGCGATGCGGTAAGGATGAAAGGGCGAGGTAAGAGCTCACCAGCGCATGGGTGACCATGCGGCTTTGTAAACCCTACCGGAAGCAACGCCTATATGGGACGTACAGCGCTGCTCGCGTGTCCCGAAGGCGGCACGAACCTGTCAGCAATGGCAGGTCTAGACAGATCGTCGTTTAATACAGAACCCGGCTTACGGTCTATCTCGTTTTCCATCTTTTGTTTTCAGCGCTGTCTGCGGTGTGCAGGCAGCGTTTTTTCGTTTCTTTAACCACACTGTCACTTTTCGTTTGGGCCGGTTTGTGGTATACTGAACAAAACCCCACAGAGCACGTCTCCGCCGGGGCCTTAATTCAACAGACAGGATGTGAAATCCTCCGATGAAAGATGGTTTTTTGAAAGCAGCTGCCCTCTCGCCCTCACTGCGGGTGGCCGACTGCAATTATAACGCTTCCCAAATCGTATCTCAGTTACAGGACGCTGCGGCCCGCGGCGTCAAGCTGGCGGTGTTCCCCGAGTTCTGCCTCACCGGCTACACCTGCGGCGATCTATTCTTGCAGCGCACGTTGCAGCAGGGCGCGCTGGACGCCCTGCAGACCGTGCTGGACGCCAGCCGGGAGCTGGATGTCGTGGCCCTCGTGGGCCTGCCGCTGCTGGTGCGGGGCAAACTGTACAACTGCGCCGCCGTCCTCTGCGGCGGGCGTCTGCTGGGCCTTGTCCCCAAGACCTACCTGCCCAACTACGGCGAGTTTTACGAAAAGCGCCAGTTCACCCCGGGCAGCACTGAGGTGGAAAATGTGACGGTCTGCGGGCAGGAGGTGCCGTTCGGTACGTCCCTGCTCTTCCGCTGCCGCCAGATGCCCAGCTTCGTTCTGGGCGTGGAGATCTGCGAAGACCTGTGGAGCGCTCTGCCCCCCTCCACCTTCCACGCGCTGGCCGGTGCCACCGTCATTGCGAACCTTTCGGCCAGCGATGAGACGGTCGGCAAGGCCGAGTACCGCCGGGCGCTGGTGTCGAACCAGTCCGCCCGCCTGCTCTGCGGCTACCTGTACGCTTCTGCCGGCCACGGCGAGAGCACCCAGGACATGGTCTTCGCCGGCCACGACCTCATCGCCGAGAACGGCACCCTCCTCGCCGAGACATCTCCCTTCGAGGGCGGCTGGGCTGAGACGGAGCTGGACTGCCAGCGGATGGAGTCGGAGCGGGCGCGCAACACCAGCTTCGAGCCCAGCGCTGAGGGGTATCTGACCGTCGATTTCGACCTTGCCCTCACCGAGACCAAGCTCTCCCGCTGGGTAGACCCCACGCCTTTCATCCCCCACGACGAGCGCCGCCGGGCCGAGCGCTGTGAGCTGATCTTGAAAATGCAGGCCGACGGCCTCGCCAAGCGCCTCGAGCATGCCCACGCCAAGACGGCGGTCATCGGCATCTCGGGCGGTCTGGACAGCTGCCTCGCCCTGCTGGTGGCCGTCCGCGCCATGAAACAGCTGGGCCGCCCCACCAGCGATGTGCTGGCCGTGACCATGCCCTGCTTCGGCACCACCCACCGCACCCGCAGCAATGCCGAGATCCTGTGCGATGAGCTGCAGGTCTCCTTCAAAGAGATCGACATTGCCGAAACGGTCCACAGCCACTTCCGGGACATCGGCCAGGACGAAAGCGTGCTGGACGTGACCTTTGAAAATGGGCAGGCCCGTGTGCGCACGCTGGAGCTGATGGACACCGCCAACCGCACCGGCGGCCTTGTGGTAGGCACCGGCGACCTGTCGGAGCTGGCACTGGGCTGGGCCACCTACAACGGCGACCACATGAGCATGTACGGTGTGAACGCCGGTGTGCCCAAAACGCTGGTGCGCCACCTTGTGCGCTACGAAGCCGACATTGCCGCCACCGATGCTCTGCGCACGGTGCTGCTGGATATTCTGGATACGCCCGTCTCCCCGGAGCTGCTGCCTGCCAAGGACGGCGAGATCGCGCAGAAGACCGAGGACCTTGTGGGGCCCTACGAGCTGCACGATTTCTACCTGTATCAGGTGCTGCGCTTCGGCTTTGGCCCGGCCAAGATCTTCCGGCTGGCAAAGACTGCATTCGCAGGCCGGCCGGAGTACCCGGACAGCGTGCTGTACAAGTGGCTGCGCAACTTCTACTGGCGGTTCTTTGCCCAGCAGTTCAAGCGCAGCTGCCTGCCCGACGGCCCCAAGGTGGGCAGCGTGACCCTTTCGCCCCGCGGCGACTGGCGGATGCCCAGCGATGCCTGTGCCGCACTGTGGCTGGCCGAGCTGGAACAATTGCAGATCAAGGATTAACGCATGAAAAACAAAAAGCTGCTTACCAATCTTCTGTTTGCCGTGGTCATTCTGGCCATTGCCGCTGTGCTGCTGGTGGTGCGCCGCGTGCACGCTTCCGGCTCCGGGCTACGGGCCGAGCTGATCTACGGCGACAACAACACCACCATGAACCTGCCGCTGGACGTGGATGAGACCTATGATGTGGACACCGGTTACTATACCGTCCACATTCAGATCAAGGACGGTGCAGCCCGGTTCGTGGATTCGCCCTGCCCGGATCACATCTGTGAAGGCTTTGGCTGGCTTTCCAACGAAGATCAGACCGCCACCTGCCTTCCGGCCCGTGCAGTGCTGACCATTGTACCTGTTTCCTGACAAAAAGGAGTGGTTTTGAATGATGGATGAAAACGATCGTTCCCACGAAGATTACCGTTCTCTGCGGCACATCAGCCGCAAGGAAGGCTCTGAGGATACTGCGCCCATCGAGGTAGACAGCTCGGCGTTTTTTTCCGAGCTGCCGCCGGAACAGCCCAGCACACCGCCTCCGGCCCAGCCTCCCCAGAAGCCGCCGCGCAGCGGCCACAACACACCCGTACCGCCCAAGGCCCATCCGCCCGTGGATGGAGCCGTGGCAGTACCTTCCAAGTGGGGGAAAATTTTGCTGATCTTACAAGGTATTTTAAGCATTCTGGCACTGGTGCAGCTGTGGCGCACCCAGATGCTGCCGGTGCTGTATCTGGTCATTCTGGCCGCGCTGCTGGCGCTTTTGTGGCTGCTGGTAAAGCGCTGTCAGGAGTACAATGTTCCCGGCAAGGTGGCCCGGGTATTTTCGGTGTTCCTGTGCGCTGCCATGGCGCTGGGCTGCTTCTGGGCCCAGCAGGGCCTTTCTGCCCTGGGCAGCATGACCTCTGGCCTGCTCACCGGTGCCGAGGCCAACAAGATCACCAAGGAGCCCTTTGTGATCTACCTCAGCGGCGTGGACACCCGCGGCGAATTGACCGAAAATGCCCGCAGCGACGTGAATATCCTTGCTGCCGTGAACCCTGTCACCAAGAGGGTGGCCCTGATCAACACCCCGCGCGACTACTACGTAGACCTTGCCGGCACTGACAGCAAGGATAAGCTGACTCACGCCGGTCTGTACGGCGTGGAAACCAGCATGGCCACACTGGGCAATCTGTACGGCGTCAATGTGGACCATTACATCCGCATCAACTTTGCGGGCTTCATCAGCATCATCGATGCGCTGGGCGGCGTGGATGTCTACTCCGATCAGGCGTTCACTTCTGTGGGCAGCCCCGGCTACTATGACCCCACCACCTTTGTGGAGGGCTGGAACCATCTGGACGGCAAGGCCGCTCTGGCCTTTGCCCGTGAGCGTCACGCCTTTGCATCCGGCGATATCCAGCGCGGCATCAACCAGATGAAGGTGATCGATGCCATGCTGAACAAGATCAAGTCCCCTGCCCTGCTGATGGGCTTTTCCAAGATCATGGATGCCGCAGCCGACTGCTTCGTCACCAGCTTTTCACAGGATCAGATCAGTGCGCTGGTACGGATGCAGCTGAGCGACTTTGCCGAGTGGGATATTGAAAGCTATACCGTCACCGGCACAAGCTCCAGCAGCACCAAGTGCTACTCTGCCAAGGGACAGAAGCTCTACGTCATGAAACCGGATGATGCTTCTGTGAGCAAGGCCAGGGAAATGATCGCGTCCGTGCTGGGCGGTGAGGGCACCGTTGCCGACACCACCCAGAAGCCGGAAAAGACCGAGGTGTTCACCCCCACCACCGACCCGAACGCTGCCGTTTCGGAGGTGCCTGCGGAGAGCGTTCCCGAGGAAGTGCCCGCCGACAGCCTGCCGGAAGAGACCGTCCCGGCTGACCAGCCTGCAGATACAGAGCAGCCTGCCGACACCCAGCCGCAGGAGCCGGAAGCTCCCGCCGAGGGCGAGCCCGGCAGCGGTGATACGGCCGGAGAAGCACCTTCCATCTCCCTGCCCACACAGGAAGAGGTGGAACAGGCTGCATCGTCCATCTACAATGCGGCTTCCTCCATCTGGGGTGCCATTCAGGATGCTGCTTCGCAGCAGAACGACGCGGCCTGACGATTTGAAATCTCCTCTGCGCAAGCTCCGGACTCTATCGCGGAAATATTTTTTATTTGCAAAACAGGAAACGACTGCGGTCATTTCCTGTTTTGCTTTTTCACCAGAAAGTCCGTGCCGATAAACTGCATAAAAATGCCGCCTGCATCTTGAACCAATGCAGGCGGCTTTCTCATTCTATAAAATCATTATGCCTTGATCTCGTTCCAGACGCTCTTGCCGTCCAGAGAGGAAGCATCCACATCAAGATACTCGCAGATGGTCTGGGCGATGGTGCCAAAGCACAGACGGGTGCCAAGGTCAACGCCAGGCTTCACGCCCTTGCCGCAGATCAGGTACGGCACATACTCGCGGGTGTGGTCGGTGGTCTTGGTATAGGACGGGTCGCAGCCGTGGTCAGCGGTGACCATGAGGAGATCGCCCTCCCGCATTCCGGGGATGAAGTCGGCCACGAACTTGTCAAACTCGGTGGCAGCGGCGGCATAGCCTGCTACATCGCGGCGGTGGCCGTAGAGCATATCGAAGTCCACCAGATTTACAAAGGCAAGGCCCTCAAAGTCGCGGGTCTGCAGGGCCTTGGTGAAGGCGATGCCATTGGTGTTGCCAGTGGTTTTGATCTTCTCGGTCACACCCTCACCGTCGAAGATGTCAAAGATCTTACCCACAGCGATCACATCCCTGCCAGCATCTTTCAGCAGATCCAGCATGGTAGCGCGGGGCGGCTTGAGGCTCAGGTCGTGGCGGTTGGTGGTGCGGTAGAAGGTATCCGCAGTGTGGCCCAGGAAGGGGCGTGCGATCACGCGGCCCACGCCGTACTCGCCCTTGAGCATCTCGCGGGCGATCTCGCAGTAGCGGTACAGCTCATGCACCGGCACCAGCTCCTCGTTGGCGGCCACCTGAAATACACTGTCGGCACTGGTGTAGACGATAAGGGCGTTTTCTTTCATGGCCTGCTCGCCGTAATCCTTCAGCACCTGCGTGCCGGAGTAAGGCTTGTTGCACAGCACCTTGTGGCCGGTCTTTTCCTCAAACTCGTGGATCAGCGCCTCCGGGAAGCCGTTCGGGAAGGTGGGCAGCGGCTTGGGGCTTACCACACCAGCGATCTCCCAGTGACCAATGGTGGTATCCTTGCCCATGCTCTGCTCCTGCAGGCGGGCAAAGGAGCCGATGGGCGCTGCGGTCTTTTCGCCTGCGGTCACTCCATCAATGTTGAACATGCCCATCTTTTGCAGGTTGGGGCAGTTGAAGTTGGGGTGTTTTGCAATGGCACCCAGGGTGTTGGTGCCCTCATCGCCAAACGCTGCGGCATCCGGCTCTGCGCCAATGCCAAAGCTGTCGAGGACGATCAGAAAAACACGCTTTTCCATATCGTTTTTTCTCCATTTCTTCCGGGGACCTGCCCCGGATAAGTGATACTATCTTTACTTATCATTATAAGCAAATCATGTGCCGGATGCAAGCTTTTTTGCTGTGCTGCAAATATCCGTCATTTTCACCAAAATGTTCGTCATTTTATTCACAATTCGACGAAGTGTTTTGGCGTTTTTATTCGTTGCTGCGTTATTCCGTGGCAAAGGCATCTTAGCTGCCAAAAAAATTGCAGCGCAGCTTGAATTTTTTCTTGCCCTATTGTATCCAAGCGGGTATAATAGTAAATGGAAAAGTTTTGAACCACAGAATTTTTCCGCTTTTGTACCACAGCACGGGATTTTTCCCGTTGGCCACGTGCAGCTGTCTGTATGACAGCGGACAGCCTGCCGCAAAATAGAGAATGTGAAGTTGTAGTTGGAGGTAGTAAAAGTATATGAGAAAAACCAAGATCATCTGCACTCTGGGTCCGTCCACCGATCAGGAAGGCGTTCTGCGCGAGCTGGTCGCCAACGGCATGAATGTTGCCCGTTTTAATTTTTCCCACGGCTCTCACGAGGAGCATCTGGGCCGCTTTGAAAAGCTGAAGGCCATCCGTGAAGAGCTGGGCAAGCCGGTCGCTGCCCTGCTGGACACCAAGGGCCCCGAGATCCGCCTGAAGGACTTCAAGAACGGCACTGAAATGCTGGAAGCCGGCCAGACCTTCACCCTGACCACCCGCGAGGTGGAAGGCACCAAGGAGATCTGCTCCATCACCTATAAGGACCTGCCGCAGGACGTGCAGCCCGGCGGCACCATCATGCTGGACGACGGCCTGATCAAGCTGCAGATCGTCACCGTGAACGACACCGACATCGTGTGCAAGGTGCTGAACAGCGGCAAGATCAAGAACAAGAAGGGTGTCAATGTGCCCGGCGTGCATCTGTCCATGCCGTATATGAGCCAGCGCGACCGCGACGATATCATCTTTGGCGCACAGCAGGGCTTTGACTTCATCGCTGCTTCCTTCGTGCGCACCGCGCAGGATGTGTACGACATCCGCAACCTGCTCAACGAGTATGATTCCGATATCCGCATCATCGCCAAGATCGAGAACCGTGAGGGCGTGAACAACATCGACAGCATTCTGGCTGCAGCCGATGCTGTCATGGTGGCCCGCGGCGATCTGGGCGTTGAGATCGACTTTACCGAGCTGCCCGGCATCCAGAAGAACATCATCGAGCGCTCCTTCTCCTTTGGCAAGCCCATCGTCACCGCTACCCAGATGCTGGACAGCATGATCGTGAACCCCCGCCCCACCCGTGCCGAGATCTCCGACGTGGCAAATGCCATCTACGACGGCACCTCTGCCATCATGCTCTCCGGCGAGACTGCTGCCGGTGCTTACCCCGTGGATGCTCTCAAGACCATGTCTGCCATTGCTGAGCGCACCGAGCAGGAGAACCACGCCCGCTTTGTTCCCCTCACCGAGAACACCGGCAAGATCAGCGTGAGCGATGCAACTGCACACGCTGCCTGCCTGACCGCCAAGGACGTGAACGCTGCCGCCATCGTTACGGTGTCCGAGTCCGGCAACACCGCCCGTCTGCTGAGCAAGTACCGCCCGGAGCAGCCCATCATCGCCTGCGTGATGAAGGAGCAGGTGCAGCGTCAGCTGGCCCTGAGCTGGGGCATCACCCCGCTGATGATGCCTCTGGCACACAGCACCGATGAGCTGATCGAGATGTCCACCTCTCTGGCCAAGGAGAACGGCTACCTGCACAACGGTGAGCTGGCCGTTGTGACCGCAGGCGTGCCTGTGGGCGTGTCCGGCACCACCAACATGATCAAGATCCACATGGTAGGCAACTGTCTGGCTACCGGTGTGGGCGTTGGCCGCGAGAATGCCGACGTGACCAGCGCCACCGGCAAGGCCTGCGTCTGCCGCACGCTGGAAGAGGTACGTGCAAAGTTCAAGCCCGGCATGGTTCTGGTGGTGCCCTCCACCAGCAACGAAATGCTGAGTTACGTGCGTGATGCCGCCGCTCTGGTGGTGGAAGAGCCGGGCCTGAACAGCCACGCTGCCATTGCCGGCAAGGCCCTGCTCAAGCCTACCGTTGTGGGTGCCGCCGGTGCTACCAGCCACATCCGCGACGGTCTGATGGTAGCTGTGGACTGTGCTCACGGCAGCGTGCAGCGCCTGCAGGCATAAGCCAAAGGAGAAGATCATGGAACGCATTGCAAGCTTCTGTGTTGACCATACCAAACTGGACCGCGGCATGTATCTGAGCCGTCAGGACGGCGATGTTCTCACCTGGGACATCCGCATGAAAAAGCCCAATCACGGCGATTACCTGTCCACCGGTGCCGCCCACACGCTGGAGCATCTGTTTGCCACCTATGCACGCAACAGTGCCTTTCAGGACAGCGTGATCTACGTTGGCCCCATGGGCTGCCGCACCGGCTTCTATCTGCTCACCCGCGGCCTGACTCCCGCCGAGGCACTGGAGCTGACGGTGGAATCCTTCCGCTTCATGGCTGGCTTTGAGGGCGCTGTGCCCGGTGCCAGCGAAGTGGAGTGCGGCAACTACCGCGATATGGATCTGCCCGCTGCCAAAGCCGAAGCCGCTGCCATGCTGCCGGTGCTGGAAGCACTGACCGGCGACGAGCTGCATTACTAAGCTATCTTCACCCTTCAAATTCATCATCATAAAAAAGCGCTCTCCCACCGGGGTTTCCCGTGGGAGAGCGCTTTTGTTTTAGTTGTTCTTGATCGCATCCAGTGCCTGCCGTGCAGCACGGATGTTTTCTTCACCCGTCTGCCATACCTCAAACTCTGAAAAGCCCGGCAGCCCCATGGGTACACCCTCGCGGCGGAAGGTCATGCGGCTTTGCAGCACCTGCTTGCCAGAAAGGTGGAACGCATGTGCCCCGGTCTGTGCGGCCAGTGCCGGGATGTTTTGTGCCGTGACACCGGCACCTACCAGAATTTCCACGCTGTCCCCTGCCCGCTCCACCAGTCGGCCGAGAAGCTCCGCTCCCTCTGGGGCACTCGCCGCCTGCCCGCTGGTGAGGATGGTACAAAGGCCCATGCTCCGGACCGTTTCCAGTGCCGCAAAGGGGTCGGCGCTGACATCAAAGGCACGGTGCAGGGTACACGCCACCGGACGGCCTGCCTTTTCCGCTGCCCTGCGCGCCGCCGCATAAATGGGCCGCATGGCCTCCGCATCCAGCTGCCCTTCCGGGGTCAGCACACCGGTCACGATACCATCCGCCCCGGCCTCCACCAGCTCTGCAGCCAGCTGTTCCATCTGGGCAAGCTCGTAGCTGTCGTAACAGAAATCTCCGAACCGGGGCCGCAGCAGAGCGCGCACCGGCAGGCCGGTCTCCGCCTTGACCTGACGCACCAGCGCAAGGCTGGGCGTTGTACCGCCCACGATCAGGTCGGCACACAGTTCCAGCCTGCTGGCACCGCCGTGCTTTGCTGCCAGTGCACTGGCAGTGCTGTCCACACATACTTCCAGAACAGAACGCATTTCAATTCCTCCCTTTTTGCCGGGCTTTGAACCCGGCATTCTGGTTTATTCTATCACGTTTTTCCGTTTTATAAAACCCTATGGCAGCAAAAAAGCTGCGGCCCGGGTCTTATCCCTGCCGCAGCCTTTGTTGTTTTTTCAGATCAGACCCAGCGCCTTGAACTCCTTTGCAATGCCGTCCTCGTATACCGAGGGAGCAATGCGGTCGCACCGCTTTTTCAGGTTTTCGGAGCCATTGGCCATGCACACACTGATGCCGACAACATCGGTCATCTGCAGGTCGTTATCGCTGTCACCAAAGCCGATGGTATCCGCCAGCGTGCAGCCCAGATGATCACAGATGGCCTTGATTCCGGTGCCCTTATCAAATTTGCGGTTGATGAGCTCACCATTCACAAAGCCATCGGTCAGGCGATCCAGCTTGCTTTCGCAGAACACGAACTGGTCGGCATAGAGCTGCTTTGCCTCGGCAAGGTCGCTCTCGTGGTCGGCAATGAACACGATCTTATACAGCGGTTCCCCTTTGTAATCGGAAAGCGGCAGGATGGACATGCCCTCTTCCATGGCTTTGCGCCAGCGTTCTGCTTCGCTGTTCAGCGGTGCATCGTTCTTTTTGTGGATAAAGTTCCACCTCTCAGCCATCTTGCTTCCGCCAAAGGTGGCATCCCGGGCTTCCAGCGTGCACTCCACGCCATTGCGTTCCAGCGCCGCGCGCACGCCTTCAGCCTGCTGCGGCTCCATGGGGATATCCACCAGAGTCTTGCCATCGCACAGCACATAGCCGCCGGCGCTGCACACTGCGCCTGCAAAGCAGTCGTGCCGCAGCAGCGGTTCGGTCATGCGGTGGTTGCGGCCGGTGCACAAAAACAGCTTGTGTCCGTTTGCTCTGGCGCGATCCAGTGCAGCCAGAGTGCTTTCCGGGATGAGCATATCACCCGGCGGCAGCAGTGTGCCGTCAATATCCAGAAAAATCAGCTTACGATCCATACTTTTATCCTTTATCCTCAAAGGGAGCCTCGCTCCACGATCTGATAGCCCAGCGTCACCTGACGCACAGGCCCGCTGCTCCCATTCTCTTCCAGCATCTGCAGCAGGATCCGGGCAGCCTCCTGCCCCACCTGCTTCTGGTAAAAGCGCACCGTTGCCAGCCCCGGTTCCATCATGCTGCCAGCCCAGCTGTCGCCAACGCCTGCAAGACCCACATCCTGCCCCACATGCCGTCCTGCTTCCCGCAAGGCACGCATGGCACCAAAGGCCACCGTGTCAGTCACGCAGACCACACCGTCCAGATCCGGGCAGCGCACCAGCAGTTCCTGCATACAGCGCTGGCCCTCCTCCATGGTAAAGGCGTTGCAGCAGATGCGGGGCATCTGTTCGCCGTTCAGTCCGGCAGCGTTCAGCGCATCCTGCACGCCCTCACGGCGCTGCACGCCGGTGGCATCGTCCCGCTCTGTACCGCCAATATAGACGATCCTTCTGCGGCCATGGTCCAGCATCCGCTGGGCAAGTTCCCGGGCTGCAGTGCGGTCGTCGTTGTACACGCAGGCCACATCCCGAAAACGCTGGCCTGTTACCACCACCGGCACACGGCAGTTTTTCAGCGCCTGCGCCAGCTGAGGGGTATAATAGCTGCCCAGCAGGATGATGCCCGCCACGTGGTTGCGCTGCATGGCAGTCAGATAGCCCAATTCCCGCTGGGCATCCAGCTCGGTGTTTCCCAGCAGAAGCAGATAGTTCTTTGCATCCAGCTCACTGGCAATGCCTGCCGTGATCTGCCCCACCGACTGGGAACCGATGCTGGGAGCGATCACCCCCACCTGATTCACTTTTCCGGTGCGCAGAGTCTGGGCGGCGGTATCCGGGCGGTAGCCGGTCTTTTCCACTACCTCGTGGATGACAGCCCTCTTCTGTTCGCTCAGGGGGCCTCCGTTCAGGTAGCGGCTGACCGCCGCACTGGATACACCCGCCATTTTTGCAATATCACTGATGGTCATTTGCAGTACTTCTCTCTTTTGGGATGCATTGTTATGTGTAAACGTTTTCATGCTTATTATAAACCGCTTTCATCCATCCCGCAAGATGCGCTTTTCCCGGTTTATTCCGAACGCATTTTTGTTTTTCTGGCAACTGTGTACAAAAGACGGCTTTTTTCTGAGAAGCAGGGCATTACAGGCGGTCAGGCTGCGCCCATGCTCCATGCACGCACGGCAAGCCCCAGCAGCAAGACCACCAGCAGAACGATGAACACGGTTTTATTGCCCGTTCTTCTCTGTTTCTTTTTGCGGCCTGCCGTGCTGCGGCTTTTGGCCGAGCTGCTGCGCGCTGTGGTGCTTCTGCTGCCGGAGGAACGGCTGCCGGCCGTTTTGCGGCTCTGGATGCTGCGGTTCTGGCCCTGCTTTGTGCTCTGGCGGGCTGGCTCGTGCGCAGCCGTTTTTTCTTCCGGCGCACGGCTGGATACGATTGGCTCCTTTGCGCCGCAGCGTGCCAGATAATTTTCTGCATCGCGGTAATAGCGGGCAAGTTCATTCTCGCGGAAAGCCGTGCCCACATAGCCGTCTTCCAAGCTCTCCACCGCCTCGTTGAACAGGATCGCCGCCTGAGCGGCATCGGTGTGATCGGTGGCGTGGGCGGCTTCGTTGCGGGCGGTGCGCACAGCATTGCAGGCGCGGCGGGCCGCACCCGGATCGCTGGTATTGCCCAGCAGGTCCAGCGGTTTGGCGGCATCCTTTTCCGGGTCCAGCAGAACCCGCATACAAATGGTGGTATCCAGCTGCTGCCAGCTGTTTTTGCCGGAAAGATCCGGCATACGGTCGTAGTAGTCCGGGCTTTCCTGCTGGCGCTGTGCAACGTGATCCAGCAATGCACCCAAGCTGTGCGCACCGGGTTTGTGCTCCCAGTGCCAGCGCAGCAGGCGGCGGCTGATCTCATCGCAGGCAGTCTTGATCTCAAAGGCAGCCTGTAAGGCTTCTTCCGGCATAATGGTTCTCCCTTCTTCTGGCATACAAAAAAGCGGAGAAGGCATACCGCCCTCTCCGCTGCTGTTTGTGTTACAGCACGAACTGGTAATACACGAAGCCGCACAGTGCCACTGCTGCACAGACAATGGCAGTGATGGGCGGCACCCAGCGGATCAGCGCTTCGGCCACGCTGTCGCGCTCGTCCTCGTATTCTTCCTCGTCGTCATAGGCAGGCTCCGGCTGCTGAGATATCGGCTGTGCACGGCGGGCTGCAGTAGGCATCACACGGGTGCCTTCGTCCGCAGCTGCATGAGATGCCCTGCCCGGGAACTGTGCCCGCATTCCGGCATCCATCACACGGGTCTGCTCTGCAGCAGGTTCTTCCGGCTGTGGTTCTGCTTCACGGCACGGTGCACCCATGATCCGGGTCGGCTCTTCCTGCACGGGCGCTGCGCCCATAATGCGGGTAGGCTCTTCGGCCTGCGGGGCAAGAGGCGTTTCCAGTTCCGGCTCGGTCTGGGCAGGCTGTTCCGGCTGCAGCAGGGTGTTCAGCGCGTTCTGCAGCAGGATGCGGTCGCAGCCGCACTCCGAGCAGTACACGGTATCCTCCTCCTTCGGGTGGAAGGCACCGCAGGCGCAGTACCAGCCATTTTCAAAAACCTGCGGCTGATACTTCAGCTCCGGGCGGTTCATGCGGGTCTCCAGCGCCTTTTCCAGCTCAGCAGACAGGCGCTTGGGGGCAGGCAGGCGCACGCGCTTGATGCCGTCCAGATGCACCACCCGCTTGCCGTTGTACACGTTGCACAGCGAAACATCCACGCTGGTGATGGCCTTTGCGGTAACGAACACCGCATCGTCCATGCCAAACAGTTCGCCGGGCTTTACTTCCAAGTCACGGTACTCGAACCGGTCCTCGCACAGGATCACGCCGTCCACGCCCTTGCACTTGAAGTGGATCTCCAGTGCGGTCAGGGTCACCTTGGAAATATTCTTGAAGGTCAGGCAGACCGCGTGCTCCCCGCTGACATCACCCTTGAGCAGCTCCACGCAGACGAACTGCACCGGGCTGCCGGGGGTGTAATAGTTTGCGCGGGTCCGTGCGACCGGGTTAAAATTTTCCTCCACGACACTCGCTCCTTTCCGTTTGGATCAAATCAGTTCTGCGGGTCCTGTGCATCCGGCGTTTCCGGTGCAGCGGTCTCCGGCAGCGGCTGGGCCGTTTCGGCCTGTTCGGCAGGCTCAGCGGTCTCTGCAGGTTCAGCAGTTTCGGCCTGCTGAGCAGTCTCTGCAGGGGCAGCCTGCACGGTCTGAGCAGGCTGTTCCGGCTTCAGCTCATCGCCTTCACGCGGGGGCAGTGTGCCGCCCGCCATAATGGTGTTGAACTCCTGCTCGTTGAGCTTCTCACGTTCCATCAGGGCCTGTGCCAGCGCGTGCAGCTGATCGATGTGCTCGGTCAGGGTGCGGCGGCAGGTCTCGTAGGCTTCATCGATGATATCCCGCATCTCGCCGTCGATCTCGGCAGCGGTGGTCTCGCTGTAGCCCTTGCCCTGACCCAGATCGCGGCCCAGGAAGGTCTCCTCCTGCGAGGTTCCGTACACCACAGGGCCAAGCCGCTCCGAGAAGCCGTACTTGGTGATCATCTGGCGGGCAATGTTGGTGGCCTGCTGCAGATCATTGGAAGCACCGGTGGAAATATCCTCCAGGATCAGCTGTTCGGCCACGCGGCCACCCAGACTGGAAACGATATCCTCGAACATTTCGCCCTTTGTCACGTAGCTGCGGTCTTTCTCGGGCAGGTACATGGTGTAGCCGCCAGCCTGACCACGCGGGATAATGGTGATCTCGTGCACACGGGGATGATGCTTGCAGTAGAAGCCCGCCACCGCGTGGCCTGCCTCGTGGTAAGCAGTCAGCTTCTTTTCCTCCGGGGTCACAACGCGGCTCTTCTTCTCCGGGCCAGCCATCACCTTCATGGAAGCTTCCTCGATATCCTCCATGGTAATGGCCTTGCGGTTGCGGCGTGCAGCCAGCAGAGCCGCTTCGTTGACAAGGTTCTCAAGGTCTGCGCCCGCAAAGCCTGCGGTGCGCTGTGCAATGACCCTGAGAGAGACATCCGGGGCCAGCGGCTTCTTTTTGGTGTGGACCTTGAGGATCTCCTCACGGCCCTTGACATCCGGCAGGCCCACATAGACCTGACGATCAAAGCGGCCCGGACGCAGCAGAGCCTTATCCAGAATGTCGGCACGGTTGGTGGCCGCCATGACGATGATGCCGTCGTTGGCCTCAAAGCCGTCCATTTCCACCAGCAGCTGGTTCAGGGTCTGCTCGCGTTCATCGTGGCCGCCGCCCAGACCGGCACCGCGCTGACGGCCCACAGCATCGATCTCATCAATGAAGATGATGC
>OOIF01001432.1_pt1 | contig 19913 bp, 19 predicted proteins | sample 1691961 | NCBI WGS metagenome assembly OOIF01 (sample SAMN06348146, study PRJEB24527) | human gut metagenome | biome: human gut; feature: ankylosing spondylitis patient; material: feces | host: Homo sapiens | place: China | collected 2015-10 | reverse complement strand
GGTGTTGTGATTCTGATAGCAATCATTCTGGTCGCAGGAAAGGCGTCCGGACTTATTGGAAGTAACAATGATACAGACAAAAAAACTGAGGCCCAGGATATATCGGAATCAGATGATGACGGAATGATAACTGTGCCGAATCTGGTAGGAAAAACAGAGGATGAAGCAAAGAATATCACAAAGGATATGAAACTGGGTATTCAGCCTATGGGCGAGGAGGCTTCAAATCAGGCAAAAGGAACCATTTCTTCACAGGATATTCCAAAGGGAAGGGTGCGCAGAAGATCACAATTCCGGATGTGGATGGACAGACCGGAGTAGACGCACAGCAGACTCTGGAAGATATGGGATTAACTGTTGAGATACAGAAAGAATACAGTGAATTAAATGATGATGGTACTCCGGTTACAGATCCGGGATATGCAGTCTCCACAACTCCGGCAGCCGGAAACTCTGTTTCAGCAGGGGACAGCGTAACACTGCTTGTCAGTCGAGGCGTGGACTATGGAGACAGTGTGGAGGTTCCAAGTGTTGTCGGGATGACAAAGAATGATGCAGTTACTACTTTTGGTAAGTTCCTCAATGTGGAAGTAAAAGAGGAAAAGAGTACAGAGGTGGCAGAAGGAGAAGTAATTTCACAGGAACCGGAAGCCGGAAACTGGGAAGATCCGGATAATGTAAATGTTGTGATCACAGTAAGTACCGGAGATCAGGAACCTTCGGCTCAGAGTGACAGCGCAGATACTGCTGCATCATCTGATGCTCCGGCACAGACAGCAGATAACAGTGCGGCGGCAGCAGCCGGGGAAGTATGGAAATGTACACAGACCCTGAATGCTCCGTCAGGATATTCCGGAGGTCCGGTTCGTCTGGAACTGATCCAGAATGTAAACGGAACACCGACAGCTTCAGTTGTTCTGGAAGATCAGGTAATCCAGTTCCCGTATGATCTGGATATCACAGGTGCACCTGGTATCAGCGAGGGTACTTTGTATCTGTCTGAACAGATCAGTGGAACTTATCAGGAACTCGGAAATTATTCTATTACATTTGCTAAGGCTGAATGATCCATGCAGGGAAAGATAATAAAAGGAATTGCAGGATTTTATTACATCTATGCAGAAAATGATGAGATTTATGAATGCAAAGCAAAGGGAATATTCAGAAAAGATAAACAGAAACCTCTTGTAGGGGATAATGTGGAGATAGAGGTTTTGGATGAACAGGAGAAGGAAGGCAGTGTGACTGCCATCCTTCCCAGAAAAAATTCATTGATCCGTCCGGCCGTTGCCAATGTGGATCAGGCTTTTGTGATTTTTGCGATGGAGAATCCTAAACCTAATTTTATGCTGCTTGACCGTTTTCTGATCATGATGGAGAAAGAGAATGTTCCGGCAGTCATATGTTTTAACAAGAAAGATCTTGCAAAACAGGAAGAACTGGAGTTTTTATATGAAACTTATAAGAGCTGTGGATATGATGTGATTTTTTCCAGTACTTTTAATGGAGAGGGATTGGATGAGATACATGAGATCCTGAAAGGAAAAACAACTGTAGTTGCAGGACCTTCCGGTGTAGGAAAATCTTCAATCACCAATGCACTGCAGAAAAATGTACAGATGGAAACCGGGGAGATAAGTAAGAAGCTGAAACGTGGAAAGCATACCACGCGTCATTCTCAGGTGATACCGGTGGGACATGATACTTATCTGATGGATACACCGGGATTTTCTTCTTTATATCTGACAGATATAGAAGAACAGGAACTTAAGGCGTATTTTCCGGAGTTTCGCAGATACCGGATTGCAGTGTGAAGAAAGCACTGGCTGAACATAAGATCAGCCAGCTTCGCTATGAAGATTATCTGGGACTTTATAATGAATTAAAAGAGAAAAGGGGATTCTAATTATGTATCAGGTGTGCCCTTCTATTTTATCGGCAGATTTTAACCGTTTGGGCGAACAGATCAAAACCCTGGAAAAAGAGGGGATTGAATGGCTTCATATTGATGTTATGGATGGTGATTTTGTACCGAGTATTTCTTTTGGAATGCCGGTGATAAAGTCTATCCGAAAGGAATCAAAGTTGTTTTTTGATGTACATCTCATGGTTACAGAGCCTGAGAGATATATCAGAGATTTTGTGGAATGTGGGGCAGATTCCATTACAGTACATGCGGAGGCATGTGAAGATCTTGAGAGAACTATTGAACAGATCAGGGAAGCAGGTGTGAAGGTGGGAGTTTCCATCAAACCGGCTACACCTGTAAATGATATAAGTCATATGCTCAGCGATGTGGATATGGTTCTGATCATGACTGTACAGCCGGGATTTGGCGGTCAGAAGTATATGGAAGAATGTACGGAAAAGATCAGGGAAGTACGTGAACTGATCGAGGCCGAGGATCTGGATGTAGATGTTCAGGTTGATGGTGGCATCAATGATGAGACAATGGAGACAGTGCTCACAGCAGGTGCAAATCTGCTGGTAGCAGGTTCTTATGTTTTCAACGATGATCTGGCAAAAAATGTAAAACATGCCAGAGAACGAATGGATGAGATCATAAGAAGGATTGACTGAGGAAGAGCATGATAGATACGATAATTGTAAGCGGGGGCAATATCCACAGTGATTTTGCCCTCGATTTTTTAAAAAAGAATGAAGCCTGTCTGATCGCAGCTGATAAAGGGCTGGAATTCTTTCTGGAGCATCAGCTTTTGCCGGATGCAGTTATTGGAGATTTTGACAGTCTGTCTGAAGATGGAAAAAAATTTCTGGAAATTCAGGAAGAAAAAAGTATGGACAGTGAAATTCCCTATGGTGGAATGACTGAGTGGAAATTGCAAAAAGGCTTTGGAAATGAAAAAAAAGAAATAAAAGTTATCCGCCTGAGACCGGAAAAAGATGACTCAGATACACAGTCTGCCATGAATTATGCGATCAGGACCGGTGCGAAAAAGATAGTGATCTTTGGTGTGACAGGAAACAGAGTAGATCATCTTATGGCGAATTTCGGACTCCTTGTCCTGGCACAAAACCAGGGGGCAGAAGTAACACTTGTGGATCAGTATAATTATATGAAGCTTATTTCAGACGGAACAGTTCTGAAAAAGTCAGAACAGTTTGGAAAATATGTGTCATTTTTTCCATTTGGAGGAAATGTGACAGATCTGACTCTGGAAGGATTTAAATATCCCCTGAGTAACTATTGTCTGACAGCAGCAGACAGTGGACTTACTGTAAGCAATGAGATCATCAGCGAACATGCCAGAGTTACCTTCAGCTCAGGGGAGTTGCTTATGATAATGTCAAGAGACTAAAACACAAGACACGTTTTTTTGATGAGTTTCCCAGGGAGGCACTGGAGCTTGCAGATGAGCTGAATTTATCGCTTTTTTTACTTTATAGGAAAGGCCGCCTGCGGTGCTCTGCTGAATTAAAAAATGCCCGCACGGAGGCGGGCATGATAACAAGAAAATTTCTGGATTAGAAAATATAAAAATTTTACTCGCCAAATCGTTATCAGATTCTTCATCATTTAGAAGATAATCCATATCTGGAAGTCCTTTCTCGTTTCTCCTGCTATATAATATTTTGTAAATCATTTTGCATGGATGTTCGCTGGTAATAAGTATTTATGATATCCTGTAAAGTAATTGTATTCATCTTTTCTTCAGCGTTTTTTTGAATTTCATTATAAAATCCCTGCAAGGATAACTGAATATTAATACCAACGCCGCAATCAGGGTTTGTATGAGTATCTAAATGAAGCAGCGGTTTCTCGCCTTCAACTGCCTTATAAATATCCAGCAATGTAATCTGGTCTGCCGGTTTTGAAAGAGAAGGACGGGCATGTCCGGCTACACTGGTCATAAGTCCGGCTTTTTTTAGTTTTAACATAAGCTGGCGTACAAAGCCGGGATTTGTATGGACACTTTCTGCAATTGAGGCACTGGAGAGAGATTTTTCCTGGTTGATAGCAATCAGAACCATCACATGAACAGTATCACTTAATTTCGTTGAGTATTTCATGATAAGAAACTCCTTGTAGTATGATATAATGATTTTGCTTTCACATTTTTGAGACAAAAATATTTCCGGTTTGTCTAAAACATTTCAAGTTCTCAACAGTTCTTTTTAATGTGTTGAGAAACTGTACATATTTTTTATTTTGATGATTGTAAATAATATAATTACAACTATAATGGGGATCAAAGGAAAAGTCAATACAGTAATGAAACTTACGGCAAAGGAGAGCTTATGGAATACAAAAATCAAACAGAAAATCGTGCATTTCAGGAAATGTTGCAGGCAGCAGTAAAACGGTTACAAAATCGTTCCGGAGAGGAGATTGCTGCAAAAAGCGGGGCTGTTTTTCATAGCAGCCGAAATGTGCTTGAAGTACTGAGTTTTTATGAAACGATTGAAATTCAACTCCCTGAGTTTCGTATTAACTCAGACATGGACGAATGGCATTATCTGACATTGCTGCATTATCTGGATATGGCCGATGGAACAGAAGGTTCACAGAAGCTCATTACTTTTGGTAACCTGAAAGATGGATTGATTCGAGGAACCAAGTTTGACCGGACTGCAGAGCAGAAACTGGAAAAGCTTTTGCAGGATAAAGATCCTGAGAAAATTCAGAAAGCATGTAAAAACCTGGGTGCAGAATTCACAGAGACAAAGGCGGATCTGTGTGCTGTTTTTCCAGTTCTGCCAAGATATCCGGTAACTTTAAAGATATGGTTTGCAGATGAAGAATTTCCTGTATCTGGAAAAATATTTCTTCAGGATCATGCCGATCATTATCTGAGTGTAGAAGATGCGGTAACAGTTGGAGAAATTTTGTTGCAAAAATTATCGGAAGCATTTTCTTCTCTCTGATCATGAATCAGAAAACTTTCCAGCCCGGATTTGATAAATTTGTCGATTACTGTCTGAATCTGTTTCCAGTCATTACAGTGATTGCGGAGCATCAGTCTGTTGATGGAAAGGCAGCCATTCATTTGAAAATAAAAAACCGATTCTGCCTGTTCAAAGGTCAGGAGGCTGTGTGACATAAGCCAGGTCACATAGCCTTCTTTTGTATTTTCTGCTATTTTTTCCAGAAGAATGGGAGCAATTGTATCATCCAGAAACAGTGCCCTGTATTGTGATTCCATCTGTATTTTCTGACAGAACGGATAGGAACAGCTTTTTTGATTTAGACAGAATAAATGATCTACAGTTGTTAACATATCCTGAGTCATATCATTAAAAATATCTGATAATACATCATGGATATCGTAGTAATGAAGATAAAAAGTGCCACGGTTGATTTCAGCATTTTTGCAGATCTCTGTAACTGTAATTTTCGTAAAACTTTTCTGCTTTAACAATTCTAAGAACGTATCTTTTATGGTTTGCCTGGTATAGCGGGTACGGCGATCTTGTTTTCTCGTTTTTTCTGACATTATATACTCCTGTATTAGTTAGTATCATATAATTTCTCAACAATTTTTCTGATGTGTTGAGTAACCATACAAATCTCACAGACTGATTATTGTAATTTATATAGTAACAACTATAATGAGGTTTAAAGAAAAAGTCAACAGATTGTTCAGAATTTTAGGAGGAAAAACATGGGACATGTAATTGCAGTATCAGGAAAAGGCGGCGTAGGAAAAACAACTCTTTGTGGATTGTTGATCCAGTATTTATGTGAAAGCGGAAAACGTCCGGTCCTGGCAGTGGATGCAGATGCAAATGCAAATTTGAACGAAGTGCTCGGTGTTGAGCCGGAGGTCACACTTGGGGAGCTGAGAGAAGAAATTGAGCGGGCAGGCATAGACCCACGATATCAGATTCCCTCCGGTATGACAAAACAGGCATATCTGGAAATGCGTCTTTCTGATGCGATTGCAGAAGAAGACGATTATGATTTGATGGTAATGGGACGAACCCAGGGACAGGGCTGCTATTGTTTTGTAAATGGTCTTGTGCAGACCCAGGTTCAGAAACTGCAAAGCCATTATCCATATATTGTGGTTGATAACGAAGCAGGTATGGAACACATCAGCAGAGGAATCCTGCCAATGATGGAAGTTGCCATTCTTGTAAGTGACTGTTCCAGAAGAGGTGTTCAGGCAGCCGGACGTATTGCAAAGCTGATGAATGAATTAAACTTTAAACCACAGAAAACGGGATTAATCGTGAATCGTGTTCCAGATGGAAAATTGGATGCCGGAACTCTGGAAGAAATCCGAAATCAGGGACTGGAACTGTTAGGGGTTGTACCACATGATGACCAGGTATATCAGTATGACTGTGATGGAAAGCCGATCATACGGCTTCCGAAAGATTCTCCTGTAAGAAGTGCACTGGGAGAAATTGTAAAGAAGTTAGGATTGTGAGTTGGAGGATTGAAAGTTTGAAGATTGAGTAAACAGAAATATTATCTGATTTGGTATAACCAATTGCAAAGAAAGGAAAATCTTCATGAGAAATCATTGGACAGAAATAGAAAAATATTTAGAAGACCAGAAGATAGCACAGGAACTGATTGGAGAACTGAGAGATTTTCACATGCGTTATGAGGTGGAGGATCAAGTAAAGGAACGGATAGAAAAACCGGATATCCTATTCTATGGGAAAAAGATTCTGGAAATGTCAATAGCAGCGCTTCTTCAGGGAGATAACCTGTTACTTTCCGGTGCGAAAGCTACAGGAAAAAATGTACTATGTGAGACACTGGCATGGATATTCGGAAGACCGGAATACGACATTTCTTTTCATGTAAATACAGACAGTGCCGATCTGATTGGAACGGATACCTTTATAAATAATGAGGTTCGCCTTCGGAAAGGCCCCATCTACCAATGCGCGGAATTTGGAGGATTTGGAATCCTGGACGAAATCAATATGGCAAAAAATGATGCGGTTTCTGTACTGCATGCCACACTGGATCATCGGCGCAGAATCGATATTCCAGGATATAACAGGATTTTACTTCATCCGGCAACACGATTTATCGGCACGATGAATTATGGCTACGCAGGTACCAGAGAGCTAAATGAAGCATTGGTTTCAAGGTTTATGGTAATTGATATGCCTGAAATGGATGAGGATAGTGTCCTTTTTGTATTAAGACAACATTTTCCAGATGGGGAAAAAAGTGCACTGAAAGCTTTTGCAGGACTGTTTCTGGATTTGCAGATCAAAGCTTATCATGGAGAAATCTCAACAAAATCTCTTGACCTGAGAGGATTGGTTTCTGCTGTAAAAGCAACAAGAAGCGGACTTTCTCCAATTGATGCAATCCAGATGGGGATCATAAATAAAAGTTTTGATGTATTTGAAAAAGAGATCGTAGAAGATGTGGTTTCTACCAGAATCCCATCTTCCTGGACCGGAAAAGACATATGGGGGTAAACTTGTATGGAGGATGTCAGATGGCCGGCGGAACAACTGGAAGAACATCGTCTGGAAATCAGCAATCGTATCAGAAATCTTTTTTGGACAGTCAGTGGTGATTATGATACGGAATTTGAACCGGACACAGAAAAATATGTTTATTCAAAACAAACGGTTCTGTATGAGGCAGTGAAGCAGGGTGCCTTTGCACGATATTTTGATCAGAAGAAACTTGGCATGTATTTGATGAAAAAATTACATTTTTCTGCTGGAGAAGATATGCTTTTGCCTCTTGCTGGATTATGTATGGATGCTGCAGTGAATCGTTTTATCATTCGAGAACGTTTGGGAACAAAGGAAATCAGAGAACAGGCGTTCAGAGAATTGGAAAAGGCCGAGAAAGAGCAGGTATCAGACAAAGCTGGAACAGACCTGATTCACAGGATTAGGCTTCTGTATATAAGGCATGTTCTGGAGAACACAGACGATGAGGGAATGGATCCACAGGCAGAGATTGCATTGTACAAGATTCTTTCTCTGAAGGATGCGGAAAATACGGAAGATGTCATAAACGTGATAGATGAGATTTATAATCATGTTCTGGATCCCTCTTTTGAAAAAAGGAATGGAAATCTGGAGAAGATTCTGAATTTACCGGATATGGCATTGGCCAATGACGCGTGGCAGGAATGCATGACGGATGAACAGATGGAAGACATCATTCAAAAATATCTTTCTAATCTCAAAAAAAAGATGATGAGTCTGGATATCAGAAACAAAAAGAAAAAAAGATTTTATTTCTCTCCGGAAAATGAAGAAGTTCCGGAAAGCCCGGAGAATATAAATCCACAGGCAGTGCGACGGATACGGGAATATGTGGAACTGAATTACGGAAAATCGTATCTAAGTGAATCGGAGCAGGCCAGAGTCAACCGGAAAATCTGTACAGGAATCCACAAAAACTGTAACCTGTATCTTACAGATGGAATTTTACAGAGCCCTGTGATAAAAAATAATCAATACCGTTTTGCTCAGCTGCAGTTTGAAAAAAATAAAGCCTATTATGGAAATAATCACTGGATCATCAAAAGAAATATTTCTGTGTTGGCAGAGTCACTGAAACGGGCACTTATAATCCGAAAGGATGATTTTGTCAGCAGATCTGATGCAGGGCAGCTTGTTCCTGAAAGGTTATGGAAAATTGGAAGAACAGACGATGACAAGTTATTTAATAGAAAAAAGAGATCAGAAGATTCTGAGTTTGTAATAGACGTCCTGATTGATTCCAGTGGTTCCCAGGCTGGCAGACAGCCTCAGGTAGCGGCACAGGGATATATTATCAGTGAAGCATTAAGCCAGGCAGGAATTCCTCATCGGGTGACAGGATACTGTGCTTTCTGGGGATATACAGTACTTCAGAGATTTCGGGATTATGAAGATCCAAGGGAAACAAATGAAAGAATCTTTCAATTTCGGGCATATGCCAATAACAGAGATGGGCTTGCACTGAAAACAGTCTGTTCCTCTCTCATGGAACGACCAGAAAAAAATAAGATTTTAATCGTATTAAGTGATGGAAAACCCTGTGATATGAGCATACAACGACCAGGAACCCGCCAGCCCAAGATCTATGACGGAGAAGGAGCTGTGAAAGATACTGCATATGAGGTGCGTCGGGCCAGAAATCAGGGAATTTTCGTAATTGGTATTTTTGTAGGGAATGAAGAAGAACTCTCCGTGGAAAAGAGAATCTATGGAAAAGACTTTGCTTATATTCGTAATATCAGCAATTTTTCCCGTATGGTAGGAACTTTTTTGCGAAGACAAATTGATATGGAATGAAAATGGAGGAATCACCATGGGTAAAATTGAATTTGCCAATTGCCAGGATGTAAGAAATCAGAAAAAGATACAGGAATTAGATTGTCCACGCTGTCATGAACCGGGAGGCATTGAAGCCTTTGTGAAAGACGGGATACTTGCAGAGGACGGAGTATGTGATAACTGCGGATATATTCTTCCAGAAGGAACAGAACTGGAGTAAGAAGCATTTAAGGAGATAAGAGATGAAAATTGCTGTAACTGGAAAAGGCGGAGTAGGGAAAACTACGATATCTGCAGTATTAGCACGGCTGTATGCAGAAGAAGGGAAAAAAGTATTTGCTGTAGATGTGGATCCAGATGCAAATCTTGGACTTGCACTGGGTTTTTCAGAGGAAGAACTGGAGAGTATTACGCCTATCAGTAAAATGAGAAGGTTGATTGAGGAGAGAACAGGTGCAGATAAAAGTAATACTTTTTATAAAGTCAATCCAAAAGTGGATGATATTCCTGAAACTTACGGAAAAGAAAATAATGGTGTTCGACTTCTGGTTTTGGGAACTGTGGAAACTGCGGGAGGCGGATGTGTATGCCCTGAAAATGTAATGTTGAAACGAATTATTAATAATTTGGTTTTACATAGAGATGATATAGTAATCCTGGACATGGAAGCAGGACTTGAGCATTTAGGACGGGGAACAACGGAAGGAATGGATCAATTTATCGTCGTGATAGAGCCGGGGGCCAGAAGTGTTCAGACTTATAAAAATGTAAAACGTTTGGCAGAAGAATTGGGTGTAAAGGAAGTAAAGGTCAAGTCGAGTCGCTGTATCTCTTAGTGCGGATCCCAGTATTATGGGAGAGGGACTGATGGGGAAAGAACTATCAGAAAAACCAGATGCTATTGAAAACTTAACAGAATTTCTACTTTCTATTTAAAGAATGAGGAGATTTACTGTGGATATATGATAAAAGAACACCAGATCATACAGCTATAATTTGTAATATTACATCCACTTGACGCAAGAAATAAGCAGTGATATACTGGAACAAAAGTTATTTATAAAATAACAATAAAATCTGGGACTATATTGTGTGATTGAACAGTTACAAAAAATGCAATTCTTGTGGAGGGTATAGGATGATACAGATTGCAATTGTGGAAGATGAAGAAATTTACGTAAAACAATTAACAGAGTATATCCGGAAATATCAAACGGAAAGGGGAAGATCAATAAAGGTTACAGTATTTGGTGATGGAGAAGATATCACTGAGAATTACAGAGGCGGTTTTGATATTATTCTGATGGATATTCAGATGCGGTTCATGGACGGTATGACAACAGCAGAAAAAATCCGTCAGATGGATCAAAAAGTAATTATTATGTTTATTACAAATATGATTCAATATGCAGTACGTGGATATGAAGTTGATGCAATGGATTATGTAGTAAAACCAGTTGAGTACTTTTCTTTTTCGCAGAAACTGGATAAAGCAGTTGGACGTATGCGCTCTGAGGTTAAAGAATTTCTTACGATTCCGATTGGGGAAGGAGTTGTAAAGATAGATATAGCAGATATCTATTTTATTGAGGGGCAGAGACATAATGTAATTTATTATACTTCGAGAGGAGATTACTGTTCAAGAATTACGATGAAAGAACTCGAAGAAAAACTTGCGGTACATAATTTTTTTCGATGTGCAAAGGGATATCTGGTAAATATGAATCATGTAGAGGGATTTGTTGGTTCTGATTGTGTGATCCATAATGTACATATACCTGTCAGCAGAACCAGAAAAAAAGAATTCATGAATCTGCTTCTGCAAAACCTCAATATGGAATGATTTCATGCGAAATGGAGGATACTATGTTATATCAGGATATTCCAAGAATTTATACGGCAATAGCAGAGTGGGGATCATGTCTGGTTTATCTTTATATCCTAAAAAAAGAAAACATGAAATCTGTACATTTTCTTACAGGCAGTCTTTTCATGTTGGCAATGCAGAGTATTTTTCTGACTTTGACAGGCAGCGTAACTGAAATTTTGTGGATTCCCTGTATGATGATCGCTGCAGGTATGATGTATGGATTTCTTATGGTCGGAGGAAATATGAAGCCTCTGGGAGCGGCTTATTGCTGTGCCCGTGCATTTGTTCTTGCTGAGTTTGCAGCTTCGCTGCAGTGGCAGATGGTATCTATTGTACAGGCATGGGGGAATCAGAGCCTCGGGGTTGAAATTCTGATCACGATGGTTGTTTTTGGAGGCTGCTTTACTATTGATATTTATTTAGAAAAAGATCTTCTGAAGCAGAATTATCTTGAACAGATGACAGTAAAGGAAGTAGCAGCGGCGGCAATCATGGCTGTTGCAACCTTTGCTTTTAGTAATCTGAGCTTTTTAAATGAAAATGTACCATTTGCGAGCAGAGAACGTGCAGATATTTTTTCTATCAGAACACTGATCGATTTTGGAGGAATTGCAATCCTGCATGCTTATCAGAGCAGGATCAGTGAATATGTTGCAGAGAAAGAACTTTCAGTAATGAACGTGATGCTGAAAAGCCAGTATGATCAATATCGAAATTATCAGGACAGCCTGGATCTCATACAAATGAAATACCATGATCTGAAGCATCAGATAATGGGACTTCGTGCGGAATCAGATGAAGAGAAACGAAAAAAATGGATTGATTCCATGGAAAAGGAAATCGCTGCTTTTGAAAATATAAGCAGAACGGGGAATCAGGTACTTGATACGATTTTGGCAGCTAAGATTTTCCATTGTCGAAAAAATCATATACAGATTACCTGTGTGGCAGATGGAAAATTATTGGATCATATGCATGTAACAGATATATGTTCTATATTTGGAAATGCTTTGGATAATGCAATTGAACATGTAATTTTGATTCCAGATCCGAAAAAAAGACTGATCCATCTGACAGTATCCGCTCAAAAAGGATTTGTGTTCATCAAGATAGAGAATTATTGTGAAGCAGAAATTTCCAAAAATGAAGAGGATCTGATTACAACAACAAAAAAGGATAGTAAAAACCATGGTTTTGGATTGAAGAGTATTCGTAAAGCTGTAGAAAAATATGATGGTTCTGTAGTATTTGGAGTACAGCAGAACTGGTTTGAATTAAAGATTCTTTTACCCAGAGTATTGTAATGCTCTGGGTATTTTTGTTGCCAAGCATACGACAAAAAGGTCCGGTGGACCTTTTTTAGTATTTTGTGCCATATTTGCTGCATCTTGTGCCAAAAACGGCACGAAATAATAACCATGTTATAGTAATGCCAACAGGAAATGATACCTGAAAAAGACGAGAGAGTCAAAGGAGGAAAAAAGAGAATGATCAGTGTTGAAATGGAAGATGTTCTGGCGGTATTACAATTATGCAAACCGTATATTATCGGTATTATTGCTGCACTTGTAATGGGAATCGTAATTATGATCGCATGCCACAGGATGTCCAGGGGCAAAAAATTTCTGATAAGAGGAGAAGCTGCGATCGCAATGGTTCTTGCAGTTGTTGTCTGCGTGAATATGATCTGTTTTGGACCAATGGCTACGTTGATTGGACTGGCAACAGGAAATGGAACTTTAAGCGATGAAACAAATGAAGAAGCTGCGGAAGTAGCAGAAGAAATTATGGAAGACGGAATTGTTCTTCTGAAGAATGAAAGCCTGCTTCCTTTAAATGAAACAAAAAAACTGAATATTTTTGGCTGGGAATCTATTAATCCGGCTTACGGAGGAGCTGGTTCCGGTGGAATTAATGATCTGTATGATATTGTCAGTCTGAATCAGGGACTTGAAAATGCCGGATTTTCTATTAACCAGGAGCTGGTTGATTTTTATAACAATTATGGTGCAGATAATCCGGAAATGTCTATCCAGAAACAGAGCTGGACATTACCGGAGCCACCTGTAGATACTTACAGTGATGAACTTATTAAAAGTGCGAAAGAGTATTCTGATGTGGCAGTTGTGGTTCTTTCCAGAAAAGCAGGTGAAGGTCATAATGATATTCCTATGGATGTAAGAAAAGCAGCATATGATAATAATTCAGATGAATATGATGATTTTCCTGAGGGAGAGCATTATTTACAGCTTTCACAAACTGAGAGAGATATGGTGGATATGGTTTGCTCAAACTTTGATAATGTGATTGTGATTTATAATGGAGCAAATCAGTTTGAGCTTGGTTTCGCAGATGAATATCCTCAGATTAAATCTGTTGTATGGTGCCCTGGAACGGGAAATGTGGGATTTAATGCACTTGGTAAAGTATTTTCAGGTGAAGTCAATCCTTCCGGAAAAACACCGGATACCTTTATTTATGATATGACGACTGCTCCGTGGTGGAATAATGCAGAAAAAACGGAGTATACAAATCTGGCAGATATGGCCGTTGAAGGAATGAACGCAGGAACTGCACAGATGTATGCTCCGGCATTTACCAATTATGTGGAAGGCATTTATGTAGGATACAAGTACTATGAAACAGCTGCACAGGAAGGTGCGATTGATTACGATAAGACTGTACAGTATCCATTTGGATATGGTCTGAGTTACACGGAATTTGAACAGAAAATGGGTGAACTGGAGGAAAAAGACGGACAGATTTCTGTAGATGTAGAAGTAACCAACACAGGAGATGTTGCCGGAAAAGATGTAGTAGAAGTGTATTATAAACCGCCATATACAAATGGGGGAATTGAGAAATCTTCTGCAAATCTAATCGAGTTTGCAAAAACAGATCTGCTTCAGCCGGGAGAATCTCAGATGGTTACAGTTACATTTAGTATAGAAGATATGGCCTCTTATGATGAGAATAATGCAAAAGCATATGTTCTTGAAAAAGGCGATTATGTGATTTCTATCAACAGCGATTCACATACTGTGCTGGATCAGAAAACTTATACTGCAGATAAAGATGTAGTATATAAGGGAGAAAATAAAAGAGCATCAGATGATACTGCAGCAACAAATGTATTTGAAGATGCAAAAGGCGATGTGACATATCTGTCACGTGCAGATCATTTTGCAAATTATGAAGAGGCTACAGCAGCACCGGAATCTGCAGAGCTGGGTGAGCCATATGTTTCTGAATATCATCTGAACAGCAACTTTGATAAGACTACATACCTCAATGATGAGGATGTAATGCCGACAACGGGAGCAGATAATGGACTTACATTAGCTGATATGCGTGATGCTGATTATAACGATCCTCGTTGGGAAAAACTTCTGGATCAGCTTACTGTTGATGAAATGGCAAATATGATTGCAATGGCTGGTTATCAGACAGCAGCCATGGATTCTGTGGGAAAAGTGGCTACACTTGATTTCGATGGACCGGCAGCAATTAATAACAACTTTACAGGAGTTGGTTCTATTGGATTTCCAATTGAAGTTGTGGTTGCTTCCACATGGAATAAGGAACTTGCACAGGCCTGGGGTGAATGCATGGGCAAAATCAGTCAGGAAATGGGTGCAGAGGGCTGGTATGCGCCAGGTATGAATACTCATAGAACCGCATTTGGAGCAAGAAACTATGAATACTTTTCAGAAGATGGAATTCTTGCAGGAAATATGGGAGCAAAAGCAGTAGAAGGAGCAAGAAAATATGGAGTTTATTCTTATATCAAACATTTTGCTCTGTATGAGGGAAATGCAAAGATGGTAAGTGTCTGGTCAAATGAGCAGGCAATCCGGGAAATCTATCTGAAACCATTTGAAATTTCTGTAAAACAGGGTGGCGCAAATGCGGTTATGGTTTCCTGGAGTTTCCTTGGAGATAAATGGACTGGAGAAAGCAGTAACCTTATGAATACAGTTCTCAGAGATGAATGGGGGTTCAGGGGAATGGCACTTACAGACTTCTTCCGAAACAATGGTCATGGATTTATGAATGCAGATGCAGCTTTGGCGAATGGAGTAGATGCAATGTTGTCCACATTCAATGGAGAAGAGAACAATGTAGCCAATTCGGAACATCCAACATCTGTACTTCAGATGAGAAATGCCTGCAAAAATGTCATGTATACAGTTGTAAGCAGCTGGGCTTATGATGGAGAACATGAGGAAACAGGTATGGAAAACTGGAAAAAAGCAGGAATTGGTATCGACATTGTAATAGCACTTTTCATGGCAGGAATGGAAGTACTGGTAATCAGAGGATATAAGAAAAGAAAGAATGCTGAATAAAGATGAAAGTGGGATGGAAAACAGTTATGAAACAGCAAAAATTGGTTGAAAAGATGACAATAGAAGAAAAGGCAGCGATACTCAGTGGAAAAACTGTCTGGCAGACCAGAGAAATTGACAGGCTTTCCATCCCGTCCATCTTTCTTTCAGATGGACCGCATGGAATCAGAAAACAGGCAGGAGCAGGAGACCATCTGGGACTGAATGCATCCTTGAATGCAACTTGTTTTCCCACAGCAGCGACGATAGCAAACAGCTGGAATCAGGATCTGGGGGAAGAGATTGGACAGGCTCTTGGAGAGGAAGCTGCAAGTATGGATGTAAATATCCTGCTTGGTCCTGGATTAAATATTAAAAGAAGCCCATTATGTGGAAGAAATTTTGAATATTTTTCAGAAGATCCATATCTTTCCGGGAAGATGGCAGCGTCATATATTCGTGGAATACAGAGTAAAGGCGTTTATGCCTGCCCGAAGCATCTGGCGGTTAACAGTCAGGAACTTCGGAGAATGGCAATGGACGCAGTTGTTGACGAACGGACATTAAGAGAAATTTATCTGACCGGTTTTGAGATAGCTGTTAAAGAAGGACACGCAAAAGCAATCATGAGCAGTTACAACCAGATTAATGGGATTTATGCTAATGAGGACAAACATCTTTTGACAGATATCCTGCGCAAAGAATGGGGATTTGATGGAATTGTAGTAACAGACTGGGGCGGAAGCAATGACCATGTGAAAGGTGTTGCTGCCGGCTCAAATCTGGAGATGCCGTCCTGTGGGTACGATTCTGCAAGAGAAGTGATTGCTGCTGTCCGAAATGGAAAGCTGAAGGAAGCGGATTTGGATGAAAGAGTTGGAGAACTGGTGGATGCAGTGATGGAACTGACATCAGGGAAGAAGCTTTCAGATAAAAACTTTGACAGAAACGCACATCATCAACTGGCAAGGAAAGCAGCAGCAGAAAGCATGATTCTTCTGAAAAATGAAAAACAGATTCTTCCGCTGAATACTAAAAAATCCATCGCTGTTATTGGAGATTTTGCTTTTTCACCCAGATATCAGGGGGCAGGATCTTCTATGGTCAATCCAACAAAAGTAGAAGATATGTCATCGATTTTGCAACAATATGATCTGAATATTCTGGGGATGACAAGAGGCTATCAGAGAAATGGAGATGTAGATGAGAATGATAGAAAGTTTGCATTAAATTTGGCCATGAACGCAGATATTGTGATTTTCTGCTTTGGTCTTGATGAGATCAGTGAATCAGAAGGACTGGACAGAACACATATGCGTATTCCACAGAATCAGATCGATCTTCTGCAGGATATCAGTAAAGTGAATGAAAATATTATTGGAATACTGAGTGCAGGATCTGCGATAGAAATGCCATGGCACACCTGCTGCAAAGCGATTTTGCATGGTTATCTGAATGGACAGGCAGGCGCTTCTGCAACATTGGATATTCTGACTGGAAAAGTGAATCCATCAGGAAGACTGGCAGAAACATATCCCATAACTTATGAACAGACACCGGCATTCCGATATTATCCAAGTAATGAGAAAACATCGGAATACCGCGAGAGTGTTTATGTGGGATATCGCTATTATGATACTTCAAAAGTCCGGGTGCAATATCCATTTGGCTTTGGGCTTTCCTATACGGAATTTACATATTCTGATCTTATCATAGAAGAGGATGGAATCAAAGTTTCGGTTACCAATACAGGTGACAAAGATGGAGCAGAGGTTGTTCAGATGTATGTAGGACTTCCTAATGCAATCGTGTTCCGACCGGAAAAAGAACTGAAAGGTTTTGCAAAAGTTTATCTAAAGGCAGGAGAAAGCAGACAGCTCAGGATTCCCTTTGATGATAAGACATTCCGTTATTGGAATATAAAAACGGGACAGTGGGAAATAGAAACAGGAACTTATCAGATTATGGTAGGAGCCAGTGTTGTAGATATTCGTTTAACAGGTATGACCGAAAGAACAGGAAACAGTAAAGGGTATCCTTATAATCCGGCAAAAATGCCTTACTATTATACAGGAATCGTGCAGAAAATATCAGATGAGGAATTTCGTGAACTTCTTGGCCATGAGATACCGAACGGAAGATGGAGTGGAAATCTGGAAATCAATGATGCAATCTGTCAGATGTATTATGCAAAAAGCCGACTTGCAAGGCTGATATATAGATGTCTCACAAAAATGAAAAAGAAGAGTGAGGCACAGGGAAAGCCGGATCTGAATATTCTTTTTATTTACAATATGCCGTTTCGAGGGATTGCCAAGATGACCGGTGGGGCAGTCAGTATGGAAATGGTATATGGAATTGTCGATGCTGTGAATGGTCACTTTATGCTTGGGGTAAAAAAAGTAGTTGGCGGATATTTCAGAAACAGAAGAAATAATAAGAAATATGAAAAATTATTAAAAGGAGCCGGAGGAAAGTGCAGATGAATCATATAAAAAATATATGGAAATGTTTTGAAGAGAAACATTCTGCTATTGCAAAATGGCTTTATCAGATATTCTATTTTGTTATATTCAGTATGGGCGTGACAGTATTCCAGTATCTTGTATTTACATTTTTACCAGGGATTTTGGGAATTGGTCTGGCTGGTACAGAATTTATGTGGCCAAAGGTTTCCATGAATCTGTTTGGAGTAAAATTTACATGGAGTTTACTGGGGTATAATGTATTGCGTGATGCAACGGGAAATATATTGATCGGTGGTGGACTTGGCTATTTTATCAGTTATGAATTAGGGTCATTTCTTGCACAGTGTATCAATTTTCCACTTCAGAGAAATATTACTTTTAAAAGTCATGGTAATCCTGTATATCAGGCAATCTGGTATTTTATTGCGTGGGTGGTAATTTCACTGATTTGTAATGGATTTAATAATCTGTGGATGCCAGTTGCATCTGCATATGTGGCACCGGCAGTCTATAACATGCTTGTGACAATTATTACAGGTGGAGTTTCCATGGTGATTTTTTTCTTTGTGTTTAAAATTATTTTCCCAGAGGGGAAGGCTGAATAGAAGAAATTAGCAAGTATGCCTGAAATCGAATAATAAAAGAGATGAGGACAGGATGTGTTTATTTGAAAATAGCAAGATTTTAGGACAATAAGCGGGAATCCTCGGCAATTCAATTACCGAGATGAAAGCACAGGAGTGTGCATGTCCGCTTTATTGTGGTGAAGGAGACCATGTCCACTGCTTTGTATCAGCTCCACCAAAACTTTCTATAACAGCAATCGTTAAGTATTTGAAAGGGATCACCGGCAGAAAACTGTTCGAACGTTTTCCGGAAATAAGAAACCAGCTATGGAAGGAGAAAGGAAGTAGAAAAGCGAAGCTGGCAAAACGGAATGAGATGTTTCTGGCGAAAGTTTAATCAGACATACTCCAAAATCCCTCTGCATACATTGTAAAAAGATGCATGCAGAGGGATTTTTTTGAAGGATTATATTGAAGAGCGGGCAGTGGAAGTTGCGTATTATATAATTGAAACGAAGGCTACGGTGCGTCAGGCAGCAAAGAAATTTGGGATCAGCAAGAGTACGGTACATAAGGACTGCACGGAACGTTTGCGGCAGATTGATGCGGGGCTGGCGGCTCAGGCACGCGAGGTTCTTGATGTGAACAAATCAGAGCGTCATATCCGCGGTGGTGTAGCAACCAGGGAAAAGTACAGGCATTTGCATGAGCTGCAGGAACGTCATGTATGAAAATAAAAAATGCAAAAAGCAAAATTTCGAATGGAAATATGAGAATTCTTTGCAGATCATTATATAAAAAATGAAAAAGTGCGATATAATGGAAGATAAATGCAGTTGAAAAACAAAAGAAGAAAGAGGGCATAATTTTGCAGGAATATCAGACAGTTACTCATCAATTTGAACCGGTTTTTGATGAGCATTCGAAGGTACTGATCCTGGGGACATTTCCGTCAGTGAAGTCCAGGGAGCAGAATTTTTATTACGGACATCCGCAGAACCGATTCTGGAAGGTGCTTGCGAATCTGACGGGATGTGAGGTTCCGGGGACGGTGGAGGAAAAGAACGGTTTTTTGTTAAGAGAACATATCGCGGTGTGGGATGTGATCGCGAAGTGTGATATCATCGGTTCGAGTGACAGTTCGATCCGAAATGTAGTTCCGGCAGATCTGTCAAGGATTTTAGATCATGCACCGATCCGGCAGATTTATGCAAATGGCGGGAAGGCTTATGAATTGTATCAGAAATATGCATATCCGATCACGGGAAGGGAGATCGTAAAACTGCCATCGACAAGTCCGGCGAATGCGGCATGGCAGATGGAACGTCTTCTGGAAGCATGGGCGGCAGTGAAAGAGAATCTGGGATAAACGGATTCTCTTTTTTTGTTTCATGAATCTGATTGTTTTTTAACCAAATCAAGTAAGTCCCCTGCTTCAATTGCGAAAAGCAATAAGCAGTGG
>OOIF01001425.1_pt1 | contig 19963 bp, 18 predicted proteins | sample 1691961 | NCBI WGS metagenome assembly OOIF01 (sample SAMN06348146, study PRJEB24527) | human gut metagenome | biome: human gut; feature: ankylosing spondylitis patient; material: feces | host: Homo sapiens | place: China | collected 2015-10 | reverse complement strand
AGTATACCGTCAGTTTTCTGGCTTACCTCATCTGGGACCCGGTGCATATGTACAATGCCACCACCAACGGCTGGACGAATTTCGAGCATCAGATCACGTTTGATGTGCGCCAGCCGAAAACCCACAAATATTCCATGGAGCGTCTGCGGAAATTCATTGCAGAGCATCCGTATGTGAACGTCATCCGCTATACCACGTTCTTCCATCAGTTCACCCTGATCTTCGATGAACTCAAGCGGGAAAAATTTGTGGACTGGTATGGCTATTCTGCTTCCGTCAGCCCCTATATCCTCAATCAGTTTGAGCAGGAAGTGGGTTACAAGTTCCGCCCGGAGTATATCATCGACCAGGGCTACTACAACAACCAGTATCGTGTGCCCAGCAAGGAATACCGTGATTTTCAGGCGTTCCAGCGGCGCGAAGTAGCAAAACTGGCCAAAGAAATGGTGGACATCACGCACGAGTGCGGCTGCGAGGCGATGATGTTCCTGGGCGATCACTGGATCGGCACCGAGCCTTTTATGCCGGAGTTCAAGACCATCGGGCTGGATGCCGTGGTGGGCAGCGTGGGCAACGGCTCCACCCTGCGCCTGATCTCTGACATTGAGGGCGTGAAGTACACGGAAGGACGCTTTCTGCCTTACTTCTTCCCGGACACGTTCCATGAGGGCGGCGACCCGGTGAAAGAAGCCAAAGAAAACTGGGTCACAGCCCGCCGTGCCATCCTGCGCAAGCCTATTGACCGCATTGGCTATGGCGGCTATCTGAAGCTGGCATTGCAGTTCCCGGAGTTCGTGGATTATGTAGAGAGCGTCTGTAAGGAGTTCCGCGAACTGTATGAAAATATCAAGGGCACTACGCCTTACTGCGTCAAACGGGTGGCTGTGCTGAACTGCTGGGGTAAAATGCGGGCATGGGGCTGTCACATGGTGCATCATGCCCTCTACTACAAGCAGAATTACAGCTATTCGGGCGTGATCGAAATGCTGTCCGGCGCACCGTTTGATGTGAAATTTATCAGCTTTGAGGATATCAAGAACGATCCGAAGCTGCTGGAAACGGTGGATGTCATCATCAATGTAGGCGATGCCGACACCGCCCACACTGGCGGTATCTGGTGGGAAGACCCGGAAATCTCCTCCGCCATTCGCCGGTTCGTCTGGAACGGCGGCGGCTTCATCGGCGTTGGAGAACCGTCCGGTCATCCATATCAGGGTCATATCCTCCAGATGGCCAGTGTTCTGGGCGTGGAGGAAGAAAATGGCTTTACCCTGAACTACGACAAGTACAACTGGGAAGAGCATCCGAATCATTTCATCTTGCAGGATGCTGACAAACCCATCGACTTCGGTGAGGGAAAGAAGAACATTTATGCCCTGGAAGGCACGGAAGTGCTGGTGCAGCGGAATAAGGAAGTGCAGATGGCGGCGCATGATTTCGGCAAGGGACGTGCCGTATACATCAGCGGTGTACCGTATAGTTTTGCCAACAGCCGCACCCTTTACCGAGCCATCTTGTGGAGTGCCCACAGCGAGGATGAACTGCACACTTGGTTCAGTTCCAACTACAATGTGGAAGTCCATGCTTATGTCAAAAATGGCAAGTATTGCGTTGTGAACAACACTTACGAGCCGCAGGATACCACAGTTTATACGACGGATGGCAACAGCTTTGACCTGCATCTGGATGCCAATGAAATCAGATGGTATGAAATTTAAGTTCTCCTTATCAATCTGTGCAGTGAACGACCACTGCAAAGCATAAGAGAAAACGGTGGCTTTCCGCAATGCGGAACGTCACCGTTTTTTCGTTATACTCTTCTATGCTGAACCAGATAGGCTCGATAAAAAGTTGTTCTTACGACCAGTTCTTTTTGAAGAGTGTTAGAACGAAACCTTATAAGAGCAGTGAGATCGGGCATTTGGTTTTACATTAAAAACATAGAGGACGAGATTATGGGATTGGGCGGAATTATTGTATGGACGAGCATCTGTCCAAGCCGGTGGACATTGCGGTGCTGGAGCGTGCTGTCCGGAAGTACCTTGTTACCCCCCCGAAAATGAGAGACCGTCAACCGAGATTTACCCGTGAGCCCTTGAGCTGACACAAGAAAAAGGACAGAACTGCATGGCGGCAGTTCTGTCCTTTTTGCGTATTCCGGTCAAAAATAGGTCACCGCCAGCCCCGGGCCGCGGGGTCCAGCATTTCGGCGGCAGAGTAGAGCAGGGCATTGCAGATGGCGGCGGCCACGTTGCTGCCGCCCTTGCGGCCCATGGCCACGATGGCGGGTACGCCAAAGGCTTCGCAGGTGGCAAACAGCCGCTCCTTGCTCTCCACCACATTCACGAACCCCACCGGTACGCCAATGACCAGTGCAGGACGCAGCCCGGCTTCGATCTGGTCGGCGATGGTCAGCAGGGCGGTGGGGGCGTTGCCCACGGCCAGCACGGCACCGGGGTGCTCCTGCGCGGCCCGCTGCATGGAAGCCACCGCCCGGGTGGTGCCGCCTGCTTTGGCAAGGGCGGCCACCTCCGGGTCAGCCATGTAGCACAGGGCCGTGCCGCCCAGGCGGGCAAGGCCGGGCTTGGTGATGCCGGCCAGCGCCATGTTCGTGTCGGTGATGATGGGAGTGCCCGCCCGCAGGGCCTTCACCCCGGCCGCCACGGCACCGGGGGTGAAGCGCAGATTCCGGGCATAGTCAAAGTCGGCGGTGGTGTGGATCACCCGCTTGACCACGGCGGCGGTTTCCGGCGGAGGCGTCAGGCCCAGTTCCGCCAGCTCGGCTGTGATGATGGAAAGGCTTGTCCGCTCGATGTCGGCGGGCAGATGATGCTGCGGGGTCATACGCGGTTCCCTCCTTTGCGGTCCATGCCCATGGCGGCGTATACGGCATCCATGTCCAGCGCGGCCCGCACGCCGTCGGCCAGCAGGTCGAACTGCTGCTGCCGGTACTGCTCCATCGAGAGCAACGGTGCGTCGGCGGGGGAGATGCCCTTCTTTTTGCACAAAAATGCGGTGAGCTTTTCGGTCAGCTCGCCGGTGTCAAACAGCCCATGCAGGTAGGTGCCGAACACATTGGCCTGCACACACCCTTCCGGCGTGCCGTCGGCCAGAATGCAGAACGGGCTGCCCTGCACTGTCGTGCGCCCGGCGTGGATCTCGTAGCCGGTCAGCTTTGCCCCGGCAAAGGGGATGGCCTCGGCGGTGGCATGGGTCTGGCGCAGCTGCTTTTCGGCGTTGAACACGGTGTCTGTGGGCAGAAGCGCCAGCCCGCGCAGGGTGCAGGGGGTACCGCTTTCTTCGCCGTCCGGATCGGCAAGGGTGTGCCCCAGCATCTGGTAGCCGCCGCACACGCCCAGCACAGGGGTGCCCTGCGCGGCCAGCTTGAGCACCGCCGCTTCCAGCCCGCACTGACGCAGCCACAGCAGGTCGTCTATGGTGTTTTTGGTGCCGGGCAGGATCACCACATCCGGCGTGCCCAGCTGGCGGGGGCTCTGCACATAGCGCACCCCCAGCAGCGGGTGCTGTTCCAGCGGCATGAAGTCGGTGAAGTTGGAGATGTGCGGCAGGCGCAGAATGGCCGCATCCAGTGGTTTGACGGCCCGCCCTGCCTCCAGCCGGGTGGAAAGGGAATCCTCATCCTCAATGTCCACCTTCAGGTAGGGGATGACCCCCAGCACCGGCAGCTGCGTTTTTTCTTCCAGCATGGCAAGGCCGGGACGCAGGATCTCCACGTCGCCCCGGAACTTGTTGATGAGCAGCCCCTTGATGCGGGTCCGCTCGTCCGGCTCCAGCAGGGCCACCGTGCCGTACAGCTGTGCAAAGACGCCGCCCCGGTCGATGTCTCCGGCCAGCAGCACAGGGGCGTCCACCAGCTTGGCAAGGCCCATGTTCACAATGTCGTCGGCTTTCAGGTTGATCTCGGCCGGGCTGCCAGCTCCCTCAATGACGATGATGTCCACCTCTTCGGCCAGACTGTTGTAGGCGGCAAGGATGTCCGGGATCAGCGACCGCTTCATTTTAAAGTAGGCGGCGGCGGGCATCTGCCCCCGCACCTCGCCGTTCACGATCACTTGACTGCCGGTGTCGCTGCTGGGTTTGAGCAGGATGGGGTTCATGCGCACGTCCGGTTCCATCCCGGCGGCCTGCGCCTGCACCACCTGCGCCCGACCCATTTCCAGCCCGTCCCGGGTCACAAAGCTGTTCAGGGCCATGTTCTGGCTCTTGAAAGGAGCCACCCGGTAGCCGTCCTGTGCAAAAATGCGGCACAATGCGGCGCACAGCAGGCTTTTGCCTGCACCGCTCATGGTGCCCTGCACCATAATGCAGGTTGCTTTGTTCATGCCAGTACCTCCGCAAGGGTCTTTAACAGTTCATCGTTTTCCGGCCCGGTACGCACGGCGGTGCGGTACCAGCTGCCGTCCAGCCCGGGGTAGTTGCTGCAGCTGCGCAGCACCACGCCCCGCTGCCGCAGGGCATCGCCCAGCGTTTCCGGCCCCTGGAACAGCAGGTAGTTTGCTCGTCCGTCCAGTACCCGCAGGCCCAGTGCCCGCAGCCCGGCCGTGAGCCGGGGCCGCTGCTGCGCAATGAGTGCCCGCACCTGTGCCACATAGGCCGTTTCGTCCAGTGCGGCAAGCCCGGCGGCCTGCGCCAGACTGGACACTGCCCACGGCTGCCCGGCGGCCTGCATGGCTTCCAGCAGGGCCGTGTTGGCACACAGGCAGTACCCCAGCCGCACCCCGGCCATGCCGTACAGCTTGGTAAAGGCCTTGAGGATCAGCAGATTTTTGCTGTCCAGCAGGGCTTTGGCGGTCAGGGCGTTGCAGTCGGGCAAAAAATCCAGAAAACATTCGTCCACCACCAGCAGTGCCCCGCAGGCTTCGCACCGGCGCAGGATGCGCTCCACAAGGGGCAGCGGCGTGAGCTGCCCGGTGGGGTTGTTGGGCTGGCAGAGAAATACCATGTCCACCTCCGACGTGATGGAGGAGAGGATGGAATCCGTCACGGCAAAATCGACCTCTGCCTGCAGAAAATGTCGCCGCACCGCACAGTCCGCACTTTCCAGCGCGGCGGCGTACTCGGCAAAAGTGGGGGCGGTCACCAGCGCGGTGCGGGGCTTTGCCGCCCACGCCAGCCGGAAGATCAGGTCTGCCGCGCCGTTGCCGCAGAGGATAGATTCTGCCGGGATCCCCTCGTGCGGGGCCAGCTTTGCCCGCAGTGCCCGGCACAGGGGGTCGGGGTAACGGTCGGCGTGAGGCAGGGCGGCAGCAATGGCGTTCGCCACGCCCTGCGGCAGGCCCAGCGGGCTCACGTTGGCCGAAAAATCCAGCGCGTCGTGCCCGTACTGTGCCCGATATCCGGCCCAGTCGCCGCCGTGTGTCAGCTGTGTCATAAGATCACCCCTCGGATCGCCAGCCCCAGCAGCAGGGCCAGCAGGCTTTCGGCATACATCATTTTATTGGCGCGGCGGATGTCCTCTGGCTCAATGGGACGCAGGGCGTCGCCAATGGTAGGCTTGGGGTAATATTCCCCAAAATAGTAGGCAGGCCCGGCCAGCTGCACGCCCAGTGCTCCGGCACACGCGCTCTCGGTCTGGGCACTGTTGGGGCTGGCATGGTTGCGCCGGTCCCGCCGCCAGATACGCCACGCCCCTTTGGCGCTGTTGCCGGTCAGGGCCGCCGCCGCGCACCACAGCAGACCCGCCAGACGGCTGGGCAGATAGTTTGCCGCGTCGTCCAGCTTGGCGGGGATGCGGCCGAAAGAAAGGTACTTTTCGTTTTTGTAGCCCAGCATGCTGTCCATGGTGTTGATGGCCTTGTAGGTCAGCGCCAGCGGTGCCCCGCCGATGAGCATATACAGCAGCGGCGCGATCACGCCGTCGCTGGCGTTTTCGGCCACGGTCTCCACGGCGGCTTTGGTCACACCCTCAGCGGTCAGATTCTGGGTGTCGCGGCCCACAATACGGCTCACAGCCTTGCGGGCTGCAGGCAGGTCGCCCTTCACAAGCTCTTTGTGCACGTTCATGCTCTCCTGCGCAAGGCCCTTTGCGGCCAGTGCCTGCCCGCACCAGAACATCTGTACGGCCAGCCCCAGCCACGGGCTGAGCCTTGCTGCGCCCAGGCAGACAAGGCCGGTGCACACAAAGGTGCCCACCGGCAGGCAAAAAGCCACGATGCCGCCGCCCAGCAGTTCGCCCTGGGGCGTTTTGGGCAGGCGGGCGCGCAGGCGCTTTTCCAGCGCGGAGATGGCCTTGCCCATGAGCACCACCGGGTGGGGCAGCCACGCGGGGTCGCCGAAGAGGGTGTCCAGCACAAAGCCGCCCAGAACGGCCAGCCCGGTCATACGTCGGCCTCCCTGGTGTACTGCACGGTCTTTACAAGGTGCAGCACCCGCTTGTCGGCCCAGTCGGCGGCGTCCAGCACAAAGCCGCCCGCGTTGGGGCCGCACCATTCGTAGTAGTCTTTATGGGGCAGGGCGTAGCGCTCCAACGCGGCCATCTGGGTGCCGCCGTGGGCCAGGATGACCAGCAATTCTTCGCCGTCGGCCAGTGCCTTGTCCACCAGTGCCGAAAAGGCGCGGCAGATGCGCTCAGAAAAAGCGGCCTTGGTCTCGCCGTCCGGGCAGGGGCTCTCACAGTTGGCGGCTACCCAGGCCAGATAGTCCGGGTCGTGCTCCATCTCGATGTAATTGCGGCCCTCAAAGCTGCCAAAGCACATCTCCTTCAGGCCGTCCACCACCACCAGCTTTGCAGTGGGAAACAGCACCTCAGCGGTCTGCCGGGTGCGGCACAGCGGGGTGATGTACACGGTTTTGGGCTCAATGTCTGCCTTGCGCAGCATCGCGCGGCCAGCGGCAGAAAGCGGGATGTCCCGCTGGCCCTGATAGCGCTTCTCGGCGTTGTATTCGGTCAGGCCGTGGCGCAGGAAATAGATCAGCATGTTGGCAGTTCTCCTTTCAGAACGGTGGGGATGCCGCAGAACATCTGCACAACGCAGTCTGCCCGTGCGGCCAGCAGACAGGCCAGCCGCCCGGCGGCTTCGCGTCCGGCACGTTCGGCGGGGTCCATGGGTACCACGCCGCCGCCCACCTCGGTGGCAAGCACGATATCGTAAGCGGACAGCTCGTCCGCGAGTTTTTCCAGATTTTCGGCCCCGGCGGCCAGCTCCTGTACATCGCAGATGCACCGTCCGGGCAGGGTCTTGGCAAAGGTGCGCTTGCCGCTGTAAAGCGGCCCGGTGATAAAGATCATAACAGCCCTCCCCACTGGCAGGCACACAGTGCCGCCAGCATCCAGATCTCGGTTTTCTGCAAAAACCACCCGGCCAGATCACCGGTGATGCCGCCGAACTGCTTGCAGGCAACGGCGTGGTACTGCCACAGCACAGCCAGTGCAGCCAGCACCAGCGCCCAACCACCCAGTGCCAGCATGGCGCAGCACAGTACAGCGGCCAGAAGGGCCAGCACCCGGCGTACAGTGGCTCTGTCGGCTGCCGAGGCAAAGGTGTGGGCAAGGCCGGTGTTCTTTGCCATGGGGAACGCCGCCACCGCATAGCCGGAGAGCGCCCGTTCCAGCACCAGTGCCATCATCCAGAGCAGCCCTGCCTGCGGGGTGAACTGTACACAGGCGCACAGGGCCAGATAGGCCGCAAAGTAGCTGCACAGACGGATCACGGCAAAGGCCCCGCAGTGAGGGTCCTTTAAGATCTCCAGCTTCTTTTCCCGGTCGCCGTAGCTCGAAAGTGCGTCGCAGGTGTCGGCGTAGCCGTCCAGATGGATGCCGCCGGTGACCCAGACCGGGATCAGGCAGAAGCCCGCCGCCCGCGCCGCACCCGGCAGGGGCAGCACGCCGCACAGGAACCACAGCAGCCCGATGACCACCCCGATAAGCGGGAAGGCGCACATCGCATACCGCATGTTCTTTTCGGTCCAGTTGAACTGCGGCACCGGCACAGCCGAAAACATGGCGAACGCCACGGCAACGGTCTGCAAAACGATCATTTTTCCACTCCTTTATAATAAACAGGGATGCCGCACACCACCCGCACCACGGCGTCGGCCCGCGCGGCCAGTGCATTGTTCACCTGCGCCAGCGCCAGCAGATAGCGGTCGGTGTCGCCTGCGTAGTCGGCCCCGCCGCTGAACACCTCGTTGGAGACGACGATCAGGGTTTCACACTGGGCATACACGGCGTCCAGCCCGGAAAGAATGGCCTGCGCGGTCTGCGGCCCGGCCCCGGCGGGATCATAGAGCTCGTTGGCAGTCAGGTTGCCTAGATCTTCCAGCAACGCGGTACCACGGGCGGGCAGATGCACGGCGTCCAGATGCAGGGGGCACTCCACCGTTTCAAACTGTTTTGCCGCCCGCATTCTGCGGTGCTTTTCCACCCGGGCGGCACATTCGGCGTCCCACACCTGCATGGTGGCCAGATAATAGCGCGGCAGAGTGCTGCGCAGTACCAGACTCTCGGCGTATTCGCTTTTTCCGCTGGCCGCCCCGCCGATCACCAGCGTCAGCATTGCGGGGTGTACGGCGTGATGCCGCCCTCCGCAAAGGAATAACAGTGGTCGTACACCGCCAGTGCCATGTCCCACAGCGGGAGGCTGGCCACAGCGCCGGTGCCCTCGCCCAGATGCAGCCCGGCGGTGAGAAGCGGGGCCTTGCCCAGTGCATCCAGCACCAGACGGGCGGCAGGCTCCGAGGAACAGTGACTGGCAAACACCGCTTTGGCCGCGGCAGGGCACAGCCGCACGGCGCACAGGGCCGCCACGCCGCTGATGAAGCCGTCCATTACCACGGGCACGCCTTCCAGCGCACCGCCCAGAAAGACGCCGCACAGCCCGGCAAGATCAAAGCCGCCCAGCTTGGCCAGCACGTCCAGAGGGTCTGTGGGGTCCGGCTCGTTGCGCAGGATGCCCCGGCAGATGGCATCCACCTTGCGGGCCAACCCTTCATCCGAAAGGCCGGCTCCCCGGCCGGTCATCTGTTCCACCGGCTGGCCCAGCAGCACCGCTGCCACCGCACTGGAAGTGGTGGTGTTGCCAATGCCCATTTCGCCGGTGGCCAGCAGCTGCACACCGGCAGCTTTCTGCTCCTGCACCAGCCGGATGCCCCGGCCGACGGCCTCCACAGCCTGGGCACGAGTCATGGCGGGACCCTGCGTGAAATCGGCAGTACCGGCGGCAATGCGGCAGTCTGCCACCCCCGGCACCGGGTCTCCGGCCATGCCCATGTCCACGGGCACCACATCGCAGTGGGCAGTACGGGCCATCTGGCACACGCTGGTACGCCGGGCAGCCAGATTCTCCGCCACTGCGCGGGTCACGCTCTGGTCGGTCTGGCTCACGCCCTGAGCCACCACGCCGTTGTCGGAGCAGAGCACCAGCACAGCCCGGCGGGAAACATCCAGCGCCGCACTGCCGGTGAGGGCGGCGGCATCTTCCAGCAAAGTTTCCAGTGCGCCCAGCCCGCCCAGAGGTTTGGCCAACCCGGCCCAGTGGGCGTGGGCGGCGGCGCGGGCAGCTTCATCCGGCGGGGTGATGCCGGAAAGTAAAGTTTTCAGTTCTGTTTCAGTCATGTGTGTTTCTCTTTTGTCGTTGATAGAACTTTGCACCGCTCACAAAGCGGCGGGGCAGGGGAGTGCCTGCCCAGTAAAGATGCGGGAAACCGGCGTACAAACTCATGCTTGCAAATCCGCATTCCCACTGTACTTTTTCGCTTTTCCAAGCGGAAAAGCCCGAACCATTGTCGGTGGAATCCCAGTGGTGGAATTCGTGAATATGCAAATGCTCTCCGGCATGGAACAGCAGGCTGTCGGCTTTGGCGGTCATGTCGGCATAGCCGAACCGCACCAGCCGCCCCACCTTGACGCCTTTGCCGGGCAGAACGCCTGCCATGGGCCAGGCGGTACCGCTGGCATCTTCCAGCGTCTGCCCCAGATACAGAAAGCCGCCGCACTCTGCCACCGTGGGCAGGCCGCCATTTACGGCATCCCGGATGGCATCGCGCATGGTTTTGTTTTCGCTCAGCGGCCGGGCATACAGTTCCGGGTAGCCGCCGGGCAGATACAGCCCGCAGATGTCCTCCGGCAGGGTGGTGTCGTGCACCGGACTGAAGAACACCAGCTCTGCCCCGGCAGTGCGCAGGCAGTCCAGCGTTTCGGCGTAGGCAAAGCAGAATGCCTTATCCTGTGCCACAGCAATGCGGACGCCCGCCGTTTGCAGAGCAGGCGGCGGCACCGGGGCAGGAGCCGGTCGTTCGGTCAGCGCTTCCAGCGTTGCCCAGTCCAGATTTGCTTCCAGCGCATCGGCCAGCAGGCCGATCTTCTGGGCAAGATCGGTGATCTCTCCGGCGGTTTTCAGGCCCAGATGGCGGCTCTTCACCACCGCCTGCGGCAGGCGGGGCAGATACCCCAGCACCGGCAGGCCGGTCTCGGTTTCCAGCAGGGGCTTGAGCATCCGGAAGAGCTTTTCGGAGCAGTCATTCAGCAGGATGCCTGCAATGTGGCTCTCCGGTTTGAAATGCACAAGGCCCTGGATCTCTGCTGCCAGCGTCACACTGGCCCCCTTGGGCTGTACCACCAACAGTACCGGCAGGTCCAGCGCATCGGCCAGCTCCCAGGCACTGGCGCGGGTGGTCAGGCCCTGCCCATCGTAAAAACCCATGGCCCCTTCGCACACCACAGCCCCGTGCCCGGCGGCATAATGGGCGTACAGTTCCCGTACCGTATTTTTGGCAGAAAGATAAAGATCCAGATTGTGGCTCTCCACCCCCAGCACCGACCGGTGGAACATGGGGTCGATGTAGTCCGGCCCGCTCTTGAAGGCGCAGGGGTCCATGCCCCGCTTTTTCAACGCGGCCAGCATGGCGCAGGTGACGGTGGTCTTGCCGCTGCCGGAACGCGGTGCGGCGATGACGAACTGCATCATTTGCGTTCTCCCGTGATCAGAAAAATGGGGTTGTTGGCGGTCAGCAGGTGGAGCCTGCCTGCCGGTCTGGTACGGCTCACGGCAAGCTGGGTCACCTCAGCGGAAAGGTCATGAGCCGTAAGGGCTGCAATGGCGGCGCTCAGGGATTCCAGCGCAATGGCGGCAATGCAGATGCGCGCATTGGCGTTTTTGGCCAGAACCGTGTCCACCACCGCGGCCATGCTGCCCTTGGTGCCGCCAATGAACACGGCATCCGGGGCAGGCAGGGCTTCCAGTGCGGCAGGGGCACGGCCCTCAATGAGGGAGAGGTTCCACGCCGCAAATTTTTCGCGGTTCCGGCGGATGAGGGCGCAGGCGTCCGGTTCACACTCCACCGCATACACATGCCCCTGCGGGGCGGCCAGTGCCAGCTCCACGCTCACGCTGCCGGTACCGGCCCCCACGTCCCACAGGGTATCGGCAGGGCGCACGGCCAGTTTGGCCAGCGCGGCGGCCCGCACTTCCTGCTTGGTCATGGGCACCTCGCCCCGGATGAAGGCCTCATCCGGCAGGCCGGGGGTGCGGCGTTCCGGGTGCACGGCATGTTCCACCAGCAGGACACTCAGGGAAGCAAAGGTCTGCCCGGCCAGTTCCTGCGCGGTGCCAAAGTGGATCTTTTCGTCGGGCGTGCCAAGGTTTTCGCCCACAAGGGCGTGGGCATCGCCCAGCCCGGCGGCGGTCAGCGCGGCACACAGGGTGGCCGGGGTCTCGGCCCCGCCGGTGAGAAAGAATACGGTTTTATGGTTCATGCAGGCGGACACCGGGTCGCAGGCACAGCCGTGGGCAGAAACAAGAGTCCAGTCCTGCCAGGGGCGGCCTACGGCGGCGGCCAGCAGCTGTACGCTGGAAAGGCCGGGCAGCACCCGGCAGGAGATGCCAAAGGCCCGCAGCATGGGCAGCAGCTGGGATGCGCCGGAGTAGAACCCGGTATCGCCGCTGTACACCAGCGCAATTTCCTCGTCCGGGTGCGCGGCCAGACAGGCCAGAATTTCGTCCGGTTTGTACAGGGCCTGCCGGTTTCCGGTGCAGCCCTCCGGCAGTGTGGCCAGCAGCCGCTTTGCGCCCAGAATGCGGTCGGCACCCTGCAGGGCGGCAAGACCCTGTGCGGTCAGGCTGCCGGGGGTGCCGGAGCCCATACCAATGAGTGTGATCATCCGTTCAGCACCTCCCTGCAGCGGGTCAGGATCTGCTCTGCCGTCTCACCGGTCTCGGCCGGGCGGCGGATCACGATGAGCTGGACGCCGGTGTCGGCGGCAGCCTGCGCTTTCTCGGCAAAGCCACCGGCGGCCCCGCCGTCCTTGGTCACGAGAAAGCGAATGGAGAATTGCTCCAGCAGGGCCCGGTTCAGCGCGTAGGAGAATGGCCCCTGTAAAGCAAGGATATTCTTGTGGGGGATGTGCGCGGCCTCGCAGGCGGCAATGCCGTCCAGCGTGGGCAGCACACGGGGGTACAGCCGTTCCGGGGCCAGCTGCGCAAAGGCAGGCAGCTCCTTGGCCCCGGTGGCCAGCAGGACATTGCCCTGCGTTTGGGCCAGAAAATCCGCCACATGTGCCGCCGACTGGAACACCATGCTCCCGGCAGGCAGGGGGCTTTGCGCACGCAGCAGCCGGTGATATTCCACCCCGGCGGTGCGGCAGGCTGTGCGGATGTTGCGGGTGGCGTCCACTGCATAGGGGTGGGTGGCGTCTACGCACAGGTCGGCTCCCTGCACAAGGGCGGCCATCTCGTTCGGGGTCAACCGGCCGCAGTGCACCGTGATGCCGGCAAAGCTGCCCTGTTCCTCGCTGCCCAGCGAGGTGGCCACGCTCACCAGAACGTCCGCCCCAAGCTGGGCCAGCTGCCGGGAAAAAATGCGGCCCTCGGTGGTGCCGCTGAACACCACTGCCCTCATAGGCGGTACCCCCGCGGCGTGACCATGCGGCCCTGCAGCACCCGGGTGTTGCGGTTGCCGATGTACACGGTGGTGAACATATCCACGGGCGTCTGTTCCAGCTGGGCCAGCGTCAGCACCTGAGCGCTCTGGCCCTCCCGGCCGATGTTGCGCACCAGCCCACAGACGGTGTCCGGGGCCTTGCCGTTTTGCAGCAGGATGCGCACGGCCCGGGCCAGATAGTCCGGCCGCCCCTTGGAAGAAGGGTTGTACACCGCCATGCAGAAATCGCCCATGGCCGCTGCGGCCAGCCGCTTTTCGATGACCTCCCACGGGGTGAGCCGGTCGGAAAGAGAGAGCACACAGAAATCATGGGCCAGCGGGGCACCCAGCACCGCGCCGCCGCTCAGGGCGGCAGTCAGGCCGGGCACCACCTCCACGGTCACGTCCGGGCAGCCTTCGGCCAGCTCCAGCAGGGGGCTGGCCATGCCGTACACTCCGGCGTCACCGCTGCACACCAGAGCCACGGTCCGGCCGCTGTGGGCAGTTTCCAGTGCCCAGCGGCAGCGGTCCAGTTCTTTGGTCATACCGGTGGCATAATATTCTTTTTCTGGGTAATAGGGGCGTACCAAATCCAGATAGACCGGATAGCCGCACAGCACCTCGGCTTCTTCCAGGGCGCTCTGCGCCTGTGCGGTCAAAAACTGCGGGTCGCCGGGGCCAAGCCCGACCACATATACGATATCAGCCATTCTGCCACCTCCAGTCCGGGGCATAGGGGCACAGCGCCAGCGCAAAGGTCACACCGCCGCCCGCCTGTTTCGGGATGCGGATGCAGCCGCCGGACGCCAGCACAGCGGCCCGCTCACACACGTTGTCCACCCCGGTGACGCTTTGCACGAAGGGAGATGGTGTGAACGGCCCGGGCAGTGCCCGCAGCTGCTCCGCAGAATAAAATGTGATGGGCCAGCCGTGGGCCCGGCAGAACGCCAGCAGCCCGGCCTCGTCGGCCTTCAGGTCGATGCTGGCCGCCGCTGCGATGCACGCCGGGGCAAGGCTGTGCCGGGCGCAGAAGTCCGCAAAGGCGGCTTCCAACTGCTCGGCACACGTCCCCCTGCGGCAGCCGATGCCCAGCACCCCGATGCGGGGCACCAGATGCAAAGCGTCCCCGGCAGGGGAGAGAGTAAGGGCAAAATCGGCTTCGGCAGGGGTCCGTGCAGGATCCACCCCGGCGGGCGGGGTGCCCTGCACGGGAAACTCAGCGGCAAACCGCACCGACTGCCCGGCCAGCAGCTTGCTGCTGACATGCTTGATGCGCTCCGCTTCCAGCACCGTGCAGTTCTGGTGCTTTGCCCACTCGTCCACCGCAAAAATGCCGTGGGCGTCGGTGGCCGTGGTGATCACCGGAACGGCTCCGCACACGGCGGCCAGTGCACGGGCCAGGTCATTGGCACCGCCCAGATGACCGGACAGCACCGGCACCGCAAAGCGGCCGCATTCGTCCAGTACCACCACCGCCGGGTCCGACGCCTTGCTGCGGCAGTGGGGCGCAATGGCCCGCACCGCAATGCCCACGGCTCCCACAAAAACAAGGGCGTCGCTCTGCGCAAACTGCAGGGCGGTCCACCCGGCAAGGGAGACGCCGCCGCTGCCGCAGCGGTCCACACTGCCGGGCAGGGCGTCTGCCAGCCGCCGGGCCAGTGCCAGACCGGTGTCGGTAAAGGCCAGATAGGCCCGGGTCATTGGTCGGACCCCTTGCGGAACTCGGTGGTAAAACCGGGGTCGTACAGCTTGCTGCGCTCGTACCGGGTGCCAAGGAAATCGCCTGCCACGATGAGCGCTGTTTTGGTGATGCCGGCGTCGTGCACGCTCTGCGCCAGAGAACCCACGGTACAGCGCACGGTTTTCTGCTCCGGCCAGGTGGCCTTGTATACCACGGCGGCGGGGGTGTCCGGCGTGTAGGCACCGCCCTGCAGCAGAGCATCCTGCACCTTGTCCACCAGACCGATGGACAGGAAAATCACCATAGTGGCCCCGTGGGCGGCAAGACTGGCCAGCTTTTCCCGCTCGGGCACCGGGGTGCGGCCTTCCATGCGGGTGATGATCACGGTCTGGCTCACGGTGGGCAGGGTGTATTCGGCATTCAGTGCCGCCGCCGCGCCGCAGAAGCTGGACACGCCGGGCGTGTCATCGTAGGCGATGCCGTCGGCGTCCAGTTCATCCATCTGCTCCCGGATGGCCCCGTACAGGCAGGGGTCGCCGGTGTGCAGGCGCACGGTGATTTTGCCGTCTGCCTCCATGGTGCGCATCACATCCAGCACCTGTTCCAACGTCATCTCGGCGCTGTTGTAAATGGCGCAGCCGGGTTTTGCCAGTCCCAGCAGGGCCGGGTTGACCAGACTGCCCGCATAAATGATGCAATCAGCCTCCTGCAGCAGGGCTGCGCCCCGCCGAGTGATCAGGTCCGGGGCACCGGGCCCCGCGCCTACAAAGTGTACCATAGCAGTTACTCCTTTACCAGTACCGTTGCAAAATATCCGGCCTTGCTGCCATCCTGCGGCGGGCGCGCAGTCGAAAGGTCGGGGAAGATCGTTTCATCCGGCAGGCCGCAGCTGCACACGAGGGCACTGCGGCTCAACGCACCGTGGGCGTCCAGGGTGCCCAGCAGGGCGGGCAGCTGACGCCCGGTTTTCATCAGGACTTTCGTGCCGGGGGCGTCCAATACCTCGTCGGCCCGGCTGCCGGGAGCGATGGTCAGCGGAGCGTCCATGCCGCCGGTAAGGGGCTGATTCAGCCGGGCTGCTGCCGCGCAGAAGCTGGGCACACCCACCGCCATCGCGGTGGCATAGCCCTGCGCCTGCAGGATCTCCTGCAGATAGCCAAAGGTGGCATAAATGGACACGTCACCCAGGTTCAGCATGGCCACATCCTGCCCGGCATCCAGAAAGGGCCGCACTGCGCTGGCAGCGGTCTCGTGAGAGGCGCGCAGCACGGCGGCGTCCCGGCTCATGGCAAACTGCAGGGGCAGAATGGTCTTGCCGTCCAGCTCGCTGCCCAGCGCCCGGCGGGCGATGTCCAGCGCCAGCATCTGCCCGGAAGCGGTCTGCGGCGCAGCCAGCACCGGGCACTGCCGCAGCAGACGCACGGCCTGCAAAGTCAGCAGCTCCGGGTCGCCGGGGCCGACGCTGACCCCGTAAAAGGTGCCGGTCATGCGTTGTTCCATTGTTCAAGCAGCTCCTTTGCAGTTTGTGTTGCGCCAAGCGGCCCGTGCTGGTTGGAAAACAGCACTGCACCCACCCGGAAGGCTTCGCCCGCCCGGCGGTCGAGGTGCAGTTGGATGGCATCCAGCAGGCTTTCCAGCACCGGGGCGCGCAGTCCGGCGGCGTCCAGCAGCTCCAGACAGGCGTCGGTGGTGGCGGCGGCGTACAAAGCCGCGCACAGCTCCCGGCCTGCTCCACAGAGGGCGGCATGGGCACAGAACAGCTCGGTGCGGCAGTCGGCCGTGTGGGAGTGGGTGTTCATGATGCCGCCGGCCACCTTGACCAGCTTGCCCACATGGCCCACCAGCAGCACCTGCTCAAACCCGGCAGAGGCTGCCATATCCAGCGTATCTCCGATGAAGTTGGAGGTCTTGACCACCGGGATGGCCGCAAAGGCCGGGTAGGTGTCGTGCAGGTAGTCCAGCCCGTAGTTGCCCGGGGCAAGGATGAGCCGCTTTGGGGTACCGGCCCGCAAAACAGCCTGGTTCATTTCCAGCTGGATGGTGTCCAGGATGGCCTGCTGGCTCATGGGCTCCACGATGCCGCTGGTGCCCAGCACCGAAAGGCCGCCCTCCACCCCGATGTGCGGGTTGAAGGTGCGCCGGGCCACTTCCTCGCCGTTCTGGATGGAAATGGTCACCGCAAAGCCGCCGGTATAACAGGCGGCTTCAGCCTCCCGGCGCAGGGCCTCGGCGATCATCTGCCGGGGCACATGGTTGATGGCGGCGGCACCAACGGGTTGGTCGAGGCCGGGTTTTGTCACCCGGCCCACACCTCTGCCGCCGTCGATGCGGATGTCCGTGCAGCCCGGCAGCAGTTCCACTGTGGCGATCACCGGCAGGCCGGTGGTCACGTCCACGTCGTCGCCGCCGTCCTTTTCAATGGCGCATTCGGCCCCAGTGTCGGTGCGGCGGCAGAACAGGGGTGCTACCTCCACCACGATGCCCTTTGGGGTGCGCAGCGCCACCGTCTCCGGCGCATGGCCGGTGAGCAGCAGCCGGGCCGCGCCCGCTGCCCCCAGCGCCGCACAGGTGCCGGTGGTATAGCCGCAGCGCAGCAGCTTCTGCCCGCTGCGGACGTAGTGCTCGAACGTGGGCTTTTGGGGTTTTGCCTGCCCGAACAGGGCCGTATACTGTTCGTCGCTCAGCGCATAAAGCGCGCGGATGTTGTCCGGGGCAAAGGCGGCATCCGGGGTCAGCACGCCGGAAACATGGTCCGGGAACACGCACACCACTGCGTCCGCGATCTTCTGTGCCATGTCCAGCTCGTGCAGGCTTACGATGACCGCAAGGCCCTGTTCATGGGCCAGCTTCTGTAGGATGGTCAGCAGCTCGATCTTGCCCTTGATGTCCAGAAAGGAGGTGGGCTCGTCCAGCAGCAGCACTTTAGGCTGCTGGCAGATGGCGCGGGCCAGCAAAACACGCTGACGCTGACCGTCACTGATGCAGTTGAAGTCCCGGTCCGCGAGATGCGCAGCTCCGGCAATTTCCAGTGCATCCTGCACGGCCTGCCGGTCGGCGTCGGACAGAATGCCCAGCCGCCCGGTGTAAGGGATGCGCCCGGCGGCGGCAAACTCAAAGCAGGTGGTCAGCTCGGTGCGGCGGGTGTGGGGCAGCATCAGAGCCAGCTTCTGCGCCCGGGCCGTGCCGGTGTAAGCGGTCAGGTCCTGTCCGTCCAGCAGCACAGTGCCGCCCAGCGGGGCCAGCTGCCCGGCCAGTGTTTTGAGCAGGGTGGATTTGCCCGCGCCGTTGGGGCCGACAAGGACAAGGATCTGCCCCGGCTTTGCCCCCAGTGCAATGCCGGAGGCCAGCGGCGTTTTGCCGTAGCCGATGGCAAGCTCCTGCGTTTCACAGAGAAATTCCTTCATTGTGCACCCTCCCGGTTCCGGCGGATGAGCAGCCCGATGACCACCGGCGCACCAAACACGGCGGTGACCGCGCTGATGGAAAGCTCCGTGGGAGCAAACAGGCTGCGGGCGATCAGGTCGCACAGCAAACAGAAGGTGGCCCCGCCCAGGCAGCAGCCCGGCAGCACCACCAGCGGCTTTGCGCTGCCCAGCAGCTGCTTGACCAGATGCGGCACTGCGATGCCCACAAAGGAGATGGGCCCCGCAAAGGCCGTGACACAGGCCGCCAGCAGACTGGAAAGCAGTACCAGCAGCCGGGAAAAACGCTTCACGTTCACGCCCACGCTCTGGGCATAGGCTTCGCCCATCTGGTAGGCGCTCATGGGTTTGGAGAGGCAGAAGGCTGCTGCCAGCGCAGGCAGCACCACCAGTGCCGCCGCCTGTACATTGCCCCAGGTCATGCCGGAAAAGCTGCCCTGTGACCAGTTGTGCAGGTTGACGATGTTGGAGTCCTGCGCAAATGCCACCACGAACTCGGTGACAGCGGAACAGATGTAACCGATCATGATGCCGCAGATGACCAGAATGCTCATGCGTTGCACCCGACGGGCCACCGCCAGCACAAAGGCCATGGCGGCCATAGCCCCCGCAAAGGCGGCCAGGATCAGGGTGAGGGAGCTGGTGAGCAGGCCGTGGTTCAGGAACACCACCATCACCAGTGCTACGGCCAGCTTGGCTCCGCTGGAAATGCCCATGACAAAAGGCCCGGCGATGGGGTTGGCAAAAAAGGTCTGCAGCAGATAGCCTGCCGCAGAGAGTGCCGCGCCCAGCAACACCACCATCAAGGCCCGGGGCAGGCGCAGCTGGGTGATGATGCCTACCGACAGCGCGTCCTGCCCGCGGCCGGTCAGGGCCGCCAGCACGGCACCGGGGGTCAGGGCAACACTGCCCCAGAACAGGTTGGCGGCAAACAGAACCACCAGCGCCAGCGCCAGCAGGAGATAAGAAAACAGATAGCGTTTTTTGCGGGTCATAAGCGGTTCCTTACTCAACGTGAATGAAATACTGCAATCCGTCCGGCGCATCCTCGGTGAACAGACGGTGCAGCTCCAGGATAAAATCGGCCAATTCCATGCTCTGCTGGAAAAAGCTCTGGGCAACGCACCAGACATGCCCATTCTGCACAGCCTTGAAGTCCGCCAGCAGGGAGCACTTGGCCACCAGCTCGTCGGTGGTGGAGACAACGCCCTCAATGGTACTGTTGTAGATCAGGAAGTCGGCGTCCCGTGCACCGGCGTAGAAGTCTTCCAGCGGCAGGTTCATGGTGGAAAGGCTGTTGCCGCTGTCGGTCAGATCGGCAAACACATAGTCGGCCCCGGCCATCTCGATCATGCGGGCCACATAGTCGCCGCCCTTGCGCACGTTGGCCAGATTGTTGGCCGAGATAGAAAAGAACGCGCAGCTCTTGCCGGTGGACTGCTGGTCCAGCAGGGGAGCGATGCGCTCCGCCTGTCGGTCAAACACCTGCTGTGCCAGTTCCTCCTTGCCCAGCAGGATGCCGTAGAATTTGATCCACTCCATGCGGGCCAGCGGGCCGCTCTCGTAGCTGGAACGCTCCACCAGCACCGGGATGCCGAAGCGCTCCAGCTGCTCCTTGACCTCCGGGGTGTGGTAGATCATGGTGTTCTCGATGGCAAGGCCACAATTCGCGGCAAGGATCTGCTCGTAGTCCGGGGCGCTGTATTTGCCTGCATAGGCAATGCGCCCGTCCAGCATGGCCTGCCGGGCCTCGTCCAGATACCAGCCCTCGGCGCGGGTGCCGCTCAGGGCGATGCAGTCCAGTGCGTCCAGTGCAAGGAACAGGTCCATCACCGAGGTGGACACCAGATAGAGGTTCTGCAGCGGCTGCTGCAAAACGGTCACGCCCTCGGGCACAGTGCGCAGGGTGGCAGCGCCTTCCGGCCGGACAAGGAACTTTGCCTGTGCGTCCGGGATGGTCAGCAGGGTAGAGCCGTCCGCATAG
>OOIF01001414.1_pt1 | contig 20154 bp, 16 predicted proteins | sample 1691961 | NCBI WGS metagenome assembly OOIF01 (sample SAMN06348146, study PRJEB24527) | human gut metagenome | biome: human gut; feature: ankylosing spondylitis patient; material: feces | host: Homo sapiens | place: China | collected 2015-10 | reverse complement strand
CTCATGTTGTTACTTAAAATTTCACTTGTATTCATAATCTATTATAGCTTTAAAATTATACATTTTTCATTTCAAGAGGTCTCTAAAATATTATTACTTGAAAGCCAATGAAACGAATTGCGCTGCAAAAATACAATAGAAAAATCTAAGAAAAAAGAAATCTTATGTTCCTCAAAAAAATTATCTAAAAACAGGAACAAATTAAAAGAAAAAAAGGTGTTCCCAACATTTTTTAGGAACACCTTCTAATTATTATAATCCACTCTCAATCAACTGTTTTTCAAACTGTTGCAAATCCTCTGTCTTGATTTTCAGAGTTTTACCATCATTAGTTCTCAAATATCGTTGCACAGCTTTCACAAAACTTTCTTTAGCTTTCAAATCCCCCTCAGATACATCCTCAGCATACGCCGCTGTCGGCAGCAATGTCAGGCACATTGCGAGCGAAAGCGCGATGCTTGCAATTCGTTTTTTCATAGAGATACCTCCTTTGTTTCTTTACGTTCTTCCTTTTTTCTGTTTTTCGGCATTCTTCTTGCCGTTTTTTATTATAGACTTTTTATTTTTTCCTGTAAATCCTACCAAAGTATGAAAAAAGAGGATTTTTTTCAAATCCTCCTCATACTTTTTTACTTTTATTGCCCGATTTCGGCTTATTTCCTCGTAAACCCTGCCAAGCCAAACGCCGCCGGACCGCCATGCGTCGTAATCACGCCGCCCGCCTGAATCCATCTGGTTTTCTTGAAGCCCAGCGCCTTCGCCGCTTCCTCCACTGCTTGCCGCACCGCATCCGGAAAGCCGACCACCCAGACAAACCACAGGCAATCCCGTTCCAGATTATATTTCTCCGCGTATTCCGTCAGCATCTGCACGGCAACCTTCTTCATTTTTCCGCGGTATTTTTTCGTTGCAACCAGCTTGCCATCCAGAATTTCAATCACAGGATGCAGATTTAAAAGCTTTGCCCCCAGAAATGCCACATTGCTGACACGACCGCCGGCACGCAGAAATTCCAGATTTTCCGGCATGAAGCACATCTTCGCCCTTGCAATCAAATCCTCCGCCGCGCGGACTGCTTCTGCCATCGTCCAATCGGGGTGCTGCCGCAAAAGCTCCGCCACGGCAATCACCACATTGCACTGCCCTGCGGAAACCTGCTTCGTATCCAGAATCGTGACATAGTCCCGCTCCTCTGCCGCCAGAACCGCACTCTGCATGGAGCAGGTTGTCACCGCAGAATATGCCAGATACAGCAGCTGTGCATCGGGGTATTCCGCATGGATGCGGTCAAAGGCAGTCTCAAAGTCACCGGGCGTACTGCCGCTGGTTTTCGGCAGTTTGCCCGTTTCCTCATAGTAATCTACAATTTTCTCGACGGGAAATGCGCCGTCCTCCATGGTTTCATGGTCAAATGAAACATGCATGGGTACGATTTTTATGTTATATTCCGCCGCTAAGACGGGATTGATATCAGAGCCGGTTTCTGCAACAAGAACAATCTGCTTCATCTTTTTTCCTTTCCATTGCCACTCATTCGGTTATCACAAATAATATTACATGGTTTTCCGAACTATGTCAATGATTTCCACAAACTTCCATATTTCCGCAAAAAAAGAAAGTCCCTTTCGCCTTTTTTCTATCAAAATGCATCAAAAGTCCTCATTTGGCAGTTTTTCAGTCGATAATTTTTGGTTTTTCCGCACAAGGGTCGTCTTTATGTTGAAAATTCTTTTCTTTTTACGTACATTTTGCCCAAAGGCTTGCATCCCACAGCCGAATCGGGTACTATACTATTATAAGAAAAGCGGGAACCCGAAGGAGGTTTATTTTATGGAATGGACTGATATCCGCCTGACCGTGGCCAAGGCCGACGCTGACAACGCCGAAGCCGTTGCCACCATGATCGCCGAGGGCGGCATCTATATCGAAGATTACAGCGACATCGAGCAGCAGGTGGCCGAGATCGCCCATGTGGACCTGATCGAGCAGGAGCTGCTGGACAAGCCCCGCGACCGGGTCATCATCCACATGTATCTGGAGCCGGGCGCTTCCCCCGTGGAGACCCTGGCCCTGATCTCTGCCCGCATGGAGGCTGCCGGCATCGCCTACACCGTGGAGACCGAGGGTGTGGAGCAGGAGGACTGGCAGAACGGCTGGCGCAAGTATTACCACCCGTTGGAGATCGGCAAGCGGCTGGCCGTGGTGCCCTCCTGGCAGGAGTACGACACCGACCGCGTCAAGCTGGTGCTGGACCCCGGCCTTGCCTTCGGCACCGGCGGCCACGAGACCACCAGCCTGTGCATGGAAGCGCTGGACGAGCGGGTGACCGGCGGCGAGCGGGTGCTGGACATCGGCACCGGCAGTGGCATCCTTGCCATTGCGGCGCTGAAGCTGGGCGCTGCCGTGGCCGAGGGCGTGGACATCGACCCTGTGGCCGTGCGCACCGCAGGCGAGAACGCCGCGTTGAACGGCGTGCAGGACAAGCTGACCGTGCTGGTGGGCGACCTTTCCGATAAGGCCAGCGGCAAATACGATATCATCACCGCCAACATCGTGGCCAACGCCATCCTGTCTCTGGCTCCTGCCGTGCCGGGCCTGATGGCGGAGGGTGCCACCTTCATCGCCAGCGGCATCATCGACAGCCGCAAGGACGAAGTGATCGCCGGGCTGGAAAAGGCCGGTCTTGCCGTTGTGGAAGTGAAGGAGAAGCGCGGCTGGGAGTGCATCGTCTGCAAGAAGGCGTAATAGGAGGTTTTATGCCGCACCGTTATTTTACCACCGAGATCTCTGACGGCACCGCCACCCTGCGCGGGGCCGATGCCCACCATCTTGCCCGCGTGATGCGCGCAAGGCTGGGCGATACTGTCATTCTATGCGACGGCAATGCCGTGGAATACACCGCCACCATCACCGGCTTTGGCGATGAGTGCGTGGAGTTCCGGGTGGAGCCGGGCTATCCCAGCGCCGCCGAACCCAGCGTGGAGGTCACTCTGCTGGCCGGCTACCCCAAACAGGACAAGCTGGAGCAGATCATCAAGCACGGCGTGGAGCTGGGCGCAGCCCACATCGTGCCCTTCTTCAGCCGGTATTGCGTGGCCGCGCCAAAAAAAGAGGAGCAGAAGAACGAGCGCTACAACCGCATTGCGGTGGAAGCCGCCAAGCAGTGCGGCCGGGGCATTCTGCCGGATGTGGCCCTGCCGCTGCCGAACTTCGGGGCCGTGTGCCGCACCTTTGCACAGTACGACCTTGTGCTGTTCTGCTACGAGTGCGGCGGCGCGCCCCTGCGCGACCTGCTGGCCGCAGCAAAGCCCGCCGATGGTGAAAAACTGAAAATTGCCATCGTGACCGGAGCCGAGGGCGGCTTTGCCGCCGAGGAAGCCGAAATGGCCGCAAAGGCCGGTGCCAGAACGGTGGGCCTTGGCCCCCGCATCCTGCGGTGCGAGACCGCCCCGCTGGCCGTGCTTGCTTCGGTAATGACCCTGACGGGGAATCTGGAATAATGCTTTGTGCTGCCCGGCAGCGCCTGCGGGCCTTCCGGACAGCAACAAGGGGCCGCTCCCGGAAAGGAGCGGCCCCTTGTTTTTTTATTGTTCCGCTGTGCAGATGCAGGGCAGATCAGTCAATGAGACCCTTGTCCTTTGCATTCTGCCAGGTAAGGCAGACGCGCAGCTTGCTGACCGGGAAGCACGGATGGAACTTGTTGTTGTCCTCGTCGAACTTCATCAGCTCCTGCTCCACCATCCAGTGTGCAGCCTTCTGGGCATCGGTGTCGGCGGCGTCAATGTCCGCATACAGGTCCTCATCGGTCATGTTCTGCGGCTCCGGCTTGCCTGCACGCTCCCAGACCAGCTCTGCCAGTTCGATGCGGTTGGAAGGCAGAGGAAGGCCCTGCATGTTCATCAGACGGTAGATGCCGGTGCCGGTCTCATAGGCACCCAGGATTACAGCGCCGCCGATGATAACACCGGGCAGGACGGGGTCCACCGGGTCTACCGGGTCCACAGGCGGCTCCACGGGGTCCACGGCTTCGTACACGGCTCTGACCGTCACGTTGCCTTTGGGCATTTCAAAGTTCGCCGTGGTATGGTCCTCCTCATTGGGGAAGCTCAGCAGGTCATTCATTTCATTCTGTACAACGCCGTTCAAGATCACGATCCCGGTCCAGCCTGCGAACTTCTGTCCATCGGGGGCTGGGTCTGCGGTCAGGGTGACCGGGGTGCCTTCGTAGATCTCGTCATTGGGGTCAACCTTAGTGTCAACGCCCCCGACCTTGATCGTTGCCGTGGCATCCTTGGCGGTCAGGGTGTAGCCGGGTGCCCGTTGGGTCAGGTAATAATAGTGCTGTGCCTTGTCATACGCCACGCGGTAGCCATCCTGGCTCACAAGGTTCAGCTTGTTTGCATTGCCTGCGACCGTGAGCTGACGGCCTTCTTTCGGGTCGGCAACCTTGATGATGTTGGCTTTGGTGGTAAAGGTATCGCTGATGGTGATCTTCTTGTTGGAAGCGAGGTAAATATCGCTGTCGTTCCCCTCAAACTCGGCGCTCTTCAGCTCTGCGGAGGCGTTTTCGCCCTTACCGAGATAAATGCCGTATTTGCTGTTTTGGATCGTGCAGTTCTCAACGACCAGATTGCCGCCGTTCACATAAGAGTAATCCGACCCTGCCGGTTCGCCCGAAGAAATGGCAGCATTGCCGCCCGTGCAATCCACAGTGGCACCATTGACGCTCAATGTGCCGCCGTTCCATACCTTCAGTGCAGGGGACTCGTAGTTAATAGGCTCATGGTTGATATACTCGTTGGTGTTGGTATAAGTACCGCCGAAAAGGTTGGCGGTGGCGCCCGTCACAAACACATCGCAGTAGGTTCCGGTGACATCAGCATTTGTGACGTTCAGCGTTGCATTATTGGAGGCGCGCAGCGTCGGACGGTCTGGGTGTACCTCGGCCTTATTGCTGGAGTAAGAGCCGCCGACGACATTGACCACACTGTTGTCGATGGCGTTCAGGACCCAGCCCGCGCCGGAGGCTTTCACATAATTGAAGGACGAGTTGGTGGAATTCTGGATCCAAAACGTCGCGCTGTCGCTATAGCTGCAGTCGTAGATGCCGCCGTTGACGGTCACATTGGCTCCATCTGTTTCAATAGCACGCGTGATGGCTTTCATGGTGAGATGGTCAAACGTCCAGCTGCCGCCGCACAGATAGCATGCGGGCCTGCTGCCACACTGCCAGTTATAGGTGCCGCCGTGAAGCACTGCGGTGCCCGTGAAGCTGTTTTCGGCATAGAAGCAGCGGCTGTAGGCGAGGCCCTCTGCCGTCTTGATGGTCTGCCCCTCAGCGTTGACGGTCACGCTCTTGGCGTTGCGGACTGTAATAAAGTTCGCACAGTCGTCTTTATTCCCACCCTTAGCAAAGGTCGTTTCTCCGGTGACGTTGATGACCACATCGTCGTTCTCAGCGTCGATCACGATCCCGTCCGCATAGGTACCGCTTATGGAATAAACGTTGCCATTCTCTTTAATGAAATCATTGTTGATGATGATGTCGCCGCCGGTCAGGGGGCAGGCCGCTGCCACCTCTCCGGAGGGCTCTGCAGGCGCATCGGAATTTTCCTGTGCGCTCACATTGCCTTCAAATTCTGTACTTCCCTCCAGAGCAAATGCGCTCACGGGAAGGACAGAGGTCATCATGCAGCCTGCAAGTACCGCACTGATGAGCCGTGTGCCAAACTTCTTCATAAAGATGACTCCTCTCTCGCTTTTTTCGTGCATGCAGGCTTTTTCGCCTGCCCGCACGTTTTAAACATTTAAAGTATAGCACTTCTGCAACAAGGCGCAATCTTCATTCTGTACGAACCTTTTGGATACCCCCCCCCTGTTTTTTCGTGCGTTCTGTAAAAAAATGGAAGAGAAAATGCTTTCGCAGCCGCAGAAAAAACAGCCCGGAACGGCCCACAGATCGTTCCGGGCTGCTGTGTCAAAAATGGTTTGGAGCGTCAGAGCTCCAGCAGAGCTTTCTTCACATTCAAAAGGTTCTGCGGGCTCACCGAGAAGCTGCGCAGGCCCAGCTGCAAATACTGCACCGTGTTGGCCGGGTTGCCCACCGCAAGGCCGCAGATAGTCACCGGCACATTGCGCACCTTTGCGGCATCCATCACCATAGTGATGAGCTTTTTCATGGCCTTGCTAGCCGGGCGGTAGTAGTGCTCGGCGCTGGCAAGCTCACGGTCTGCCGCGTGGGTGTACTGGGTCAGGTCGTTGGTGCCGACCACAAGAAAATCGACCCCGTGCTCTACAAATTCCTCAGCGGTCAGGCAGGCAGCGGGTACGCTGAGCATCACGCCGAACTTTGTATCTTCGTTGAACGCCACGCCGCGCTCCCGCAGGTGCTCGCGGCAGCGCTCCACCACACGCATGGCTGCGTCCCAGTCCTCCACATTCGTCACCATGGGGAACATCACCCGCAGCGGGCCGCGGGCGGCGGCGCGCAGCAGCGCACAGAGCTGCGTCTCGAACTGGTGGGGCTGGCGCAGACTGTTGCGGATGCCCCGCAGGCCAAGCTTGGAAGACTGCAGGCCCTGATAGGCGTCGGAAATGGTGCGGTCTGAGCCAAAGTCGAAGGTGCGCACCGTTACCGGGCAGCCCTTGGCGGCAGCAAGACAGGAGCAGTAGAAGAAATACTGTTCCTGCTCGTCCAGAATGCGGCCCGGCAGCATCATGTAGCCGGTGCGCAGCAGGCCCACGCCCTGTGCACCGGACTGCATGGCCGTGTCGATGTCCTCCGGCCCAAAGCAGTTGGCCAGCAGCTCAAAGGGCTGGCCGTCCTTTGTCCTGCTGGGCAGAGCATGCAGCTGCCCCATCTCTTCGTTCTCCCGCTGCAGCTCGCAGATGCGGGTCTCGGCCTGCTGGCGGGCGGCAGCGTCCGGGTCCAGCGTGCACTGGCCCCCGGTGGCATCCAGAATCACGGTACGGCCGTCGCAGTCGTCCAGAAAATCCCGGCCCACCTGCACGATGCCCGGGATATTCATTGCCCGGGCAATGATGGCCGCGTGGCTCTGGCCGCTGCCCTCTGCCGTGATGATGCCTAAAATCATGCCGGAGGGCACGCTGAACAGGTCGGTGGGCATCAGCCGCTCTGCGGCAAGGATCACCGGGTGATCCAGCGCCAGCCACATGCGGGGGCGGTTGGTGATGATGTTGATGACCCGGCGGCTTGCGTCGAGGATATCCACACTGCGCAGCTGCATGTAGGGGTTATCCTTCATGTTGGCCAGCTGGTCGGCGTAGCGCTGGCCCACCTGATTCATGGCCGCTGCCGCGCCAATGCCTGCATTGATGCAGAAGCGCACCTCGTTCATCATGCCCTCGTCGTCCAGCATCATGCTCTGGAACTGGAAGATGGCCTGCTCGCTGGGCGCAGCGCGGTCTGCCATGGATTCCAGCTCGTCCTGCGCCGTGCGGATGGCATCGGTGAGCAGCTGCAGCTCCCGGGACGGTTTAAAGGGGCCCACGGTCGTGGTCTCCACATGGTGCTCCAGACGGCTCACCTGCCCCAGCACAAGGCCGGGAGAAGCGCAGGAACCTTTATACACTTTCATGTTCGGTCACCTCCGGCAAAAGCTCGGCTTCCGGCGTGGTCAGGGTGCGCCAGACCAGCGCCTGCAAAAAGGTATTGGGCAGCAGCGCGGCCAGTGCGGCCCGCGCCGCATCGGCACTGCCCTCAAACAGCGGTGCAAAGCTCTGCATCCGTGCCTGATCGCACTTTGCAAGGAATGCATCGCACAAAGTATGGGTGGTGTAGTAATGGGCCGGGTCCACACCGGCATCTTCCGCGGCGGCTTCCAGCGGGGCAAGGTCGGCATCCTTCATCTTGGCCAGCAGCAGGGCCGCATCCGCCGTCAGGGTGACCGGGTATTTCTCCCGCACGGCCTTTTGCACCCGCTCAAATTTTGCGTGGAACGCAGCAGCGTCCGCGCAGCTCTGGGCATCACAGGAGACAGCATAGGCACACCCCCGCAGATATCCCATAGCGCGGCGGGTATCATAGTAGCCCAGCTCGATGTTGCGGCGGGCGGTGTCGGGGTCAAAGTGCAGGATATCGCCCAGCTCCCAGTAGCTGCGCACCATCACGGTGGGCAGGCCGGTGAGGTTGGGGCGGGTGATGCCCACGCCTTCCAGATCGACGCACACCAGTTCATCCGCGCCCATGCGTTTGGCAAGACCGGTGGGCATGTTGTCGCTGTAGCCGCCATCCAGAAACTTGACCCCGTCGATCTCCCGCGCACGCAGCGCCGGGAAGCAGGCAGCGGAGGCCATCAGGTAGTCCTTGACCTTTCCTGCCGGGATCTCGTCCAGCGTCAGCTCCCGGGGCTTTAAGCCCCGCTGCTCCACCGTGACAAGACCGAAGCGGATGGGAGCCGCGCGCAGGGCATCCTCGTCCAGTACCCGCTCCACGATCTCTTCCAGCGGGGTCACATCCATGCCGCCGGCTTTCACCACGCTGCGCAGGAACTGGTGCAGGGCCGAAAGGTCGGCATCCTCCTCCGGCAGCTCCATCACATCCTTGCTGCGGATGGCCAGCCACATATCGCGGGCCGTCTCGTACTGGTCCAGCACGAACATGGCACCGTTCAGGCTGCCAACGCTGGTGCCGGTAATGATCTGCGGGTGCCAGTCCAGCTCCATCAGCGCGCGCCACACACCCACCTGATAGCTGCCCCTGGCTCCGCCGCCCGCCAGCACCAGAGCTTTGCACGGAGCACTGCGTTCATCCATTGCCTCCGCCTCCTTTGATTGGTTCCGGTTTTGTTCAGATTATAGCATATTTCCAGAGAAATTTCTTCCGTTTTTTGTAAATTGATGCCTTTCTCCCGGCAAAGAAACATGGTATACTTGTCAGGATTTCAAAAGGAGGCATTCTAATGCACTGCAAGCAATGGATCTTTGATATGGACGGCACCCTGACCGACAGCATGACCGTGGTGTGGGAGGGTGCCCCCGACGCACTGCTGCGCCGCTATGGCCGCACCCCGCGGGGGGATCTGCGCGCCACACTGCTGAACATGGGAATGCAGGAGGGCGCACAGTATCTGATCCGGGAGTACGGCCTGCCGCTGACCGAGGAAAGCTATTTTTCCGTGATGCGCGAGGTGATCGCCGAATTGTACGAGACCGTGGAGCTGAAACCCGGCGTGCGCACGATGCTGGCAAAGCTGCAGGCCGAGGGCGCACGCATGTGCATCTGCTCCAACACCTGGGCCGAACAGTGCCGCACCGTGCTTACCCGGCTGGGCATCGCGCAGTATTTCTCCTTCATCGTGGAAGCGCGGGGTGTGCTGCACAAAAGCCACCCGGAGGTGTTCTTTGAGTGCATGAGCCGTCTGGGCGGTGCAGACCCCGCCGCCTGCGCCGTGTGCGAGGATGCCGTATACGCCGCCGCCACCGCCCACAAGGCCGGGTATTACGTCATTGGCATCGCAGACCGCACCTCTGCCGCCGACGAGCCGGAGATGCGCCGCATCTGCAGCCAGTTCGTGCCCCGGTGGGATATGCTGGACTGGACACGTGTGTAATAAAAAAGGGCCGCAGCGTGCGGTTCTTTTCTTTATCTGATCCTTCTTTGCTCTTGCATTTTGTTCGCAAGAAGAGTATGATATTATAAATAGGACTGCCCCAAGGGGGAAGTGTCCTTATTTGTGAGAATACACTCTGTGATTTTCAATATAAAGGTATAATATCCGTAAAGAGGAGACCTTCCGTCATGAACAACCCACTCGTCAGCATTATCGTGCCTGTGTACAACGTGCAGAATAGTGTTGCCCGCTGTCTGGAGAGCATTTGTGCCCAGACATGGAAGGATATCGAGGTCATTCTGGTCAACGACGGGTCCCGGGACGAAAGCTTTTCCATCTGTGAGCAATTCCGTGAAAAGGACCCCCGCATCGTTCTGGTGGACAAATCCAATTCCGGTGTGTCGGAGACCCGCAACTGCGGCATGTCCCTTGCAAAGGGCAAGTATGTGCAGTTTGTGGACAGCGACGATTATCTCGACCCTGATTTTACTGAGCGGCTGGTGACTGCTGCCGAAGCGAACAACGCCGATCTGGTCATTGCACCTTACTGGATGGTGATTCCCGCCAACTCTTCCAAGGCCACGCAGGCACTGGAAAACCTGCAGGAGAACCTTGGCATCGATGCCGAGAAAAAGCCCGATGATATCCGTGAATACGGCTTCCTGCCCGAGGGCATCTACGACCGCGATACCTTTGCCCTGCGCCTGATGGAGAAGCCCGCATCCTTCTTCTACAGCGTGCTGTGGAACAAGCTCTACCGCCGGGATATTCTGGCAGACCATCATCTGCAGTTCACCAGCGAGGTGCGCTGGGCCGAAGATCTGGTTTTCAATCTGGAATACATTTTGTACGCCAATGTTTTCGTATCCATTTCCAAAGCGGGCTACCACTATGTGCAGAACCCCCAGAGCATCTGCCACACCCAGATCAATCTGGCTTCCATCGTGCAGAACAAACTGCAGGTGTTCCGCTATTACAAGGAGCTGTACACAAAGCTGGGCCTGTACGATCAGGTGCAGCCGCAGCTGTATAAATTCCTGACCGCGTTCTCCGAGAACGCCTATCCCTCCGGTTCTCCCCAGAAGATCATCATGGACATGGCCAACCGCTGGGGCTTTGGTGTTCTGGATGCTTCCGACAAGGAAAAGAAACATAAAACCGAACCCGATGCCTGATCTCCTGGCACGAAAAAAGAGCCGTGAAAGCGGCTCTTTTTTGTTTACCATTTTACCGGTCGGTCCAGCTGCGGAAGGCATCGCGCACTGCACCCTCCCGTCCGCGCGGGATGGGGATGCGCGCACCGCTGCACATCTGCAGCTCGCCCGCCGTCAGCAGCTGTGCCGCCGCCAGATTGACCACATAGGAGCGGTGCGGCTGCAAAAAACGCCCGTCTTCCAGCAGCGGCTTTGCTACCTCGGCAAAGGACACCCGCAGCGAAAGGGACACCACATCCTCGCCGCTGAGCAGATGGAAGTGCACCACATGGTGGGTGCACTCCAGATATTCGATCTGCGAATAGGCCAGCGCCCGCAGGCCTTCGGCGGTGGCAACGGTCATTGCCGGGCCGTACTCCGGCTCGGTGGCGCGGGCAAGCAGGGCCGAAAGCTCCTGCTGGTGCACCGGCAGAAGCAGATACTGCATGGCATCCACCCGGAAAGCGCTGTAGGCGTGGGCCGGTGTGCGGGCCGCAAAGGCCAGCGGAGCCCTGCGGCCCCGGCGGCGCAGCTCCGCAGCCGCCGAAAGCCCTGCTGGGGCCGCTACAGCGCCCAGCTCGATGAGATACAGGTCAAACCGTTCTCCCTCGGTGTCCCGGCGCAGCAGCGCATCTGCATCCGGCAGCTGCTGCACGATGCACGCATCCTGCCGCCGGGCAAAATATTCCATGCACTGGCGTTCCAGCCCGCTGCGCAAGGCCGCGTCCGGGCTGCATACCGCAATGTGAAATACCATCTCACATCCTCCTTTCCGCCAGCCGCCCGCCTTGATTTTTGCGCAGGGCTGGAGTATGATAAATAAAACTTTGCTGCATCGAAAAAAGAAAAAACGGAGGGACCCGCCATGCCGCAGCCGCTTGTCAGCGTTATCGTGCCCGCCTATAACGCGGCGGGCTTCATCTCCCGCTGTGTGGAGAGCATCACATCCCAGAGCTACCCGGAGCTTGAGATCCTTCTGCTGAACGACGGCTCCACCGACGACACCCTTGCTGTCTGCCGGAAGCTTGCTGCCGCCGACAGCCGCATCCGTGTGGTGGACAAGCCCAACACCGGCGCAGCAGACACCCGCAGCTGCGGCCTTGCCCTTGCCCACGGCGAATACATCCAGTTTGCGGACAGCGACGATCACCTGCTGCCGGGCTGCACCGCAAACCTGGTGGCTGCTATGCAGCGCAGCCATGCCGACCTTGTGCTGGCTCCCTACCGGATGATGGTGCCCCGCAAGGATGGCGGCTATGACACCCGGGAGTACAGCCTGCTGCCCGCTGGGGTGTACAACAAGGTAGATTACCTGTGGCAGCTCACCGGCAATGCCGCTGCCTTTTACTACGGCGTGCTCTGGAACAAGCTCTACCGCCGGGATCTCATCCAGATGGCGCACATCCGGTTCGAGCATGTGGTATATGCCGAGGACCAGCTGTTCAACACCCGGTATCTGCAGGTGGCACAGCGGTTTGCCGCCATCGACGAAGCCGCCTACTGCTACATCCAGAACCCGCAGAGCGTATGCCATACGCAGGTGAGCGCGGCGGACATGCTGCGCCACCGCAGCCAGATGTACCACACCTACAAGGAAATGTGTATCCAGCTGGGCGTGTACGATAAATTCCGCCTGCGGCTGCACGGCATCTATCTGAGCCTGTTTGAAAGCCCTCTGCCCAACGGCCCGGTGCAGAAGCTTTCCGACGCATTTGCCCGCACCCACAGCCGCATCTGAGAAAAGGAGAACCTATGGAATTTCCCCTTGTAAGCATCATCGTGCCCATGTACAACACTGCCGGGTGCATTGCCCGCTGTGTCAAAAGCATCTGCGCCCAGACTTATAAAAGCATTGAGATCCTGCTGCTGAACGATGGCTCCACCGACGACACCCTTGCCGTCTGCCGCGCCCTTGCCGCCAGCGACCACCGCATTGCACTGGTGGATAAAACCAACACCGGCGCAGCGGATACCCGCAATCAGGGCATTGCGCTGGCCCACGGCAAATATATCCAGTTTGTGGACAGCGACGACTGGCTGGCCCCCGATTTTACGGAAAAGCTGGTCTCCGCCGCCGAGGCCCACACCGCCGATCTTGTGATCGCGCCCTTCTGGATGGTGTACCCGGAAAACTATGTGGAGCACATCCGCCCATGGGAAAAGGCGCTGCAGCATGTGCTCCAGCGCAATCCGCCCCGCACCCGGGCCTATGGCTATCTGCCTGCCGGGGTGTACACCGGACAGGAGTACGCAAAGCACCTGATCCAGAAGCCGAACACCTTCTACTATGGCAGCCCCTGCAACAAACTCTACCGCCGTGACCTCCTGCGGAAGCACAGCCTCCATTTCCGCAAAGAATTGTTTGCGGAGGATCAGCTGTTCAACACCGAATATCTGCGCTATGTGCGCACCGCCGTTTCCATCCCGGACATCGGCTATTACTACCTGCAGAACAGCCAGAGCGTCTCCCACTCCAGAGTGACCACCGCCGACATCCTTTCGCTGCGGCGGCGGGTGATGCTCCTGTACCGGGACATCTACACCGAACTTGGCATCTACCCGGAAACGCGGGCGGCCATCCTGCGTTCGCCCTTTGGCGAAAACGAGTTCACTCTTCCGCCGCTGGACACCCCACAGACGCACTGCTGCAAGCTGTGACCCTATAAAAAGCACCCGGCTGCCGCCGAGAGCCGCTCTGGCTCCTGCACGGCTCCGGGTGTTTTTTGCGCTTTCTCAGCAGCCGATGGCGGCACACTTCTCCGCCAGCCAGCTGCGCTCTTCGTCGTTCAGGTGCGGTGCCAGCTTTGCAAACACCTGACGGTGGTAATCGTTCAGCCATGCGATCTCGTCCTTATCCAGCACACCGGGCAGGATGGGAGAGGTGGCAATGGGCACGAACATCAGCGGTTCAAAACCAAGGAAGGTACCGTACTGGTTATCGGCCCTGTGCACGCACACCAGCTCGTTCTCGATGCGGATGCCCACGAGGTCGGTCTCGTAAACGCCCGGCTCATCGGTGACCACCATGCCGGGACGCATCCGTGTGGTGTTGCGGCTGTTCAGGGCATGGGGGCCCTCGTGCACATTGCCCACAAAGCTGACGCTGTGGCCGGTGCCGCAGCGGTAGTTGATGAGGTGCCGCCACAGCGGTTCCCGGGCAATGGTGTCGATCATCTTACACTCGCAGTAATCCAGCCAGACAGCCTTGGCAAGGTCGATGTGGCTCTGCAGAGTCCATGTGTAGAAGCGCTTTTCATCCTCGGTCAGCGGGCCAAGCGGGTAGGTGCGGGTGATGTCGGTGGTGCCGTCCATGTAGGTGGCACCGCTGTCCACCAGCAGAAAGCCCTTCTTTTCCAGCACAGCGTGATCTTCCGGGGTGGCGTGGTAGTGCATCATGGCTGCGTTGCCGCCGTAGGCCGCAATGGTGCCAAAGCTTTCCACAAGGAATTTATCGTCCACACTGCGGTACTTGTGTAGAATTTCATCCACCGTCAGCTCGGTCAGGGTCTCACCGGCAGCAAGGCGGCTTTCCAGCTCGATCTGGAACCGCACCATGGCCACAGCGTCCCGGATATGGGCCTGCTTTGTGTGGGCAAGCTCCGTTTCGTTCTTCACGCCCTTCATCATCAGCAGCGGGTCGGTGCCGTCCTTCACGGTGAGGGCAGGGTTCTGCTCCAGCACCTGATACACGGCGTAGTTCACCGTGGAGCACTCGGCCAGCACGGTCTGAGGTTCCGTCTCAGCAGCGAGGAACTTCAGAACATCGTCGTACTCCGCCAGCGTGATGCCGTTGGCTTCCAGCTCTGCCTTTGCCTCCGGGGTGACGCGGGCTGTGTTGATGAAGAGTACCGCGCGGCTGGGGGTCACATAGCAGTAGGCCATGGCATAGGGAGTGCACTCAATGTCCATGGCGCGCAGGTTCAAAAGCCATGCCAGATGATCCAGCTTGCCCACAAACTGAGCGGTACAGCCCAGCTCCTTGAGCTTGCTGCGCAGCTGATCCAGCTTTTCCGCCGGGGAGAAGCCCGCATATTCCTTCGGCAGGATCCACGCTGGGGTATCCGGCAGGGCAGGGCGGCCCTCCGTCCACAGCTCGTCCTCAAGGTTCAGGGTCTTGATGAAAGCGCCCTTCTTTTCCAGTGCCTTTTTCAGGTCGTTCACGAGGGCCGTGCTGGCGGTCAGGCCGCACAGGCCCAGTGCTTCGCCCTCATTCAGGGCATTTGCGCAGTATTCCTCCACGGTGGGCACGCCGGGTTCCCCCATGCGCTGCAGTTTGATCTCGGTACCCGCAATTTCCTTCTCGGCCTGCACAAAATAACGGCCGTCGGCCCACAGGGCGCTCTCGGTGCGGGTGACCACGAAGTTGGAGTTCTCGCCGTGGAACCCGGAGAACCAGGTCAGGCTGGTGTAATGGCAGGGCAGGTATTCGCTGGCGTGGGGATCACCCACAGGGATCAGATAAACGGCCACGCCGTTTGCAGCCATGGCGGCACGCAGCGCGGCAAGGCGCTCTGGAACGGTATTCATGCTCATATGATTTGCTTCCTTTTCTCTCACCGGAAAGCCCGGCAGCGGTGCATTTCTGTTTGGCCTTATTGTATCATTCCGGGAAAAAGATTGCAATGCAGGGGCGGGACGGTTTGGAATGACCTCCGCTTGCGCTCTGGCCATGTTCAGCGGAAAAATATTTTTATATTTGTGGTTCAGAAACGCCTGCGGGCGTTTCTGAACCACTTTTTCACCAGAGGGGTTTGCAGTTTCCGGCGTAAGCGCCAAGTTTGCGGACACGCCAGAGGCTCCCTCCCCGAGGGAGCTGGCAAAACCGTCAGGTTTTGACTGAGGGAGTTCGTTCCCCCTCAAAATGCCGCCAATTTGCAAAAAAAGTTACAATTTTTTCTTGAAAAAGGCCGTTTTCCCATTGACAGCCTTGTTATAATAGGAGTGTAAGTTTTTTGAGCCAGCACTCTGCGGCTCTGTGTGCTATTCAAAGAAAGAGGCAATTAAATCATGACCAAAATCGATATTTTCTCCGGCTTCCTTGGTGCCGGTAAAACTACGCTGATCAAAAAGCTCATTAAAGAGGCCTTTGCCGGCCAGCAGGTGGTGCTGATCGAGAACGAGTTCGGCGAGATCGGCATTGACGGCGGCTTTCTGAAGGAAAGCGGCATCCAGATCAACGAGCTGAACGCCGGCTGCATCTGCTGCTCTCTGGTGGGCGACTTCCGCACCGCCCTGCAGCAGGTGGTGGAGCAGTACCATCCTGACCGCATCGTCATCGAGCCCTCCGGCGTGGGCAAGCTCTCCGATGTGACCCGCGCTGTGGAAGGCGTGGCCGAGCATCTGGATGTGCAGCTGAACAGCTTTGTCACTGTAGCCGATGTGAACAAGGTGAAGATGTATATGAAGAACTTCGGCGAGTTCTACGACGACCAGATCAGCCACGCAAGCTGCATCCTGCTCAGCCGCACCCAGACCGCCAGCGAGGAAAAGATCGCCGCTGCTGTGGCAATGCTGCGCGAAAAGAACCCCACCGCCACCATCGTGACCACCGCATGGGATCACTTGACCGGTGAGCAGATTTTGAAGGCCATGTCCACCAAGGACGACTTCAAGGCCGAGCTGATCGCCATGGCTGCCAAGGCAAACGAAGAGCACGCCCACGAGGACGAGGAAGAAGAGCACGAGCATCACCATCATCACGACCATGAGAACGGTGTGTGCAGCTGCGGCCATCATCATGACCATGATGACGATGATGACGACGAGGATGAGCACGAGCATCATCACCACGACCACGACGAGCACGATCATGACCATGATGACCATTGCTGCTGCGGCCACCACCACGATCATGACGATGATGATGACGAGCACGAGCATGAGCATCATCACAGTGATCATGACGAGCATGACCACGACCACGAGGAGCACGAGCATCACCACGACCATGACGGTCATTGCTGCTGCGGTCATCATCATCACGACCACCACGCCGATGAAGTGTTCACCAGCTGGGGTGTGGAGACGGCCCGCAAGTTCACCAAGGCCGAGGTGGAGTACGCCCTCACCGAGCTGGATACCGGCAATTACGGCATGATCCTGCGCAGCAAGGGCATCGTGGACGGCGGCGCAGACGGCTGGCTGGAGTTCGACTATGTGCCCGGCGAGTGGGAAGTGCGCAGCCGCAGCGCAGACGTGGGCGGCAAGCTGGTGGTCATCGGCTCCAAGCTGAACGAGACCGCCATCACCCAGCTGTTCGGCTGCTGACCCCTTCAGTCAATGCCTGACGGCATTGCCAGCTCCCCCAAGGGGGGCGCCTATCATTGATAAAAGGAGCAACCATTTATTATGGCAAAAGAGATCCCGGTCTACCTGTTTGTGGGCTTTCTGGAAAGCGGCAAGACCAAGTTTATTCAGGAGACCTTTGAAGACCCCAATTTCGACTCCGGCGACAAGACCCTGCTGCTGATCTGCGAGGAGGGCGAAGAGGAATACAACGAGAAGAAGTTCGCCTTCCCCGGCGTGACCGTGAAGGTGCTGGAGGATAAGTCTGAACTGAACCCCCAGAACCTTGCAAAGCTGGGCAAGGAAGCGGACGCAGGCCGCGTGGTCATCGAGTACAACGGCATGTGGCTGCTGCAGGATTTAGCGGATGCCCTGCCCGAGAACTGGCTGGTGTACCAGTGCATTGCCACTGCCGACGGCACCACCGCCCTGACCTACGCCCGCGACAACTCCATGCGCAGCCTGATGCTGGACAAGATCGCCCGCAGCGAGCTGATCGTGTTCAACCGCGCCGAGGCCGTGAACAACGATGACGCCCGGCAGGAGCTGCACAAGCTGGTGCGGCAGGCCTCCCGCAAGTGCGATATCGCCTACGAGTTCAAGGATGGCAGCGTAGCCTACGATGATATCCCCGACCCGCTGCCCTTTGATATCAACGCCGACCCCATCGACATCCCGGATGACGATTTCGGCATCTGGTACATGGACTGTCAGGACGAGCCCCAGAAGTACACCGGCAAGACGGTGCGCTTTCTGGCACAGGTCTGCCAGACCAACCGCGCCGGTAAAAACAGCTTTGTGCCCGGCCGTTTTGCCATGACCTGCTGCGTGCAGGACATCCAGTTTGTGGGCTTCCCCTGCAGCTACGATGGCTACAAGGCGCTGGAACAGCGCGCTTGGGTGCGGGTGACCGCCAAGGTGGGCTACAAGTTCCACAACATCTACCGGGGCAAGGGCCCGGTGCTGACCGCCGTGTCGGTAGAGCCCGCCGAAAAGCCCCTGGAAGAGGTCGTAACGTTCTCTTAACGTTTCTGTATTACAAGGAGGTTCTGGTATGAAAACTCTGTTCCGTATTCTTGGCACGGCTGCTGCCGTGGCCGTCACCGGCGCTGCCATCGTGGTGCTGGACAAGATCCTGAACCAGAAAGATCCGCTCCATGTGGAGGAGGTCGAATTCCCGGAGGAAGCCGAAAAGGACGCCGAGGAGGCCGAAAAGACCGCCGAAGCCTACGAAGAGGCCGAAGCCAAGGAAGAAGCAAAGGCTGCCGATGCCGCCGCAGAAGCTGCCGAAGAAGCCGCACCGGAAGCCCCTGCTGAGAACGCACCCCAGACCCAGCCGGAGACCGCCGAAGAGCGCCCGGTGTACGACCCCGAAGCCCCGAACGCCAACCCCGTGGAGGCCGGCCCCGCTGTTGCCCCCAAGGACGAGAACGGCAAGATCGACGTCACCAAGATCGCCGATGCCAACGATTTCGGCGACTGGGAAGAGCAGGGCTGCAAGGGCTGAGAAAACAGCATGATCCCCGCATAGACGCGGATATCAGCTCCCCCGAAAGGGGGAGCTTTTTTGTGCTTGCAAAATGCCGCGCAGTTCACTATACTGGAAGAAAAAACACCGATGGAGGGCAGCACCATGGCATACACCGATGATTGGGAAAGCTTGATGAACGGCGTGTTCGGCGCGGGCGGCAAACTGAAGTTCGGCGGTGCACAGCCGCAGCCGGAAAAGCCGCAGCCCGAAAAACCGGCGGGCAGCGGCCTGCCGGACCTGAACGCGGCGCTGCTGGAGCAGCAAAAGCAGCTGGACGCCTTGATCAAACAGCAGAATGCCCGGCTGAAAGCGCAGGATGCCGGGGTGCAGACGGCGCTGGAGGACAGCCGCCAGATGCTGCGGGATATGGAAGCGGACGGTCTGCTGGCTAAGGGCACGGCAGACACAAAACCGGAGCAGCTGGGCAGCTTTGAGGGCCTTGCCGCCGAGGTAAAAAAGACCGTCCTCGGGCAGGATGCCTTTGTGGACAGCGTGGTGCGGGCAATGCGCCGCCCCTTTGTGCTGGGCACCGAGGGCGCAGCCGCCCGCAATGTGATCCTGCTGTGGGGTGCACCGGGCACGGGACGGCACTTTGCACTGGCCGAGACCGCCCGCATCATGGCGGCGCGGGGGCTTTTGCAGAGCGACCGGATGGCGGTGATGGACTTGGCGCTCTACCCCGACCCCGGCGCGGAAAAGCTGTTTTTGCAGGACCTTTACGCCGCCCTGCACGCCCCGGGCGAGATCGTGGTGTTCGAGCACTACGAGAGCTGCCACCCCGGCTTTTTGCGCATCCTCTCCGACCTTGCGGTCAAGGGCAGTGCGCCCCTGTCCAGCCGGTATCTGGTGAACAAAGAGGGCATTCTGGTAGAAGCCGGTACAGCGCTTGCCCCCGGCGCAGTGAGCCGCATCGACCCCTGCGGCAAGTACCTGATCTTTTTCTCCCGCAAGGGGCGGGAGGCACTGGCGGATAAATTCGGCGCGTCCTTTGTGGCGGCGGTAGGGGATGTGTGCCAGACCGCCTCCTTCACCCCGGAAGCATTGGCGGCGCTGGCGGCGCAGCAGCTGAATGCGCTGGCGCAGCGGGTGCACAGCCGTCTGGGGCTGACCCTCGCCGCCGGGGCAGAGGTGCGGGACTATGTGGCGGCGCAGTGCTCTAAAGAAAAGGGCGCAGAGGGGCTGGCAGACTGCTGCGAGCGCATCTTCCGGGCTCTGAGCGAGTACTGCCTGCAGACCGATGCAAAACTTTCCGGCACAGTGGCGCTGACCGCCGCGCCCGAGGGGCTGCAATTTGCGCTGAACGGTGCCGCCCCGGCAGACCTGTTCAGCCTGCTTCCGGCGGCCTACACCGGCGCGGTGGAGCAGATCCGCGCCGAGCTGGACGCGCTGGTGGGGCTTGCCCCGGTCAAGGAGTATGTGTTTGGTCTGGCAGACAATCTGCAGGTGCAGCAGCGCCGCGCAGCGGCGGGCTTCAAGACCGCAAGCCTGTCCATGCACATGATCTTTACCGGCAACCCCGGCACCGGCAAGACCACCATTGCCCGGCTGGTGGCAAAGTACCTCAAGGCCATCG
>OOIF01001410.1_pt1 | contig 20272 bp, 17 predicted proteins | sample 1691961 | NCBI WGS metagenome assembly OOIF01 (sample SAMN06348146, study PRJEB24527) | human gut metagenome | biome: human gut; feature: ankylosing spondylitis patient; material: feces | host: Homo sapiens | place: China | collected 2015-10 | reverse complement strand
TCAGGATGGTGTCCATCATGCCGGGCATGGACTGACGTGCGCCGGAACGGACGGAGACCAGCAGGGGGTTGGTGTTGTCACCGAACTTCTTGCCGGTGATCTCTTCCAGACCCTTGAGGTGCTCAAAGATGTCAGCAGTGATTTCGTCATTGATCTGACGGCCGTCTGCATAATACTGGGTGCAGGCGTCGGTGGTGATGGTGAAGCCCTGCGGCACCGGCATACCGGCTGCGGTCATCTCGGCCAGACCGGCACCCTTGCCGCCCAGCGTGTTCTTCATGGTGACCTTGTCACCGCCGAAAGCATCATTGCCTTCGCTGAAGTAGTACAGATACTTTTTGCTCATGCGTTGTTTACCTCCCATAGTTCACGGCCGTGCCGGAAGGGCCCGTCCGTCTCATCGTTTACCTTTGTCTCAATAGGCGATGAACATTGTTTCGTGAATGCTAAACTATTATACCAGAAATCTCACTGCTTTCCACCATGCAAAATCCCGAATTTGTTTGGTGTTTTTTATGCAAATCACTTGAATTTTACCAAGTTTTCCGGTAATATAAAATGGGAGAAAGTTCGAGAGGTTTTTCTTTTTCTGACGCGATTTCTTCGTCTGTTGGATACAACTTTCCATCCCTGAAACTTCAAACATTCTTTTTGTCGGTACAAAGCTCCTGCTGCATCCACATCCGGGTGCACCGGGCCGCATCGTCCCGCGGGAGCCGTACCGGAAGGGAGCTCCTGAACCATGGAAAATTGTGTTTCTTCCGCTGCACTGGATGCAGCGCGTACCCGTCTGGACGCCGCCGAGGCCGCCCGTGAAACGATCCTGCTGCAGCACATCGCCAACGGCGTGATCATCGACAGCCGCACCGTGCAGATCGCACCCGACGTGCAGATCGCACCGGGGGCCGTCATCCTGGCCGGCACCATCCTGCGGGGCCATACCATCATTGGGGCAGGCTGCATCATCGGCCCCAACACCCTCATCGAGGACAGCATCGTGGACGAGGGCACCACCGTCAACGCCAGCCAGGTCTACGGCAGCCACCTGGGCCCTCACAACAACATCGGCCCCTTCACCCATGTGCGGGTGAACACGGTCACCGATTACGGTGTGCATCTGGGTGCCTATGTGGAGACCAAGAATTCCAACTTTGCCCGCGGCAACACGGTGAGCCACCTGACCTACATCGGCGACAGCGACGTGGGCAAGTACTGCAACTTCGGCTGCGGCACCGTCACCTGCAACTACGACGGCAAGGACAAGTTCCGCACCACCATCGGGGACTACTGCTTCATCGGCTGCAACACCAACCTGGTGGCCCCGGTCAAGGTGGGCGACGGTGCCTACACCGCCGCCGGCAGCACCATCACTCAGGATGTGCCCGCACAGGCGCTGGGCATCGCCCGGGAGCGCCAGACCAACCTGGAGGGCTGGGCTGAACCGAAGATGGAAGCCTACATCGCCAAGAAGCAGAAGCTGGAAGCCGACCAGAACAAGTGATTTCCTTCCGGGAGGGTACATTGTATGAAGTCTGAGACGTTCCGTAAGCAGGCCCTGAGCCTGATCGTCTTTTTCGTGGCCATTGCGGCGGTATTCGCGCTCACCCGCCTGCGCAGCGACCCCGCCGGGAAGCAGGCGCAGACCATCCTGACCCAGCTGCTTTCCAGCTCCGATGCCGTGGAACCGGCGGCGGACGATTCCTACACCGCCAGCGAGCCGGGCCTTGTACAGGTGGATGACGGCGATTTCATGGCGTTCTATCAGGCACAGTTCGGGGATTGCATGACGCAGCAGTGTCTGGAAAAGCTCCTTGCGAACCGTCTGCCCACCCGCATTGCCTCGCTTTCCGGCCAGCCCGCGGGGCTCACCCTGCAAAAGCGCTCCGGTGCCGACCACTGCTATGATTTTTCCGCAGACCTGCAGGCCGCCGACGGAACCACCACGGCCAGCGTCACCGGCACCATCACCATGGTAAAAGAGGATGGCGCGTGGAAGGCCTCTGACCTCACGCTGAACCTGAAATAAGCATTTTCTGCCTCCGGCCTCTGTATGGTCGGGGGCATTTTCGGTTCTTTCACCCGGAATCCGTTTCTTTTTTCGCGCGCGTATGTTATACTGAATAGCTGTATCCCATTCTATTTTTCAGAGAAAAGGTTAAACAAACAACATGAACACAAACGATATCTGGCTGATCGCCGGCCTGGGCAACCCCGAGGCCAAATACGACGGCACACGCCACAACGCGGGCTTTGCCGCGCTGGACTACCTGTCCGGCAAATGGGGCATCAGCGTGAGCAAGACCAAATTCCAGGGCCTGTGGGGCCAGGGTGAAGTGGACGGCCACAAGGTGGTGCTGCTCAAGCCCCTGACCTACATGAACCTTTCGGGCGACTCCATCGCCCCCACGGCGGGCTTTTTCAAGATCCCTGCCGACCACGTCATCGTTCTGTGCGACGATATCACCCAGAACCCCGGCAAGCTGCGCATCCGGCCCTCCGGCTCCGCAGGCGGACATAACGGCCTGAAGAGCATCATCGCCCGCTTGGGCGGGGAGAACTTCCCCCGCATCCGCATCGGCGTGGGTGCCAAGCCCCACCCGGACTACGACCTTGCCGCGTGGGTGCTGGGCAAGTTCCCGGCAGAGGATGCCAAGGCTCTGAGCGGCCGCTACCCTGATCTGGAAGCCGCCGCAAAGCTCATCATGGACGGCAAGCTGAGTCTGGCACAGAGCAAGTATAACGGGTAAGGACCTCATTTAAACTGCCCTCCGCTTGCGCTCTGGGCATTTTCAGCGGAATTTTATTTTTATTGTTTGTGTTTGTCGCGGCCTGCGGGCCGCTCCAAACACATTTTCACCGAGTGGAGCAGCACTGGCGAACTGCATTTGTGTTCTTTGATGCATCTTGAGGTCACGACTCCTCTCGTGAAAAAACAGCGGAGAAAAGCCCGCAGGCTTTTCTCTGCTGCAAATAAAAAATAATCATTCCTCTGCCATTGCCAAAGCGAATGCGGCGGCAATTTCAAATGGTCATCCCAACAGGAAAGGAGGTTTTTTCATGTACGAAGCCTTACTCAAGGCCACACCGGAATATCAGAAGATCGCGGCCAGCTTTGCAAAGCCCGGCCCTGCCGCGCTGTTCGGTCTGCCGCCCGCAGGCCGTGCCCTGCTGTACGCCGCGCTGCAAAAAGACCTTGGCCGGGTGCTGTGCATCGTGACCCCCGGCGAGGCCGAGGCCACCCACTTTGCGGACGACCTCAAGGCGTTGGGCCTTTCTGCCGCCGTGTTCCCGCCCCGGGACTTTATGCTGCGCCCAGTGGAGGGCGCGGGCCGCGAGTACGAGTACCGCCGCCTTTCGGTGCTGGGCTCCCTTGCAGGCGGGCGGCTGAACGCGGTCTGCGTGCCCGCCGAAGCGCTGTTGCAGTACACCGTGCCCCGGGATGAATTTTTAAAGAACACTCTTACCCTCAAACCCGGCATGGTGTACAACCGCGAAGGTCTTGTGGCCCGGCTGTTCGCCGCCGGGTATGTGCGGCGCAGTCAGGTGGACGGCCCGGGACAGTTCAGTGTGCGCGGCGATATCGTGGATATCTATGCGCCGGATATGCGCCAGCCTGCCCGCGTGGAGTACTGGGACGACGAGATCGATTCCATTTCCTCCTTCGACCTGCTCACCCAGCGGCGGGACAGCGCACTGGAAAAGATCTATCTTTCCCCTGCCCGCGAGGTGCTGTTCGGCGATACCGCCGAGACTGCCGAGGCCCTGCGTTCCGCCATCAAAAAGGCACGCGGCCGGCACCGCACCGCACTGGAAAAGGCCACGGAAGCCGACCTTGCTCAGCTGGACTCCGGCCTGATGCCGGAAGCCATGGATAAATACTACGGCCTGCGCTATCCGAGCCCGGCCACCCTGCTGGATCATCTGGACACACCGCTGTTCATTCTGGACGAGGTGGGCGGCATCCGGGATGCCCAGAAGGCCACCGAGTTCCGTCGCAGCGAAGAGCTGACCGGCCTGTTGGAAGAGGGTGTGCTCTGCCCCGGGCTGGATGTACTCTACCAGACCATGGACGACCTTGCCGCTGCCGCCCAGAAGCAGAGCACCCTGCTGTGCGAGAACTTCCTGCGCGGCATGAACGAGTTCAAACTGAAAGACCTCATCAATGCCGAGGCCTTTGCGGCCCCCAATTGGAACGGCGACCTGGCCTCCCTGCGGGAGGACCTGGACCCGCTCCTTGCACAGGGGTACGCCATCACCCTGTTTTCCGGCACCCCCAAGGGTGCCGCTGCCCTCACCCGTGACCTGGCCGACAAGGGCTACTCGGTGAGCATGAGCCGGGATGTGCGCCCCGCCAAGGGCATCGTACAGGTGCTGCCGGGCCATCTGACCGCCGGGTGCACCTTCCCGTTTGCTCACGCGGCCGTGCTCTCGTCCCGCCGGCATGGTCTGGACGAAGAGACCGCCGCCGAGACCAAAAAGCGCAAAAAGAACAAGAACGCCCTGTCCAGCCTTTCCGATATCAAGCCCGGCGACTATGTGGTGCACCAGAGCCACGGCATCGGCATGTATGCGGGCATCCAGCGGCTGGAAGTGCAGGGTGCCATCAAGGATTACCTCAAGGTGCAGTATTCCGGCTCGGACGTGCTGTATGTGCCCGTCACCCAGCTGGACCTGCTGAGCCGCTACACCGCCCCCGGCGACGAAGAAAAGGTCAAGCTGGCCAAGCTGGGCGGTGCCGAGTGGCAGCGCACCCGTGCCAAGGTCAAAAAGGCCACCGAGGAGATGGCGCAGGAGCTCATCGAGCTGTATGCCCGCCGTCGGCAGGCCACCGGCTACGCCTTCCCGCCCGACGGCGACTGGCAGCGGGACTTTGAGACCCGTTTCGACTACGACGAGACGGATGACCAGCTCAACGCCACCGCCGAGATCAAACAGGACATGGAAAAGGGTTACCCCATGGACCGGCTGCTCTGCGGCGACGTGGGCGTGGGCAAGACCGAAGTAGCCCTGCGGGCCGCCTTCAAGTGCGTGATGGGCGGTAAGCAGTGCGCCATTCTGGCCCCCACCACCCTGCTGGCCTGGCAGCACTACAACACCATCCTTTCCCGCATGGAGGCCTTCCCCGTGAAGGTGGAGATGATGTCCCGTTTCCGCACCGCCAAGCAGCAGAAGGAGACCCTGCGGGGCCTGCAGTCCGGCAGCGTGGACATCGTGGTGGGCACCCACCGGCTGCTGTCCAAGGATGTGCGGTTCCACGATCTGGGCCTTGTGATCATCGACGAGGAACAGCGCTTCGGCGTCAAGCACAAGGAAAAGCTCAAGGAGAACTTCATCGGGGTGGACATGCTCACCCTGTCGGCCACTCCCATCCCCCGCACCCTGAACATGGCCATGAGCGGCATCCGGGACCTTTCCACCATCGAGCAGCCGCCCATTGAGCGCCAGCCGGTGGAGACCTTTGTGCTGGAGTACAACGACGTGATCCTGGCCGAGGCCATGAAAAAGGAGCTGGCCCGGGGCGGGCAGGTGTATTACCTGCACAACCGGGTGGACAACATCGAATCCTGCGCCGCCCATGTGAGCCAGATGGTGCCCGGTGCCCGGGTGGGCATTGCCCACGGCAAGATGACCGAGGAGGAGCTGAATCCCGTGTGGCAGCACCTGCTCAACGGCGAGATCGACATCCTGGTATGCACCACCCTCATCGAGACCGGCATCGACGTGCGCAACTGCAATACCCTCATCATTGAGGACGCCGACCGCATGGGTCTGGCTCAGCTTTACCAGATCCGGGGTCGGGTGGGCCGCAGCGGCCGCAAGGCTTACGCCTACTTCACCTTCCGCCGGGACAAGACCCTGACAGACATTGCCCAGAAGCGGCTGTCCGCCATCCGGGAGTTCACGGCCTTTGGTTCCGGCTTCCGCATCGCCATGCGCGATCTGCAGATCCGCGGTGCCGGCAGCCTGCTGGGCCACAGCCAGCACGGCCACATGGAGGCCGTGGGCTACGACCTCTACGTCAAGATGCTGGGGCAGGCCATCGCCCGGGCCAAGGGCGAGCCGGTGCAGCGCGACAAGAGCGAATGCCTGGTGGACCTGCGGGTGGACGCCTACATCCCGGAGAAATACATCGCCGACGGGCCGGGCCGCATCGAAGCCTACAAGCGCATTGCCGCCATCCAGACCCCGGAGGACGCCGCCGACGTGCTGGACGAGCTCATCGACCGCTACGGTGACCCGCCGCCCTCGGTGAGCGACCTGGTGAACGTTTCGCTGGTGCGGGTGCAGGCCACCGCCGTGGGCGTGTACGAGGTGACCCAGAAGAAGGACACCATCGTGCTGAATCTGGAACACCTGGATGTGCCCATGATCCGGGGTCTGCTGGTGGCCTTCAACGGCCGCGTCACCGCCGGGGCAGGCTCAAAGCCTTACCTTTCGGTCACCCTGCACCCCGACGAAAAGCCGCTGGAACTGCTGCAGAGCATCCTCAAAGCAATGGCGGAAATCCTGAATGGCAAGGACAAACCGCAGGAAAGCAAGTAACCGATAGCATCCTCGCCCTCTCAGTCCTCTCGCATCCGCTCGATGTCAGTGCCTGAGAGGGCGAGCCATCTACAATTTCACAACAACAGGAGCATTACACATGAAAAAGAAACTGCTTGCGCTGGTATGCGCACTCGTCATGATCTTCAGTCTGGCAAGCTGCGGCCTGTCCACCCCGGACACCGTGGGCAAGGTCGGCGACTTTGAAGTGTCCTCCGGCCTGTATCTGCTGGCCCAGTTCAGCGCCTATCAGCAGGCCGCCCAGCTGGCTGGCAAGGACCAGGACACCACTGACGTGAAGGCCTTCCTGAAGGCCACCATCACCACCGACGCCGACACCGGCGACACCGCCGTGGTCCAGGACTATGTGGCCGACAAGACGTTGGAGACCCTGCGCACCTTTGCCGCCATCGACGCCCGCTTTGCCGAGCTGGGCGGGGAGCTGACCGCCGAACAGACCCAGGTGGCCGACAACTACGCCCAGCAGCTGATGGACCAGTACGGCAGCACCTACACCGCCAACGGCATCGGCCTGGAGACCCTCAAGGCCTTTGAGCGCATCCAGCTCAAGCACACCCTGCTGCTGACGCTGGTGTACGGTCCGGACGGCGAAAGCCCCGTGGACGACAGCGACCTGACCGAGCATCTGGACAGCCAGATGTACGAGCTGGCCTATGTGAACATCCCGCTGTACAACACCAGCACCTTTGTGTTCGCCTCCGACGACCAGAAGGCCCAGATGCTGCAGCTGGCACAGGCGGCCGCCGCAAGCTGCAGTGAAACGCAGGACGGCTCGGTGTCCGAGCAGGTCAGCGCCCTGCATTCTGCCGCTTCTGCCGCCCTGCCGGACATCTACGCCGTGCTGGACTCCACCCCCGCCGAGGACGCTTCCAGCGTGCAGACCGAACTGCTGACCGAAAGCGACCTGACCGGTGCCTTTACCCAGGACGGTGCCGCCGACGCCGTGCGCGGCCTTGTGTACGGCGAGGCCGCTGCCGTGCAGTACAATGCCGCTTCCATCATCCTGATGATGCGCATTGACCCGCTGCAGGTGTCCACGCTGGACGCCCTGCGCACCCAGATCCTGAGCGACATGAAGGGCGACGAGCTGGAAGATGCCCTCACCGCCTACGGCAGCACACTGGAGAACGACCTCAGCGCCTCTGCCATGAACAAGATGCCCGCCAGCAAGATCGTGAACCCGTCCTCTTCCAGCAACAGCTGATCTGCCCCCAAACGCACAAAGGCCCCGCTTCCACACCCGGAAGCGGGGCCTTTTTCGGCGTTGTATTTTGGGGCGGAGCTTACGCGCCGCGCTCCCGCTCATCCTTCAGGATGTCCCGCATGTGCTGCAGGGTGTCCACGGTGCGGTGCAGCTCTTCGTCCCCCAGCTCGGTGCGCAGGCGGGCATAGCAGCGCTTCATGAAATCGCGTTCCTCGGCCATCAGCTCCACGGCCTTGCTGGTCAGCTCCACATAGGTGCGGCCGGCTTCCCGGTCGGTGAGCCAGCGCACATAGCCCTGGTCCTGCAGCTTCTCGATGCCTTTGGACAGCTCGGTCACCTTCACGCCCATCTCGGCGGCAAGGTCGGCCAGATAGAGTTTCTCGTCCGGGTGGCTCTCCTGCCGCATCTTGATGTAGAACAGCACCAGATAATCCGTGCGCCGGATGGTGCTGAACACCCGGTCCACGTCAAAATTGTGCAAGAAGAACCATTCTTCCGGGTGCTTCTGCATGGCCTCCTGTTTCATGGCACAGCCCTCCTGTTATCGTGCATCCCGCGGGATGTAGTCGTGGGTGCCGCCCAGGCTCTTGTAGGCCGGGCGGATGATCTTGTTGGCGCTGAGCAGCTCTTCGATGCGGTGGGCACTCCAGCCCATGATGCGGGCCACGGCAAACAGCGGGGTGTACAGCTCCATGGGGATGCCCAGCATATCGTACACAAAGCCGCTGTAGAAATCCACGTTGGGGCTGACGCCCTTGAAGATCTTCCGTTCCTCGGCGATGAGCTGCGGGGCCATGCGCTCGATCTTGGCGTACAGGGCCAGGTCCTTGTCCCGGCCCTTCTCGTGGGCCAGCTGCTCCACATAGCCCTTGAACACCACCTCACGGGGGTCGCTGAGGGAGTAGACCGCGTGGCCCATACCGTAGATCAGGCCCTTGTGGTCAAAGGCTTCGCCGTGCAGCAGCTTTTTCAGGTAGGTTTCCAGTTCTTCTTCGTCCTCCTGGTCGTGCAGATTCTCGCGGATGTTCTGCATCATCTGCATCACCATCAGGTTGGCACCGCCGTGGCGCGGGCCCTTGAGGGAGCACAGCGCCGCCGCCATGGCCGAGTAGGTATCGGTGCCGGAGGAGGTGACCACGCGGGTGGTAAAGGTGGAGTTGTTGCCGCCGCCGTGCTCGGCGTGCAGCAGCAGTGCCACATCCAGCACACGGGCTTCCAGCGGGGTGTACTGCATGTCCGGCCGCAGCATCCGCAGGAAATTCTCGGCGGTGGACAGCTGCGGGTCGGGCCGGTGGATGTACATGCTGCCGTCCTTTTCGTAGTGGTTGTAGGCGTGGTAGGCGTACACCGCCAGCATGGGGAAGATGCTGGCCAGCTGGATGCTCTGGCGCAGCACGTTGGAGGTGTCCAGGTCCCCGGCCTTGGGGTCATAGGAGGCCAGGGTCAGCACACTGCGGGCCATGGCGTTCATGATATCGTGGCTGGGGGCCTTCATGATCACGTCACGGGTAAAATTGGTGGGCATGGTACGGCACTCGCCCAGCACCCGGCAGAATTCTTCCAGCTTTTCCGGGGTGGGCAGCTCACCGAACAGCAGCAGGTAGCCCGCTTCCTCAAAGGCAAAGCGGCTGCCCCGGCTGCCATTGATCAGATCCTTGACGTCGTAGCCGCGGTAGAGCAGCTGACCGTGGGCGGGGCGCTTGACGCCGTCCACATACTCAAAGGCGCGGATGTCCGAAATGTTGGTCAGGCCCGCCAGCACGCCCTTTCCGTTCTCGTCGCGCAGACCGGCCTTGACGCCATATTCCTGATACAGATCCTTGCTGATCTTATCATGCTGTGCACACAGCGGCTGCTGCTGGTCAAAATATCCCATCACGTTCTGCAGGTAGTCCATGGTGTGTTGCTCCTTTCCCCGGAGGCTGGCAGACGCAGCCGGTGCACCGGCCCGCGTTTCCAGCGGCATTTCATGTAAATTGAATACCCTTTCAGATTACAAGATGGATATTTCCATGTCAAGCAACCATTTGTAAACAAAAAACAAAATCTTGTCCGGTAAAAAATCCCCGGTGCAGTTCTCTGTTTCCTGCACCGGGGATCTTGCTCATTTTTTCGCGGGATTTGTCGCTCTTGCAAACTCGGCGGCCAGTGCCGCATTCACCGAGCGCACCGCGTTGGCGTCCGGCTTGACGGCGGCACGGTCGTAGGTGAACAGCCCATTCACCTCGTCCTCCACATCGGTGAGCTGGGTGTACACCAGCGCCGAAAGGCCTTTTTCCAGCTGGGGCAGCACGGTTTTCAGCTGCAGCTTCTTGTAGCGGGCAGTCAGCTCCTGCCGGTCTTTGGCCGTGCCGTAGCCGTAGGTCTTGTGGGGCGGCTCGTGGCCGGGCATGGGCCAGGCAATGCCGCCGTATTCGCTGAGGGCCACCGTGCGCTTCTGCGGGCGGATGCGCAGCGGATAGAAATAATTGTGCAGTGAGTGCACATCGCCCCCGCCCTGGTCGAACCAGCCGCTGGCCTCGTCCACCAGACGGGTGCCGTCCAGCGTCCGGAGGGCCTGCACGGCTTTTCCGGCATCGAACTGCCCCCACCCTTCGTTGAAGGGCACCCAGCAGGCAATGCAGGGGTGGCACCGCAGCGCCTGTACCGTGTCGGCCAGCTCGTGGGCGTACTCCTCCCGGCCGGCCGGTTTTGCCCGGCTCAGCAGGCGGCGGCAGGCTTTGCCGTCCGGGAAGCGGCGCAGCAGCGGCTGCAGCACATTGGTCAGGTAGGTGACGAACCACAAATTATAGGCGCTGCCGCCGTTGACGATGTCCTGCCAGACGATCAGGCCCAGACGGTCGCAGTGGTAATACCAGCGCTGCGGCTCGATCTTGGCGTGCTTGCGCAGCAGGTTGAAGCCCAGCGCTTTCACCTCGCTGAGCTCCCGCTCCACGGCTGCGTCCGAGGGCGGCGTATACAGGCCCTCCGGCCAGTAGCCCTGATCCAGCAGGCCGTTGAGCAGGAGAGGTTTATCGTTCAGGCAGAAGCGCAGCACGCCGTGGGCGTCCGGTGCGCAGCTCCATTTGCGCAGGGCAAAGTAGCTGTGCACGGTGTCGAACTCGGCTTCCTCCCCCTGGTTGGTGCCCACCGTCAGGTCGTAAAGGAAGGGCGTGTCCGGGCTCCATGGGAAGAAATGCTCTTCCGGGATGTTCAGGGTCACTTCGCCGTCCTGGTCGGCCTCGTCGCTGCCCCAGTCCTCGGCGATGGTCACGCCCCCAGCCCGCACCATGGCCCACAGGTTGACCGCACCGCCGGGCTTTGCCGTGTGCACCCGCACCGTCACCGTGCGGGCGTCGTAGTCCGGGGTGACGGTCAGGGTCTGGATGTAGTTGTCCGGCACCCGCTCCAGCCAGACGGTCTGCCAGATGCCGCTCTGGGCCGGGTAGAACATCCCGCCGGGTTTCAACGTCTGTTTGCCCCGGGCCTGGGTGCCGTGGCCGGTGGGGTCCTGCACGGCCACCCACAGGCTGTTGCGGCCGGTACCGTTGAGCAGGTCGGTAATGTCCAGTGTGAAGGGCCAGTAGCCGCCCCGGTGGCCGCCTGCCAGATGCCCATTGACCTGCACGGCGCAGGCATAATCCACGGCCCCGAAGTGCAGCAGCACCCGGCCGCCCTCCCCCGCCGGCGGAGCGAACAGGCGGTGGTAGTGCAGCCACTGCCCCGGCTGCAGGGTGCGCCCCACCCCGGAGGCCGGGGCCTCCGGCGAATAGGGCACCAGAATGCTGCCCTGCCAGGCCGCAGGGTATTCGGCCGTCTGGGTGATGGCATACTGCCACGGGCCGTTCAGGATCTCACAGCTGTCCCGGCGCATGGCCGGGCGGGGATATTCTGCAAGAGGATGCATCCGCTCACCGCCTTTTGTTTGTTGGCTCCATTCTAGCACAGGGCGGGTGGTTTGTATAGCCGGGATGATTTAAAATCGAGGCCGCCGCGCCGCATACGCAAAAAGGCTGCCATGCCCTGCGGCACAGCAGCCTTTTGTTGTTTTTCTGAGAAAACCGGGTCAGGGCGCTTATTCCTCGTCCTCTTCTTCGTCGTCCTCATCATCATCGTCCGACTTCGGCTTGTAGAAGATGCCGCTCAGGAAGATGCTGATGAAGTACAGCAGCACCATGGGGCCTGCCACCATGCACTGGGACACGATGTCCGGCGGGGTGACAACAGCCGCGATGAAGAAGATGATCACGATGGCCACACCGCGCACCTGCTTGAGGAGCGTGGGGTTGATGATGCCCATCTTGGACAGGATGATCGTGATCAGGGGCATTTCAAACACACAGCCAAAGATGATGAACATCGTCAGGCAGAGGTTGACGTAGCTCTCAATGCTGGTGGTGGTCTGGATGTACTCGGCACCATTAATGCCCGTGCTGAGGAACCGCAGCATAAAGGGCATCATGAGCTTGTAAGCAAACAGCACGCCCACGCAGAACAATGCCAGGCCCAGCACCATGACCATCTTGAAGAAAAAGCTCTCGCTCTTTTTCAGACCCGGCTTTGCAAAGGCGTAGATGTGGTAGAATGCCACCGGCACCGTGACGATCACACCGGCCAGAATGGACACGCGGAAGTACTGCATCAGCTTTTCCTGCGGTGCAATGGACACGAACTGATAGTAATCGCGGCCCATGGCAGTGAGCAGGTCGATCAGGCGGTCTGCATAAGCCAGCGAGACCACAACACCCACCACAAACACCACTGCGCAGATGATGAGCCGGTTCCGCAGTTCCTTCAGATGGCCGGTCAGCGTCATGCTGCCGTCATCTTCCATGACCTCGGCTTTCTTTTTGCGCTTCATGTTCGTAGCCACAATTACTCCTCGTCTTCGTCCTTCTTAGCGGCCTTCTTCTCAGCCTTCTCCTCGGAATCGTCGGAATCCTCCGGCTCCTCCATGCCCTTCTTGAAGCCGTTGATGGTCTTGCCGAACATCTTGCCCAGCTTCGGCAGGTTCTTGGGTCCAAAGATCAGCAGAGCGACGACCAGGATGATCAGCAGTTCGTTAGTACCAATACGCATAATAAAAATCTCCTTTTTACTTTGCCGCGCCGCGTGGCGGGCTTATTGCTTGATGTATGACAACCGCGGGCGCGGTGTATCCAAACTTAAACGGTGGTTTCCTCTGCCGGGGCAGCCTCGGCAGCTTCCGGGGCTGCTTCCGCAGCCGGAGCTTCGGGTGCGGGGGCGGGGGCGGTTTCTTCCTGCACAGGGGCAGTCTCAGGCTTCTCTTCGGCCGGAGCCTCAGCCTTTTCGGCGGCAGGCTCGGCGGCGGGGGCTGCATTCTCTTCCGGCAGCTCCTCCACCGGCTCTTCGGCAGTCAGGTCGGTGACCTCTTCCTCCGCAGCCTTCTTGGCGGCTTCTTCCTTGCTGGTCTTGCCGATGCCGGCAAAGCCCTTGGTCACGTCCTTCACACTGTTGTCGATGTCCTTCTTGATATCGGTCAGCGGAGCGACAGCTTCCTTGAGGGGAGCCTGGATCTCGTTCAGCGGCTCCACCACGTTCTTCTGGATCTCTTCGGATGCAGCGCCGGTGTACTTCTTCAGCTCACGCAGCATCTTGCCGATCTTCTTTGCGTAGACGGGCAGCTGATCCGGGCCGATGAACACGAACGCCACGATGACGATCACGACAAGTTCCCAAAAACCAATTTTCATAATGATCCAATTCCTTTCCTGTGCCGGTGTGGGTGTGCAGCCCTGCTTGGTGCAAAAATGTGCCGCAGCCTTTTTGCCCGCTGCCTTTTTTGCCCAGACCTGCGTGGGTTCGGCGCCGTTTGCGCCTTTGCTGCCACACTTATACCGAAATTTGGTGGACTGAATATGAATTTATTTTGAACATTTTATGAACTAGCAGGCAGACGCAGCGTTTTTATCAACAAGAAGTATTTTGTGGTTTATATATATCATTTTGGAAACCGCATTTTCTCTTGCTTTTTCGCAGCCTGCGTATTATAGTGGTCTGCAGAACGGCCCCGGCGGGCGAAATTTGCAGCAGCAGAAACGGAACGTGACTCGTATGATCAGTCTGATCCTTGCAGAAAAGATCTTCTCGCTTTTTCTGATGATGTTTATGGGCTATGCGGTGGTGCACTGGGGCCTGCTGCACGCCGAGGACAGCAAGACCCTCTCGCTGATCTCGCTGTACCTGATCTCGCCCTGTGTGATCATCTCGGCCTTTCAGGTACAGTACACCCCGGATGTGCTGCACGGGCTGCTGCTGGCGCTGGCGGCGGCGGTTCTGCTGCACGTCGGCATCATCGTGGTGGTGAACCTGCTGGGTCACGCACTGCATCTGGACGCCGTGGAAAAAGCCTCCATGATCTACTCCAACGCCGGCAACCTGATCATTCCCATCGTGACGGCGGTGCTGGGCAAGGAATGGGTGATCTACTCCAGTGCTTTCCTGTCGGTACAGCTGTTTTTGCTGTGGAGCCACGCCAAGAGCATGCTCTGCGGCGAAAAGAGCTTTGAGTTGAAAAAGGTGCTCACCAACATCAACATGATCGCCATTCTGGCGGGTGCCGCCCTGTTTCTGCTGCACATCCAGCTGCCGGCTGTCATCGAGGATTCGCTGGACATGGTGGGCAGTGCCATCGGCCCCATCTCCATGATCATCCTGGGCATGCTGATGGCGGGCATGAACTTCAAAAAGATCCTGGGCTACCGTCGGCTGTGGCTGGTCACGGCCCTGCGGCTGGTGGGCATCCCGCTGGCAGCTGTGGCCCTGCTCAAGCTCAGCGGCCTGGCCCATCTGGTGCCGGACGGCCAGACCATCCTGCTGGTGAGCCTGCTGGCCACCTGCACCCCCTCGGCTTCCACCATCACCCAGATGGCGCAGATCTACGGCAAGGATGCCGACTACGCCAGCGCCATCAATGTGGTGACCACCCTGCTGTGTATCTTCACCATGCCGCTGATGGTGGCCCTGTACCAGCTATAAGTCCCCGCCCTGTTATACAGAACGTCCCCGTGCTCCGAAGAGTACGGGGACGTTCTTTGTTTCTGCCGTCCGGCGGTTTATACGGTCAGGGTCCGATCCTGCGCCGGGTCCCAGTACACCAGCTCCACCCGGCTGCCCTTCTCCAGAGGCTTGTGGGGGCTTTTCGGCGCTCCAGCAGCGCTCCAGCAGACCGGCTGCGTCGGCATCCGGGCCGGGCTTTTCCGTGCAGAGGGCCGTGCCCTGCCAGCCGTCCTCGGTGTACAGGCTCAGTGCCCCGGCGCTGCCTGCCAGAACAGCCTGCACGTCCTGGGTCATCTGCGCATAACCCTCCTCGGTGGCCGGGTACTCCCCATGCCACTTTTCAAAAAAGACGGAAAACTCGCCGCACAGTTCAATGAGCAGATCCTCCTCGCTGTGCGGGTTCTTCACCACAAAAGCGACATCCTCGTTTTCCATATAGTCAAAATCATCTTCCGCGCTGGTGTGCACGGTCACCTGCTGGCCGCTCAGCAGCATCAGCAGCTCCCCCTGCTTTTCGGTGGGGTCAAAATCGCCCTGCGGGCTGTTCCAATCGGTGATCATCGGTGTTCCTCCATTTATAAAGTGTGCGGGCGTTTTTTCCCGCCGAATGATCCGTTCAATCCTTTTCCCCACTGCCGCCTGCGGGCATTGCCGCTGCGGCGCGGGCTTTCAACTCGTTTTTGGCACAGTAGAGCGCACGGTCGGCGCGGTCTTTCACCGTAACCACGTCCTCCCCGGAAAAAACAGCAGAGCCAAAGGAGACCGTCGGCAAAAGGGTGATCTCTTTGCGCCGCTCTGCCAGCAGAGATTGCAGCGCCGCTGCGCAGCGGGCTTCATCTGCCGCATCCCTCAGCAGCACGCAGAACTCATCGCCGCCGATACGGTAACAGTACCCGCAGCGGGCATAGGCTTTTTTGATGCAGTCTGCGATCTCGGCAAGGCAGACATCTCCCTGCAAATGGCCGTAGCGGTCGTTGATCTGTTTGAAGCTGTCCACATCGAACACCACCAGCACCCCGCCGCTGCGGCGCATCTCGGCGGTGCGGTTCAGGTAGCTGTTCTGGTTCAAAAGTCCGGTCAGGGCGTCCAGCTGGTTCCACATCTCGCTGCAATAGATATAATACAACACCGACAGCAGGGTGACGCACAGCCATGTGACGTGCAGCGATGGCAGCGCGATCTGGATCACGGTCGCCGCACCCAGAAACAGGGTCAGCGGGTAGATCAGCGTGCGGCTGCGGTTCTGAAAAGCCGCTGCCGTGCGCACCGTAGCCACCATAAGGTACAACATGGCGGCATAGTACATCGCCACATAAATATAGAAGTATTCTCCCCGGGCGTAGAGGTTCTCCCTGCTCACCGAGAATACCAGCCCATAGGGCAGTGTTGCCGCCAGAAAAAGCAGATACGCACCCTCGCAGCAGACCGCCGCCTTGAACCCGCGCCGGATAATGGATTTTTTGTCCAGCACATATACCAGACACAGTGCCACCGCCGGTGTCAGCCCAAAGCCCAGATAGTTGGACAAAATGTTCAGCCAGCGGCAGCCCGTCGGTGCGCCGTCCACCACGATGGTGATGACTTCCAGCACCGAGATGCACGCAATGAGCGCAAAAGCCAGAAGGAACCCGCGCTTCTGCTTTTTGTTCAAAGATTCGCTCAGCTTTGTAAGAAGGCTCATAAAGCCAAGCACAAAAAGATCAATGGTCGTTAAAATAAAAAAATAGCTATCCATTGCAATCGATACCGTTCTGTGAACTGACGCCCCGGACGGGGCAGATACAACATTATTGTATCACTCCGCAGCACTTTTCTCAACCGGGAACTGCGTATTTTCGTTTTTTCTGGCAGTTTGCGTTTTAATGCAAAAGCAACATCCGCAAACTGCATACCGCAAATATGCTATTTTGATAGGCACTATTCAGGCAGAGGGAGCTTTCGGACAGCTCAAGCACAACCGCAGCTTCAAACGCTTCCTGACCGGTGGAAACATTAAGGTTCTGGCAGAACTGCTCTTTCTGGGGGCTTTCTCAGAATTTCTTACTTTGAAGTTTGGACAATGCGCATACCGTCTCGATATGCTCGCTGTGCGGGAACATATCCACCGGGGTGCTGCTCTCCACGCGGTAACCCTTTTTCGTCAGCAGGGCGAGGTCACGGGCCAGCGTTTCCGGGTTGCAGCTGACGTAGACCACCCGCTTCGGGGCCATGCGGGCCACGCTCTCGATGAACTGCGGGGTGGAGCCCTCCCGCGGCGGGTCCATGAAGATCACATCCGCACGCTCCCCGGCAGCGGCGGCTTCGCTGATCCAGCGGGTAGCGTCGGCGGCAAAGAAGCGGGCATTCTTCACGCCGTTGTGCTTTGCGTTGCCGATGGCGTCCTGCACGGCGTCGCGGTTCAGCTCCACACCCACGATCTGTTTTGCGTGGTCGGCAGCCGTCAGGCCGATGGTGCCGATGCCGCAGTAGGCGTCCAGCACCACTTCTTTCCCGGTGAGATGCGCCGCTTCCACAGCCAGACCGTACAGCACCTCGGTCTGGCTGTGGTTGATCTGGTAAAAGCTGCGGGGGCTGAGGGCATAGGTCTTGCCGCAGAGGGTATCCAGAATATAACCCTTGCCATACAGCACCTTTTCCGCATCACCCAGCACGACGCTGGTCTTGCGGGGGTTCACGTTCTGCACCACGGTGGTCACGGTCACGCCCCGCTTCTCGGCTTCTGCCAGCAGGGCCCGCACGAAGTTCTTGGCTCCGGGCAGCACCGGCTGGGCCGTCACCAGTACTACCATCACCTGCCCGGTGGCAACGCCCCGGCGCAGCAGGCAGTGGCGCACAAGGCCGGTGCCCTTGTCCTCATTGTAGGGCTGGTAACGGCAGGCGATGGCCGCCGCCCGCACGGCCTCCATCGTCTCATCCAGCACTTCGTCCTGCAGCAGGCAGCTTTCCACCGGCAGCACCTTGTGACTGTTCGCTGCGTAGATGCCGGAGGTGAGTTTTCCACCCCAGCCGGTGGTGAAGGTGGAAATCACCTTGTTGCGGTAATGATAAGGGTCCTCCATGCCCCGGATGGCGTTCACCGGGCCGTATTTGCCCAGCAGCTTTTTCACGGTGGCTTCCTTCTGCTTCAGCTGCTCGGCATAGTCCAGCCCCAGCAGCGGGCAGCCGCCGCAGTTCTTGGCTCTCAGCTTGCAATCCATGTTTCTCTCTCCTTTTTACCCGTAGGGGTCATACAGATCGTATTCTTCCGCTTCCAGGTGCTTTTCCTCCAGCACCTTCATGGCCTGTTCCAGTTCGCTCTGCCCGCAGCCGCTCTCGCTGACCAGCGCCCGCACGGCTGCGGCAAGGTCCCCGCCAAAGAGGGTGTCCAGCCGCTGGCGCATGCTCCACACACCGTAGGCACGCTGGGTGACCGTGGCCGCATAAATGTTGTGGTTGCCCTGCTTTCCGCTTTTCACCCAGCCTTTTTCTTCCAGCCGGTACAGAAAATTGAGCACCGTGGCCGGGGCCCAGCCCTTACTGCGGAGTTTTTCGTCAATATCCCGCCGGGTGGCGGGTTCCCGGCAGGCCCATACCGCCAGCATGACCTGCTCCTCGGCCGCCGACAGCGGCCGCAGCCGGTCCGGGAGTCCGTACATCTGCGCAGCCCCTCCTTTCGCGTTTTTCTTTTACGTTTGTCTCTGTTATTCCATTATACCGGGTTTTGTCGGAAAAGGCAAGAGGCAGAAATCCCGATGAAATCAGGCTATTTCAGCCTGTTTTTACAGTTGTCTCTATTTTTGTCTTTGCTCTGCGTACATTTGTGTGCTTTGTGCCTGCACAGGGGCTTTTCCGGCAGTATCTTTGTGCAAAGATGCTCTTGTTTTCGTGCCCGCAAAACCGGTATACTACGGCTACGGAAATGATCCAGAAGGCATCGCAAAACAGTCGATGCTTCGTGATACAGGAAAGGGAGAGTTCATTATGGCACGAGTATACAACTTCAGCGCAGGCCCCAGCATGCTGCCCGAGAAGGTCCTCCGGCAGGCACAGGCAGAGCTGCTGGAATACGGTGACAGCGGCCAGAGCGTGATGGAGATGAGCCACCGCAGCAAATGGTTCGACGCCATCATCAAGGACACTGAGGCCACCCTGCGCCGCGTGATGAACATCCCCGACAACTACAAGGTGGGCTTCTTCCAGGGCGGTGCCACTCAGCAGTTTGCCATGGTGCCGCTGAACTTCATGACCACCGGCAAGGCGGACTACATCGTCACCGGCAACTTCTCCAACCTGGCCGCCAAGGAAGCCGCCAAGTTCGGCGAGGCCAACATCGTGGCATCCAGCAAGGACAAGAACTTCACCTACATCCCGGATGTGAACGCCATCCCTTACAATAAGGATGCCAGCTATATCCACATCTGCCAGAACAACACCATCTTCGGCACCCAGTACGTCGAGGTGCCCCAGGTGGAGGGCGTGCCGCTGGTGGCGGACATGAGCTCCATGATCCTCTCGAAGCCCGTGGATGTGACCAAGTACGGCTGCATCTACTTCGGTGTGCAGAAGAACGTGGCCCCCGCCGGCATGGCCATTGCCATCGTCCGGGACGACCTGCTGGGCCATGCCGCCGACAACGTGCCCACCATGATGAACTACACCACCCTGCTGAACAAGGACAGCATGTACAACACCCCGCCGTGCTGGTGCATCTACATGACCGGTCTGGTGCTCAAGTATCTGGAAAACGACATCGGCGGTCTGGCCAATATGCAAAAGATCAACGAAGCCAAGGCCAAGGTGCTGTACGACTATCTGGACGGGCAGGATTTCTTCACGAACCCTGTGGAGCACCGCTACCGCAGCACCATGAACGTCACCTTCACCAGTCCCAACCCGGATATGGACAAAAAGTTCTGCGCCGAAGCCGCCGAGGCGGGCTTTGTGAACCTGAAGGGTCACCGTCTGGTAGGTGGTATGCGCGCTTCCATCTACAACGCCATGCCTGCCGAGGGTGTGGACAAGCTGGTGGACTTCATGGAGAAGTTCCGCAAAGAGAACGCATAACCCCTCTCAGCCTCACTTCGTTCGGCAGCTCCCCCGAGGGGGGAGCTTTTTATCAGAAGAACAACATGATAGAGCCCGCTTTATAAGCTCGCCCTTCGGGAGAGCTGGCACGGCGCAAGCCGTGACTGAGAGGGTTCCTGTATAATAGAAGGGAAATCTGGACTATGTACACCATCAAAACGCTCAACGCCATCAGCCCGGTGGGGCTGGCAAAGCTGCCCAAGAACCAGTTCGATGTCACTGTGGATGCCGATGCCCCGGACGGTATTCTGGTGCGCAGCGCCGACCTTTTGAACGCCACCTTCAACGACAATCTGCTGGCTATCGCCCGCGCCGGTGCGGGTGTGAACAACATCCCGCTGGAGCGCTGCAGCGAGCAGGGCATCGTGGTGTTCAACACCCCGGGTGCCAACGCCAATGCCGTAGCAGAGCTGGTCATCGGCATGCTCATTGCAGGCAGCC
>OOIF01001403.1_pt1 | contig 20362 bp, 10 predicted proteins | sample 1691961 | NCBI WGS metagenome assembly OOIF01 (sample SAMN06348146, study PRJEB24527) | human gut metagenome | biome: human gut; feature: ankylosing spondylitis patient; material: feces | host: Homo sapiens | place: China | collected 2015-10 | reverse complement strand
AATTTTTGTCTGCGGTCTGGGCTTCTCCGATGGGCTGACCTTCAATGTTGCCAACACAGATATCACTCTGACCTCCCTCGCCATTGCGGCAATCGCAGGCATTGTGCTGAATGCCATCCTGCCGGGGAATGATTATCACTTCGGCAAAAACGCAGGCGGCGATGCAAACCGCGGCATTGATATGATTCCTAACTTTAACGAGGATACCCGCTACGGCGATAACGAAGATTAACGAAAGCATGAAAAAAAAGAGACTCCTTTAGGGCGGCACTCATAAAACAGCATAAGATTGTTTTCGGGAAACGGCGTAGTTTCGGCTATGCCGTTTCTCCGTTTGATAGGTTACCCAGCAAGGACGCGGGGAGTATTCCCACAAGGTCATAGGATATATCAATCTGCTGTTCCCTATGTCCGTTTGACTTGTCCGGCGTGTGAACATATACCGCCTTTACCATGTCATTCAAGGCAGCGTGCGTCAACTCGTCCAAATCGAGATACTTCCGTACCTTGCAGATAAACCTGTCAATGTTTTCTGCCTGTTCTTCCTGCTGTAGAATTTCTTCATTCAGTTGCAACAGCTTTTCCCGCAGTTCTTCCTGCTCCTGTTCGTAATCGTCGGAGAGCATTTGAAATCTGCTGTCAGAAATCTTTCCGTTGGCGTTATCTTCGTAAATACTCTTAAATAATCGGTCAAGTTCTTCAATACGCCGTTCGGCTTGCGTCAGTTGCCGCCGCTTCGCCGCGAGTTCTTTTTTCGCTTCGGCTTTCTGCTTCGCTCCCATAGCTTTTCTAAAGCGTTCCTCATGAGTAGACACACAGCCAATCACAAGCCGCATATGAGCAAGTACACCCTGCTCCAGTACAACGGTGCGGATAAAATGCGTCGGGCAGACCTCTTTCCCTTTGAGCCTTGAAGTGGAGCAAACAAAGTGATCTTGTCGCGCTTCAAAATTTTTGCTTGTGCAGTAATACAGCTTTTCCCCACAATCAGCGCAGCGGACAATGCCGGAGAATAGATTGGTCTTTCCTGTCCTCGTCGGGCGGCGTTTGTTCTTCCGTAATTCCTGCCCCCGTTCCCATGTGTCAGCGTCTATGATTGCTTCATGGGTATTCTCAAACACAAGCTGCTTTTCTTTGGGATTGTAACAGGTTTTTTTGCTCTTGTACGACTGCTTGTAGGTCTTGAAGTTTACCGTATGCCCTTGATACTCTGGACGCTCTAAAATGTCGGCTACGGTATCGCCTGTCCAGTGATACGGATTGTCCGGCGGCGTGTTCCTTGTCGCTCTGCCTGTCTGCTGAAAATGGATAGTTGGCGTTATGACTTTATCCTCTTTCAGAATACGGGCAATCTGCGACGGCCCGAAGCCCTCTAAACAGAGAGTAAATATCCGCTTGACTACTTCGGCGGCGGCTTCGTCCACAATCCAACGCTTTTTGTTGTCGGGGTCTTTCATGTAGCCGTAAGGCGGATTGGTACAAAGATGTTCGCCTGCTTCCCCTTTGGACTTCATCACAGCGCGGATTTTCTTGCTTGTATCTTTTGCATACCACTCGTTGATGATGTTCAAAAATGGGGTAAAGTCGCTGTCTGTTTGATTTGTGCTGTCAATGCCGTTGTTAATGGCAATGAAGCGTACTCCCTTTTCCACAAACAGGACTTCGGTGTAAAATCCCACTTTCAGATAATCGCGCCCATGCTCATGGACTGCCTTCACTGCCGTCTCTGCCACTCCCGGAAATGTCCGCACCGCTTCTTCGACCCGGAGGGATGACACTTTTCTCCCATTTATGTTGCAGATATCATCATCCCGCCCATCAAAATAGAAGAGTCCCTCTGCATCTGTGTGACCGCAATCCCCAATCACCGCGTCATTTCCAATTCCAAGAATTCCATACCGCGTTTTTACATGAAAATGGTCGTTTTCAATCCAGACATCCACCTCTGGAAATGCACGGCCAACCAGCGTCGTATCTTCTTTCATCTCACTTCCACGGATATAGGTAATATAGTTCAGCTCGCTGGCGCCATAATACAATGTAATCTCCGCTTCGGGAAATGCCTTTTTAAACTGCACTGCCTCCGCACCGCCCATACTCTGGGAGCCGCTGACAAAAGAAATAATCCGATAATTGACCGCCTGTTCCCGCTCATAGATACGCCGCAGCGCCCGCAGCTTGACAGGAATCAGATAGACGCAGGTCGCCTGTTCTGCCTCGATCATCCGCTTCCAGAGGCGCGGATCAAAGGAATCCGCCGCAACGACGCTTCCGCCGGACGCAAGCTGCGCCATATAAAGGTTCAGGTTGCCCGTAAACGCCAGGCTTCCCTGCATAAACGTAATGCTTCCCTCTCCCATTTTGAAAATTTTATTCTGAAGCTTAAAAAAATCGTGCCAGCTTTCAAAGGAGCGGAACAATACTTTCTGACGACCGGAGGTTCCCGACGTCATCACACCCATATATGCCCCTTCCGGAGGTGTCACGTCACGCAATTCATCGGAAATTTTTACATCGGACGGTGCAATCACCGGAACCGTATTTCCGTCTCCATATGCCAGAAACTGAATAAGCTGATGCGCGATCGTCGGTTCCTGGATCCAGTGGATGTGACGTTTTCCCTGTTTTTCTTCTATCTCTTTCGGATGTTTCCTTACACGTTCTGCCGCCTCGATGAGCTCCCCGAACGTATAGCGCTCTTTCTCCGTGATCAGGGCTTCCCACTCTGGCGGGTATGCCCGGAGCGCATCCAGATATGTATTTATACGTTGTGTCTGTATTTCTTTCATGATTAATTCCTGTCTTTTACTTATTTTTATATAGAACTTTTTACCAATTTGAGCTTTTAAATTTACCACATTTACTTTTTATATCATTCAAGCACTGTCTTCATCTACTTCATTACTTTCTCCACCAGAATACTGCTTCCGATCCCTCCGGCGGCTGCCACGCAGCACATTCCCAAATGCCCATTTTTATGTTCCAGTGCTTTCATCAGATGCAGCAGAATCATTGCGCCGGAGACTCCATATGGATGCCCATAGGCAAGTGCCCCGCCCCAGATATTATAACGGTCTTCAATCCCCGGAAATGCACGTTCAAATAGAACATCAATAACGGCAAACGCTTCATTGACCTCAAAAGCATCGATCTCCTGATAAGAATGCCCCGTTTTTGCAAGTATCGCCTTAGCAGCGCTGACGGCTGATTTTGGACTCATCATCGGATCATCCCCGATCGCTGTACCAAACCGGAAACGGCATTCTGCTTTCCGTCCCTGTTCCCGCAAAAACCTTTCCGAACAAAGTACCACAAATGCCGCGCCATCGTGCATCAGGCACGCATTTGCCGCCGTGATTTTCGTGCCATTTGGAAGCAGATACGGCAGGCGGTCGATCAGACGCTGGCTCATTGTCGGACGGATTCCCTCATCCCGGCTGCTGCCGTCGATGGAAACCGTTATATCCTCCAATATTCCCTCTTTGCGCGCCTGCGCCGCCCTCTTATGGCTCCGGAGCACCCAGGTGTCCATCTCTTCCTTAGAGACATTTTCCCGGATCGCAGTCTCCTCCGCGCCCTCTAACATAACCTGCTCGCCGCGCTTTCCCGGCACAAACTGTGCAACCGTATACACCTTTCCACCGTCATACTCCGGATGGTTCGGGGACATCATGCGGTACGGCTGTACCGAAGAACTCTCCATTCCCCCGGCAATGACCAGATCCGCCATCCCGCTCTCAATCTTGGCTGCTGCCGCGCTGATCGCCTCCAGCGCCGACCCGCACTGCAGATCCAAAGTAACCGCCGGAATCCGCTCTGGAAACCCTGCCGAAAGTGCCGCCAGACGCGTGATATTGCCGCCTCCCCCGACCGCATTTCCTCCTATTATATAGTCGATCGCATCGGTTGGAAGCTCAAATCGCGAAACCACCTCCCGCAGCACCTCCGCCCCCAGCTTTTCCGCCGGGATATGACGGTACATTCCATCTTTCACCCCGATGTAACTGCGCAAACCGCCCAGAATATATACGTGATTCATACTTTTCTCCTGTTTTTCTTCTATTCCTAATTAAAATTAAAGGGATGCGGCAACGGACTCCTCATGCCTCCTGGCTACATTTCTGCCCTAAAAGGCTGATTCTGTTCACTACCACATCCCATCTTTATTTTCTATCTAATTTCCAAATAAGCCCGTCCGCTTCAGCGCCTTTCCAAGTGCTACCGCTGCCACACACTTAACGATGTCCAGCGGAATAAACGGAATTATCGACTGCACGATAACTGCACCCCACGGCTGTCCGGTCACGTGTTTCATCCAGCCTGCACCGAATGCGTAAATCACCGGAATACCAACTACAATCAGGAACGCTGTCTGGAATGCAACATTTTTCCATTTCCGGCAAAACAGGGAAATCAGGAACGCTACAACCAGAAATCCGATATAGTAACCGCCGCTCGGTCCAAGCAGTTTTCCCGGTCCTGCGCTTCCGCCGCTGAATACCGGCACGCCGCATAAGCCTAACAGCAGCCAGCTCGCCATAACTAAAATGGTATCCTGTGGTGCAATCAGCAGACCGATCAGGTTGACAATCATCGTCTGCGCTGTGATCTTTGCATCCGAAAACGGAAGCGGAATCGCAATATACGAAGACACACTGATAAGAGCCAGCATCATCGCCAAAAGTGTAAGCCGCTTCGCGCTCCATGCGCCGTGTACGTTCACTGCACTTGTCTCTGAACTCATTATATATACCTCCTCAGTGATAAAATTCTAAGCCGTGTAATGCATTTTCCTATGAATCACACACAGAGAATCTTTGCTAGAAAAGAGTATATCGGAATTTCAGAGGATTGTCAACCTTGTTTTTATAAATGGTTTACATATGCATCCATAGCTCCTCTGCACCCACTTTATCATCGGCATCCCTATTTTTCTGTAATCGAAAGAATTTCCTTTCCCTCTTGCTTCGTTCTCAGATACACCGCGTTTCTTCCCTCCTGCCCCGAATCCGACAAATATACCTCCTCATCAGGACGAAGTGGGGCAAGAAAACGTACTTCCAGAGCGGTCTGTCCCTTCATCCAGCCCTTCTTCCACAGACGAAGCAGGCAGGCATTCATAACAAGAAACCCCGGCAGAACTGCCGCTTCTCCCTGATGGATCGGATTGGTATCTGCCGCCTCCCAGAGATATTCTTCCATCTGGCTGCGGCTAAATACCAGCGTATTATCATCCTCACTGCCCAGTTCCGTAATTGCTTTCATGAGCGGCATTTTCTCTTTTTCCGGGACAAGGACGCTCTGGCGCGGTTTTACCAGCAGCACTTCCATCTCCTCATTTTCCCGTTCCTTTTCCTCCTCCGCTGCCGCTATGCGGACCCGGATTGCCGAGCGGCCTTTTTTGATGATTTCTGGAGTTAATTTGGTATGGCAAAACTCATTCTCCCCCTGTTTGGGCTGCCAGTCCAGATGAAGTGTAGTTGTACCTATCATCCATCCCTCGTATCCTTCCAATGTGGAGAGAGCGCGCTCAAAGCAAAGAAGCTTCTTTTTCAATCTATCATTCACGGTATTTTCGACCTCTTCGTTATAAATTGTAAATCTGACTCGCATGCACTTTTCTCTGCTCATTATACTAGTTCTGTTCCAGAATCACAATATCCGAATCTCCCGCGTCTCCCCCTGATCCACCGGAATAAATCGGTCTTTTAAGCCCGGCGTCAGCCAGATCGTGCCGCTCTCGTCAACCAGGACTGCCTCATAGTCCTGATGCGCCGCCCAATGTGCTGCTGCCTTTTCCCGTCCCATGACAAACAGGGCGGTCGAAAGCCCATCGCAGCGCAGTCCGCACGGTCCGATGATTGTCACAGAAATCAGCCCGCTCTGCGCCGGCGTCCCAGTGGACGGATCCATGATATGCCAGTAAATTGTTCCGTCATCATCCGTGAAATAGCGCTCATAGCCGCCGGAGGTAATGACCGCCTCATCCTGCACCCTGACTCCGCCCAGATAGCCGTCGCTCTCCGGATCCTTGATACCGACATACCATTTCTCGCCATCCGGTTTTGTTCCGATCGTCTGGATATTGCCTCCAAGACTGAACAGTGCGCTCGTCACGCCATCCTCCTTCATAGTCTTTACCACCTCATCTCCGGTAAATCCTTTTCCGACACCGCCTAGATCCACCATCATTCCTGGCTCGATCGATGCCGTATCTGCTTCTAAACCGACCAGACGATAATCGACCGATTTAAGCAGGCTTTCCCGCTCGCTCTCACTGGGGACCCGGTAATTTCCCGTTGTAAATCCCCAGCTTTGCACAACCGGGTAAATTGAAATATCGAGTGCACCATCTGTTTCCGCTCCCAGCGCCAGCGCCTCCTGCATCAGATAACGCGTATCATCGGAAAGTTTCGCTGTTTTCTCCTGATTTAGATAGAAAATATCGCTGTTTTCCTGCGTTGTCGAAAACTCCCCTTCCAGCTCTTCCACTCGCCGTTTCACTTTTTCCTGCAAATTTGCACTTCCACCGTAGGCATCAAACTGCATCACAGTATCCATCGCAAACACCGTCCAGTTCTGCCCTTCTCCCGGATTCTGGTTCGAATTTGAGGGATTTTTCTCTAAATTTTCGTTTTTTTCTACTGCTACCATATTTTCTGCCGTCTCTTCCGTAGACGCAGATAAACGAGGACGGTCATTCTGGACCGTCCCCGTTTGATCCGGCTGCGATGAAGCACCGCAGCCACACAGCAGCAGGGTTAATAAAATCCACCACTTCTGTTTCAATTTTTACTCCTTTAAATACAACTACTCTTCTTCGGAAACAGACTCTTCTTTCTCAGAAGCATCACCTTTACCGCCGTCAGATTCTTCCTTATCAGAAGTATCATCTTTTACGTCACCGGTCTCATCCTTCTTGGAATCATTGTCCTTGGATTCGTCCGCTTCATTCTTCTTGGAATCGTCACCAGTTTCGCCGGACTCATCTTTCGAATCATCCTTGTCAGCATCGCCTTTATCTGAAGTTTCATCTTTCTTCTCATCCGAAGTATCCTTGGACTCGTCCGAATCCTCCTTCTTGTCCTCGTCTACTTCCGGTGCCTTGTTCGCATCGTCTGTCTCGTTCTTCTTATCGCCATCCGGTACGTCTGCCTTGTTTTCGTCATTCGTCTTCGGCTCTTCCGGTGTCGCGTCCTCTGCCGGTGTTTGCTCCGGTGTGGTGACGATCTCGCTTGGGAGGACTTCGTCGGCAAGAAGCGTTTTGGATTCCTTGATTAATTTCCAGTTTTTATCAAGTTTGCACTCAATCGTTCCGTTATTCTTAGTGTAGATAAGAATTTCATTATCCTCTTCTTCACTCAATCCGGACGCTGAAACCTTTAAACAATCATAATTATCATTGCTATAAGATGTATCCGTTGCATGCGGTGCAAACTCACCACTTCCAAGGAACGAGGAAACGGATGCCTTGCTATACTCTTTTCCATTCACCTCAACCGAATCAATCTCCTTTAAGAAAGTTTTTAACTTTTCTCCCTCAACTCCATTGAAGCGAATCAGTAAATAATAATCTCCTGTCCAACTACGCTCTTTTACAACACTGGAAACCTCAATTTCTGTATCTGCTTTCTGGCTCTCAACTGTAACCGTGATCGACTGATTCTTGTAACCTTTTGCTTCGATCACAACCTCATTCAAGCCACTATCCAGTGTGCCAGTCTGAATTGTCAATGTTTTACCATTTACTGTGAATTCAAGTGCAACATCTTCCTCCTCATCATTGCCAGTTACTTTTACAGACTTAATTGCTTTCAGATACTCTTCATCACCAGTCAGAACCAGCGGTTTTCCCTCATCAACCGTAGTGCTACCTGTCAGTTCCGGTGCTGGAAGCAGTTTCTCTTCGTTACCCGCTAACTTCATATCCTTTGTAACTGTAAAGGTAAGCTCTTTGTATCCTTCTGCCTGGATCGTTACATCGGTGCTTTCTTCGGTGCTGAAACCGTCTAAAGTGAAATCGATGCAATCAAAATCCTGTACATTGTTATATGGATCATCTGCATCTGTCATCTTCCATGTAGGGTTATACGAACTAAGGCTGTAAGCTTTCGTATACTCTTTATTTCCAACCTTCACGGACGTAATCTTAGCCAGGTAATCTTTTACACTCGTTCCCTTTGAAGCCTTAAAAGAAGCACGGCCAAAATCTGGATCAAATGACCAGCTGGCTTTATGTTTGCTAAACTCCACTACTTCTGGAGCTGCCATCTCTTCCTGAATTTCTTCCTCTTCCTTCTCCACCACAAATTCACATCTCAGGGCCTCTGTGTAATGATTCGAACGAAGAGTCAGCTTATAGCTTCCCGGCTGAACCTGGTGAAGAATCAGCTTCTTGCCATCCCCGGATACTTCATAGTAAACATCGTTGCTGCTGGACACGCCCTTCGTGTAGATATTTCTCTCAACCGCATCTTCCTCGTCAGAAAGCAGGGTAACAGATTTCAGGTTCTTCAGGAAATCTCCCTTGCTGCCATTAACGGTAAATTCAGCATCTGCAAAATAGTAAGTCTTATTAGAATCTTCTTTTTTCTCAGCTGCAAACGCCTCTTTATCATCCGCATAATCAACGGTCAGCGATAAATCGTTTTCCAGCACCTTATCGTATGTAAATGCAATACTCTGGCTCTTATATCCCGTTGCATCGACAGTCAGCTTATACTCCTCACCAGCCTTGAATACATCCGCCTCTATGGTAATGGTGTCAGCTTCTTTATCGATGGAATATTTGTCCTTGCTGAGTGCCTGCCAGTTTCCGTTGACAACGATACTCTGAACCGCCTCGATATACTCTGTATCCTCTGTCCGCAGGACTACCGGCTCGCCCTCTTTGTTCTGTACAACTGTAATCGCCGGTGCATCCTGACGGGAGAAGTTTCCATTGTACTGGATATCGCCGAGCAGACCATCTTCAAGAACCTCTTTTGCCGTTGCCGGATGGTTCGGATCCAGTGCTCCATTTTCACGGTAATCTGCAAACGGAAGAATTCTGTCCTCTTTGTATTTCTGATTCTCGCTCTTATTTACGTAGTCTGTCCATCTGAAGAAATCATCATCTCCAGTATCAAAGACTGCATCCGGAATCGCATTGTACCACCACTCCATCACTGCCTTGGACGCATCATTTTCCATCTTGGTCTGTTCAAGGAGATGTGCATTTACAAGCAGATCTGAATCAAAAATCAGGTTTGCAGAGATTGCAGAGCTTCCTGAGCTGCTGCCGCTGGAGCTTCCACTTCCGCTGGAACCAGTCGATGCGGTGCTGATACCGTCGAATCCGTATGCCGCCATTTTCTGGCCATTGGTCTGTTCCTTCTCTTTTACCGGCTCTGCGCCCGTTGTCACCTTGAAGCTCTTGGAGAATGACCGGAAACCATTTGCATATACAGTGATCTTGTAATTGCCCTTGTATGGCAGATGGTCTGTATTATCATTGTACAGAACAAATAAATCCTGGCTGTAGAGATACCAGTCATCGATCATCTTAAGGTCGCTTACTGTTCCGTTCGGATCTTCCAGGGTCACACGCTCGATCGGTGTCTCAATTGCATATACCAGATCGCTGACTGCAAAATGGAGATTCTTGCCGGACTGCGGTGTTTCCTTAAGCTCCAGCGTCGGTACTGTCTCATTGACGACATGAATCGGGACGAGCGCGGAACCGCCTGCCGACGATACAACCCGCACATAATAACGTCCATTATTGTAGAAATTGCTCTGTCCTGTCTGGATAGTCAGCTGTCCAACGCGTCCCTGTCCGTGCGCCACATTCTTTTCACTGTCAAATACGAGACTCGAATTAATTGTGTTCTTCTGCTCATTGTATTCAACCAGTTCCAGTTTGCGGATGCCGTCAAACCACTCTTTTTCCTCATCTGTATTATAGTTAAACAGAATGGTAACGGCTGCTTTTCCATTTTTTGGAAGAACCGCATCCGGCGAATAGCTCGGATGAGTCTGCTTCTCCTCATTCAAGTTATACGTAGTCTTTTTCGGAGAAATGCGGGCATTTCCGTTTTCATCGTAATTGGTCAGATAATAGTCCCAGTAAGCAACCGGCTCATGCGTCAGAATCTTCTCAGGCAGATAGCCGTCGTTTTCCTCATATACAGCATCTTCCTGGCTCTCATTGCTCAGAACCACCGTCTCTTCCTTTGCTGCATCTTCTTTACTGCTGACGGTTACTTTACCCGGTGTGCCAAGAAGCGCCAGTTTTGCCATACGTCCGTCATCTGTGATCGGAGTTAAAAGATTGGTTACATCTTTTCCATCGACCTTAACGACCGTATTGCCTGCATTGTATCCCTCATCAAATGCGATCGGAAGCCACCAGCCCAGGGAATTTACCTCGGTAAGCTTTGTCTTCGTCTCATCTACCAGCGAAACCATCTGCGGCTTGTCTGGATTTTCAGTGTTTCCGTTATCTCCGGCATTTCCGCCATTCTGATTTCCGTCATTCCCGGAATTACCGTTATTTCCAGAATTACTGTTGCTTCCAGAGCCCCCCGAATGGCTGCCGCCGGAACTGCCAGAATTCCCTGAACCGCCTCCTGATACGCTGCTTCCGTTGCCGGCTGCTGCCGGGCTGCTCGCGTAACCTCTATCCGCACGGGTCTGGACCTCTCCATTTTCATTGACCCACTGTCCATCCGCATTGACGCTGTAGCCGTCCGGCGTCCGACCTTCGGTGTGCATCTGACCATAGTTTTCTGCACTCAAGTTATCAAAATAATAGCATTTTCCATCAATCCACTGCCATCCGGTCACGGTCATACCTTCCGTTCCATCGGATGCAGTGCTGAAGAAATACCATTTTCCTGCATTGTCCTTCCACCAGCCGCGGCGCATCTGTCCTTCCACGCCATCGGCAGTTGTGTTCATATAGTACCGGCGTCCATCGACGGTGATCCATCCAGTCATCATCCGTCCGGTCTGCGGATCCAGATAATACCAGCCATTCTCGGTCTTAACCCATCCAGTCTTGAGCGTTCCGTCCGTTCCCTGATATTTCCAGTCCTGTCCTTCCTGAATCCAGGCGCCGGTCTGTACTCCGGACTCCGATGCCGGTCCGGTTGAAGCATAAGCAGTACCTGCCTGCGCCGCCGCTAACACGGTCACCGCTGCCAGAATTGCCTGCCGGGATCTTCCCTTACCTTTCATACATATTCCTCCATATAATCTTTTGTAATATCTTACTCTCCGCACCGGATTAGGCATCCCTAACTCAGGCAGCCGAGGAGGTTAGTATAAACCAATTCAATAAAGTCTGTCAATTATTTAAATCTATTTAAAAATGAGAATTTTTATCTATTTTTTAATCGAATTTTATTCTCAATAAAGCATTACTTTTTTAGTTGCTAAAACTAACATGCAAATTTCTTTTTCCATTCAGCACATGTTAAGTCTCATTTTGCAGCGATTTTTTCCGCCTTTTTCCCTGATATTGCCTCGCTTGCCATGAATTTTAAAAAAACATATTTTGAGAATTTTTTTCTGTTTGCTTCATTTCGTATATTTTTATCCTTTTCGCACATACTCCATCTGTAAACATTTTGTCCCATTCCAGTCCCTTCGCGGTCACTGATATTGGCTTCTCTGATAGGAGATTTACACGATGCAGATTTCTTCATCCATTGAAAATAACCGGACTTTTTTTCAAAAAAAGCTCCGACCGGACATCAGTTTTGATGTCGTAGATCGGAACCTGATGATCGGCGGGCGCGATGCCTGCCTCTACTGTATTGATGGTTTTACCAAGGACGATACGCTTTTAAAAGTGCTGCAGGCGATGAGCAGCATTGAAACCGCCCAGATGCCTGACAATGCAAACGATTTTGCCGCCCTCTACCTCGCCTACGGCGAAATCGGGCTGGAAACGGATTCGGACGCGCTGATTATCCAGCTTCTCTCCGGTGTTCCTTTTCTTCTGATCGACGGGTATGCACAGGCACTCACGATAGACTGCCGCACCTATCCCGCCCGCGGAGTCAGCGAACCTGAAAAGGATAAGGTATTGCGCGGCTCGCGCGATGGTTTTGTCGAAACGCTTGTGTTCAATACGGCTCTGATCCGGCGGCGCATCCGCGATCCGAAGCTGCGGATGGAAATCATGAATATTGGGGAAAGTTCGCACACCGATATCGCCATCTGCTACATGGAAAACCGGGTGGACACCGAACTTTTAAACCGCATCCGCACCCGGATTCAAAAAGTGCATGTCGATGCCCTCTCGATGAACCAGGAAAGCCTTGCCGAATGTATTTATCCGCACAAATGGTTCAATCCGTTCCCAAAATTTCGTTTTTCAGAGCGTCCGGATACCTCCGCTGCCTCGATTCTGGAAGGAAATATCATCATTCTGGTGGACAATTCTCCTTCCGCAATGATTCTGCCATCCTCTGTTTTCGATATCATCGAGGAAGCCGACGACTACTATTTTCCACCGCTGACCGGCACCTATCTGCGCCTGTCGCGGACGGTCATCTTTTTCCTGACCTTATTTCTGACACCGCTGTGGCTGCTTTTTATGCAGAATCCCGGCTGGATCCCGGAATGGCTCGCTTTTATCCGTGTCACCGACGAGATCCATGTGGCGCTGATCTATCAGCTCCTGATCCTGGAATTTGCCATCGATGGTCTGCGGCTCGCGGCAGTCAACACCCCCAGCATGCTGACGACACCGCTCAGTGTCATCGCCGGTATCGTGCTTGGAGAATACTCGGTCAAATCCGGCTGGTTCAACAGCGAGACGATGCTCTATATGGCGTTCGTCACGATCGCCAACTACTCGATGACGAGCTTCGAACTCGGCTACGCACTCAAATTCATGCGCGTCCTGCTCCTGATTCTGACCTTTTTCTTCAATCTCTGGGGCTTCATCGCAGGAACACTCATTGCCGTCGGCTGCCTTGTCTTTAACCGGACAATCGCCGGAAAAAGTTATATTTACCCGCTAATTCCATTTCACTGGAGTGAATTAAAAAAGCGGCTGCTCCGGAACCGGCTGCCGCATGAGGAGAAAAACGGGTAAGAATGTCGCATAAAATGTCCGCATACCCACAACTGCCCGGATGGTTCCGGGTACTGGCTGTGGTTTATGCGGACATTTTAACTTCTATATCTATCTTCTATTTTTCTTTCTTATACACTACCTCTTTCAGCACCTCCAGCGCCTCCTCATACCGCTCTGCCCCCATCGAGGCACAGGACAACAGGAGCTTCGGATATCCCTCTTGAAAATGATGCTCCTGTTTTTCCAAAAGACTCCCGACCGACTCCACCGGGCGGACGGCGACGCCTGCCTGTGCCGCACGTCCGGCAATTTCCGCCGATGTAAGCGGGCTGTCAAGCTCCATGAGAACCAGAAAACCGGCATCGCCCAGATGCGTTCGCGCTTTTTCTCCAAAAATGCGCCGCACCGCATCACACAGACACTTTGCCTTTGCCGCGTACAATTTCTTGGACTTTCGGATCTGACTTTCCAGATGTCCGTCCCGGATAAACTGGCAGAGGGCAATCTGCTCTGCCTTGGACGCCGTCTGGTTATAAAAACGCCCCCGCTCCTGATACCGCTTCAGCAGATCCGGCGGCAGGACCATGTAGCTCATGCGGATCGATGGCAGAAGCAGCCTTGAAAATGTCCCCAGATACACGACGCCCCGCCCTCCGGAAAGCCCCTGCAGGGACGGTGTCGGGCGGTTATAATAGCGGAACTCACTGTTGTAATCGTCCTCAATAATCAGCATATCCTCGCGCGCCGCATCCTTTAAAAGCTTCATCCGGTCGCCCACCGGCATGACCTCGCCCCAGACTGTCATCTGCGATGGGGTCAGATAGCAAACACTTTTCCCTGTATGTCTCATTGCCTCTGACATCTGTTCGGATAACCCTGTTTTCATCTTTCTTGCACATACATCTGGCTTTTCTATTCCGCACAAATCCTTTTTTGAGGACTCAATCCTCCTATCATTATTTTCCCAATATTCTCTTATATCTCCGGTCCGAAACCCATAATCCTCAAAAATCTGGCGTCCCTGCCGGAACGACGGATTAAAAAACCATGCACTGTCCCGCTCCCGCAGCATCGGGCACAAAATATGCAAGAGGCTCTGCACACCCGCCCCTACTACGATACTGTCCGGCGTACAGATCACATTGCGGTGGCGCCCCAGATACGCACAGAGCGCCTCCCGGAATTCCCGCTCTCCCTGCGGTTCGCCGTAAGAAAGCAGCCGTTCATCCTGGCGCAGGGCGCTCTTGACATAGCGCCGCCATAAATCAAACTGGAAGCTCTCCCGATCCACATTTGAAGACGCAAAATCATACCGGATTTCCGGGCGTTCCTCCTGATGCGGCACACCGTGCTCTATTTCCTCCCGGTTTGCAGCCGCCAGCACCGCATCCGTTACATAAAACCCGCTCTGCGGACGCGAAATGATATAGCCATCCGCCGCCAGCAGCATATACGCCGTCTCCACCGTCGTCCGTGAAAGCTGCAGCTGCAGGGAACATTTGCGGATCGACGGCAGCTTCGCTCCCGGCTTCATCTGACCGGACACGATCAATTCTTTGTAATATTCATATACTCTCAGATACCGGCTCTGTCCCGGTTCGCTTAAATTCAGTTCCATCGTATTTCCTCTATCTATTTATGTAAACGGCGATGCACCGCATCGATCATCCGCATCATCCCATATCCCAGACAACCGCCCCTCTTTCCGTCTTCACAATATTTTTCATCTCCACCACCTGTACCCCCTTATACCCAACTGCCTTCCTCAATTATACCGTTTTCTCCTGCTTATAGGCAATCCCCAAAATTGAGTACTGTTACTGTTCACGCATACGTGCCCAGTAACGGAAATTCCGAGGAAGAAATCAAAGAGCCGCTTCTTCCTAAGAAAGAAGAAATCCCCCGCATGATTCCGGCTGAAGTTGGTCTGGCATACTGCAACAAGCTTTTCTTTTTGGAAAAGCTGTTCCGTGACCTTATTCCGGAAGAGCGAAAAGACAGACGTCTGGAAACAGAAGTGCCGGTATGGGAAAGCTTTTATGCATGGTTAGAACAACTCAATCCTGTAAAAAGAAGCAAGCTGGAAAAAGCTGTGATATACGCAAAAAAACATAAAGAACCACTGCCTGTTTAAGGCGAAGGATACCAAGGGGGCAGTGGACAATACGATGGATTATTCATCGCTTACGATTTACTAATTTCCCTAAACCATCCCACATTCAATCAAATTAAAAAGAGGCACGGCATAAATTATTCTGATAGATTTTACATCAGATTGCTTTATGCCGTGCCTTTTATGTTATCATAATGATTGCTACCTACATATAGCAGGCTTCACCCTCCGTTATACACCGGATTCGCATTGATTTTCGGTACGAAGGCAACAGCCGTTCCGCAATTTTCACCATCCTCCCCATACTTCTTCATAGATCTGTCCGGCAGAAAATACCCAGAATGGATGTTTTGCCAAGTATACCAATGTTGCAAATTCCCGACGAGTCATAGAAATCAACTCACCGTTTCGGTATACTGTTCTCTCCTTCAGCCGAAGCTCCAAGCCCGGAAAAACAAGAGTGTTACAAGGGTGGGATGTCACAATATGGTCAAATCCTGGCTCGACCGCAATAATCTCCATAATTCTACTGAGTATATATTCTTCATGGTCGGTATGCGACAGTACCAGAAACTTGCCTATATTGTTCACATCCCTCTTTATTGATATTATTTTTGCATTACATTACGGGTTCATTTTTCATCTGTCGGATGCGGTATTCACCGCCATCGTCCCATCTGCATAGAAGTAGTACCACTTACCATCGATCTGCTTCCAGCCTCCGGCAAACATCATTCCGGTGACCTTGTCCAGCCAGTACCACTTCTGATCCTCGGAGAGCCAGCCCTTCACTGACTCCCCGTTTCTGTAATAGTTCCACTGGCCGCTGTCATTCTGCTGCCAGCCGTTTGCGGCCTGCGGGTCAATGACGATTTCCACAAACCGCCGCAAAACCGTGGCGACCTCGGCGCGGGTGGCGGTTCCCTTGGGGTCAAACTTATTTTCATTCTTCCCAGCCAGGATGCCCGCCTGCTGCATGGACTTGACCGCATCCTTCGCCCAGCTGCTGATCTGTGTGTTGTCCGCAAAGGTCACAGCCTTCAAGGTCTGGGGCAGATCATAGCCCAGCTTTGCAGCATAATTTTTCATAATCACCGCCATCTGTTCCCGGTTGATGTTGGTGTCCGGTGCAAAGGTGGTGGCGGTAACGCCTTCCACAATACCGGTCTGCGCCGCCCAGTTCACATAGGGGGCATAGTAAGCGTCGGCTTTCACATCGGTGAATTTCCCGGTCTGGTAACTGTCCGGGTTGATGCCCGCCAACCGCCCCAGAGCTGTCACAAACATTCCTCTGGTCATGTCGGTGCCCGGGCTAAAGGTGGTGTCGCTGGTGCCGGAGAGCAGTCCCCGGCTGGCTGCAAAGAGGATGTTATCTGCTGCCCAGTGGCCGGTAATGTCGGTAAAGACCGGGGCAGGGTTCTTGTAGCCCACGCCGTAAACGCTGAAATGACCGGTTTCAAAAACCACCGCTTTCAGGCTGGCATTGTAGCTGGATTTGGTGATCCATTCCACCTTGCCAGCGTCATCTACATAGACTGCATAGAGATTACCTGTCTGCTCACCATTTGCCGGTGTGTAGGGCAAACGCACCGATATAGTGTGACCATTTAAGTTGGCAATCGGTGTTTCTTTGCCGCCGGAGAGGTAGACCAGTGACAGATCATAGGCCGGTCTTGTGCCGATGGCGGCCTTGGCCTCGGTGGAACGCAGTGCATCCACCTTATCTGCCCGGAGAATGATGTCCCCGCCAGCGGAGGCGGTATCCAGCTGCTTCAGAGTATCCAGGCCGATAGTAACCGAAACCAGATGGTCTGTTGCTACGGTAAACTGCCGGACGTTTTCTTTAACCAGCAGATCCAGTGTCTGCGCCTTGATGGTCACGTTAAAAGAGGTCTGGCCTGCCGCCGGGGTGATGGGAACCGTAACGCCAATCCCGTTCTCTGTAGTGCCGTTCTTTTTCGCATCCTGTTTGGCCTTGTCGATGGCGGACTGGACAGAGCTGTTGTCCACTGCCGCATTGCCGTTTTTATCCGGCTGTATGGGTTTGGTTTCACCGGTGGCAGGGGCTTGAGGCTTGTCTTCCGGCTGGTTGGTGTTATCATTGTTGCCGGAACCGTTAGAACCGCCGGAGGAGGAGCCTCCACCGCCGCCCGAACCACCAGAGGAGGAACCGCCGTCGCTGGAAGATTGCTTGGAAACAGTCAACGTTCCAGAAACATAGGTGATCGCATAATTGTCATTTGACAGCGTACCAGTAATATTGATCGCAGTTTTGCCGGTTTTGCTCATATCCGGTGTCTGTGCGTAGTCCAGTGTTACCGTGCCGCTCAGGGTGTCTGCACCAACCAGACCTTCCACCTTGTAATCCTTATCTGCTTCCGGGCTGCTCAGATCGGGCGCGGTGCTGCCGGTGTAGGCGCTCTTATCAAGCGCCGTAACGGTGACCGCTCTCTTCGCTACGGTCACAGTCACGTTCTGTTCTGCCACATCTGCGTACTCTGCATTTCCCTGAACCTTATACCAAACAGTGTATTCCCCGGCGTTTTTCGCTGTGGGGAGCTGCTCGCTCCACTCAGAATTGTCAAGCCGGTAGAGCATCGTGCCGCCAGTGGTCTTGCCTGCTGTAACCAGCGCCTGTTCTGCACCGTTGTAGGTCAGGGCGTTTGCCGTAGGTGCCGTAACAGTGGGGACAAGCTTGTTGGTCGCATTGACATTGACGGTCAGCGTGATGTCCTCATAGTTTGTGCTCTTGATTACCACGGTCACTGTGCCCACAGAGCCGGTGGTTTCCACGTCATTTTTCTGAATCGGCAGGGTCAGCTTGCCGTTTTCCACCTTCGCGCCGCTGGTGTAGTAGCTGCCATCCAGTGTGATTCCGCCGAGCTCATAGGTGGGTGCACCGTACTCTTTGGGCGTTTCCAGCGTAGGCAGGGCGGGGAGCGTCACAGTGTAGGTCTTTTCGTGGCCGTTTACAATGGTAAGCGCAGTTTCCTTGACGAAGTCAGGCGCAGCGGCCTTGGTGATGCTGGCAGTAGTAGGGAAGCTGCTCTGCTCCAGGGAGTAATTCTTCGCGGCCTGCCCCATCAGGGTCACTGTGGCAGTGACGTTCTTGCCGTTGCCCACGCCGGCATCGTCAAAGCTGGCGGTCACGGTGTAGTCTGTGCCTCGGTTCAAGGTCACGTTGTCGAAGGTTACGCTGGTAATGCCTGCGTCTGTCGTGCCATCATAGGGCTTGGACACAGCCGTTACCCCGCTGATCGTCAGCGGTTTCTTTCCAATGCTGACCTCCACGCTGGCGGGTGCGGTATCATTGTGGTTTGCATCGCCAATCACCCGATACCACACGGTATACGTTCCGGCATCGGTGCCGGCAGGGATGTCCTGGCTGTATGTACCGTTCTCGGTCAGGCTGTACTGCATGGTGCCACCGCTGGTCACGCTGCCCGCGGTAATGAGCGCCTGCTCCTGGCCGGTATAGGTCAGGTTTTCCAGCGCTGTGGGAGGCGTGATGAGGCCTGACCTGATGTCGGCCTTTTGTACCGTCACAGCAATATCCTCGCTCATCTTCTCGTAGCCGTCGCAGGTGGCCAAAAAGCGGAAGGTATGATTGCCTGCGGGCAGCTTTAGTGCAGAAAGATCAAATTGATTCTTTGTTGTCGCACTGCCAACTGCTGTCTCTTTGCCGTCCTCCACCTGATACCACTGGAAGCTTACAGCGTCAGTGCCGGTTTCCTTCGCTACCTTGACAAGAAGCGTCCCCGCACCGCCATAAGTCATGCTCATCTTGGTCAGATAGTCCATGCTCTTGATGGGGATCTTGGCCATAGAAACATTGGTCAGCTCCTTGCCGGTAAGGTCGGTTATCCAGATACTGCCGCTCTTAAACACGTAACCCTCCGGCAGCAGGGATGCCAGCGTGACATCTCCGGTGACGGTCAGCTTTGCCGCCGTCTTACCGTTCAGATCCATCTTGAGCGGGCTGCTGATGGTGATCTCGCCTGCATTTGCCAGCAGCTTCACCGTACCGCCGCCAGCTGCGGCGATGGCCTCGTCTGTCGTCCGATGGTAGGAAATGCTGCCATCCGTCTTTGTTACCTCAGCGGCATAGCCGCAGTAGGGGCAAACCTTCCCGCCGGAATGGTCATCCGGGTGGCTGCACTTCACAACAGTTACGGCAGTATTCTCCTTCATCTCCGACAGCTTGAGCAATGCGCCGTCTTTCTTCCGATAAGCATATCCCTCTGCCAGCAGGGACTGATAATCTGCGCCATTCTTGATTTTGATGCTGTCAAAGGATCCGCCGGACAGGGTCACTGGAATACCTTTGAGCGCACCCAATTCCAGCAGATCCGCGCTGCCGCCGGACATGGTCAGCGCTCCCTCCGTGTAGATGCCGCCGGTGAACGTGCCGCTCGTTACCACGGCTTCGTTCCCGGTAAGAATGCCAAGCCCCACTCCACGGTTTCTCCCGTCTGTGCTGCCCTCCAGGGTGACATTGTCCAGCGTCAGCTTTGCGCCTGTCTGCTTAGATTTTCCGACCGCCACCGCATGATAGGGGTCGCTGGGATGGGTGTTTTGCACCTTGCCGTTTATGATGGCTACATTGGAGCCGAGGATACGTAGAAGCCCCTTCCCAGCGGATTTGCTCAGGGTGTGTCCATTCAAGTTCAGTATAATATTTTTGCTGATTTCGATAGGCTCTGCGTTCTCGATGTCCAAAGGCCCCCGCAGCGTGATCGTGTCACCGTCCTGCGCGGCAGCCAGCGCTGTTTCCAGACTGGTGTATCGCTTGCCGCCGGTTTCAAATGCCTCCACCAGCGCATGGCAGAATTTGCAGTAACCGGCGCTGTCCACCTTGCCCGCATGGTCGCAGATTCTGCCGCAGGCGCATTTGCCGTTCTGATATTGGTCGGTATGCGCGACCACCTTGACCGCTCTATTCGCAATATCTACATTGGAAACGTTCAAAATTTCGTTGCTATTAGCGTCTGCAAAGGCATATCCGTCTGCCAGCAGAGCCAGGGCCTCCTCACCAAGTGCTGCATTGATTCCACCTTGGAACGTGCCGCCCTGGAGCTGGGTTTTCCCGAGGAAATTCACCTGATGCTGAAACACGCAGTTGCCCTTTACCGTCAGGGTAAACAGTTTATCAAGGGTGCCCGCGCTTGTTGTAACGC
>OOIF01001398.1_pt1 | contig 20408 bp, 17 predicted proteins | sample 1691961 | NCBI WGS metagenome assembly OOIF01 (sample SAMN06348146, study PRJEB24527) | human gut metagenome | biome: human gut; feature: ankylosing spondylitis patient; material: feces | host: Homo sapiens | place: China | collected 2015-10 | reverse complement strand
GCGACATTGCCCACTGGACCAACCCCAAGGGCGGTTACTTCATCAGCCTGTACGTGATGCCCGGCTGTGCCAAGCGTGTGGCAACCCTGTGCAAGGAGTGCGGCCTGACCCTGACGGGTGCCGGTTCCGCTTACCCCTACCACAAAGACCCGGAAGATTCCCATCTGCGCATTGCGCCCACCTATCCCAGCCTGGACGAGGTGGAGACCGCTTCGGATCTGCTGTGCGTCTGCGTAAAGCTGGCCACCGTGGAAAAGCTGCTTGCGGATCAGGAAGCGTAAGCGTCCCCGTTGTTGAAGATCTCCCCGCGCGGCGGAATTCTGCCGCACGGCGGAGGTTTATTATATTTTGGAGGTTTCCCGATTTTTATGAAGACGAAAGGCAAAGCATGGCAGCTTGTTGTCACAGTGCTTCTGATCGCGGCGTTTGTCTACACGGCATTCTTCGGCGTTGCGGTCAAATATGGCGATGTGACCCGGACCTATATCAAGGGCGCGCAGGATATCCGCTTCGGCGTGGATATCAAGGGCGGCGTCAACGTGACGTTTGCACCCTCGGACGGCTACGATGCCACCGATGAGCAGCTGGACGCCGCGCAGCTCGTCATTGAGAACCGTCTGGTCGGTCTGAACGTGACCGACTACGAGCTGTATGTGGACTACGATTCCGACCGTCTGATCCTCGAATTTCCGTGGCAGTCCGGCGAGACGGATTTCGACCCCGAAGCTGCCATCGAAGAGATCGGCACCACCGCCTATCTGACCTTCCGGGAGGGGAGCAGTGCGGACGGTGAGCTGATCCTGGACGGCTCCATGGTCGAAAGCGCAGCAGCGCAGTACGGCCCGGTGAGCGGCAACTCTTCGGAGTATTATGTGGCCCTCAAGTTCACCGATGCGGGTGCCAAAGCCTTTGGCGATGCCACCACCCGGCTCTACCAGAGCAGCGGCACCATCAGCATCTGGCTGGATGACGAGAATGTCAGCACGGCCACGGTCCATGCGGCCATTACCGATGGCGCAGCCATCATCACAAGCTCGGCATCCAACCCCTTTACGCAGGACGATGTCGTCAAGATGGCCCGCCAGATCAACTCCGGCTCGCTGCCCTTTGCGCTGACCGTGGACAGCTACTCTACCATCAGTCCCAGCCTGGGCGAGAACAGCCTGAGCGCCATGGTGCTGGCCGGTCTCATCGCTTTTGCCCTCATCGTGGTCCTGATGACGGCGCTGTACCGTCTGCCCGGTTTCCTGGCCTGCATCGCACTGGCCGGTCAGGTGGCGGCTACGCTGGCCTTCGTCTCCGGTTATTTCTCGGTGTTTGAGAGCTTCACCCTGACGCTGCCCGGCATTGCCGGCATCATCCTGGCCATCGGCATGGGTGTGGACGCCAACGTCATCACCGCCGAGCGCATCAAGGAAGAGCTGCGCAGCGGCAAGTCTCTGGATGGTGCCCTCAAGAGCGGCTTTGCCCGCGGCCTGACGCCCATCATCGACGGCAACGTGACCATCGTCATCGTGGCGGTCGTGCTGATGGGTGCCTTCGGCCCCTCGGACGGTTTCTTTGCAAAGATGCTCCACTTCGTCTTCTTTGCCTTTGGCCCGTCCACTGCGGGCACCATCTATGCCTTTGGCTACACGCTGCTCACCGGTGTGCTGCTCAACTTCGTGTTCGGCGTCTTCGCCACCCGCGTGATGATCCGCGGGGCAGCGGCCATCAAGGCCCTGCGCGACCCCTGGCTCTACGGTGCGGATCGCCCCGGCAAGGAGCCTGCGGAGAAGAAGTCCATCGACTTTGTGGGCCTGCGCAAGCGCTTCCTGACCATTTCCTCCTGCTTAATGGCAGTCATCCTGCTCTGCGCGGTGGTGTTTGGCGTCCGGCTGGATACCGAGTTCACCGGCGGTGCGATGATCACCCTGAGCTATGAGGGTGAGTTCACCACGGCCGATGTGCAGAAGACTGCTTCTGCCGCACTGGGCAGCAAGGACCTGACCCTCCAGACCGGCGAGAATGTCGCCACCGGGGAGCAGACCCTGAAGATCTCCATGCCCGGCAACGAGACCGTGACCACCGATCAGGTGGAGAACCTGCTGGATTCCCTGAACGAGACCTACCCGGACAACGGCTTCGTTCAGTTGTCGCTGAGCAACGTCAGTGCGGCCATGGGTACCAAGTTCCTGCAGAAGAGTCTGGTCGCCGTTCTCTTTGCGCTGGTGCTCATCCTGCTGTATATCGGCTTCCGTTTCCAGAAGATCGGCGGCCTGACCGGCGGCATGATGGCCGTTCTGGCCCTGCTGAACGACCTGATGGTCGTGTTTGGCACCTTCGTGCTGCTGCGCACCCCGCTGGACGGCAACTTTATCGCTGCCATGCTGACCATTCTGGGCTACTCCATCAACGATACCGTCGTCGTGTACGACCGCATCCGCGAGAACCGCACCCTGATGGAGAAGAAGACCTCCTTCGAAGAATTGGTCAACCACTCGGTCAATCAGTCGGCCCGCCGCACCATCATCACCACCGTCACCACCGTGATGGCGCTGGGCGTGATGTGCATCATCTCCAAACTCTACGGCCTGGACAGCATCTTCACCTTTGCGTTCCCGCTGATGATGGGCATGATCAGTGGTGTTTACACCTCGCTGTGCGTGTCCACTTCCGCGTGGGTGCTGTGGAGCGAGCGCAAGACCGGCAAAAAGAAAGCGTGAGCTTCGCCCGAACGTGAACATGACCAAATCAGGAGGAACAAACCATGAAATGTCCCTATTGCGGCGATGAAGAATCCAAGGTCATCGATTCCCGCCCGACCGAAGATGGCGAGCGCATCCGCCGCCGCCGGGAGTGCCTGCGCTGCCACATGCGGTTCACGACCTATGAGGTGGTGGAGACGGTCCCGCTGATCGTCATCAAAAAGGATAATTCCCGCGAACCCTTTGACCGGCAGAAGGTGCTCAACGCCATGCTGCGCGCCTGCGCCAAGCGCCCGGTCAGCTACGAGTCGCTGGAACGTGCCGTCAGCAGCATTGAGCAGACGCTGATGAGCTCCTACGACCGGGAAGTGACCAGCGTCCGCATCGGCGAGCTGACCATGCAGGAGCTGAAAAAGATCGACGAAGTGGCCTATGTCCGCTTTGCGTCGGTCTACCAGCAGTTTGCCGACGTCGAGAGCTTTTTCACCGAGCTGCAAAAGCTGATGGGCGACCGGAAAAAGTAAGAGAATCCTTCAAAAAAGCGCACAGCCTCCGCCTGGATTTGGGCGGCAGGGCTGTGCGCTTTTTCGTTGCAGCAGATCGTTCGCATAATTTCGATTATGCGAAACGTTGAATTGCCTCAGAGGATGCGCCGGGCGAGCCAGGCCAGCGTTTCGACCTGGACCTGAGCGCGGCGCAGCTCCCCGAACGCTTCTTCGGGGGCGTTCCATTCCAGATGGCCGTCGGCGGCGCGGAGGGCCGCTTCCAGTTCGGTGAAGTCTTCCGTTTTGAGCAGGTGGTTCATCCCTTCACGCATCCGGTCGCAGAGGTCGGCTCCTTCGGCAAGGGCCTGCCGGGCCCCGGTCAGGTCGTCCTCCCGGATGGCTTCCATCGCAAGGTCGATGTCGCCGGAGATGTCTTCGGCGAACATCTGCACCCGGAAGCTGCTGTAAAAGGCCACCGCGAGCAGGGCGGCCACGATGCCGAGGCAGGCGTAGATGCGTTTCATGCGTCCTCCTTTCTGAGCGGGCGGGCCGTGCGGCGAGGCTCTTTCTTCAGCAGAAAGTAATCTTCGGTGTCGTTGCCAATCAGAAGCAGGATCTCCTCCACCAGCAGGGTGTTGGCCTGTGCCGTCCGTTCCAGCCAGGCGTGGTCTTTGCCGCACCAGTGGAGGTTGTCGTCCAGCACCTGCCCATCCAGCACAAAGGGGATGGTCGCTTGGCTATGCTGGACCTTGAGCGCCAGGTCGGAGAGGGTGGCAGGTTCTCTTTCGGGGCGCAGCGCCACCGAAAGGCTGCCGTTCGTCTCCACAACGGCGTAGGAGACATCCCGTGGGTCAAAGACGTCCTTGCCGCGCAGGGCCTCCATCAGGTCAGCCGTCGTCAGCCGCAGAGTGCGCAGGGCATTCTGATCGATCTGCCCATCCAGAATGACCGTTTTGGGCCGGCCGGACATCAGGTTGAAAAATTTCTGGCTCTGGAAGCTGAGAATGGACCCCAGAAGCTCCAGCGCCGCAATGAGGAAGAGCGGGATGAGGCTGGCGGTCACGGGGACTTCCTCCGATTCGATGGAGATGGACGCCAGATTGGAGATGAGGATGGTCGAGACCAGCTCTTCCGGCTGCAGCTCACCCAGCTGGCGCTTGCCCATCAGCCGCATGGCAAACAGGACGCAGAGATAGATCAAAACGGTGCGAACGATCAAGAGCTTCAAGGCGGAACACCTCCTGCGGGAATAACCGGCGCTGCGGCGGGTATCCTACTGCAAAAGGGGGATGGGACCATGCAGCTTTCCGAACATCTGGAAACGAACCTCGCGGCGCTCAACGCTAGGTTGGGCAGCTCCGCCGATTTTTATGCGAAGCGCATCGAGCTTTACCACATTCGGGGTGCCATTCTGCTCTTTGACGGGATGGCCAGCCTCGAATCCCTGTGGGAACTTCTGCTGGACGCCGCCAGCCGTCAGACGCCGCCGCTGCGGCTGGGGGCGCTGCCGAGCGGGGAACAGGTCTATGAGCTGCTCAGCCGCCACTCGGCATTGCCCGCCGAGAGCAGCCCCGTGGAGAACTGGGGTGATCTGATGCAGCGCCTGACCGCCGGAATGGCGGTCTTACTGTTGGACGGCAGTGCGAAAGGGCTGGCATTTTCGGTGCAGAGCCTGAAATTCCGCTCGGTGGAGGAGCCCTCCGGTGAAGGAGATCTGCGCGGCTCCCGCGAGGGATTTTCCGACCTGCTGCGGATCAATCTGAGCCTGCTGCGGCGGCTCATCCGCACCGAAGCGCTGGTAATGGAAGTGCAGCAGGCAGACTGCGCGATGAAAACGGAATATGCCGTCTGCTACTGCAAAGATAAGGCCTCGCCCGCCGCCGTGGAGCAGGTGAAAGAGACGCTGCGCCGCGCAAAGCCGCAGCTGCTGTTGGATTCGAGCTACTTTCTGCCCTGGCTGTTTCCCTGCCGGGTGCGCACAGCGTCCCCGGTGAGCTACACCGAGCGCCCCGTCGTGGCCTCCGCGAAGCTCTGTGAGGGGAAGATCGTCGTTCTCGTCAATGGGAGCCCATCCGCGATGGTTCTGCCGACCCTCTTCGGCGAAAACTTCGAGTGTCTGGACGACTACGCCCAGCCTGCGTTTTTTGCGTCCTTCCTGCGCCTTCTGAAATATGGTTCCTTCTACCTGAGCATCTTTCTGCCGGGGGTGTTCGTCTGCCTGGCGGTCTACCTGCCGGAACTGCTCCCGCCACAGCTGCTCTTCAAGATCGAAGCTGCTGAGCGGGCCACTCCGTTCCCGCTGTTTGGGGAGATGGTGCTGGTCATCCTGCTGCTGGAGATCATCCGGGAGGCAGGGCTTCGGATGCCGCAGACGCTGGGGCACTCGGTCAGTCTGGTCGCGGCGCTCATCATCGGGGACGCAGCCATCGCCACCGGTCTGCTGAGCACACCCGTCATTCTCATTGCGGCGGTTGCATCCATCGCCGTCTTCGTGGTGCCGTCCCTCTACGAAATGGCCACGGCCTTCCGCTTTCTGGTCCTGCTGGCGGCGGGAGTGGCAGGCCCTGTGGGGCTTGTGTGCGCGGCGTTGGCCGTTCTGCTCGCTCTGGCGCAGGTGTCAGCGCTGGGGGTACCCTATTGTGCACCGGTGCGTTTCCCGCAAACCGCACTTTCTCCGGACGGTGTGACCCGCCGGACCTACCGCACCCTGTCCGCACATCCTTTTTCCATCTGGCAGAAACGGAGGTGAGCCAATGGAGCAAACCGGATCATTCCGTGCCGCCGTGCCGCTCAGCGTTCTGACCGCGGTGCTGGGGCAGTGCATCACTTCCGGCAGCGCCATGTCAGCCCGGCTGTTGCTGCTGCAGGGGTTCCCCATGGCGCTGGGCATCGGCCTGCTTTCGTCCTGCTTGATGCCCGCCGAAGGGGAAGAGGGGCTTCGTTCCGAAACCGGCATCCGCCCCCGGCTGCTCTGCCTGCTTTTGTCCGTGTGGTTTGGTGCAGAGCTGTTGGAGACGCTTTGGCAGGCACAGCAGGTGTGCCGGGAGCAGTTTTCATCCATGGCAGTCCTCGGCGTTCTGCCGCTGCTGCTGTGGGCGGGCTGGCAGCTGAAGCCGGACGTCTTTTCCCGCAGTGCGGGGGTCTTGTGGTGGGCACTGGCGCTGGCGGGCCTTGCCTGCGTTGGGAGCCTGCACGGCCAGCTTCACTGGGAGAATCTTTTCCCCGCAGCGGAACCCACAGGAAATCTCCGTTTCCCGCTTTATGCGGAATCCATCGCGTGGCCGCTTCTATTTGGAAAACGCGGATGCACCGGGAGGCGCTGCTTCCTGCTGCCGTTTCTGACGCTGGCGGGGCTGTTCGGTTTTGCGCTGGGGCGTGAACTTCTGTTTGGGTCCGGCCGTCTGCTTCCGGGAAATGAGCTGCTGCGCACCGGGACGCTGGGACGTGTCTCCCGGCTGGATGCAGCCTTTCTGCTCGTCTGGCTGGCAGCGGCATTGTTCCGGGGCTGCTTTCTGGTGCGGGTCCTGCGGGAACTGCTCTGCCGCCCGGAGAAGCAGGAAAAGGGGGTACCGGAATGAGAGCTTCCCATGCACTGCGCTGGCTGGCAGGGGGTATTCTGGTACTCTGGTGCGGCGTCTTTCTGCGGATGGAGACCACCGAGAAAAGCATGGTGCGGGCACTCATCGTCCAGCCGAACCGCAGCGGCTGGGCGGTGCAGCTGCTCTATCAGTTCCCGGAAGCAGCTGCGGATGCCTCCGACGCCGTGGCAGAAATTCGAAGCTGTTCGGCCGAGGATGCCACGCTGCCGCTCGCGCTGCACAAAGCCGAACGGGAACTGCCCAAAGCTGCAAATTACCGACTGTGTGAATATCTTCTCTTTGACGAAACAGCGTCACAAACTGACATTCTGGAACTGGAGGAGTTCCTGCAAACGGAACCCGTCAGCCGCCTGTCGGCACGGGTGCTCTTTGTCGCTGGCATCGGGAAACTGGTGGAAGAAACTCCGCCGGACGGTCTGCCGGGCAGCGGGGCGGAACCGGAAGAGACCGATGCAGCCCCGGAAACGCTTCCGGGAGCGCTTTTACAGGCCGCCGAGGATACCGCCGCACGGGCACCGCATTTGTACGAGTGCGCAGCGGGGGCCGTGATCCCCATCTTAAAAATTGAGGAGAACGGGGTGACATGGCAGAAGGAGAGCTGCCTTTTGACGGCGCAGGGCTATACCCGGCTTTCCCCGAACGAGACGGCCATGGCGCAGCTCTTGCAGGAACGGACGATGCCGGTGGAGTTCGCACTGGAAGGGGAGACTGTCACCCTCCGGCGCTGTGTCGTTTCGGTGGAAGCGGAAGGGAACGGGTTTGCGGTCACGCTGACCGGCCAGCGCAGGGCTGGCACACCGCCGATTGCAGAAGGCGTGTGCCGCCAGCTGGAGGCGCTCTGCGAAGAGACCATCGTCCGGGCCTGGCAGTCGGGCGCAGACCTTCTCCGGCTGGGTGCAGTCCGTGCGCTGAAGGAAGGGCCGGGTGCCTTTTTTACAACAAAAAACGCCTGCCCGGAAGTGCGGGCAAGCGTGAAAATGCTGGATCTTTAATGGGCAATCTCAAAGACGACGGTGATGGTCGTGCCGACATTGATCTCGCTTTCCAGCCGGATGCGGGCGTTGTGGATGCGGGCAATGTGCTTGACGATGGCCAGCCCCAGCCCGGTGCCGCCAGTGGCCTTGCTCCGGCTCTTATCGACCCGGTAGAAGCGCTCGAACACGCTGGACTGGGCTTCTTTCGGGATGCCGATGCCGTTGTCCTTGACGGTCAGGGTGCAGTGCCCATCCCGTGCGCAGGCGGTGATGAGCTGGACCTTTCCGCCGGGGCGGTTGTACCGGATGGCGTTGTCACAAAGGTTCTGGCACAGCTCATCCAGCAGGCTCCGGCTGCCCAGCACAGGGGCGCTCTCGCCGAGGTAGGTCAGGGAGATGAACGACTTCTGCGCGTTCACCTTCTGGCGCTCGACGCACTCTTTGGCCACATCCAGCAGATCGACCGTCTCCATCTGGGGGGTGTCGTTGGTCTCCGAAACGTTGTCCAGATGGGACAGCTGCAAGATATCGTTGACCAGCTGGATCATCCGGCTGGCTTCTACATGGATCTTCCGGCCGAACTCCGGCACATCCGCAGACTTGGCAATGCCGGTCTCAATGAGTTCGGCATAACCGGAAATGCTGGTCAGGGGCGTTTTCAGCTCGTGGCTGACATTGGCCGTAAACTCCTGCCGCATCTTTTCGTTGTTCTCGCGGAGCAGGCGGTCCGAGTGGATGCTCTCGGCAAAGGGAATCAGCTCCTTGTACGGCACATTTTCCTGGATGTGTTCCAGATCGTCCGTCATCTTCAGAATGGGCTGGACGAGGCTCCGGGTCAGCAGACCGGCCATCATGGCGGCTGCGCCCATCATCACGATGCAGCTCAGCACAATGGCCGGCAGGGCCGCATCGTAGATGGACCAGATGGTCTCGGAATCCTGCGCCACACGGAGGATGTCGCCATCCGGCAGGAGCATGGCGTAGTAATACGTCTCATACCCCAGCGTCTGGGAGTCGCGGCGGTTGCGGCCGATGCCCTCCTGCTTGGCCTGCTGGATCTCCGGGCGGCCTAGGTGGTTCTCCATCTGCTGGTTGGTCGCGGATTCGAACAGGACGCTGCCGTCCGAGGCGATGAGCGTGATGCGCAGATCGCCGTTGACATAGGCAGAGAGCTGGGCCGGGTCGTCGATCTGTTCACACCCGGCGGCAACGAGGCTGGCCTCGTTTTCCAGCGCCGCCCATGCCTGCTCCCGGAAGGCTCTGTGAAATACGAAGATGCAGAGCACGGCGGTGCAGATCAGCCCGACAAAGCCCATCCAGAACAGCCGATAACTGATTTTTTCTTCCATGCTCCGTGGTTTCATTCTTCGTTTTCCTCCTCGTTGTCGGCCAGCTTGTAGCCGACCTTCCGCACGGTGCAGATGTATTTTCCGGCATCGCCCAGCTTTTTGCGCAGGGTGCGGATGTGCATATCCACGGTGCGGCTTTCCACCGAGATGTCGGTGCCCCACACCACCTGCAAAATGGTCTCGCGGGTCACAACCAGGTTGGTGTTTTCCAGCAGCAGGCGGAGCAGGCTGTATTCCTTGTAGGTCAGGTCGATGTGGGCGTCGTTCACCGTCACGATGTGGCGGGCGTTGTCCAGCAGGATCTCATGGAAGGCGTAGACGTTCGTCTTTTCCTCCGGGGCCGAGCGGCGCAGCGCAGCCCGCACCCGGCTCAAAAACTCCATGATGCCAAACGGCTTGGTGATGTAATCGTCTGCGCCGCAGTCCAGCCCGCGCACGGTGTCCAGCTCGCTGGATTTGGCCGTGACCATGATGATGGGCAGGCGCCGCAGGGAAGGGGTGTTGCGCAGCTTTTTCAGGATGGAAAAGCCATCCTCACCGGGAAGCATGACGTCCAGGATGACCAGCTCCGGCACGGCAACATTCATGGCCTGCCAGAAGCTCTCGGACGATTCAAAGCTCTGCACGTCGTATCCGCTGGACTGAAGTGCATACTGCTCCAGCTCCCGGATGGCGGCGTCATCTTCTACAATATAGATCATGCCTTGGGGTCCTCCTTTTCGCTTGCCACGGCGGGTTCACCGTCCGGGAAGAGATACCGCTCGCGGTAACGGTCCAGGCGGCGGCGGAACTGTTCGCTCTCCTTGGTGTCGTTGCCGTAGCGGAGATCGTTCAGATAGGCGTGGGTATCAAAGCTGTCCTGTGCGACTTCGATCTGGGCAACGGCAACATTGCTGCAGTGGTCGCAGACACGCTCATAGTTGGTCAGCAGGTCTTCCAGCACGAAGCCGTATTCGATGGAGCAGCTGCCAGCCTGCAGGCGGGCCACATGCCGTGCCTTGATGGCGCGGACCAGTTCGTCCACAACGGTCTCCATGGGTTCGACCTTGCTGGCCAGATGCAGGTCGGCCTTGCGGAACGCATCGGTCGTGCGGCTCAGCACATCCTGCACTGCGCCTTCCAGAACCTGCAGCTCCTCGTGCGCATCCTGGGAGAACGCGATGTTCTTGGCGTGGATCTCTTCGGCAGAGCTGAGCAGATTCACGGAATGGTCGCTGATGCGCTCGAAATCGCTGATGGTGTGGAGCAGGGTATTCACGCTCTGGCTGTCGGCATGGCTCAGCTCCCGGCTGGACAGCTTGACCAGATAGGTGCCGAGGGCATCTTCGTACTGGTCTACCTTGGCCTCTTCGTCCCGGACTTTCTGGGCCAGGGTGTCGTCCCACTGGTGGGTCAGGCTCATGGCCTGCACCACGCCCACGCGGGCCAGCTCGGCCATATCCGCAGTGGCGGCGCGGGCGCGTTCCACAGCAACGGCGGGCGTCTTGAGCAGACGCTCATCCAGCAGGGCGAAGCTCTCTTTCTCGGCATCGTCCGGGATGGTGAGGATGGCCAGCTTTTCCAGAACGTTGGCGAACGGCAGCAGGACCGCCGTGGCCGCAATGTTGAACACAGAGTGGATGACAGCGATGCCCCACGCCGTGACGGTATCGTTGACAAAGGTGAAGTGCAGGACCAGATTCAGGCCATAGTACATTGCCAGAAAAAGGGTCACACCGATGATGTTGAAGTACAGATGCACCATGGCGGCGCGGCGGGCGTTTTTGTTGGCACCCACAGAGGAGATCAGCGCGGTGACGCAGGTGCCGATGTTCTGGCCCATGATGATGGGGATGGCGCTGCCGTAGGTGATGACGCCGGTGGAGCTGAGCGCCTGCAGGATGCCGACGCTGGCGCTGGAGCTCTGGATGATGCCGGTGACGAGTGCGCCGACCAGAACACCCAGCAGCGGGTTGGAGAAGCGGATGAAGAGGTTGGTGAACCAGACTTCATCCTGCAGCGGGGTGACCGCATTGGACATGGCGGTCATGCCGGTCATCAGAACGGCAAAGCCGATGAGGATGGTGCCGATGCCCTTCCGCTTTTCGCTCTTGCCCATGTAGAGCAGGATGCCGATGAAGGCCAGCAGGGGGCTGAACGAGGTGGGCTTGAGCAGCTGGATGAAGAAGCTGTCGCCCTGCAGGCCGGAAAGGCTCAGGATCCAGCTGGTGACGGTGGTGCCCACATTGCTGCCCATGATGATGCCGATGGCCTGGTGCAGCTCCATGATGCCGCTGTTGACGAAACCGACCACCATAACGGTGGTGGCGCTGGAAGACTGGATCACGGCGGTGACGCCGAGGCCCAGGAAAAAGCCCTTGAGCGGGTTATCGGTCAGCTTGCTCAGGATCTTTTGCAGCTGGCCGCCCGCCTGCTTTTCCAGAGCCTTGCCCATGATGTCCATGCCGAACAGGAACAGGGCCAGGCCGCCCAGGAGCGAAAAAACGTTGAAGATTGTCATATGTGCGTTCCTCACTTTTCATTGACGTGAAATTCTCCTGATTCTGAGTATAGACACGCAATGTAAAATCGGAAATCGGCAGAGTGTAAAATTCATGTAAAGCGACAGACTTTTTCCGCTCTTCAGGGCTTACTTCCTATTATAAAGGAAAATCGGGTGGATGCAAGGTACACATCCGGAAAAGCAGCAAAAACAAAACCAGTCCGGTGGAATCTCCGCCAGGCTGGTTGGTTAGGATGTTTTCGGATATGGTTTCGGTTCATCGGTCAAGCCGAGAATATAATCTACGCTGGTATCGTAATATATGGCGAGTGCTTTGAGAACATCTGTTGGAATATCGCGCTTCCCCATTTCATAATTGGAGTAACAGACCTGTGTGCATTTCAAATAGGCCGCAAGGTCTTTCTGCATCAAATCCCGGTCTTCTCGCAAATCGCGGATGCGTTGGTACATAGGCATACACCTCTATTCATGGATGCGGTTAATAGAAGTATAAGGAAAACATTTTGTTATATTGACATGTAAAACAAAATGTTATATAATGGCGGCATGAAAAGATGATTGGAGCTCGAAATCATTAAAAAGTAAAATTGCTTGGAGGAGTAATCTTATGACTTTGAACGAACTGTTTGTGTCTGCGCTCTTTTTGCTTCCGCCGATTCTCATCGTGGTAGCGTTGGTGAAGTTTATTTTCAAAAAGTAAATAAACCAACGAACTCGGAAGTGCGAAACACCCTGTTCACTGCACAGTAGAAACTGTGCGGCGAGCAGGGTGTTTTGCTGTTTTGGATCATATTAGGAAGATGTCAACATTTGATAGGAACTTTTCCCAAAAGAATCATTGTAATCCGAAACCATCTCGTTTATAATAAGAGAAGGAATGCCTGCGGGAGGGTCTGCCCGCAGTTGAGGAATACACGCAGGAGGAAGAACGATGGCGAATTTTACCGTTTCGCTCAAGAAGCTGACCGAAAAGGTCAGCATGGATGTGGTCTATGCTCCGCAGGACCTCGAAAACATCAGCGTCGAGATCGCGGAAGTCAACCGTCCGGGTCTGTTCCTGGCGGGCTATTACGATTACTTTGATAAACTGCGGCTGCAGATCATGGGTCTGGCCGAGATGAACTTCCTGTCCGGCCTTTCGCCGGAAAAGCGCTACGAAGCGCTGGACCAGCTGTTCCGTCAGCAGCCGCCGGCTGTCATCGTGGGCCGCAGCGAGGAGCTGAAACCGTTCCCGGAGATGCAGGAGCTGGCCAGAAAGCACGGCGTGGCGCTGCTGCGCTCCAACGAAACGACCTGCACCCTGATGGGCAGCATCATCAGTGTGCTGAACCTGGAGCTGGCCCCCCGCATCACCCGCCACGGTGTGCTGGTGGAGGTGTACGGCGAGGGCATCCTCATTCTGGGCGACAGCGGCATCGGCAAGAGCGAGCTGGCGATCGAGCTGGTCAAGCGCGGCCACCGCCTTGTGGCCGACGATGCTGTGGAGCTGCGCAAGGTCTCGAACCGCCAGATCATGGGCACGGCCCCGGAGAACATCCGCCACTTCATTGAGCTGCGCGGCATCGGCATCGTCAATGTGGCCCGCGTGTTCGGTGTGGGCGCGGTCAAGGTGAGCGAGAGTCTGGACCTCGTGGTCCAGCTGGAAGCCTGGGACCCCACCAAAAACTATCAGCGTACCGGTCTCGAAAGCGAGTATTACGAGATCCTGGGCGTCAACATCCCCAGCACCAGCATCCCGGTCTCGCCGGGACGCAACCTCGCCGTTGTGCTGGAAACGGCGGCCATCAACAACCGCCAGAAGAAGATGGGCTACAACGCCGCCAAGGAGCTGCTCATCCGTCTGGGTCTCGAAGGCACCATCGAATAAGATTCTCATACGAAAAGGAACGAAGCGTTTATGGAACGATTGAAACAACAGCTGCTGGCCGAAGGCATTGCCTACCGGGCAGACGAGCCGCTGGCAGCCCACTGCACCTTTAAGATCGGCGGCCCGGCGGATGTGTTCGCCCTGCCGGAGACCGAAGAGCAGCTCTGCCGCGTGATCGCACTCTGCAAAGAGCAGGGCGTGAAGTACTACCTGCTGGGCAACGGCAGCAACATTCTGTTTGAGGATGCCGGTTACCGGGGCGTGGTCATTGAAACCATGGCCCTGAAAATGGGCATCGGCTTTCTGGAACAGGTCGCGCATCCGGGGGCAGCGCCGGGCGAGGTCTATGATGCTGTGGTTGCCGGTGCGGGCCTGAAGCTTTCGAGCCTGTGCACCGCCGCACTGGAAAACAGCCTGACCGGGCTGGAATTTGCCTACGGCATCCCCGGCACGGTGGGCGGTGCGGTCTATATGAACGCCGGAGCCTACGGCGGCGAGATGAAGGATGTGCTGCAGTCGGTGCGGTATCTGACGCAGGACGGCGACATCGTGGAGGCAGAGACTGCCGCGCTCGACCTTTCCTACCGGCACAGCATCTTTGAGGAAAACGGCGGCTGCATCCTGAGCGCAAAGTTTCATTTGAAGCGGGGCGACCCGGACGCCATCAAAGCCCGGATGAACGAGCTGATGGCAAAGCGGGTGGAAAAGCAGCCGCTTGACAAGCCCAGCGCCGGCAGCACCTTCAAGCGCCCGGCGGGCGCGTTTGCGGCGGCCCTCATCGACCAGTGCGGCCTGCGTGGCTTCCGCCACGGCGGCGCGGCTGTCAGCGAGAAGCACTGCGGCTTCGTGGTGAATCTGGGCGGCGCGACCTGCGCCGATGTGCTGGCTCTGTGCGACGAGGTGCGGGCCATCGTGAAGGAAAAGACCGGGTTCGACCTGGAAAAAGAGATTCGTGTCGTGAAAGCATAAGAGGGAAGAGAAATGGATCTGCTGATCGTAAGCGGGCTTTCCGGTGCAGGAAAGTCTGTGGCTATGAATGCGCTGGAAGATATCGGCTTTTTCTGCATCGACAATGTCCCGGCGGAACTGCTGCCGAGCATCACCGCATTCTCCAAAGCCGGTGACAACAAGCTGAAGCGGGTGGCGCTGTCCATGGACGTGCGCGGCTGCCGTTCCAGCGAGGAGATCGAAAAGGCGCTCGACCTGCTGGACCAGCAGGGGATCGCCTACGAGATCCTCTTCCTCGACGCACCGGACGATGTGCTGATGCGCCGTTACAGCGAGACCCGCCGCCGCCACCCGATCAGCATTGCGGAGGGCATCTCCACGCGGGAAGCTTTCCAAAAAGAACACCAGATCCTCCGCCCCTTTAAGGAACGTGCGAATTATATCGTGGATACGGCGCTGCTCTCCACCGCGCAGAACAAGGAGCGCATCTGCGAACTCTTTGTGCAGAACGGCGGGGCGAAAAGCGCGATGCGGCTGACGGTGATGTCGTTCGGCTTCAAGTTCGGCGTCCCGGCGGACGCAGACCTGGTGCTGGATGTGCGCTGCCTGCCCAATCCGTTCTATGTCCCGGATCTGAAGTTCAAGACCGGCCTGGATCAGGAGGTCGTGGATTTCGTCATGGGCAAACCGGAGGCGCAGGAACTGCTGCGCCGGTACGAAGCATTTCTGGAATATGCCCTGCCGCTCTACGTCAAGGAGGGCAAGAGCCAGCTGACCATTGCCGTGGGGTGCACGGGCGGCAAACACCGCTCCATCACCTTTGCACGGAAGATCGCGGAATACTGCGAGGGCCTGGGCTACCAGCCCGGCGTCCAGCACCGCGATGCCTCCCGCTGAACGGCAGATCGAAGAAGGAACGACAAGATGAGTTTTGCATCCCAGGCACGGGAAGAGATCGCGCAGCACAGCCTGCAATTGCAGAAAGACTGCTGCGTCCGCGCGGCGGCCTACGGCATTGCCTGCTTTGCCAAATATTTCGACGCCAAGGGCCTTGTGCTCCAGACGGAGCAGGAGCTGACCGCCCGCGTGGCCGAGCAGCTGTTTGCCCGCTGCGGCGTCCGGGGCACCATTCTGGAAAAGAGCCGCCCAAGCGGGGTGGTGTACGAGTTTGGCATCCGGGAGCCTGAACAGGTGGCGCGGCTGCATGAACTGTTCGGCACCACCGGCAGTGAGACGAGCTTGCAGATCGACCCCCGGATGATCCGCTGCCAGACCTGCGTCAGCGCCTATATCGGCATGGCGTTTCTCTGCGGCGGAACCGTCACAGACCCCAAAAAAGAATACAACATCGAATTTTTAACGAGCCGCACCAATCTCGCCAGAGACTTTGAAGCGTTGCTGGCCGAGCACGAGTTTGCGCCCCACCGCACCCGCCGCAACGGCGTGAACCTGGTTTACGTCAAGAGCTGCGCCAACGTGGAGCGCATTCTGGCGTTTATGGGGGCGGCCCAGGCGGCAGCGCAGATCAATGCGCAGAAAGCCGTGAAGCAGGTGCGGAACCAGATCAACCGCCACACCAACTGCGATACCGCCAACCTCGGCAAAACAGCCCGCGCCAATGCGCAGACGCTGAAAGCCATCCGCTTTTTGCAGGAGCAGAATGCGCTGGAGACCCTGCCGGAGGTGCTGCAGCAGGCGGCGGCCAAGCGGTTGGAAAATCCGGATCTCTCGTTGACGGCGCTCTGTGCCTGCTTTGACCCGCCGGTCAGCAAATCAGGGCTGTCGCATCGGATGAAAAAGCTGGAACTGCTGGCGCAGACCATGCGGGAACGGTTGGAATAGGAGGCAACGACGTGAGCGAGATCAGCGAAAACAATCACCTGGGGCGGGATTTCGTCCACCTCCATATCCATACGGAATACAGCCTGCTGGACGGTGCCTGCCGCATCGACCAGCTGATGGACCGCGTGAAGGAGTGTGGGCAGACGGCCATCGCCTGCACCGACCACGGCGTCATGTACGGCTGTGTGCAGTTTTACAAAGCGGCCAAAAAAGCGGGCATCAAGCCCATCATCGGCTGCGAAGTCTACGTTGCCACCCGCACCCGGTTCGATAAGGTCAACAAGATCGACGGCAACAACCATCTGATCCTGCTGTGCAAAAATGAAATCGGCTACAAGAACCTCATCAAGATGGTTTCCGCAGCCTTCACCGAGGGGTTCTACTCCAAGCCTCGCGTTGATAAGCAGCTGCTCGAACAATACCACGAAGGGCTCATCTGCCTTTCGGCCTGTCTGGCGGGCGAGATCCCGCAGGCCATTCTGGCGGGGGACTACGAGCGGGCTAAAAGCTCAGCGCTGTGGTACCGGGACCTGTTTGGCGAAGGCAATTACTACATTGAGCTGCAGGACCACGGACTGGAAGAGGACACCATCGTTCTGCCCCAGCTCATCAAGCTGGCGCGGGAGACGGGCATCCCTATGGCCGCCACCAACGACTCCCACTATCTGCGCAGGGAAGACGCCAAAATGCAGAGCATCCTTCTCTGCATCCAGACCGGCAAGACCATGCAGGACGCCGATAAGATGGAGTTCCAGACCGATGAGTTTTACGTCAAGACGACGGATGAAATGTACGATCTGTTCGCCATGGTGCCGGAGGCCTGCGAGAACACCCAGAAGATTGCGGACCAGTGTAACTTTGATTTTGACTTCGGCCACACCAAGATCCCCTACTACAAAGCACCCAACGGGATGGACAATCAGGCATTTTTTGAAAAGCTCTGCTGGGAGGGTCTGGAGCGCCGCTACGGCCCCGATGTCCCGCAGGCCAACAAAGACCGCCTGACCTACGAGATCGGCGTGGTCAAGACAATGGGCTACACGAACTACTATCTGATCGTCTGGGATTATATCAACTACGCCAAGAGCCAGGGCATCCCGGTGGGGCCGGGCCGTGGTTCCGGTGCGGGCAGCATTGCGGCCTACAGCGTCGGCATCACCGACATCGACCCCATCCGCTACAACCTCATCTTCGAGCGTTTCCTGAACCCCGAACGTGTCAGTATGCCCGACTTCGACGTGGACTTCTGCTATGAGCGCCGTCAGGAAGTCATCGACTACGTCAACCGGAAATACGGTGCTGACCATGTGGCGCAGATCGTCACCTTTGGTACCATGGCCGCCCGCAACGCCATCCGTGACGTGGGCCGTGTGATGGGGATGCCCTACCAGGATGTGGATGTGGTCGCAAAGCAGGTCCCGATGGAACTGAAGATGACGCTGAAGCGCGCATTGGAAGTCTCGGCTGAGCTGAAGCGGATGTACGACACAGACCCGAAGGTCCAGGAACTGATCGACACGGCCCTCAAGGTGGAGGGAATGCCGCGCCATGCGTCCACCCACGCGGCGGGCGTCGTCATCACCCCGGAGCCGACTGACTACTATCTGCCCCTCGCCACCAACGACGGTCTGCCTGTGACCCAGTTCAACATGACCGAGATCGAGGAGCTTGGCCTGCTGAAGATGGACTTCCTCGGCCTGCGCACACTGACGGTCATTCGGGATGCGGAAACGGCCATCCAGAAAAAAGAGCCGGATTTCTCCGTTGCAGCGCTCGATTACGATGACCCAGAGACCTACAAAATGCTGGGTCAGGGCGAGACGGAGGGCGTGTTCCAGCTCGAATCTTCGGGCATGAAGCAGGTCCTCGTAGGGCTGCAGCCGCAGAACCTGGAAGATGTCATCGCACTCATCAGTCTGTACCGCCCCGGCCCGATGGATTCCATCCCGACCTATCTGCGCAACCGCCACGAGCCGGAAAAGATCAGCTACAAGACCCCGCAGCTGGCCCACATTCTGGATGTGACCAACGGCTGCATCGTCTATCAGGAGCAGGTCATGCAGATCTTCCGTGAGCTGGCAGGCTTTTCGTTCGGGCAGGCAGACAATGTCCGCCGCGCCATGAGCAAGAAGAAACATGCGGTCATGGAGGCAGAGCGGGAACACTTTGTCCACGGCTGCACCGAGCCCGGCCACGAATGTCCCGGCTGCGTGGCCAACGGCATCTCGGAAAAGGTCGCCAACGAGATCTATGACGAAATGTCGAGCTTTGCATCCTATGCGTTCAACAAGAGCCACGCGGCCTGCTATGCGTATGTCGCATTCCAGACGGCCTATCTCAAGTGCCATTACCCCAGCGAGTTCATGGCAGCCTTGCTGACCAGCGTGCTCGATAATACCGATAAGGTCATCGAGTATTCGGGCGAATGTGCCCGCCTGGGCATCCGGGTGCTCCCGCCGGATATCAACATTTCGAACGGCGGCTTTACGGCGGATGCCAGGGGGCAGATCCGGTTCGGCCTGAACGCGGTCAAGAGCGTGGGCCGCAACCTTGTGGAACGCATCGTGGAAGAGCGTTGGGAAAAGCCCTATGCCAGCCTGTATGATTTCTGCAAGCGGCTGTACGGCAACGAAATGAACCGCCGGGCCGTGGAAAGCCTCGTCAAGGCGGGCGCGTTCGACAGCATGGGCGAGAACCGCCACAGCCTCGTGGAGGCCGTGGATGGCATCATCAAGAGCGTGGAGAGCGACTCCCGGCGGAATCTGGACGGGCAGCTCGACCTGTTCTCGCTGATGAGCGGGGGAGCACAGAGCACGTCGAAGGATGTATATGAGATCCGGCACCTCGAAGAATACTCCCACACCGAACTGCTGCAGCAGGAAAAAGAGGTCAGCGGCCTGTACCTGTCCGGGCACCCGCTGGATGCGTACCGGGAGCAGTCGGCAAAGTTTGCGACCCATTCCATCAAGGCCCTGACCGGCGAGGAAGCGCATGGGCTGGACAATGCCCATGTCCGCATCGTCTGCACCATTGTCAAGAGCCGGATGATGACCACCAAGTCGAACAGCCTGATGGCCTTTACCAGCGTGGAAGACCTGACCGGCACGATGGAGGTCATCGTCTTCCCGAAGGTGCTGGAGGTCTTCCGGGATGCCATCCGGGAAAATGCCGTTGTGGTCATCGAGGGGCGTCTGTCGGTCCGCGAGGACGAGCCGTCCAAGCTGATGGCCGAAAGCATCTCGCCCATTGAAGGCTACGACCCCAAGCACCCGCAGGCGAACCGTCCGGACCGGATGCGGGATGCGGCCCAGCGGCTCTATATCCGTCTGCCGTCGCGCAGCTGCCCGCAGTATGCAAAAGTCGTCAACCTGCTGGAGATTTTTGACGGTGATATGCCGGTCATCTTCTATCTGGAGGACACCAAACAGAAGCTTGCGGCCCCCCGCAGACTGTATACTTCCGGCCATCCGCTCTTCTTCCAGGAGCTGCGGCGTCTGGTCGGCGAAAAGAACGTTGCAACAAAATAACATGCTATGGAACGAATCGTGCAGATACAACTTTCATAAAAATCATCGCAGCTTCGCAGCAAAGTATACTTTAACAAAATTTTAACAGAGCTTCAAAAAGGTATTGGATTCACAGGAAAACTGTGCTATAATAATTCAAGGCAAGTCGTATCAGAAATGAGCAAAGCAATGGAGCAGTGTCAGGAAGAAGGGGCACTGCTCCGAGGTGAATGAAGAAACAATTGGAGGGAATCTCTCTTATGGAAAAGCAAATCAAAACGATTGGTGTCTTGACCAGCGGCGGCGACGCCCCCGGCATGAATGCTGCAGTGCGCGCTGTGGTTCGTACCGGCCTGCACAAGGGATTTCGGATGATCGGCATTCAGCGCGGCTACAACGGCCTGCTGAACGGCGAGTGCTTTGAAATGAACCTGCGCAGTGTTTCCAACATCATCCAGGCCGGCGGCACCATCCTGTACACCGCCCGCTGCCTGGAGTTCAAGACCAAAGAGGGCCAGGACAAGGGCGCTGCCAAGTGCCGTGAGCTCGGCATTGATGCGCTGGTCGTCATCGGCGGCGACGGCTCCTACCGTGGCGCCCGTGAGCTGGCACACCGCGGCATCCCGATGATCGGCCTGCCCGGCACCA
>OOIF01001394.1_pt1 | contig 20495 bp, 15 predicted proteins | sample 1691961 | NCBI WGS metagenome assembly OOIF01 (sample SAMN06348146, study PRJEB24527) | human gut metagenome | biome: human gut; feature: ankylosing spondylitis patient; material: feces | host: Homo sapiens | place: China | collected 2015-10 | reverse complement strand
CCTGTGGATGCGGAAGATTTCCGAGCCTATGGTAAGTCTTTGACAAAAAAATTGTATAGTGCAACAGAGGTATATGCGTTTACTCCAGAACAGATCGAAGACTGGTATGCAAAGAATCCTCGCCAGAAGTATTCAGTGCACGAAAAGAAACTGGCTGCGTTAAGAAAACAGCTTCAGAAGCAAAAGAGTTTGACAACTGAGCAGGTTGATGCACTGACCTTTGGCAAATTAAATTCGTGGATTGACAATTTGATTCGTCCAAAACTGATTGGGGAAGTTGAAGCATCGTTGTCCGAGGAGAAATTGGCGCAGGCAAAAAAGGAACTTACCGATATGATTAAGACGGTTGTCAGCGAAAAGATCCCTTCGAATCCGGCAGACATGTATCCACTGGCACGAGCGATGAATCGCCACTTTATCATCCATGTGGGACCGACGAATTCTGGCAAAACATATCAAAGTTTGCAGATTTTGGCTCAGGCTACGAGTGGCGTATACGTGGCTCCGCTTCGTTTGTTGGCACTCGAAATTCAAGAGCAGTTTTGGGAAAAAGGTATCCTGTGCTCAATGCAAACAGGAGAAGAAGAGGAGCTGATTGAGAATGCAACAATCATGTCTTGCACGGCTGAGATGGTCAACCTTTCAATTGCCTACGATGTTGCTGTTGTGGATGAGTGCCAAATGCTCGGAGATCGAGAAAGAGGTTATGCCTGGACAAAGGCAATCCTTGGGCTACCATGTGCGCAAATCCATTTGTGTACGGCACCAGAGGCGGTAGGTTTAATCAAACGCCTGATTAAAACCTGCAAGGGCGACACCTACGAAATCATCCAGCATGAGCGCACGACTCCGCTTGTATTTGTTCCACGGGCATTCAATATTTCTACCGATGTGGAAAGAGGAGATGCATTTGTTGTTTTTTCGAGAAGGGATGCAATCTCTCTGGCAGGAAATTTGAAAAAACAGGGGTATACTGTCAGCATGATATACGGTGCATTGCCGTACTCGACGAGAAAACAACAGGCAAATATGTTTTTGAACCGAGAAAGTGATGTGCTGGTTGCAACAGACGCAATCGGAATGGGCTTGAATCTTCCCATTCGTCGAATTGTATTTATGGACATGGCCAAGTTTGACGGAATCTGTCGGAGAATCCTTTTTCCACAGGAAATTTTGCAGATTGCCGGAAGAGCCGGAAGACAGGGCATGTATGCAGAGGGACAAGTCCTTTTGAGCAGGACAGTTTTCGGAGATCGCCAATATGTGGAAGATTGCTTATCTGGCAAGAAACGACCCAAAGAGCTTTCTCATGCACAGTTGGATGTGCCGGATGCCCTATACCAAACCAAATATAGCATAGATAAGGTTTTACATGCGTGGAATGACCCTGATGTTTTGCAACATTTGGACACTACTTTGTTTCGTCCAAAATTTACAACCGATGAGATTGAACGGTACTACTGCCTGATGCGAGCATATGTGGGCAAGAAAGCAAAGGCAATTTCATCACAAAAATGGAAAATGCTGCTCCAGATGCCAGTTGATGTTAAGAATACATCTGTTGAGTGGTACTGGGTTGATAACTGTTTTAATGGATTGGAAGGACAGAAGATTTCCCTACCAAGCGAAGCGTCCTCGAAAGATCTGCAGGCACTTGAAACCTACAATAAGCTTTTGGGTGTATACTATCAGCTGTGCAGAAGATTTGGGCAAGAACCAATTGCAAGCTTGCAAACCAAAAAAGAAAATGTGTCAAAGGCAATCATCGAAATTTTGATGAAGGCAGATTTTTCCGAAAAGCCCAACAAAAAAAGATACTACTACTCAGAGGATTACTACGATGAGTACTGGGACGGAAATGGCAGATACGGATATTGACGTTAAGAGAAAAGAACAGAAAAGAGCCTTGCGGGTGGGACCGCAAGGCTCTTTTCCTTTGTAATAGAACAAATCAAGTACTGCTATTCTGGCTTTTTGGGTTACTTGTTTTGCGTGTTGGAAGGGATTTTTAATGCTCTTTTTAATAGTTTTTTTTCCCTACATCAATAGCCGGGGATGCCTACAACAGAAGTGCCAACAGTTTTGTCAACACTATCTGTTGTAGTGATGATGAGAAAATTACTTTTCTTAAAAATGAGTATACGACACCTACATTAAAATTTCAAGCACTTTTTTCAATTTTATGCAAAAAAAAGCAGAAAAAGCCTTATCGCACTTGATTTTTCGCTTTTTCTACTGTAAAATTATGGTGTTAGATTGGGGGTGTTAGCAGACGAATACATATGCTTTCTACACAATCACGGGGCAGCTGTCGGGAGGAGATGCTACCGGTGGTGTCTTTGGGAAAGCCACGGCTTCTGTCGCTGGCTTTTTTGGAGCACTCCAAAAAGTGGCTCTCACATGTGGAGTAGCAGCAGCAGTATGCGCCGTAATTTGTGTTGCAATCCTACTTGTAACCTCAAACAATCCACACGGACGAGAACATGCTAAGGGACAATTAACCGCAATCGCTATCGGATGCGCTGCATTGGCAACAACAGGAACATTTCTTGCCATTGTAGCGAACATAGGTGCGTCTTTTTAGCAAACTCACCGAATGCTACTTCAATTACACCCACCCTAATCATTTTGTTCTCCTACATTTTAGCACGGAGAATACGCAATGTCAAGGGTAAAAGTGGAAAAAATTGTGATTCTTGACTTTTTTAAGGCAAAAGAGGAATCGTAAATCCACTTCGATCTGATTTGAAAGGAGGAAAATTGGATGAAACAGTTCAAAAAACTTCCCGTCTTTTTGGCGCAGGTATCGGTAGCCACTGGCATTCTCTGCACAAGTGCGTTTGCTACTGATCGTGGAGCAGTTCCAGATGCCAATACCGTTATGCAAGGTTTGGGATCAAATTCTAGCGTGGACTCAATTGTTAAGCCAATCATGGGTATCTTTGGTTCTGTCTACGATGCAGTCATAGCATTAGGTATCGCATTGCTGGTTCTTTCAGTAGTTTTCGCAGCGATTGGATTTTCTGCATCCGGCGGAAATGGCGGCAAGAGAGAAGAATCAAAAATGCAGCTGTTCTATGCACTTGCAGCAGCCGCAGGAATTGGTGCCGCAGTGTCCATCGCAACAGCATTCTTAAAGATTGGTGCATCAATATGATGAGCTTTTCGAAAAAGTGTCCAGATCAAAAGGGTAAGGCATCAGCAGGGGTTCTATTTCCTGCATCAATGGCACTAATTCTCTCTTTTGCTGTATGCGGTCAAAACGTATATGCAGGAGAGGGCGATCAAGCATTATCAATTGTTCGCTCATCGTCGTCTGGCACAGTCGGTCAGAGAGTGGCTGCGGTGGGAAAGCAGATTGAGCAGATATTTGGTTCAGTCTACAATATGCTTGCCACAGTCGGTGTGTGTATCGCCGTGGTGGGCTTGATCATTGCTTTTGTTGAACTTGGTCTTTCCAAGCAGGGACGATTGCGAGAGACAGCCAAGTGGAAATTGGTGGGTATCGCAGGCGCATTGATTTTAATTGGTGGTGCAACCACCTTTGTGAATCTTTTTTTGCAGTTACTTTAAAACACCACAAGATCTGTCGATTTGAGCTTGTGGTCTAGCAGAAGATAATTCCTCTGCCACGACAATATTTATAATGATCTAACAGTCTGTGTGGGCTGTTAATCAGAATTGGCAGGAACAAAACAGAAAGGAGGGATACTATGATACCATCAAAATTACGGTTAAAATTGAAAAAGGCAACTGTTGGTATGACCACAGCAATCGCTTCTACACAGTTGTTTGTAGCACAGGCACTTGCATCCACACCGACTGATGCAGCAGCTGTGTTAAACGGTGCCGGAAACAATGCCAGTGTTGATAAGATTGGCAACGCGGCCAAGGGTGTTGTAAGCTCCGTGGTTACAGGCGCAACCAACATTGGTGTAATCATCGCTGTAATCGCACTTATTGTTGGCTTGATTCGCTGGGGATTCAACCGCAATTCTCAGAAACGTGAGTCAGGTAAGGATTCCATCATATGGGCATGTATCGCGCTGTTCGTACTCGGTGGAGCGATTGCACTTGTCGGTGCAGCACTTCAGGTCGGAGCAAATGCGAGAGTGTAAGTAATATAGGTTTTGCATCAAAGCGGTTGGCTGGCTGTCAGCTGACCGCTTTTTGAAAATATTTGAGTGTTGAATTAAGAAAATTGAAAGGGGTGATGGAAGTGTTGCCAAGGGTTTTAACTCCGATATTAAATGTTGAGAGTATTGATATGAATCCGCAGAACTGGTTTAACAAGTTTTCGATCCCAAGCGGTTTTGAAAGTGCCATTGCAATTTTCAAGGATGCAGTATCATCCTTGAAGGTTGTCGGTTTTTCTGTGGCTTTTGCTGCTACAACAATCTACCTCGTTGGATACCTCATCTCTGGTACCCCTCAAAAGCGAGCTGAGTATAAAAGCAAGGTCATGACGCTATATATTCTGGTTATGGTGCTATTTGGCGGACTGGGTATTGCGGATTTGCTGTATGACATTGCTGTCATGATCGGTTCGTAAGGTATATCAACTACAGATACAATACAAAGAGAGGAGAAGCTTTTAATGGCACAGACTGGAAAATACCAAATACCCGCTGAGTACAAGGATGAGGATCGCTGGTGGAAATTTACCAAACGCCAACTTGTGTATGTCATCATAGGCTTGATGATCGACTATTTTTTCTTTAAAATTTTTCAACCGATGGGATTGTCGGTAGTCTGGATTTTTTTGGATGTGGTAGTCAGCTTGTTCTTCGGCATTATTGCAATGGTACCGATTCCACAATCAAGCTACCTGCATGGTGGTGGAATGATGCTAGAAGCGGTTATCTTGCGAATGCTGATGCGCAAGTTTAACAGGGTTCTGTATACCAAAAATTATGATCGAAAGGAGAACTGCTGATGGATATGATCAATGCCCTGCTTGGGAAAATCTACTTGGCAATTGGCATCGTGGTGGTATTGGCACTTATCGCAGGAGCCGTGTTTTTGTACCTGTACCTGCAAAGAAAAAATCAGGCACAATCTACATCTGTTACCGAAAACGAAGCCATCAATTTAAACTACAACTCATTTCGAAGAACGGATGCAACTGAATATGTCAAATTTGAAGATATCATTGACTTTCGCTGGGGCGGCGCGATTGTTACCGATGGCGGTACAAGATTCATAGCAGGTCTGGCGATTAGCGGATATGACTTTGATATGGCCTCTGCAGAGGAACGGTATCAATCAATCATTGGTATGATCCGTATGACCAATGTTGTATCTAGCCCACTTATGGTAAGACAGGATGCCCGTAAGGTCGATCTGAGCATTAATGTGCGCAAATGTGAGCAGTGTATTGAACGGCTTCAAAAAGAGCTGGACTCTTTACAGGCAACCTACTGGGAGCTGCAGGGAACTGTCAACGAATTGTCTACCCTTGGAAGTGATGATGCAAGAATGCACTATCAGGATCTTTTGGGGCAAAATATCGGAGAGCAACAGGCAATCGTGAACTTGATCAACGAACAACAGGCAATCATTCAAGAATTGCATAACACGAGTGGAGACAATGTACGACCGCAACGTAATGTAAGCTATCTGGTTGACTGGATCTATGACCCAAGTAACTTTTCATCCCGTGCGTTAAACAAGCAGGAAATCTATAAAGAAGCCAGAAGACGTTTGTACGATAAGCTTAATATCTTGGCAACTGCACTATCTCAGTGTGGATGTAAGGCAAGAAAAATGAGCTGTGAGGAACTGTTGGAAAGCGAATATGCACACTTCCATCCGTACTCAGCATCCAAATTTAGAATGGAAAATATTTTTGGGTCTAGCTATTTCCATCTTTTCTCCACACTTGACGATTCAGAAATACAAAGAGAGGTTGCCTACGAGCGTGAGCAGACCGCACGTTATTATAGCGAGCAGGTACCATACGAAATGCAGCTAATGGAACAGGAACGCGCAAGAGAGCAGGAGCTTCTTCGAAAGTACGGCTATGATGGAGAACATTCTGAGGGTGAAGAGGAAAGTGAGCAATCCACGCCGGATGTTGAAGAAAGTCAGATGGAAGACCAGGAGACATCTGGAAAATCATCTGTCAATTCAGATAAAAAGAAGGAAGAGGAGGGCGTTTCATAATGCAACAGATTGGAACCATACTGATCCCATATCGGATGCTTATGCTACTTGGTATCGCAATTTCAATATTTGGATGTCTTGCAATCGTTTTTGTGGCGTCCATGAAGCGGATCATCGGCGGTATGCAGGAAAGAAAGACGCTGTCCCGGTGTGATCACAATGTCGCCGTTGGTGGGCTCAAGCTGTCCGGACAGGATCTTCAGAAAAGTAGATTTTCCTGCGCCGTTTGGACCAAGAAATCTTAAAAACCAACTGGGGAGACGCATCACTTCTGGATAAGAATAAAGCGATGCGTCAGGTCGTCGCTCCGAACGGAGTTGACCCCAATATTAACTCTTATCTGATTCTTAATGATGGTGGAAAGGATGTATATGTAAGATGCTTTTCCATTGTCGCAATGCCAAAGAGAACTGTGTTTGCGAGGACGTTTACATCGCTTTTAAACTTCGGCAACTGTTCCTCTGCCATTTTTATCGAGCCATTGAGCGAAGCGGAGAGTTCCAGAACATTGGATAAGCACGTTGTAATTCTGGAAGGTGAGGTGATTACGGCAGAAAAGGCACAGGATCGAAACCGTACCCGTAAGCTTTCCCAACAACTTAGAGAAACCGAAAGCTGGGCATCTGCCATCGAAACGGGCGAAAACAAATTTTTTAATGTTGGATTTGGTTTTGCAATATGGGCATTAAGCGTAGCCGAACTGGATTCACAAACGGATGCTTTTGTAGCAGCTGCCAGAGATAAAAATATTGATATAACCAGTTGCTTCGCTGTACAGGCAGAGGCATTTCAGTCAATCAGCTGCTTGAATCGTAGATTTAATCTTTCCCTCGGACTAATTAAGTCCGATACAATCAAGATGTTTTTGATGGATCAGCGATCTTTGTCAACCATCTTTAACTATAGCCAGAACGTCTTCCAGCATGAAAACGGCACATACCTTGGTCAAAACATGTCGGATGGATCAGCTGTTTTGTTTGATCCATTTGACCGCTCTCATAACGGCTATAACATGATCATTGCAGGAATGACGGGATCCGGTAAGTCTTTGACAACGAAGATTTTGTCTTTTAGAATGGCGATACCAGATTTGTTGCAATCGACTCGCAGCGTCCATCGGGAAGTATCGAGGGCGAGTATTGTGCGCTTGCACGTTCTGTTAATGGAGTCATCTATACAGTCAGCCCGGGATCAGGTACTATCTTGAATATATTTGAAATCGGACCGACAAAAAAGGTTGAAATTGATTCAAACGGTGTTGTTTCGGATGAGTGGTTAACGCTTGAGTTAAGATCCAAGGTTGCAGATGTATCCTATGTAATTATGCTTATGATCACGGGTGGTGCATATTATTCCGGCACAACTATGAAGTTTGAGGACATGGTTTATATGTCGGAGCAGATCACGATCATCTGTACACAGTTGTATGCAGACCGTGGAATCGTAGAGGGCGATATTGACAGTTTATATCGCGACATTACGGTAACAACCAATGCAGGAACCCGGACCGAGCGTGTCAGAAAGGAGCTGCCGACGTTCACCGACTTTTATAAGCGCCTTCTGTTGGCTCAAAAAGAGCATCGAACAGAGGAAGTGGGTACGGTATATCGTTTGATGCTTGCGGCCCTAAGAGAGTACGTCACAGAGCTATACTACACTCCGGTTGAAGTACGTTTCTTTACACGCGAAGAATACCAGAATACACCTCTTGACGAAAATGGCATGCACTATGATCCAGAAACTAGTGAACCGATTAGTTCTATCATTGGAATTCGTAGTTATTTCGACGGACAGTCTACGATCCACCTTAGTAAGTCAACCAGATTCACGAACATCGACCTTTCTGGATTGCCGGAATCTGAGATGAATGTAGCCCGAATGGTAGCAATCACCTTTGTCAATGAGTCCTTCGTTAAGACAAACTCAGAAGATCCTCGCAAGGTAGAGAGAATGGTTGTGATTCTTGATGAGGTTGATAAGATGTGGAAGAACGAATACTGTAAGCAGTTGATCGCATCATTATATCGTACCGCCAGAAAGAAGAACTGCGGCTGCTGGGTAATAACCCAGTCCTTGACTGATTTTGGAGACGACGAGGCAACTAGAACCATCTTCGAAAACACCTCATCCATGCTGCTCTTTAAGCACCAATTCTCAGCAAAAGAGTATCTGCAAAAGAAAATCAATATCACGGATTCGCAGATGTCAATGCTTGTTGAGCTTGGTGGTGATGTAAGGGAAACCGACCCGGAAATGCGTCGTCGCCATCGTGGAGAAATGTGTGTTGTCGATAGTGGCCACGTCTATTTCGTAAAAGTAGCTTACCTAAAGGATGTCGAGGGATTGATTGTTGAAACCGATGCTGAACAGAGAGCGCGCATGTTAAAGCAATGATGGAAGTTACATCTTTTTTCAGAAAGGAGGAAATTGAATATCTATGAAAGTAGAGCTTAAAAAAAACTGCAGAAAGTATATGTTTCGGGCATGTATGGTTTTGCTTTGCAGTCTGCTTTTTGTCGGAGTCATTACGCTTTCTCCCAACATAGTCCATGCAGCAGAGGAAGCAGGGACAGAAGCAGGGACAGAAGCAGCAACCATAGAGGATGTAACGGATGTGGTTGATACCTCTGATATGGGAACATTTGGCAAGATCTTCTGGAATATGATCGTAGATATGACAGCTGCCCTTTACGATGCGTTACAATGGCTGTTAAGTCTTTTGATCGGGAATATTACCGACATCATCATGCAAACAGGCAATGGTATTACAGGATTTTACTGTTTTTCCTTCGATGAGGGCAATGTGTATGGTGTAATCTCCGCAATTGCATACTCTCTTATACGAGGTATTGCATTTCTGATACTGTCAGTCCAGTTAATCTTTGCAATAGTACAAGCAATTGTCGGTGTATCCACAGGAGAACGTGCTGCACAATTGAAGTCGTCGATTGGCAGTATCGTTACCTCTTTTTTGATCCTGGCATTGGCACCAAAGTTGCTGACAGAAACGATCCATGTTCGAAATCAGCTAACGTCAACAATCATTACGCAAGTATATGGTGCTGAGAATGCAGATTTGGGGCATGCTGTTTCGGTTGCCTGTGCAAATATTGCAATTGTCGGATTCTTTATTTTTCTCGCCTATCTTCTTTTTTGCATAAGATTGGCAATTGACTATACTTTTATCGCTTTGTCATGTGTAGTCGGAATGATTTCTCTTCCGTTTTGCTGCATGCTTGGACCACAGAGTATCAAGTCAAGGTTGTCCAACTGGATTAGTATGATGGCGAGCAACCTAATGACCCCGGTAATTGATACTTTACTACTGGCTGTGCCGTGCACTATCCTAAAAGTGGACATATCTTTGTTAAGTATTAATTTACAGGTCGGAAGAATTTTCTGCGTAGTTGCATGTTGTTTTGGCATCCAGCCGGCACGAAGCTGGTTTCAGAGGTGGCTCGGAGTATCCGATACCGGTGCATTGAGTGCATCCGGACAGACAGCGCGTATGGCACAAGCAGCACTTAGAGCAGGTAAACATGCGGTTGACGATTGGAAAAAGAAGCGTGATGAAGCCAATCAGCAGGAGCAGCAGGCGAATGTGCAGGAAGCGCTTGCAGGTGCCGAGCCATTATCAGCTCAATATGGACAGCAGGCTGATGATTTTAATGGTGTTCCGCAGGAGCAGGCAATGGAACAAAACGGTCAGGATACAGGCGACAGCACCGATGCAATCAAGGATGGTGCGTTTGCGAGTGGACAGTCTACAGGTCAGAGTGCAGACAATGAACCGCAGTTTAATGTACCAACCGACGAACCTATGGCTATGCCAGAGGAGCAGACTGGAAAGCTTCCAGAGGAAGTTGCAGGTGGCGAAAAGAAGGATCATTCGCAGAGAGCAGATGGTTCAAGTCAGGCGGCAATTGCAGGTGGCGAGGAACATCTGTCAGGCGATCAAACTGCTACAGCAGATCATAATGCTGGTTCGATGGCAGAGACAGCTACACCACAGGGGGCAGCAGAGCCTACCACTTTTGCACCGCAAAATGATACTTCAGCAGAAGTTGACGAGAAAACTGAAACACAAACAGTACCACTTGGTCAGACATCGGATGCAGAGAATGGAGAGGTTTCTGCGAACGCCACAAATCCGTCTGGACAATCAGCAGAAATGGAAAACACTACCGTCGGCGGACAAGAACCTACCGCAAGCACAGAATCAAAAGATGCAGCAGATACCGACGCAGAAGGCAATCCACTTGCAGGAAAGCAGACATCTGGTGCTGCAGTTGACGCACAGTCGGGTGAAGCTTCAACTGATGAAACAACTGTAGCTGATTCTGAAGCAGGTGCAACACCTAGCGAACAGGCAACGGTTGAAACCGATGGTGCAGACGCTACCACAGAAGAAGGAACGGCGCAAGAAAATGCTGGCGCATACGATGGATTTACCGCCGGTAATCTTCCGAGAGATGAGCAAAGTCTTGTTGCAATGCAAGGAAATCTCGAACAGCAGGAGCAGCAGGCGAGATCGGATGCCATTCTTATGCGAAGAAAGAAGCGTGAGCTTTCTGGCCGCAAGCAGGATTTACAGCATCAAAGAGCTTCAAACGATGCCGAGTATCGTATTCGTGAATCTGGTTTACAGGCACAGGTGGCAGAAGCTAATCTGGCAGAGGAAAAGGCAAAAGCACAGTGTTTGGTAAGAGGAACCAAGCCAAACGACGATCCAGAAGTACAAGCATACCGTCAGACAGCAAAGCAGTTGACCAACGACTTAAAGGGCTTGCAAACGGAGCATCAGGTTGCAAATGCAGCACTGGATAAGCAGATTCAAAGCGTAGACCGTCAGATGGCAGTTTGTGACGGCGCAATCGAAGATACAAACGAGCAGATTGCTCAGATTCAAGATGCCAAAGCGCAGGTTCAAGATGCTCGAAAAGAAATCAATCAGACAGGTGGTCAGCATTATCAGGCATCCTCTGCCGCTGCAAACGTTCAGATCGCACAAAATAAGGCACTTGCTAGAATTGCCAATGTTGATAACTTTGAGCAGCCTATGGTTTATGCCGCTTTGTCGCCAGAACAAAGAGCACAGTTTCATCGTCAAAAAGCGCAGGCACTTCGCAAAGAAAGAAGAGGCGAGATTGCAGGAAGTATCGTAGGCGGTATGACTGGTGCAATCGTTGGATCAATGGCAGGTGGTATTGAAGGAAGCATTCTGACAGGCCAGATAGGTGCCGATATAGGCAGTGATTTTGGTCGTAAGCATGGAGCAATTGCAGCAGTGGCAGCACCCGCAGCAGTGGCAGCTGCACCATATATACTTGCATCTTCGGTTGCAGAACCAACTTCAGTACCGGTAGTAATGGCAACTGGTGTAGGAATGGTTAGGGCTGGAAGAAAAGCAAATTTAATAAGACAGGAAGAAAAGAAAGCAGGACACTTTACGTATGGCGGTGGTCCTTCTCCGATAAATACCAGCGCAAGTTCATCGCTTCCTGTAGCTCCGAGTAACAACATAGTTTCAGCATCTGGAAGTCCATATCAGAGCCGTGTTGGAATGGTGTCACAATATGCTGCACAATCAACCTACATGCCTAGTGGTGCGAAATTCCTTACACCGAAGGATCGTATGGACTGCTTTGAGCAGCAGAGAAAGAATTATAGGCAATATTACGAACAGTTCAGAGGAGGTAGTAATAGTGGTATGAGTGGAAATACACAGCAGAATTCATCATCACAGAAAACGTCGGATACACAGCAAAATACACAGCCTACTAATAGTAGCAGTCAGGCTAAAGTATATAAGCCGCTACCTGTATGTTACAAGTTCAGCAATATTGCGGATACGCTCCGTAATAACGTGGGAAAGAGGGATAAGAAGCAGAGCAACGATTATAAGCAAATGCGTAATCAGCTAGCAGAGGCAATTGTCAGAAGTAATCAACCTATTTTAGATTATTATCCTACAAGGGGAAGCGATAAACAAAAATTAGTTCACGCCAATACTGCTGCACAAAAACTTCTGGAAATGTCACTCCAAATCAACAATTTACTATCCGCTGATGATAAGATGGCGTTAAAGAACAGAAACCAAACAGCATCTATAGCAAACCGTTTATACAATACTTATCCGGCAGAAATTAAAAACTTGATTGGCGATGATTCGACGAACGACCTGTTCAATTCATCAAGAAATGATATTAAAATTAAAGAAGAGGCAAAGAACGACATAATAAGTCAATTACAAATTGCCTTACAGCTAGTTGATTTCTCAGACCAAGACCAATGATCATTTTTTGCATGAGGTTTCCACGCCCATGCGGTGCATAGCTCCTATGGGCGTGGCGCTTTGCCTAATTTGGTAGAAAAGTTCTAATATCTACCACTGCTGCTCTGCGCAGCTACATAGTTTAAGCAAGTTTTGGAGGACTAAGGATGGGCGCGTTTCTTGCAACACTTAAAAAACTAGCGACAGAAACGGTTAAAAAAGGAATTAAAGATAAAGCAAAAGGCAATAACACTTGCGCTGCAGGGTGTGTGACAGGATGTGGGCTTGGTTGTTTGGGAGTTGTGCTAATCATTGTGTTAATCGTCATGGGCATTGTTGGTGCATTGCAAAGCGTTTTTGATACAGTAGCCTTGTTTTGGAAATCAATTACAAATGGTATATATATGGATTTTGTAGCAGACAATGATGAACGGTATCTGGATGCTTACTATTCAGTGGCAGATTTTGAAGATCTGACGGCCCAGCAATACAATTTCCTTTTTACAAACGAACATGCACAAGAAATTCATGCGGATTTGATATCAGAGATTGAATCTTATTTTGATGATTCACTGATGAGCTACGAAGCATTTAAGGATTTCGTTTCAGTGGTATCAGAGTTTGAGGACTACAACCAGCAGGTACAATGCCTTCGATATCTTCCACTTGTCACAAGGCAATATTCTCCGCAAGAATTTGCCGACATACTAGAATCCTTCCTGAGCGAAGAAGGATACCCATACTTTGAAAATGGATCAAGCACGGATGCATATATTAACATCGCTGATGAGTACAACAGTTTGTCGGAACTGTATGATAATGCAGAAACGATTGACTATTCGTCAAAGGACGGTCAGATGTATCAACGCTTTCAAAATTACATCAATGATATTGATATTCTAAGAACGAGTACTGATGCAATAGAACTGCAAGCGGCATTGGATGATGTATATGATTTTTTTGAAAACTTCCACACCAATGGAGCCCAAGAAGCTGTTACCACACATAGAATCCTGTTTGGCTATCTTGCCACGGTAGAGGACGACTACAACTGGGAATTTTCTGATACTCAGTATAGCAACAAAATAATAGAGGGCAGCTACAACATCTCAGATACGCCTGATACAGAGTTGCTAGAGTATAAAGATGGTGCAGTCATTTATTCATTGACTGCAAGCAAAATGGAAGATTCTTCCTGGCTTTCTCCTTGTTCCTATGAGTACGAGTATGGAGTTTCCTGGCAGCATGTGTATGCAACGTATGTGGAATGGGCTTTGGAGAGCGGAGAACTGGAAAATCCAAATGAAACAGGTGACGTTAAGACCGATGAAAGTGGAAATATCATTACATACATTGATAAGGATAAGTTATATGAAATTGCACAAAGCTTGTTGGATTTCAATAGTATTGTCTGGTATGACAACAATTCTATCGAAGACATACAAGCCTATTTGAAAAAAAATGCAAATGCGATAATTGAGGATTTTGAGCAGCGAATTAATATCTGTCTTGACGAACAGATGATGTCAGATTTACCAAAACGAGTCAACTATGTGTCTGGTTCCGTACTTGAGGATGGTGGTAGCCGTGTCAGTACATCCGTAACCGCAGTTCCAAAAGTGATTCAATCCCTTTTTGGCTCGGTACAGTACGTTGGAGAAGAAGAGAAGGTACTTGATGGAGTCAACGTGTCGCTAACCCCAGATAAATTCGCACAGGAAAATGTACGACTCATTTATGGAGAGGGCAGTGATGCCAAATTCGACTGGGAGTTCTATTCGCAGATTCTACTTGGCGCACCAAAAGGAGAAGAACTTTCTGAGCGGATAGATTCGTTAAATCAGAAAATTGAAGATGGTGAAGATATGGAATTTTACGCGAAATTCGAGCATGATGGCTATCCGTATACCATTTCTCTTGCATCAATTATCTTAAATCCGGATGGTTTTGGCACAGGCGCATACGTCCCCGTTGACGGGGAAGGCGCGCAGGTGATTTGGAATTTTTTTATTAAGCAGGGGGTTACCGAAATCGGCACAGCAGGTATTATGGGCAATTTGTATCAGGAATCGCATTTTGCCGCCAACAACATGCAGAATCGCTTTGAGGGTACCTATAATGATGAAACCTACACAGCAGCAGTAGATTCTGGAGCGTACGGAAATTTTATCAACGACCGGATCGGTTATGGCATTGCACAGTTTACATATCCGGCATTAAAGAGCGATCTTTACTACTATGCAAACACGCGTGGAACAAGTATTGGCGATCTTGAAATGCAGCTAAACTTCCTTTGGGAAACGATGAACTCTGCGAAATACGAAACACAGACACTTGTAAGTGGTTTAAATAGTTGTTCTACACCAGCAGACGCAGCAGTACTTTTCCAAAACATCTATGAAAAAGCGGGTGCCTCTGCCCAAATGGACAATCGTATTGCATATGCCAACTTTATTTATGATCAATTTGTCAATACAAATTCGGGTAGTAGTATCGTAGGTGGAAACAGTGGTACAGTTCCGGTGATTACCTCAGCATTTTCAGCATATGCAACTGGACAAACAGGGGATTATCGTACTTGTATCAGTTTGAGCGAATCGCAGATCAATGCAGTTCTCGAAAGCCTTGGGAACATTTCCAGAACACGAAAGTCGCTGATTCGTGGTGCCTTGCAAAAGGTGGGAAGAGTGCCGTACTACTATGGAGCTGGACATGGTTATGCACTGAACGCTGAGGCGATGGACTGCTCAGGATTTGTTGGAACAATGCTGTATCATTATGCCGGAATTAACTGGAACGGTGCGAGTACCACAGCAATTGTTGATGGCATTACATATGGATCTCTTTCAGGTGGTAGCATATGCTCGGTAAGTGAGTTAATGCCAGGAGATATCATCATTAGGATTGGTGGGAATGGAAATCACGCAGTAATGTATATTGGAATCAATCAGTATGGATATCCAATGACGATTGACGAAACAGGTGCCGGAGCGTATGATGGAAATGTCTTGTATCAGCAGAAGGGCACAGACTATTTGTCAGGTGGCATATACCACTATATCCATCTTAATATCTGATGATAACCGAGTGATATATGGTTGGAGACTTACCATCGAGACAAACGGGGCGGTTGAGTTTCCAACCAACTTCAAACTTTTGCCGCACGAAGGAGGACCGATTTTGAAACGAAAAAATTTGAAAGCATTAAGTGTAGCTATTGCAATATCATTGTTGACAATTCTGTATGGAAATGTACATGCTGATCCTTGGATCATGCCGGGATCGGTTGACATTACGGATGCTACAGAACCAGAAGATTACATTCCAGAGATCAAAACAATTGCATCTTACGACGAGTATGGTATGCCTCGTGACGAAAATGGAAGTATGCTTGGATCAGTGTGGTGTTACGATCCAGAAAAAAAATTGTATTGTATCTACGACAGCGAGGGACAATTAACAACTCAAACAGATTATCCTTACGACACTTCCAACATGGAGTTTGGCGAATTGTATATTCAACTGAGCTATAAAAGAAGCTATATGTTAAATCCGGAAGGAATGGAATCAGTTTTGTATTTATTAAATTCCGATGGTTATTTGTATGCAATTCGAATCCCTTGTACAGTTGAGGAGTATGTTGCTACACTTCCGGCAGGAGAGTATACACCATATGAGGTCCAAAGCTATGACTATGATCAGGTTGTCATCGATTGTCCAACTCTCCCTTCGGAATGCTATGTTCCGAAAAATGATGTCGGACATCTGGATCTAGCGTTGGAACTGACATGGACATACTACCAATTAAATACCATCGAACTGTCTCGTACGGTAACGTCACAAAAAATAAACCATGAAGGGCAGTGGGCGGAAACAACATTTGAGGAATCTTCGGAAGAAGATGAGACAACAAATGAGTCTGTTGCAATTACAAACGAAGATGGAAAACCAGTTACGACAACTGAATCGCAAACTTGGGAAATTACCCCTAATGCAGCAGGGACATCTTACTATGCACCAACCGAATCAACTACATCGGCATTGTCAGAAACTACAAGTGCGAAGGATTCCCTATTGGATCAACTGGCAGGTCAAATGACTGAGGCAGAGGAAAATAATGAAATTGAGACAGCAGCACTTGTTTTGATAATTCTAGTCGGCGTGGTCGTGCTGACATTAGCTGTAATCATATTAATCGTATATATCATTGTCAGCAAGAAGAAAAAAGAAAACTAAGATTTGCAAAAGTCGTGCAAAAGGCACGATGCGTACATACGGAGGAGGGCGTTTTGAAGCACTTTAACATTTTTGTTCTGGCAGCTAGCCTTGCATTTGCATCTGGTACTGTCAGCGTACAGGCAGATGTAACCAGAAAGGAGGACGTGCTTAATATTTCTAGCAGTAAAAGCGTAAACAATTCAGAGAACGAAAGTGATCTTGAAATTCTTCAAGGCGAGATGTTACATGATCGAATGCTTGATAAGAATGTCATTGATTATGTGGCAGCTGACAAAGGTACAGAGGCCACGAGACAGCCGGAAAAAGACTATGAGAGCCATAAAGAGGATAAATCTACACAAGAAAGCTTGGAAGCCTTAGGAGACAGCTCAGAGGTGGCAGAGGATGCTTTAGAAGCAGAAACCAACGAGGAAGAAAGTGAGGAAGCATCTACAGAGGAGTTTGAGGAAGAAAGCACAGAAGATAGTACAGAGGAAACCATCATTGCACCTACGGCAGCTCCAATCATCTCATCCACCTACAGTCAGTATAGTACCGGCAACATAACAAGTCAGTCCAGTTGTATTACGCTGACAGAGGAGCAGATTGCTTCCATTTTGCAAAGTGTAGGAACAGTATCTGACACAAGAAAAACAATGCTTCAAGCTGCTTTGCAAAAGGTTGGACGTGTACCTTATGTGTGGGGTGGTGGCCACTCCAGCTACAAAGAAGAGCCGACAGGTATGGATTGTTCTGCCTTTGTTAACTACATGCTGTATCACTATGCAGGCATCGACCTTAACGGATTAAATTGTGCAGGAATGGCAGCAGCATTCAGAAGTAATGCAATACCGAAAAGCTGGGTTTGTTCTGCAAATGATCTGGTTGCAGGAGATATCATCATTCGCCTGACAGGTAGCACAAATCATGTCGTGATTTATGTTGGCCGTAATCAATATGGCTTACCTATGGTAATTGATGAATTTGGTACTGATACCGTAGGAAATGTGATGTATCAACAGAAGCAGATATATTATTTCGAAGATGGACAGAGTGTATTTGTGCATCTTGATATTTAGGAATCTGGCGTGGAAATCCTCGGCCATTCAATGACCGAGTTGTTGACTTCGCCTTGCCAAATAGTCATGCGAGGCGATACGAAAGATGTAAGATTGGAGGAAACCGAATGCGTGGAAAGACATTTTTATGTATTGGCATGAGCCTTTTGACAATCTCCGTCCATAATACTGTATGGGAAGAGGAGACAGTTTGGGAAACATCTAATGATGGAGCAAATGAGCAGTGGGGAGAGAGTCAGACAGATTCTTCGCAGGCTGTTGAGACTCAGCAAGAAAACTGGCAAGAGGGAGCCGACACGGTTGAATCCTCTGCCTTTGAGACCATTTCTGAAACAGTTGCAGAAGAATCTACAGAGGCAACACAGGAGTATGTAAAACCGCTTGGATGGAGTATTAACGCAGAGGCAGTTGCAGGTGATTACCGTAGCCAGATCGCAATAGAGGGTGGGTATTATACGGATGGAAGAGTGTGGGTTTCTGCCAGTGGAACCGTTCCAATAAAACAGGAAGACGATAGTGTAATAGAGAAACCTTTTTCAGTGCCTACCGTTCTGCAGGTTGACCTATCGCAAAAGACGTGTTCCATCAATGCATTGGGAGTGGCAGGAATACTTGATCAGCTGACTGATGGGCAGACATTTTGCAACCTGACAAACATCTGGACGCAGGGCGGATGGGTGAGTATTCCTATGCCAATGACAGAGGAAGGGGAAGGTTTGTGGGATGGCATTTTAACATCATTGCAGGCGTGGTTCCCGGAAGGACAACGTAGTGTGGAAGTCACTGATGTCAAATCCGCTTTTCCAAAGTGGTGGGCAGATCAAATGGAATCGTCCATTGCCGGATTTTTGGATATATGTGAGCCAACCGGACTATACAGTCTCTATCAGACAGTGGTAAGTGTGCCAGCGGATGGAACAGCGTGGGAACAGCAGGTAAAAGAGAGTCCATCAGCAAGAAGCTTGTTAGATTCCTATTGGAGTACAGTAGACGAAGAGGCCTATGAATCTGGCAAAAGCCTACTATTTGGCTCAGACACGAAGGGGTTGTCATCTTACCTTAGTATGAATGCAGAAGACCCAACCAGAGGAAGTGCCGTATATACAAGAAGACTCTATAATCAGGATCTTGTTCGGGTGTCAGTTTTCTGGAATCAAAATGTGGACAATGTACGAGAATCCGAATGGCCAGAATGGACACTCTCGATTGACGAACTGAAGGACAATTACTTAGTCCTTATGGACGTGCAGGGAGAATCCTCTGCCATTGATGAGAGCATTCCAGAGACTGATGCGCAGAGCGAAGCAGACAATGCTGCAGGGCAATTGGAAGGTTCTGAAGATACGCAGGGTACAGCTGATACAGATTCTTGGAGTCAGACACAGGAAAACACTGAGGCTTGGGCAGAAACGAGTGCATGGGAGGAAACGGATGCGGCACAGTAAGGGATTTGTTGGTGTACTGACGGCAATGTGTGTTCTGTTTCCACCCGTGTCGCAGATATATGCGGATGATGTTGGCGAAATTGAATCTACTTTTGAGTTAGCAACTGACGATACGGACGATGGAGAAAGCCTAGAAGCACCAGTGTTATCGACAGAATATATGAAGTCAACACTATCAGAAGAAGATGAGACAGAAACCGAGGCAAAAAGCACAGAAGTTGATTCAAAAAGTAGTGGTGAAACAGAGAGTGTGGCAGAAGGTGTGACAGAGATTGAAGAAACTTCGGCAGAGGATACGAGTTTGAAACACTGCATCGTGATTGCTTCGAATGAAAACATTGGAACGAATGCATTCTTTCCAGAAATTCCACTGATTGCTGGCTATACGGCAGATGATCGTCCTGTTGACGAAGACGGGAATCTGATCTATGGCTGGGGGCAGGAAGAACTCGGTTATTCGTTCAAATTCTTTGGAGAGGATGGAACCATCCTTTACCAGTCAAATCAAAACGAACTGGCAACGGCCAGAACAAAAGGAACCGGACATATCTCGTTATATTTAAACTATCCTGATGCCGGAACCAAGAATGGAACCTTTAGAGGAGCAAGTTTGTACTTCCATTTTACCTCGAGAGATACACACTTAGAATATGCCTTTGAAGTACCCTATTTGTCAAAGAATGCTGACATTCGAATACCTGTTGGATCTTATGAAAAATGCTACGTAACTGCATCAGAAGGTGTTACTCTGCCAGAGGATTATTTCTTTCCTTCGACATGTTTTGTGCAATCTATGAAGAACTCGCACATGGATTTTTTTGCATCGACAATTCAGTTAAGTTCAGAGATAGAATTCCTTGTAAATGGCATTAATTCTTACGAGGAAACGATAGCACTTGGGGCAGCTGATCCAATGCAGCCAACGGCACCGCCAGTAGAAACAACGGCGTCTTCAGCAAAAAAGCCGACAGCAGAGGGATTACTTGATAGGCTTCAGTCGAAATCAAACGAGGAAAAGAAAGTTAATATTGCCGCAATTCTAGCAATTGCAGTTGTGGCATTCATCATAATCATAATTCTAATGTCGTGCATATATGGTATGTATATGTATCGGGATCGAAGAAAGGAGAAACGTAATGCGAAGAAAAATGGTAACAATTCTAACTGGGATGATGAGTCTCACAGCTCTGACAATGGCAATTCCAACACAGGCGGCAGAGGTTAATTCTTCTGGCTATCTGGACACTTACGACAAGCTACAGGAGTACGCTTGGAGTCTACAGTATCCAGAACAAGGACCGTTCGATATTTGGC
>OOIF01001391.1_pt1 | contig 20508 bp, 22 predicted proteins | sample 1691961 | NCBI WGS metagenome assembly OOIF01 (sample SAMN06348146, study PRJEB24527) | human gut metagenome | biome: human gut; feature: ankylosing spondylitis patient; material: feces | host: Homo sapiens | place: China | collected 2015-10 | reverse complement strand
AAAAGATATAAGCGCACTTTATAATTTACAATGGAAAAAGGTTACAATCAATAAAAGCAATAAAAAATACAAAATGAAGAACGGATGCCTTATATCAAAAAGTGGAAAGATATTTTACGGTAATTTGGAAAAGAAAAAAAGCATAAAAATTCCAAATGGAGTAAAGACAATTGCAGAGGGTGCGCTTTTTTTAAACGATAATCTTAAGGTGATTTATATTCCTAAAACGGTTTCGAAAATTAAAGAAAAAGCATTTGGAACATCGAAGTCACTCCGAATTAAAGTTGCATCCAAAAATCAATATTATTATGTTTCAAAGGGATGTGTGGTTAGCCGGAGGAGTGGACGTCTTGTCGTTGCAGGCATTAAAAAAGGAGTAATAACAATTCCGGAAAAAGTAACAGTGCTGAAAGAGGGTACTTCCTTTGTGGGAGGAAAGTGTGAAAAAATAGTATTTCCTAAATCATTAAAACAGATTGAGGCATATTGGGCAGGAACGCTTGGAAATTCTAGTAAAATAGAATATATTTTTCAATCGAAAATACCTCCAAAAAGAAAGGGTGCTGCATATTTGCCATCAGACGGAAGTGTTGTATATGTTCCAAAGGGAACCAAACAAGTGTATGAAAAAGCCTTGAAAAAATTTGCCTTTAATTTGAAAATTGTAGAAAAGTAAAACAAGTAGAAGGGGGAAAACAAAATGATAGAATTAGAAAAAACATATATATCTTCATCCATGGAGACGCAGATTGATGAAATGACCCGTTTGTAGTAAGCAGTCGCTGAAGCATCCGGAAAAAGCCCCTGGATGACAGGAGCGATCAGAGCAAAGCGAAACTGTGCTACTTCAGCGTTATGTTTCATTGTTTCATTTGTTTTGCTCATAATCGGGCACTCAGCCCATAAAAAGGAATCGGTCATGAATTGTGTGCGAGCACACATTCGTGACCGGTTCCTTTTTATGGCTGAACTTTTTCAAAAAAACTTTACAAATCCTATTGACTTAGTAGGGAATAGGTGATATGATAGGCACAGTTAAATTATATAAACCCTACATGAATAGTAGGAAAAGGATGGTGAAAGCGATGGCTAAGATTGCAAAACAGTTGACAGAATTAATCGGAAATACTCCATTGCTGGAGTTGACAAATTATGAAAAGGAAAATGAGTTAGAGGCAAATCTGATTGTAAAATTAGAGTATTTTAACCCATTAGGAAGTGTAAAAGACCGTGTGGCTTATGCGATGATTGAGCAGGGAATTGCGGATGGGAAAATTAATTCAGATACCGTGATTATCGAGCCAACAAGCGGTAATACAGGAATTGGACTTGCGTTTGTGACAGCGGCAAAGGGATTACACCTGATTCTTACGATGCCGGACACCATGAGTGTAGAGAGACGCAAGATTGTATCGGCGTTAGGTGCTGAAATTGTTCTTACACCGGGACGCGATGGTATGAAAGGTGCGATTAAAAAGGCGGAAGAGCTGAAAGAGGAATATGGAAATGCATTTATTCCACAGCAGTTTGAAAATGAAGCGAATCCGGCAATTCATAAAAAGACAACCGCACAGGAAATTTTGAAAGATACCGATGGTAAAGTTGATATTTTTGTATCAGCAGTTGGAACCGGCGGAACGGTTACCGGAACCGGACAGGGATTAAAAGAAGCAAATCCGGATGTAAAGGTCGTGGCTGTTGAGCCTGCCGGCTCACCGGTATTATCCGGAGGAAAGCCGGGACCACATAAAATTCAGGGAATTGGGGCCGGATTCGTGCCGGATGTTTTGGATAAAGAAATTTTGGATGAAATTATTCCGGTTGAGAATGATGATGCTTTTGAAACATCAAGAAAAGTAGCAAAGAGTGATGGACTGTTAGTTGGAATTTCTTCCGGTGCAGCACTTTATGCAGCTACACAGTTAGCAAAACGCAAAGAAAATGCAGGAAAAAATATTGTTGTTTTACTGCCGGATACCGGTGAGAGATATTTGTCCACTTCTTTGTTTGTAGTAGAAGAGTAAAGGAGCAGGCGATGAGAAAAAGAAAGAAGAGTGTCCTTCTTTTTCTGGTACTTGTGCTTATCCTTAGCGGCTGTGGAACGAAGTCAGATGTTATCACGATAACGAATGTTTCGTATGACCCGACAAGAGAATTTTATGAATCTTATAATACGATGTTTGAAGAATATTATAAGAAGACTTATAACAAGAAAGTTCAGGTGATACAGTCGCACGGCGGCTCCGGCAGTCAGGCGAGGTCGGTTGTGGAAGGGTGTAATGCGGATGTTGTTACACTTGCATTAGAGCATGACATTTCTCTGATTGAGAAGACGGGGCTTGTTGATGCCGGATGGATTAAAGAATTTCCAAAATCCTCTGCCCCTTATACATCGACCATTGTGCTGTTAGTGCGAAAAGGAAATCCAAAGCAGATTCACGACTGGGATGACTTAACGCGGAAAGATGTGGAGGTTATTACACCGGATCCGAAAAGCAGCGGAGGTGCCTGCTGGAACTTCTTAGCAGCTCTTGGTTATGCAAAGACCAAATGGAGCGATGAGAACAAGCAGAAAGAATTTATGAGGCGGTTGTATCACAATGTATCAGTTATGGATTCCGGTGCCAGAGGTGCGACAACGACGTTTGTGGAAAATGGTAAAGGCGATGTGCTGATTGCATGGGAAAATGAAGCGATTGCAACCATGAAATCCTACGGCGGTAAGTATGAAATCGTAAATCCGTCTGTCAGTATTTTAGCACAGCCAAGTGTTGCAATTGTGGATGATAATGCAAAAGCAAATGGCTCAGAAGAAGTGAGCAAACGGTATTTGGATTTTCTTTATACGAAACAGGCACAGCGGTTAATTGGAAAAAGCGGTTACCGCCCAACCGACAAGGAAATTTTGCAGGAATTTGGAAATGAGTTTGATTTGTCTATAAGGTTATGGACGATTGACGATTTTGGCGGCTGGGAGAAAGCATATCAGAAATATTTTGATGATGATGCCATGTTTGATGAGATTTATAACTATTAGAAGAGGAGTTTTTCGGATGAGGAATACGGTAAGACAAAAGAGAGTGAAAAAAGCAAGAGTGATTCCCGGATTTCGCTGCACATTTGGAATTGTTGTGTTAATGCTTTCCCTGATTGTGCTGATTCCGCTGGCTTCAGTGCTTGTGTATTCCTTGAAAATTTCACCGGGAGAATTTTTCTCTCTTCTTTGGAAATCAAATGTAAGAAATGCTTTTTTAACAAGTATTGGCTGTTCACTTGTGGCGGCAGGAATCAATACGGTGTTCGGCGTTATCGTGGCATGGACTTTAGTAAAATATGATTTTCCGGGCAAGCGGATTGTGGACGGGCTGATTGAACTTCCCTTTGCACTGCCGACAGCCGTAGCCGGAATTACACTTTCCAAATTATATTCGGAAACCGGATTTTTTGGAAAAATGTTAGCAGGTATTGGAATTAAGGTGACTTATACGAAAACCGGATTGGTTATCGCACTTGTGTTTGTCGGACTTCCTTTTGTAATCCGGGCGGTTCAGCCGGTCCTTGAAAAACTGGATGGACAGTATGAAGAAGCGGCTTATATGTTAGGTGCAAGCCCATCGAAAACATTCAGACGTGTGATTTTACCGGAATTAAGACCTGCGATTTTAACCGGATTTGGTCTGGCACTTGCCAGAGGAATTGGTGAATACGGCAGTGTCATTTACATATCGGGCAACAGTGCAAAAGAAAAGACACAGGTTGTTTCCTATGTAATTATGCAGAAATTAAGTTACATTGATTATGAGAGTGCGACGGCAATTGCCCTTGTGATGTTAGTGCTGTCATTCGTGTTATTATTGTTTGTCAATATTGTACAGGCACGGCAGGCGGCAAGAACAAATCTGTTATAGGAGGAAAAAAGGATGGAACGACGAAAGAAAATAACAAAAATTATTTTAATCACGATTACCCTTTTATTTCTTCTGCTCATGCTTGCAGCACCACTTCTTTCGGTTCTTGTCAATTCGCTGAAAGAAGGAATCGGATTTTATGTGCAGGCAATTTCAACACCGTATGTGGTAAGTGCTTTGCTTGTTACTTTGTTAGCGACGGTGATTGCGGTTGTCGTAAATACCTTTTTTGGAATTTGTGCGGCATGGCTCTTGACGAAGTTTTCGTTCCGGGGCAAACAGATTTTAGCTACACTGATTGATATACCATTTTCCATTTCTCCGGTTATTGTAGGACTTTCCTATCTGATGACATTTGGAAGACTGGGATGGTTTTATCCGGCGATTCGGGCGTTTAACCAGTTCTTTGGTACGAATATACGAATTACATTTGCAATACCGGGTGTTGTGCTCGCAACCATTTTTGTTACCTTCCCGTTTGTATCAAGAGAGATTCTTCCGGTGCTGAATGCACAGGGCAAAGATGAGGAAGAAGCGGCGGCTCTGATGGGCGCCAAAGGTTTTACGATTTTTCGTAAAATTACACTTCCACAGATGAAATGGGGACTGATTTATGGTATTATTTTATGTGCGGCGAGAGCACTTGGTGAGTTTGGCGCGGTAAACGCTTTGTCGAAAACGAGGGGCGAAACCTTTACCATTCCGCTTGAAATCGATGCGTTATATATGTCGGGAACCGACACATCCGTAACAGCATCGTTTGCGGTATCGTCACTGCTAGTGATTATCGCAATCGTCATATTGTTTGTGAGAAATGTATTAGAACACCGAGACGGTAAGGAGAAAAAAGTATGTATGTAGAAATGAAAAACATTGTAAAAAAATATGGTGATTTTTATGTTGTCAATGTGAAAATATCATTGGATAACTGTGACAGGATGAGAATCCGAATGAAGGAGATATTTACATTGATGGCAAGCGGGTGAATGATGTACCGGCTGCCAAGCGTGGGATTGGTTTTGTCTTTCAGAATTATGCACTGTTCCGTTATATGACGGTATACGATAATGTGGCATTTGGACTGGTGCTTCAGAAGATGCCGAAAAAGCAGATTAAAGAACGGGTTACGGAATTGTTGGCGATGACCGGTTTGTCAGGGATGGAAAAACGGTATCCGAATCAGTTGTCCGGCGGACAGAGACAAAGAGTTGCTTTTGCCAGAGCGTTAGCACCAAATCCAAGAGTTCTCTTACTCGATGAGCCGTTTGCTGCGATTGATGCGAAAGTGCGTACCGAACTTCGCTCGTGGTTGAAAGAGATGGTCGTAAAACTTGGTATTACAAGTATTTTTGTCACCCATGACCAGGAGGAAGCGGTCGAGGTTGCAGACGAAATCATTATTACCAATCATGGAACGATTGAGCAGATGGGAACGCCGGTTGAAATTTATAAAAGTCCGGCAACACCGTTTGTAGCAAGATTTATCGGCAGGTCTTCGGTTGTTGAGGATTACGATAAATTAAAAGGTTTCGAGCGGATTGAACATGCCAATCAGGCGGTCATTCGTCCGGAATTTGTGAAAATCTCAAAGAGTGGAAAACTGGACCAATATATCAGTGCCGCTGAAACCGGTGTGGTAACGGATGTCGTGTTCCGAGGAAACCGAATGGATGTTACCGTGGACATCAATGGTATTTTGGTTGTTGGAGAACGTTCTTTGGAAAAAGATTTTGTTTCGGTTGGCGAGACGGTTCATGTATTGATTTACCGATTATATATCTTTGATTCGAAGCAGACTTATTTGATGGAAAATAAAGAGATGCAGGAAAGAGAAGATGTATTTTACATTTAACGGGGAGGATACACCATGCAGATTGAGAACAAAAAGATATTGCATACGGACATTCTTATCATTGGCGGCGGAACGGCAGGGTGCTATGCGGCACTTACGATTCGTGAACAGTCCGATTATTCGATTGTCATTGCGGAAAAAGCAAATATCAAACGAAGTGGCTGTTTAGCGGCCGGCGTTAATGCCATTAATGCTTACATTGTGGATGGAAGAAAACCGGAAGATTATGTGGAGTATGCGAAAAAAGATGCGGACGGCATTGTAAGAGAAGATTTGCTGATGACGATGTCCGAAGGATTAAACCGTGTGACACATAAAATGGAAAACTTAGGACTTGTTATTTTAAAAGATGAAAATGGGAACTATGTTGCCAGAGGAAACCGCAACATAAAAATAAATGGAGAAAATATGAAGCCGCTTTTGGCAAAGGCGGTAGAAAAGTTAGAGGATGTCACAATTTTAAACCGGATTAACATTACCGATTACATTGTGGAGGAGAATGAAATCAAAGGAGCTTTCGGCTTTTCGATTGAAGAAGGTACCGCCTATGAGATAAGGGCAAAGAAGGTGCTCTGTGCGACCGGCGGTGCAGCAGGTTTGTACCGGCCGAATAATCCGGGATTTTCCCGCCACAAAATGTGGTATCCGCCGTTTAATACCGGAGCCGGTTATGCGATGGGGATTCGTGCCGGAGCAGAAATGACAACATTTGAAATGCGTTTTATCGCACTTCGCTGTAAAGATACAATTGCACCGACCGGAACGATTGCTCAGGGCGTTGGTGCGAAGCAGGTGAATGCCAAAGGAGAAGTATACGAAGATAAATATGGTCTGACAACATCGGAGCGTGTCTACGGCACGGTGATGGAAAATTTAGAGGGGCGCGGACCGTGTTATCTGAGAACAGAGGGCATTACCGCAGAGCAGGATGAGTCGCTGAAAAAAGCGTACTTAAACATGGCACCAAGCCAGACACTTAAATGGCTTGAATCGGGTAAAAATCCGAGTGAGCAGAATGTCGAAATCGAGGGCACTGAGCCTTATATCGTCGGTGGCCATACAGCGAGCGGCTACTGGGTTGATACCGACAGAGAGACTACGATTCAGGGTTTGTTTGCCGCAGGAGATGTGGCAGGCGGATGTCCGCAGAAATATGTGACCGGTGCGATGGTTGAAGGTGAAATCGCAGCCAAGAAAATAGTTTCTCAATTGAATGAGGAAAGAGATAAAGAGAAGGCATCTGATGAGAGTGCAGAGAAAAAAGCTCTCGATGCAAAGATTACGGAGTACAACCGCTACTTATCAAATGAAGGCAGTATGTATGAGACGGAAGCACTGGAAGAGGCAATGCAGAAAGTAATGGATGAGTATGCCGGAGGTATTTCCACGCATTATCAATTCAATGAAAAACAGCTTGCGCTTGCGAAAGAAAAGATTGAAAAGATAGAAAAACTTGCTGAAAATGTAAACGCCGGTGATATGCATGAGTTGATGTTTGTGTATGAATTGAAAGAACGTCTTACCGTGTGCAAATCGGTAATTGCTCATCTTTTTGCAAGAAAAGAGACAAGATGGCACAGTTTTGATGAAAATTTAGATTATCCTAAAAAGAGCGGTGACTGGTTAAAGTATGTTAATTCCAAAATGGAAGATGGCAAAATCACCGTATTTACCCGTAAATTAGTTGGAAGGGAGGAGCATTATGAGCATTACGATGAATCAGGCGCTCTGTAAAGGCTGTAAAGCCTGCGAGCAGGTATGTCCGGGAAGCCTTATTAAAATGAATGAGGCAGGGAAAGCCTATATCAAGTACCCGAAGGACTGCTGGGGATGTTCCTCTTGTGTGAAAGAATGTCACTTCGGTGCGATTTCCCTCTACTTAGGAGCCGATATCGGTGGTATGGGAAGCAAAATGACAGTCGACAAAAAAGGAGACAAGCTGTACTGGCAGATACACAGACAGGATGGCGAAACCGAGCAGATTGTTCTAAATACGAAAGAGTCCAACAAATATTAACGAGGAGAAAAGAAAGGAAGGAAAACGATATGAGTGAATTATCACATCTGGATGAACTGGAGGCAGAGGCAATTTATATCATTCGCGAAGTTGCGGCGGAATGTGAAAAACCGGTTATGCTGTATTCGATTGGAAAAGACAGTTCGGTTATGTTACATCTGGCAATGAAAGCTTTTTATCCGGAGAAACCTCCATTTCCGTTTTTGCACGTAAACACGACATGGAAATTTAAAGAGATGATTGAGTTCCGTGACAGAAGAGCGAAAGAACTTGGCATCGAAATGCTGGAATATATCAATGAGGAAGGAGTAAAGCAGGGCATTAATCCATTTGACCATGGTTCTGCTTACACCGATATCATGAAGACACAGGCATTGAAACAGGCACTTGATAAATATGGTTTTACCGCAGCGTTTGGCGGCGGACGAAGAGATGAAGAAAAGTCCCGTGCGAAAGAGAGAATCTTTTCTTTTAGAAATGAGCATCATGCCTGGGATCCGAAAAACCAGCGTCCGGAGATGTGGAAATTATATAATTCACAGATTCAGAAACATCAGGAAGTGAGAGTGTTCCCACTTTCCAACTGGACAGAGACGGATATCTGGCAGTACATAAGACGGGAAAAAATTGAGATTCCTTCTTTGTATTTTGCAAAAGTCCGCCCGGTTGTTTACCGCGATGGCAACATTATTATGGTGGATGATGACCGCATGAAATTACGTCCGGGTGAAAAAATTGAGTATAAGAGTGTACGTTTCCGTACATTGGGATGCTATCCTCTGACCGGAGGATGCGAGTCAACGGCAACTACTTTGGATGAAATTATTGATGAGACACTTAGTGCCGTATCGTCAGAGAGAACGACACGAGTAATTGATAATGAGGCAGCAGGAAGTATGGAAAGAAGAAAGAGAGAGGGGTATTTCTAAGATGAGTGGATTATTAAAATTTATTACATGCGGAAGCGTGGACGACGGAAAATCAACCTTGATCGGTCATATCCTGTATGATTCAAAACTTCTTTATGCCGATCAGGAAAAAGCGTTGGAACTTGACAGTAAAGTCGGAAGCCGCGGCGGTGCGATTGATTATTCGCTTTTGCTTGACGGGTTGATGGCAGAGAGAGAGCAGGGAATTACGATTGACGTGGCATACCGCTATTTTACGACAGATAAAAGAAGTTTTATTGTAGCAGATACGCCGGGGCATGAAGAGTATACAAGAAACATGGCAGTAGGTGCTTCCTTTGCGGATTTGGCAGTTATTTTGATTGATGCCACACAGGGTGTTTTGATTCAGACAAGACGTCATGCGAGAATTTGTGCGTTGATGGGAATCAATTCGTTTGTATTTGCTGTCAACAAAATGGATTTGGTTGATTACAGTAAAGAGCGTTTTGATGAAATCGAAAAACAGATTCAAGAACTTGCCGGTGAACTGAATCTTCAGACAATTCAGATTATTCCGGTTTCCGCAACGGAAGGAGATAATGTAACAAAGAAATCCGATGCGATTGACTGGTATGAAGGACCGACTCTTCTTTCTTATTTGGAAGATGTGGATGTGGCAGAGGATTCTCATGAAAAAGGATTTTATATGCCGGTACAGCGTGTGTGCCGTCCGGACCATACCTTCCGTGGTTTCCAGGGACAGGTAGAAAATGGAAATATCCATGTAGGAGATGAGCTGACAACGCTGCCAAGCAATGAAAAGGCAAAAGTAAAAAGTATTTATGTTGGTGATAAGGATAGTAAAGAGGCGAAAAAAGGCCAGCCGGTTACCATTCAGTTAGACAGGGAAGTGGATGTTTCCCGCGGCTGCGTACTTACGGTAGATTCCGGTGTGAAAACGGCATCGACTCTGACTGCCACGATTTTGTGGATGGACGATGACGAATTGTTCCGTGGCAAAAATTTCTTCTTTAAACTCGGAACGAAAACGATTCCTTGCTCCGTGACAGAAATTTCTTATGCGGTAGATGTTAATACCGGTGAGAAAAAGGATGTAAAAAATCTTGCCAAAAATGAGATTGCAAGCTGCAAAATTTCACTGGCAGACCGCATTGTCATCGATGAATTTAAGAATCATAAAACGATGGGTGAATTTATTTTGATTGACCGTGTGACGAATATGACTTCTGCCTGCGGTGTCGTGGAAGAAGTGCATGAGAAAGAGCACAGTGTCTACGAAGGTCGTGTGGACCGAACTGTTCGTGCAGCAACCAATGGACAGAAGGCAATTACGGTTGAGTTTGTAAAAGATGACAAGAAGATAAACCGTGCGTTTGTGGAAGACGTCGAGAAAATTCTGAATCTGGATGGCAGACATACATATTTGTATGCCCCTGGAAAAAATGATGATATTGACTGTGTGATTAAACATTTACATCGTGCCGGTATTGTTGTATTATTGTTAGTTGATAAAAAGCAGGCAGATACCATTCAGAATAAGAGTGAATCGTACTTAAGTAACTGGCTTGACGAGGGCGCAGATGCGAAGTGGGCAGCGGATTATATCCGTGAGCAGTCCGTCTTTTTGGGTAATGAAGCAAAACGCGGTGATTACATTTAGAGGAGGACGCCATGAGATTTAATACAGCACTACTGCATCAGGTAGAAAAAGGGGATAAGGAGACCGGTGCTACACTGACTCCGATTTATCATTCCAGTGCTTTTTACCAGTCTTCGGCAGAACAGCATGAAAAGTTGTTTCATAATAAAGCAAACGGATTTTCCTATACGAGAATTAATAATCCGACGATTTTGGCTTTTGAAAATGAAATGACGGCATTGGAAGGTGGAATTGCATCGGTTGCCTGTGCATCCGGTATGGCAGCGATTACGAATGCGCTGTTAAATGTTGTCCGTGCGGGCGAGGAAATTTTAGCGAGTACAAGTTTGTACGGCGGATCCATCGATGTGTTTCATGATTTTGAGGCATTTGGCATTAAAACAGTATTTGTGGATATTCACGATGAGCAGGCGGTGGAAGCCGCCATCAATGAAAAGACCCGCGTGATTTTCGCAGAAACGATTGGTAATCCAAAACTTGACGTTGTGGATATTGGGAAGTTAGCAGAGACAGCACACAAACATAATCTGCCGCTTGTGATGGATAACACGGTAGCAACGGCATATCTGGTACGCCCGATTGAAAAAGGAGCGGACATTGTAGTCAATTCGACCTCGAAATACATCAATGCCAACAGTGATGCTATCAGTGGTGTGATTACCGACAGCGGTGCCTTTCGCTGGGACAAGGAGAAATATCCGGGCATGGCAGAGTATGCGAAGTTTGGCAAATTTGCTTTTACGGCAAAACTGCGAAACGGTCTGTTCCGTAATACGGGAGCCTGTTTGTCTCCACAGACAGCGTTTTATAATCTCTTAGGTATGGAAACTCTGGGTCTGCGCATGGAGCGGGCCTGCGATAATGCGAAAAAACTGGCTGAATTTTTAAACACGTATCCGGATGTAACAGTAAATTATCCGGGACTTAGTGACAGTTTATGGCATGCACAGGCAGAGAAAGTTCTGCAAAATGGATATGGAGCAATTCTTACAATTCGAGTTGGCTCCAAAGAGCGTGCGTTTGGTTTGATTAACACATTGACAATACCGAAAATAGTGTCGAATATTGGCGATACGAAAACGTTAATCATTCATCCGGAATCAACGCTGAATGCACACAGTACACAAAAAGAAAAAGAAGAAGCGGGTGTTTTTGATGATTTGATTCGCATTAGTGTTGGAATTGAAGATGTGGAAGATTTAATCGAAGATTTTAAGCACGCACTCAAGTAGAAAGAGCAGGAGGATAAGAAAATGGCAGTAGACTACAGTACACTGAAAAAGGGCGGATTTATGCGCCAGAAACAAAAAAATTGTTTTTCTCTTCGATTGGCAGTCGTAGGAGGAAACTTAACCGCAGAGAATTTGAAGACAATTGCGGAAGTAGCAGACAAATATGGAGATGGACATGTTCACCTGACTTCCCGTCAGAGCGTGGAAATTCCATTTATCAAATTAGATGATATTGATGCCGTAAAAGAAGATTTGGCAAAAGGTGGCTGTAAGCCGGGTGTGTGCGGACCACGTGTTCGTACGATTACTTCCTGTCAGGGAAATCAGATTTGTCCAAGCGGCAACATTGACACATATGATATTGCCAAAAAACTGGATGAGAGATATTTCGCCAGAGAACTTCCACATAAGTTCAAATTTGGTGTAACCGGATGTCAGAACAACTGCTTAAAAGCAGAGGAAAATGATGTTGGTATCAAGGGCGCAACGAAAGTGCAGTGGAAAGAAGATGCCTGCATTTCCTGCGGTGTCTGTGTTAAGGCATGCCGTACCGGTGCGATTACTCTTGAGGATAATAAAATTAAAGTGGATGAGAGTAAATGTAATTACTGTGGACGCTGTGTGAAAGCCTGTCCGACGGATGCATGGGATGCAAAAAGCGGTTATCTCGTATCGTTTGGCGGATTGTTTGGTAACCGAATTTACAAGGGCGAGGAAATTTTGCCGGTGATTGAATCTGAGGAAGATTTGTTCCGTGTAACGGACGCAGCAATTCAGTTTTTTGATGATAACGCAAATCCAAGCGAACGTTTCCGATTCACAATCGAGAGAGTTGGCGAAGATAAATTTATAGAAAAGATGAAGGAGGCATATCATGGCTGAGTTTGAAGTAGATGAAAGAGTAGATATTACGGATGTTGTCTGCCCGATGACATTTGTAAAGGCAAAAGTGGCAATGGAAGAGTTGGAAATCGGACAGGTGTTAGCGGTTACGATGAATGATGGAGAACCGGTTCAGAATGTGCCAAGAAGTTTTAAGGAAGAAGGACAGCAGGTTCTGAAATTGATTGACAATGAAAATGGCACCTATGATTTGATTGTTAAAAAGGTAGAAGAATAGGAGGCAGGACATGGCAAAGCGAGTGAATGCAGAAGAGTTTGAAGCCGAAGTTCTTAAGGCGTCTCTTCCGGTTATCGTTGAATTTTATTCGGATAGCTGTATTCCATGTAAACAATTATCGCCGGTTTTAGGCGGAATTGAAGATGACTATGAGGATAAACTTATCGTCGTCAAAGTAAATGTGAATTTTGATGCCGAACTGGCACAAAAATATGAAGTAGCAGCTTCCCCAACCCTTTTGTTTTTCAAAGAGGGAAAAGAAGTAAACCGAATCCGAGGTCTTGTAAAGCGGAAAGAGTTAGAAGAAGCTGTAGAGGAAGTTTTATAAAGGAGGATATGAAAATGGTAGTAACCGTAGCTGGAGAAAAGAAAACATACGATGAGGGTTTGACAATCGCAAAACTCATTGAGGTTGAGAAAGTGGAAAACCCGGATTATGTAACCGTAACAGTGAACGATGAATTTGTGGAAAGCACAGATTTTGCTACAACGGCACTCAAAGAAAATGATGTCGTAGAATTTCTTTATTTCATGGGAGGAGGCGCAAATTAATGGCGTTTACAAATGAGCAGATGGAGCGCTATTCCCGGCATATTATTTTGCAGGAAGTAGGCGTGAAAGGACAGAAAAAGCTGTTAAACGGCAAAGTCCTTATTATCGGAGCCGGTGGACTTGGTGCTCCGGCAGCAATGTATCTGGCAGCAGCCGGTGTTGGAACCATTGGTATTGTCGATGCGGATGAGGTAGATTTGTCGAACTTGCAGCGTCAGATTATTCATGGCACGGCAGATGTAGGCAAAGCAAAAGTAAAATCGGCAAAAGAGACGATGAATGCGATGAACAGTGATGTGGTAGTAAATACATACCGCGAGTTTGTAACATCGGAAAATATTATGGATTTGATTGCGGATTATGATTTTATCATTGATGGTACAGATAACTTCCCGGCGAAATTTTTGATTAACGATGCCTGCGTAATGGCAAAGAAACCATTTTCCCATGCAGGAATCATCCGCTTTAAGGGCCAGCTTATGACCTATGTTCCGGGGGAAGGACCATGCTACCGCTGTGTTTTCAAGGATCCGCCTCCGAAGGATGCTGTTCCAACCTGTAAACAGGCCGGTGTTATCGGTGCTATGGGCGGTGTTATCGGAAGTTTGCAGGCGATGGAAGCAATTAAGTATCTGATTGGTGTTGGCGATTTGCTGACCGGAAAACTTTTGACTTATGATGCCCTTAAGATGGAATTTCACACGATTAAACTGCCAAAGGCAAATGGCACCTGCGCAGTCTGCGGTGATCATCCGACAATTACGGAGTTAATTGATTACGAGCAGGTAGAGTGTGACGGAAAGTAGGCGGAAAGGAAGAAAAGGATATGTTATTTTTGACAAAAAGTGATTATGAGAAAATGTTAGCTCACTGCAAAGAAGGTCTTCCGAATGAAGCCTGTGGTTTGATTGGCGGTGTTGTGGAAGGGGAAAAACAGTATGTGAAAAAGGTTTATCTTCTGACAAACATGGATGAGAGCAACGAGCATTTTTCCATGGATCCGAAAGAGCAGCTTGCGGCAGTCAAAGATATGCGTAAAAATGGCTATGTGCCGCTTGGCAATTTCCATTCTCATCCGGAGTCTCCATCGAGACCATCGGAGGAGGACAAACGGCTTGCCTATGATTCCAAGGCAAATTATCTGATTTTATCGTTGATGGAAGCAGACAATCCGGTATTGAATGCGTTCCGTGTCGATGAGGAAAAACAGGTGACAAAAGAGAAATTAGTAATTTCGTAATAAAAAGGAAAGAAGGTAGCGTCTGCCTTCTTTCTTCTATATCGAGGAGGTCGAAATGGCATTTTTCCCATTTATGATTCAGATGCAGGATAAGTTATGTGTTATCGGCGGCGGTGGCAAAGTGGCATACCGAAAAGTTTCTATGATGCTGTCGTTTGGGGCACGTGTTACGGTGATTGCACCAAAAATTTGCGATGAATTGCAGAAAATTGAATCGAAACAAGATGCCCTTTTATTGGTTCAAAGACCATTTGAGGATGGTGATATCGAAGGAGCCGATGTGGTGATTATGGCGACGAATGACAGTGAAGTCAATTCCCATATCGCTGCCATTTGTAAGGACAAACGGATTCTTGTCAATGTAGTGGATGTCAAAAAAGACTGCGGTTTTTATTTTCCGGCAATTATAAAGCAGGATGATGTCGTAGTTTCGGTTTCGACCGGTGGCAGTGCTCCGGCGTTAGCTTCTCAGATAAAAAAGAGTATTAGGAGCCATCTGCCGGATAACTGCGGAGATATGGCAAAGACGCTTCTTGAAAAAAGAAATGCGGTTTTGAAAACAGAGCCGGAGGAAGAAAAACGGAAAGAGATTATGTTGGACATGGTAAAAAAAGAGTGGAAAAAATCAGTCATTCGGATTGGTACAAGAAAAAGTGAACTGGCAAAAATTCAGACCGGACTGGTTGTTTCAAAATTGCAGGAGGCATTTCCGGAGTATGAATACGAAATTGTGTATATGACAACCAAAGGCGATAAGGAAAAGGATTCGCCGATTCCTTCCTTTGGCGGAAAAGCCGTGTTTGTTGAAGAATTTGAACAGGCGCTTTTAGACGATACGATTGATTTGGCGGTGCACAGTGCAAAAGATATGCCAAACCCGTGTAAAGACGGACTTACGGTTGCCGGTGTTTTGGAGCGTGCCTGTGTGCAGGATGTACTCATTTACAAAAAGGAAACTTCCTTTACAAAGGATTCTGTTTTTACCATTGGAACAGGGAGTCTGCGCAGACAGTGCCAGATTAAAAAGATGTATCCGAATGCCGTCTGCAAAAGTCTTCGAGGAAATATCGGCACAAGGCTCAATAAACTGCGGGCAGGCGAGTACGATGCGATTGTGTTGGCTGCTGCCGGAATTAGGCGACAGGGTATTGACAACGATTCGGATTTTGTTTACGAGTATCTTTCTGTAAAGGAGATGCTTCCGGCGGCAGGTCAGGCAGTGATTGCGATGGAGACAAAAAAAGGAACGCTTGCTAATGAACTTGCCGAAAAAATTTCGGATGTTCATACAGCAGAGTGTCTGCGGACAGAGCGCGCGGTCCTCACGAAATTAAATGCCGGATGCCATGAGCCAATTGGTGTTTTGTGTACCCTCGATGGACATAGGATGAATCTTTCTCTGATGGAAGAAAAAGAGGGAGAAGTAATCCGGCGGTCGGTGCAGGGGGACAGAGGAGATTGGCAAAATCTTGTAGAAAAATTGTGTCAGGAGAGGAAATCATAGTATGGTTTATTTAATCGGAGCGGGTCCCGGAAATCCGGAGTTAATTACGGTAAAAGGGCTTCGTTTGCTGCAAAAATGCGATGCGGTCATATATGACAGGCTTTTGTCGGAGGAACTGCTTTCTGTGGTTCCTGAAAACTGCTATAAAATTTATGTGGGAAAGAAACCGATGAGCCACGCAAAGAAGCAGGAAGAGATTAATGAGATTCTGATTCAGACGGCAAAACAGTATAAAAATGTTGTCCGCTTAAAAGGCGGTGACCCATTTGTTTTTGGACGCGGCGGCGAGGAGGTTTTAGCACTGCAGAAAGAGAAAATTCCATTTGCTTTGGTGCCTGGTGTGACAAGTGCAGTGGCAGTGAGTGAGCTCGCCGGAATTCCTTTGACTCATCGTAAGGAAAGCCGCAGTTTTCATGTGTTTACCGGTCACACAAAAGAGGGGGCAGAGCAATCTTTTTCCCATATTACGAAACAGGATGGCACGAGTGTATTTTTGATGAGTGTCGCAAATATCCGCATGATTGCAGACCGGCTGATGGAACAGGGACAGGATGAGTTAACACCCGTTGCGGTGATTTCCCACGGAACGATGCCGGATGAGAAACGTGTCTATGGAACACTTTCCGATATTGCGGATAAAGTAATTAAAAATAAAATTACTTCCCCGGCGGTTTTTGTTGTGGGACAGACGGCAAAATATCATTTTGTCAGTGAGGATTTTGGTGTGCTTGCCGGGAAAAAAATCGGTACGGTAGCAACGCAGAAACTGCATAATAAACTGCGTGAGATGATGGAAGATAAAGGGGCTTTTGTTTTTCCACTGTGTGAAATGAAGGTTGTCCGTACGGATGGCGCAGAGAAACTTTTGGATGAATTATCTCAGATAAAAAAATATGACTGGATTGTTTTCACAAGCCAGAATGCGGTTCATTTATTTTTTGCTGAGGCAGATAAGAAACAAATTGACAGACGGGAGTTTGCAAAGGTTCGTTTTGCGGTCGTTGGCAGCGGAACGAAAAAGGCACTGGAAACGTATGGATTTTATGCGGATTATATGCCAAAACAGTTTACGACAGAGGCACTTGCCAAAGGGCTTACAGATGTCGTGAAACCGGGAGAACATCTGCTTCTTCCAAGGGCTTTGCAGGCAAGTGAAGAACTTGTTCTAGTACTGCAAAAGAAGTCTGTTACGATTACGGAAATCCCTTTTTATGATGTTGAAGGGGCTTTTTCAGGGGATTTGTCCATGTGGAAGAATATGGACGTGGCTGCATTTTTCAGCGCATCCGGTGTTGAGGCGTTTGTTTCCCGGATGGGTAAGGACAAGATAGGAGAATGGGAGCGTGACCGCAAAAAAGAGCATGTTGCGGTTGCGGCGATTGGTGAAGTGACGAAAAAAAGACTGCAGGCGTATGGAATCGATGTGGATGTGGTTCCAGAGCAATGCGATTTAGAACATTTAGGCAGGGCGCTTGAGCAGTTTTATCAATAGAGAAAGGAAGTAAGGCTATGACACAGTCGGAACAGTTATTTGAAAAATCCGAACACTTTCTGCCCGGTGGTGTAAATTCGCCGGTTCGTGCATTCCGCAATGTGGGCGGGACGCCGGTATTTGTAAAAAGTGGAAAAGGTTCTCATATTTTGGATGAGGATGGGAATGATTATATTGATTATGTTTGTTCGTATGGTCCGGGAATTTTGGGACATGCATATCCGGCTGTGATTGAAGCGGTGGAACAGGCATGTGAACAGGGACTTACTTTTGGGGCGCCGACGAAAAAAGAATATGAAATTGCGTCGTTAATTCATGACATGATGCCATCGATGGAAATGATGCGTATGGTAAATTCCGGAACGGAAGCGGTGATGAGCGCCATCCGTGTGGCGAGAGGATATACCGGCAAAGATTACATTGTAAAATTTAAGGGTTGTTATCATGGTCACTCAGACGGACTTTTGGTAAAGGCAGGTTCTGCGGCACTTTTGCAGGCTGTGCCGGACAGTGCCGGTGTGCCAAAGGGTTATACAGAGACAACATTGATTGCTGAGTATAATAAACCGGAATCGGTAAAAGCATTGTTTGAAAAATATGGTGATAACATTGCGGCGGTTATTGTGGAGCCGGTGGCAGCCAATATGGGTGTGGTTTGTCCGGAAAAAGGTTTTCTGCCTTTTTTACGGGAGATTACAAAAAAGTATCAATCTCTTTTGATTTTCGATGAGGTCATTACAGGCTTTCGTCTGGCAAAAGGAGGTGCGCAGGAGTATTACGGCGTGACACCGGATTTGACGACACTTGGAAAAATCATTGGCGGCGGTATGCCGGTAGGCGCATATGGAGGCAGAAAAGAAATTATGTCGTGCGTTGCACCGCTTGGGGAAGTGTATCAGGCAGGAACTCTTTCGGGAAATCCGATTGCAATGACTGCAGGAATTGAGACACTGAAAATTCTGCGTGATTCGGATACGATTTATGAAACCATTGAGAAAAAGGCAGAAAAACTGGCAGCAGTGATGCGTGAAACATTTGGAGAAACGGTCTGTGTAAATCAGGTTGGCTCTCTTATGAGTTTGTTTTTTACCGATGAAAAAGTGGTTGATTATGATACGGTGCAGACCTCGGATACAAATCGCTATTCGGCTTATTTTAAGGCGATGTTGAAAGAGGGCATTTATTTGGCACCGTCTCAGTTTGAGGCTATGTTTGTGTCAGCGGCACATACGGATAAGGATATCGAAAAGACATGTGAGCAGATTAGAAAGTTTGCCAATCAGAAGTAGATTAGGAGGGATACGATGGCAGAACAGGTAAAAGATTTGGTAATTATAGGAAGCGGACCGGCGGGCTTGTCAGCGGCCGTTTATGCAAAACGTGCAATGTTAGATGTTGTTGTCATTGAGAAGGCAGGATTTAGCGGCGGACAGATTGTGACGACGGAACGTGTGGACAATTATCTGGGACTTTACGGAGAATCCGGATATTCGCTGGCAATGAAATTCAGAGAACATGCGGATGCACTTTCTGTTCCGTTTATAGACGCAGAAGTGAGTTCCGTGGAAAATGAATCCGAATATAAAAAAGTGCATTTAGAAGACGGTGAAACCATCTGCACAAAAAATGTGTTAGTGGCAACCGGTGCAGGGCATAAAAAACTTTCCGTAAAAGGGGAAGAAGAATTGACCGGTGCAGGCGTTTCGTACTGTGCAACCTGCGATGGTGCATTTTTTAAGAATAAAACGACGGCGGTTGTCGGCGGTGGTGATGTGGCGTTAGAGGATGCGCTGTATCTGGCAAATCTTTGTGAAAAAGTGTATTTGATTCACCGCAGGGAAGGTCTTCGCGCGGCTAAGGAACTTTCCGAAAAAGTGATGGCAGCGGAAAATATCGAATTTCTTCCTTATTATGAAGTGAAAGAAATTGCCGGAGACGGTATGGTACAGAAAGTGATTCTTACACAGAACCAGACCGGGGAGGAAAAAGAAATTGAGTTATCCGGTATTTTCATTGCTGTTGGCATGGAGCCGCAGACAGCATTTGTGAAGGATGTAGTTGAGAGAAATGATGCCGGCTATATTTGTGCCGGGGAGGACTGCCGGACGAATGTGCCGGGAATTTATGTGGCAGGCGATGTGAGAACCAAACCGCTTCGTCAGGTTATTACAGCGGTTTCCGATGGTGCCGTGGCAATTGCTTCTTTGGAGCAGGATAGAAATTAGGAAAGAGGGGTTGTTATGTATATTACGAGAAAGGGCCAGTATGCATTATTTTTTCTGATTGACCTTGCACTGCATGATGGCAGTACGGTGACGGTCAAACAGGTGGCTAAGGAATACGATTTGTCAGAGAAATATATGGAACAGGTAGCTTCTAAACTGCGTCACGCCGGGATTGTGCGCGTGATTCGCGGCAGCAAGGGCGGCTATTATCTTCCGGAAGAAACCAGACGATGTACCGCTAAAGATGTGGTCGGTGCCATTGAGGGACAGCGAAATGCCGTGGATTTGGATGGCTACAGAGAAAGTGAAAACAACCGCACGATGAATGCACTGGTTCGCGATTTGGGTCAGGAAGTGGATCATGCTGTAGATGATGTGCTTGAGAGAGTTACACTCGCTGAATTGGTGCGGCAGTATCATGAGAGAGAGACGTTTTCCTACATTATTTAGGAGGAGAGTTTTTCAGGACTTCACAGTCGGCAGGGAAAAGTTTGAGTGTCATGCGCCGCTCCCGCTGATATGTGCGTAGGGGTATCGATATGCACAATACGCATATCAGATACCCACGCACATATAACGCATTCCACTCAAAACTTTTCCCTGCCGATTGTGGTGTGCTGAAAAAAATCATCCTTTTAGATAATGTAGGAAAACTTTTGCTATAGACCAATTGTGGGGGATGGATGGTTGGCTTGTGGTAAATGTTCGCGGTCAGTTGCTTTGAATTCCAGTAATTTCGTAGAAAAACTTTGTGACTCGTGGGTTTGAGTACGTCGGTATGTGGCACTGGTAGTT
>OOIF01001381.1_pt1 | contig 20633 bp, 17 predicted proteins | sample 1691961 | NCBI WGS metagenome assembly OOIF01 (sample SAMN06348146, study PRJEB24527) | human gut metagenome | biome: human gut; feature: ankylosing spondylitis patient; material: feces | host: Homo sapiens | place: China | collected 2015-10 | reverse complement strand
TGTGAAGATTCAGTTCCATCGAATCGACACAAATGTGGTCGTAGGACTGCTTGTTCGCGAGTTTTGTTGCTCCGGAACAGATGTGTCTGCCAAAGTCCTTGCGATGTACGCAGACACTAGAACTCCGTCAATGGAACCCCAGTGGCTTGCCGCTGGGTTAAGTCAGGAGAGGAACACCTTTGATGCTGCAGATTATCGTAGTATATTTTGCACCATATTATATGTTTCGTATGAAGATGGGACCTGGTTACCGTTTTCCGGCAGTTATAATCGCGTTTGTTATCAATTATGCAGCATATTTTGCAGAAATTTATCGTTCTGGTATAGAATCCATGCCAAATGGACAGTACGAGGCAGCACAGGTGCTTGGTTACAACAAAGCGCAGACTTTCATTTGCATTATTCTGCCGCAGGTAATTAAACGAGTGCTTCCATCCATAACAAATGAGACTATTACACTTGTTAAAGATACATCGCTTGCATTTACGATTTCAATTGCAGAGATGTTCACTGTCGCCAAGCAAATTGGTGCAGCACAGACAAGCGTAATGCCGCTTTTGGCAGCAGGTATTTTCTATTATGTATTTAACCTGATTGTGGCAACAGTGATGGAGTATATCGAAAAACGGCTTTCGTATTATAGGTAGGTAAAAATATGGCAGTTCAAAATAATAAAGCGGAAGGCACAGTCCTTCTGGAGATGAAGCATGTAAAAAAGAGCTTTGACAAAAGTGGTGTTTTAAAAGATATTTCTCTGAAAGTGAGAGAAGGTCAGGTGGTTTCCATTATAGGACCGTCCGGTTCTGGAAAGTCTACATTGCTTCGCTGTGCAACGCTTCTTGAAAAGATGGATGCAGGAGAGCTGATTTATCTTGGTGAAAAGGCAGCGTGGGAGCAGGATGATAAAAAAGGGCAAAAGCGCTGTATCTACGCGCCAAAGGATAAGCTTAAGCAGATTCGTTCTTATTTCGGTCTTGTTTTCCAAAACTTTAATCTTTTTCCGCATTACTCTGTTATGAAAAACATCATCGATGCGCCTGTATGTGTGAATCATGTGAGTAAAAATGAAGCAAAAGAGCGGGCCAAAAAGCTTCTTGCGCAGCTAGGGCTTTCTGATAAAGAAAATGCCTATCCATGCCAGCTTTCCGGCGGTCAGCAGCAGCGAGTTTCAATAGCACGAGCACTTGCATTGCAGCCAAAGATTCTTTTCTTTGATGAACCAACTTCTGCACTAGACCCAGAGCTGACAGCAGAGGTGTTAAAGGTCATCCGCCAGTTAGCTCAAAATCATATGACAATGATTATTGTCACACATGAGATGCAGTTTGCAAAAGAAGTTTCCGATCACATCGTCTTTATGGAACAGGGAGTGATCGTGGAAGAAGGAACGCCAGATGAACTGTTTTCATCTGAAAATGCCCGCGTAAGAGAGTTTATCGGGAAGGTTAGTGCTTAATTTTATAGCAAAGCCCGAAGGTGAATGGATTTCGTAATCTTTTCATTGACAAGCTCACGTTTATGGAGTACAATAATTTATCGTATAAGATGGACTAATTTTGTGATCATGGCGTGGGGCTGCGGCTTGAAATGGCGGTGAAACGACTGTGAGAACGAGAAATATACAGGAAGAGATGAGGACGCCATGGAGCCAAAAGACAATATAATCTGGCCAAGTTTTAAAAGACAATTTAATACAGCAGTGTCCGGCGATAATACCGTGCGCAAGGCAGTTCCTTATCTGGATCGCTACCAGCAGGAACAGCTTGAGCGTCAGCAGGAGCGTCAGAAACGCTGGGAAAAACAGATTCACAAACGTGCAGTACAGAAGGAATTTGAAGAGCGCAGAAGAAGAGCAAATGCACTGACCTTTGCTGAGGCATCAGTAGTCGGTGTTTTGTGTGCTGTGCTTTTATTTGCATGTATTTTTTACGTAGGTCAGCAGGCAAAGTTAAACCAAAGCAATACAAAGCTTGCGTCATTGCAAAAAACATATGCTTCCCTTGTTGAGGACAATAACGCTAAAAGCAGTGAAATTGAAGGGGCAGTTGATTATGAGCGTATTTACGATTACGCAGTCAACGAGCTGGGCATGATGTATCCGGAAAAGGGACAGACTGTTACATATAAGAGAAATCCAGGCAGTTATGTAAAGCAGGGCGAAGAGATTCCGAGCAATTAAGAATGAATAATGCTTTGATTGGCATATTTAAGAAAAACCTCCATAAATATGAGATAGATATCATATTTATGGAGGCTTTTTATGTCTGCTGCTAATTTAAGAATGAACAACAAAAGAAATCAATATCGAAATCAATATCGAAATCAGTATCACTTGATTTACCGAGTCATTAGTATCTGCCTGTGTGCTCTTTTTTGCCTGTCTTTTGGCTGTACATCAAAAAAGGAAGAACGTCTGCAGGAGATTGATTTTACAGTAGTGAATGATGATGAGATTCCAGAAGAATTAAAGACAATCATTGATCAGAAAAAAACAGGAGAGTTCAAACTGACCTATGCTGATCAGGATGAACTCTACATAGTGGTTGGTTATGGGAAACAGCTGACCGGCGGATACAGTATTCAGTTTCCAGACGTGTATCTGACAAAAGAGAATATTGTTGTAACAAGTGTATTGCTTGGTCCGGAAGGAGAAGAACCTGCGAATATCAGTTATCCATACGCGGTCATTAAAATCGAATATAGGCCAGAGCCAGTACTGTTCCAGTAAATTATAAAAACGGTGCTTATGACTTATGCCGCTTTGAAAAATTTACTGAAGCATTACTTTTCTGTTTCATAGTCTTTCATCAAATCCGTCAGGTAATTTTTGATCTCAATGAATTTAGGAATATAAATAAAGAAGTAACCGACACTCATTCCTGACAGGAAAATACAGAGCCAATAGGTCCAGTGGGAAATCTGAGTCAAAAGAATACATAAAAGACCTACGACCCACACGATGATCATACCCTGTTTTAAAGAAAGGTATGGACGGCGGTTTGTCACTTTCTTTTTTAAATACATCATGTAGACTGCACCAAGCGCTATGCCGGCAGCTGCAAGTAAAATAGTGATCCATGGGGAAAGCAGTTCTGGACGCTTAATCATCTTTACAAGTAATAGGCTGATATAGAAGCCTGTGCCAAAGCCGTAGATAAGCCACGGAAAAATGTTGTTGCGAAAAGGAGAATCCTTTTTCATGCTGAATTTCATATCATTGCCTTTCTGCGAATATTATTTTTAATTAAAATGATACCGTGCCTATGTATAAAAGTCAATAAGTGCTGCAAACAGGAAATCATTAAATTTTTGTAACTATCCAGTTGAAATCTATCGGCGAAGATGCTATACTTACAGAAGATTGTGAAAAAATAATCACACAAGCAATTAAAGGAGGTACTTCAATGTTAGTAACAGCTGAAGAGATGCTTAAGAAAGCAAAGGCCGGCAAGTATGCAGTAGGCCAGTTCAATATCAATAACCTGGAGTGGACCAAGGCAATCCTTGCAACCGCACAGGAACTGCAGAGCCCGGTTATCCTTGGTGTTTCCGAGGGTGCTGGTAAGTATATGACCGGTTTCGGTACAGTAGCAGCTATGGTAAAGGCTATGATTGAGGAAATGAACATCACTGTTCCGGTTGCTCTGCATCTGGATCATGGAACCTATGAAGGATGCTATAAGTGCATCAAGGCTGGTTTCTCCTCCATCATGTTTGATGGTTCTCATCTGCCGATCGAAGAGAATATCGAGAAGACCAAGGAGCTTGTTGCTGTATGCAAGGGCATGGGAATGTCTCTTGAGGCAGAAGTTGGTTCTATCGGCGGCGAGGAAGATGGCGTTGTAGGTATGGGCGAGTGTGCAGATCCAGAAGAGTGCAAGAAAATTGCAGATCTTGGTGTAACCATGCTGGCAGCAGGCATCGGAAACATTCACGGTGTATATCCGGCTAACTGGAAGGGATTAAGCTTTGAGACACTGGCAGCAGTAAGCGAGAAGGTTGGCGATATGCCGCTTGTTCTTCACGGTGGTACAGGTATCCCGGCTGACATGATTAAGAAGGCAATCTCTCTGGGTGTTTCCAAGATCAATGTAAACACAGAGTGTCAGTTGTCCTTCGCAGCAGCTACTCGTGAGTATATCGAGGCTGGCAAGGATCAGAAGGGTAAGGGCTTTGACCCAAGAAAGCTGTTAGCACCAGGTGCTGAGGCAATCAAGGCTACCGTTAAGGAAAAGATGGAGCTGTTCGGTTCTGTAGGTAAGGCTTGAAACAAATAAGACAATTATCGTTCAGGTTTAGCGTGAAAAAGAGGAATATTTCACAAAAGTGAAACGATTCTGGAAAAACACTTGCTTTTCTGAATGAAAAGGTGTATTTTATTGTCATCAGTGATTGAAACAGACAATCACGACCTGACTGGAACAAGGGCGTTCTTATCTTAGTTGATAAGGGCGCTCTTTCTTTTACTTTATCATAGTAAAGTGGCCGATAATATATCAGTTCAGTCAGGTGGCTCTGCAGAATAGCTTAACAGAAGAAAAGGCAGCAGACAGAGCGTTATATCAGTATAGAATGAGAGGGTTGAAAACATGAGCGGCAGAATTACAGAGTTATTTAACAACAATGTTTTTACAGATGCTGAGATGAAGGCTCGTCTTCCGAAGAAGGTTTATAATGAAGTGAAGGCGTGCAAGCTGGATAAGGGATCTGCAGACATCGTTGCACAGGCAGTAAGAGACTGGGCAATTGAGAAAGGTGCAACACATTTTACACATGTATTTGAACCACTGACAATGCTTACTGCAGAGAAGCATGACTCCTTCGTTTCGCTTCCAGATGAAGATGGTAAGGTCATGATGGATTTTACCGGAAAAGAATTGTGTGAGTCCGAGCCAGATGGTTCATCCTTCCCGTCAGGTGGTATTCGTGATACCTCTCGCGCAAGATCTTACACTTCATGGGATATGACTTCACCGATTTACGTAAAGGAGGATGCAATTGGAACCATTCTTTGTATCCCGGCAGCATTCTGCTCATACACAGGTGAAGCGCTTGATGCAAAGACACCGCTTCTTCGTTCTATGGACGCAGTAAGTGAGCAGGGTGTCAGACTTCTTCGTCTGTTAGGAAACACTACATCTACAAAGGTGACTGCAGGTGTTGGACCTGAGCAGGAGTATTTCATTGTAGACAGAGATAAATATTTACAGAGAGATGACCTTGTATTTACAGGTCGTACACTGTTTGGCGCACCGGCTCCAAAGGGACAGGAGCTCGATGATCAGTATTTTGGTGTAATTCCGGAGCGTGTTGGTTCCTTTATGAAGGAGCTAAACGAAGAGCTGTGGAGATTTGGTATCACTGCAAAGACACAGCATAACGAGGTTGCGCCAGGACAGCATGAGGTTGCTCCGATTTTCTCTGTGACAAACGTTGCAGCAGACAGCAACCTGCTTTTAATGGATACATTAAAGAAGGTTGCAACACGTCACGGTCTTGTATGTTTGCTTCATGAGAAGCCATTTGCAGGCGTAAATGGTTCTGGTAAGCACAACAACTGGTCTCTTTCCACAGATGATGGTATTAATCTGTTTAAGCCAAGCAAGAAGCCAGAGACTGATACTCGCTTCCAGTTAGTTGTTGGCTGCGTTATGAAGGCAGTGAAAAAGCATGCACTTCTTCTTCGTACCGCTGCTTCTAACCCAGGAAATGATCATCGTTTGGGTGCAAATGAGGCACCGCCGGCAATTATTTCTATCTTCTTAGGTGATCAGATTGGTGGTGTAGTTGATCAGATCATCGAAAAGGGATATGCAGATTCATCTATTCCAGCTGGAATGCTTGATCTTGGTGTAAAGGAGTGCCCGGCTGTTGATAAGGATCCGACCGACCGTAACCGTACATCACCATTTGCATTTACCGGAAACCGTTTTGAGTTTAGAATGGTTGCTTCATCCTGCAACATTGCAGAGCCAAACACTGTATTAAATGCAATGATGGCAGAAGCATTCTCTGATGCAGCAGATGCAATTGAGGCAAAGCTTAGAGAAGGTAAGCACACAGATGTTGCTGTTCGCGAAGTGACTGCAGAGTTTATCCGTGAGAACAAGGATATCTACTTTAACGGAAACGGATATACTGATGAGTGGGTTGCAGAGGCCGAAAGACGTGGTCTTCCAAATGTAAAGACATGGGTTGACTCCATCAAGTCTGTTACAGAGCCAACGACAGTAGAGATGTATGAGAAGTTCCACATCTTAACAAAGAGAGAGCTTGAGGCTCGTGCAGAAGTCTTCTATGAGACATACAGCAAGACTTTAAATATTGAAGCAGGTACAATGATTGATATGGTAACAAAGAAGATCATTCCGGCTGTTATCAAGTATGAGAACAATCTGGCTGCATCTGTAAATACTATTAAGTCTGCATACGCAGCAGCAAACATCTCCACTCAGGAGGGTATGCTTCATGAGATTGCCGAGCTTCTTGGTGAAACATATCAGGCATTAAAGAAGTTAAGTGATGTTCACGCAAAGGCTGTTGCTATGGAAGGAAAAGAGCAGGCATTCTATTATAAGGATGTTGTAAAGGAAGCAATGGATGAGCTACGTGCACCAGTTGATAAGCTTGAGGTATTAGTAGAGCGCAAGGTATGGCCGATGCCAACATATGGCGATCTTCTGTTTGAAATCTAAAAACAAAAGTGATTGTGAATGTGCTTCTGAATACTTAATAAAATATAAAAGAATGCATAGCTGTCCGAAAATTCTTCGGACAGCTATCTTTTTTACTTGACAATCAATAGTAGATAAAGGTAGAATAAGTATATATGTGTACAGAAAGGCGTGGTTATTTCTATGGGGATAACGAATATTTTATTATTGGTATTAGGATATGTTCTACTGTTATTTAGTACAAAGCTAGTCAATGGAGGCGGAATTTCTATTATGAGAAAAGGACCGACATCCGATGCGCAGGAGCGAATTTTTTCCTGGTTTGCACTTAGCTTGATGCCATTTTTAAGCATAGCAATCTCAGGTGGTGTATTAGGTCTTGGGAACATGGTATTTACAGCAGCGCTGACAGCTGGTGTACTGCAGCTTCTTTTGATCTATGGAATGCTTGGAATCACTGGAACGTACCGTCTCGCAGGCAATGCACTTCGCGATCTTGTGCTTCTTCTTGTTTGCGTTGTGATTCTGATTGTTTGTACTAACTACACCTGGAGTAAAGGTCATCCAGCAAGCACGATCTCTAGGGGAATGGGTCTTTTTCTTTGTGTTCTTGCAGTAGCGTTTACTGTGTGGATGCTTCCTTATTTTATGGGAAAAAACCGTAAGCTTCAGCGCCGTCCTGATACGGATTTTGTTCCGGCAATTGTGTTTACGCTTGTGGGACTTGCACTGGCAGGTCTTGGCGGTGTTCTTCTTATGAATAATACGGCAGCGCTTACCCATGCGCTGAACATAGAGCAGGGTGTGCTTGGTGTTGCTGTGATCGGCGTAGGCCTTGTACTTCCAGAGTATGTGCGTGTAGCAAGAAAGTACTGGATGAACACACAAAAACCAGTATCAATGCATTTGACACTTGCTACTGGAAATCTTGGATTATTGCTTATGATAGGTCTTAGTGCAGTAATTTCACCTATTATTGTTACATTTGCAGGTGCGTACCTGCTGCTTGCATGTGTGGTGGCGATTATCGTATTTGGTATTTTGTTCTACGTAGGCGGTGAAATTGGAAAAATTAAGGCGATCTTGTTTTTAGCTGGTTTTGCTCTTGTTTTTGTGCTTCTTATGAAGTTTAGCCTGCATTAAGCAACAAATTAGGAGAAAGAGAGGGAGAAGTTATGCTGTTTTCGGATATTACGGATTGTGAAATGCTAGTTTATCGATGTATTCAGGAAGCTGATAATGAAATTGGTCTGGTTGGCATCATGGATGAACTTGAAAAGAAATACCAGAAGGACTGGAAACGCTCAACGGTATGTACATTTATTGCACATTTGATTGAAAAAGGTTATGTAAATGGAAGAAGAGAAGGACGTGTGTTCTACTATTCTTCAGCAATCAATGATAAGAAGTTTTTGGAAGCACAGGTAAAGCAATTCATGAATTTCTGGTTTGACGGATCTCTCGAAGAACTGGTGCAGTATGCATGCTTGGCTAAAGGAATTTCAAAGAAGAATGCAGCTGAGGTTGTAGCTGCGATAAAGGAGCTTGAAAAGAAGTAAGAAGATGCTGCAGAGTTCCCTGCGGCATCTTTCTCATTTATTGAGGTGAAAGGATCTGAAGAATTATGGAAAACCAGAATACACCATTGTGGGATGCCTCGCTTGACATCAATGAACGGTTAGACTGGCTGCTTGAGGCACTGAATCTGGATGAAAAATGCAGGATGTTCTCGACGCTTACACCAGAAGTGGCGCGTCTTGGAATCCGAAGTACTTATCTGGGTGAAGAAGCTGCTCATGGTGTGGAAGCAAAGCATGATCGAAGCGTAAACTGGGGAGCACCGAAGCCGACAACGACATTTCCACAGCCGTTTGGTATGAGTCAGACTTGGGATACTAAGCTTATGGAAAAAATGGGGGCAGCCGTTGGAGATGAGGCACGAATCCTCTATTATCGAGAGGGTGAACATGGCGGTCTATGTCGTTGGGCACCTATGGCGGAACCAGAGCGTGATCCACGTTTTGGAAGGACAGAAGAAGGATTTGGCGAAGATCCCCATTTGGGTGGTCAAATGGCATCTGCTTATATAAAGGGGATGCGTGGTGATAATCCTAACTATATAAAAACAGCAGCTACGCTTAAATATTTTACCGGTTATAATTCAGAAGATCGGCCACTTCGTGTATCAATTGATCCGCGCAGCTTTTATGAATATTATTTGGAGCCGTATCGCAGGTGCATCATAGAAGGCGGTGCGGAAGGCGTTATGACAGCAAGTAATGCAATCAATGGCACACCAGCACTTTTTGGCGATCATTTGCAGGAGGTACTTCGTAAAGAGTGGCGTTTTAGCGGTCATATCGTTGGAAATGAATGTTCGCTAGAAGAACTGTGTCAGGATGAGCGTTTTTCTGACAGGGAAAAGACAGCAGCGCTTGCAATAAAGGCAGGCGTGGATTGTTTTGCTGATGAGCCTGAGTTTGTGGAAGCAGCGGTGCGCGGTGCTTACGACAGAAATCTTCTTTCAATGCAGGACATTAATCAGGCGGTGCGCCGCAGCTTTGCGACAAGGATTCGTCTTGGTATGTTTAATAAAAAAGAAGATGATCCATTTGCAAATCCAGATGAATCACTTTTAGGCGGCAGTGATCATGCTGCTTTGTCACGTCAGGCTGGACGAGAGGCAATTGTACTTTTGAAAAATGAAGAACAGATATTGCCTATTTCTCCAAAAGAAAAAGAAAAAATTGCAGTGATAGGACCATTGGCAAATGAATGGTTTAAGGATTGGAATGGAGGTATCCCGCCATATCGTATTTCACCGTATGAAGGAATAAGAGATGCATTTGGTGAAGATTGTGTGACTTACACAGATGGAAAAAAGCGTCTTTGTCTTCGTTGTGGAGAGAGGTTTGTCTGTCTGACGCAAGAAGGACGACTGGCGCTGGGTTCGCGCTCAGAGGCTGAGGAATTTGTTATAACTGATTGGGGACAGGGAAAAATGAATCTGCAGGCGGCATCGACAGGATGCTATCTGACAAGCGTAGATGAGAATGGAAAGTTATTTGCAAACCGCAGTGAAGCGTTTGGGCGTCATGTAAAAGAATGCTTTTGTGTGGAGATGTTGTCAGATGGACGTTTTCGCCTGACAACATGGCGTGGACGTGATGTGTATTGGGACAGCGAGGGTATGCTTCGTGCAGCAACAGATGAGCAGGTTGGCATTGGCTGGCCAGGCGAAAATCGTGCATTATTTGGAATTGAGCAGACTTGGGATGGTACGGCTCGTGCAGTGACTTTAGCATCAGAGGCTGATAAAGTAGTTATTGTACTTGGAACAAATCCAGTGATCAATGGTCAGATAGGACAGGACAGGGAGAAGTATGGACTTCCAAGTGCTCAGATAGCATTGTTTGAAGCTGTGAAAAAGGTGAATGAGCAGGTGATCGTTGTTGTTGTAAGCAACTATCCGCATGATCTGATGCCGTTACAGGAAGCAAAAGCCATTCTCTTTACGCCGTCTGGCTGTCAGGAACTGGGAAGAGCTATTGCAGATGTTATGTCTGGCTCATATAATCCGTCAGGAAGACTGAATATGACATGGTATTCATCATTTGAAGATCTTCCGTCAAAAAATGAATGTGATATTATTCGCACGCGCCAGACTTATCAATATTATAGAGGCAAAAAACAATATCCGTTTGGATATGGATTGTCCTATACCTCGTTTGTATATGATATTTTCGCAGTGGAGCAGGAAAAGGAGCAGCTTAAGGCTGTGCTTCGTGTGCGAAATACTGGAAATTGTGATGGTGCAAAGGTTATCCAAATTTATGCGGCAAAGGAGGAAGCGTCACTTACACGACCAGATAAAAAGCTTGTCGGTTTTGCATTTGTTATGCTCCATGCAAATGAAGCTAAGGAAGTGACAATTAAAATTCCATTTAGAGAGCTGATGATCTATGATGTGATTACAGAAAGCATGATGCTTTCCGATGGCGGATATCGAATCTGGATAGGAGAGGATGCAGATACACAGGCACAGATAATAGAAAGTGATGGCACTAAGCGTCCAGCGCAGGCTATTGTCTGCCTTGAGGGTGATATTCGTATTCGTCGTGATTTTGCCAATATTACAGGAGCCTGGCTTTATGATGAGTGCAGAAATGTGAGAATCTCAAAACGGGAGGGTGTTCAAGTTGTCTGCATCAGCAATAAGGCGCAGGAAGCGATGATGGAGTACACAATGGGTGATAATGACAGCCTTGGCAGCGAGCTTCATTTGAAGCTTTATGCGATAGAAGGCAGTAAGTTAAAAATCACCATAAATGATAAAGATTCACAGATGTTTGCGCTAAACACGCAGGGCATGATTCAGGAGGTTTGCATAAACCTTTCTGAGGAAATGGCAGTCTGGGGATATGTGGATGAAATCATTACATTGAAACTTTCTATGAAGGGTGTTATGGGCATTAGTTATTTCTGGTTTGAATAATTACGAATTAAATAATAAGGGAGAATAGATCATGGAAGAAAAGAATACAACTATGGGAACAACTGAAACAATGGAGGATTACAAGGAGGCACTTGAGGCATCCTATCGCAGAATCCGTCCAGGTGATATCGTGACAGGAACAGTTATCGATGTAAATGATCAGGATGTGACAATTGATTTTAATTACTATGCACCAGGCAGAATCCCAGTGACTGAGTTAAGCGATGATCCAACATATCATGTACTGGAAAATGTCGCAGTTGGTGATACACTTACTGCAACAGTTGTAAAGACAGATGATGGTGCCGGAAATATGCTTCTTTCATGTAAGGATGCAGCTGAGGAGTTGGCATGGGATAAACTGCAGGAAGCACAGAAAACAAAGAAGGTTTACCATGTAAAGGTGGCAGGTGCTGTAAATGGCGGATGTGTAGCTTATGTAGAAGGCGTGCGCGGATTCATCCCGGCATCAAAGCTTGCATTAGAATATGTAGAGGAGCCGGCAGATTACTTAAATAAGGAGCTTGATGTTCAGGTAATATCAGTGGATGAGGGAGCAAAGAGAGTAGTTATGTCTGCAAAGGAGCTTCTTTTGGCGAAAGTTATGGAAGAAAAGAACAAGAAGATCAACAAGTATACAGTTGGCACTGTTATGGAAGGAACAGTTGAACAGTTAAAGGATTACGGTGCATTTGTAAATATTGGTGATGGAATTACAGGACTGGTTCATATTTCGCAGATTAGCGACAGAAGATTAAAGCATCCAAGTCAGGTATTAAAGGAAGGCGATAAGGTTAAGGTAAAGATTATAAAGATAGAGAACAATAAGATTTCCTTAAGTATCCGTGAGGCAGCTGAGCTTACAAGCCGTGAGGTAGAGGAGGAAGGACCAGCTGAGTACGAGGATAACGGTGCAGCAGCAACAGGTCTTGGCGCACTGCTTAAGGGATTTAAGTTAAATTAAGGTCTGATTTAAGAAAGGTGTGATTTTATGGCAGACGAGATGGAACTTTTAAAAGAATGGATAAAGACAAGCAAAAACATTGTGTTTTTCGGAGGGGCAGGCGTGTCAACCGAGAGCAATATCCCGGATTTTAGAAGCACAGACGGTCTGTATAATCAGGAATACGCCTATCCGCCGGAAACAATTCTTAGTCACAGCTTTTACAAAAAAAAGCCAGAGGAGTTTTTTAGGTTTTATCGAAACAAAATGCTGTTTCCAAATGCACAGCCAAATGCAGCGCACAAAGCGCTTGCAAGGCTGGAGCAGCAGGGAAAATTAAAGGCAGTGATCACACAAAACATTGATGGTCTGCATCAAAAGGCAGGAAGCAGAGAAGTGCTAGAGCTTCATGGAAGCGTACTTCGAAATTATTGTGAGCACTGCGGCAGATTCTATAGCCTGGAAGATCTTATGGAAAAGAAAGAGTTAGTGCCAAAGTGTAGCTGCGGCGGAATCATTAAACCGGATGTGGTTTTGTATGAGGAAAGTCTAAATCAGAAGACATTGGAGCAATCTGTGCGCTATATTAGTCAGGCTGACATGCTAATTGTAGGCGGAACATCGCTGACAGTATACCCAGCGGCAGGACTGATTGATTATTACCGGGGAAACAAGCTTGTTTTAATCAATATGGCAGCGACAGTGAGGGATGGCATGGCAGATTTGATTATAAAAAGAAAGATAGGAGAGGCACTTTCAGAGGCAGTAGAGTAAGCTTTTACAGGCCTGTCTTAGGAGTATGAAAATGGATTTTGAGGTTGGAGATAGAATTATCATGAAAAAACCGCACCCATGCGGAAGCAAGGAATGGGAAGTTTTGCGTGTTGGAATAGACTTTCGTATTCGCTGCTGTGGATGCGATCACCAGATCATGGTGCCGAGAAAGCTTGTAGAGAAAAACACGAAAAGTATTAAAAAGGCGGAATGAGAGTCCAAGAAAAGTTCACGGAACGCCCATTCACAAAACCGCACTAACGTGCTTTCGTTGCTTCGCAACTTTGTTTTGTTCATTAACGTGCGTTCACTTCGTTCAGCTGATTCGTCCAATCCTCATGCAAGCATGGGATTTGTACGAACACATCTGAACGCGTGAACTTTTTTATAAAAAAGTGCTTGCATTTTCTTTGCAGATATGGTAGAGTTAAAAACTGTGATGTAATATCATATCCTTGCTCTCCAGCAGGTGGAGGGCCAGAGACCAGAAGGAGGTAGAAAACATGAATAAGTACGAGTTAGCAGTTGTATTAAGTTCAAAGCTTGAGGAAGAAGAGAGAGCTGCAGCAATCGAGAAGGTACAGGGCTACATCACCCGTTACAACGGCGTTGTTACCAACGTTGATGATTGGGGTAAGAAGAGACTGGCTTATGAGATTCAGAAGTCTAAAGAGGCTTACTATTACTTCATCCAGTTTGATGGTGATGCAGAGTGTCCAGGTGAAGTTGAGAGACACATCCGCATTATGGAACCGGTTGTCAGATATCTTTGCGTTAAGCAGGAAGCGTAAGCAGGGCGCTTAGGCATCAGGCTTAAGCATTTTAGAAAGGGCATGGTTATTAACTATGAATAAAGTTATTTTAATGGGAAGACTTACCCGAGACCCAGAAGTTCGTTACTCACAGGGAGAACGCCAGATGGCTATTGCAAGATATACACTGGCTGTAGATCGCAGAGGACGCGCAAATACATCCAATGGTGAGCAGACAGCTGACTTTATTCAGTGTGTAGCATTTGACCGTTCAGCAGAGTTTGCTGAGAAATATTTTCATCAGGGAACAAAGCTAGTGGTTACCGGACGCATTCAGACCGGCAGCTATACCAATAAGGATGGCCAGAAAGTTTATACGACAGATGTGATTGTTGAGGATCAGGAGTTTGCAGAGAGCAAGTCAGCAAGTGCAGGTTCAGACAATGGCGGTTACAGACCGGCATTGTCTCAGTCCAGACCAGAGCCGGCAAGCGCAGTTGCAAGCGGATTTATGAACATCCCAGACGGCGTAGAAGACGAAGGACTTCCATTTAACTAATGATGTCAAAGACAGACGGAGAAAACGTCCATAATCAAAGCGAAAATCGCTTGATAGATTGAAAATCAAAAAGGAGAGAAGAACATGGCTTACAATAAGGCAGAAAAAACTGATTCCTCCATGAAGAGAAGAGCACCTCGCAGAAGAAAGAAGGTTTGCGTATTCTGTGGAGAGAACAACGGCGTTATCGATTACAAGAACGTTGCAATGTTAAAGAAGTATGTTTCCGAGAGAGGAAAGATCCTTCCGAGAAGAATTACCGGAACTTGTGCAAAGCATCAGAGAGCAATGACCGTAGCTATCAAGAGAGCTCGTCATATCGCACTTATGCCATATACAGTAGAGTAATCAGATATAAAAATAAAAAATCTGGTGTAATAACTAGATTATTGAGGAGAGCGCACGAAAGTGCGCTCTTTTTTCATACTTTGGTATGATTTACATTTTGTGTAAGTGACCGTATACTTAAAATTAGAATAGGTTTCATGAAAAACGTGTAAAAATTTAACATGAAACACTCGTTTGAGCAGTATAAAATATAGTAACCATTAGGAGACTCTTTATGTGTCGTCTTTATGGGAAATTAGATGATGTGACAGAGAGAAACTCCTTGGTGCTAGGAAAAGGAGGAAAAAGTATGCGGAAAGAAAAGAAAAAAATGTCAATCAAAAGGCGTATAGCGGCAGCGGCATTAGCAGCTTTTGTTGGCGTATCTAGTTTGAATGTCAGTATTCCAGGATTTTCAACTGTGATTACAGATGCCGATGAGACAGAAATTGCCAGTCAGCTATCAGAGGAAACACCAGAAACAACAGAGGAAGAGACAACAGTAGAATCCACTATAGCAGCGGCACTAGCAGAAGAAGCACCTGCACCAGTGGCACCAGCAGCAGAGGAACCAACGCCAGAGCCGATAGTGGTAGAAGCGCCAACGCCAGAGCCGACAGTAGTAGAAGCGCCAACGCCAGAGCCAACAGTAGCAGAGGAACCTACTACACCAGAGCCGACAGTAGTAGAGGCACCTACAGTAGAGGAACCTACTATAGAGGAAGCCGAAACAACCGACGAAGAGGAGACTATTCTGTCAGTGGAAGAGACAGAAGAAACTGAGGCAGAAACAGAAAAAGAGACCGAAGAAGAAACAGAGCCAGAGACTGATGAGGATGATTTGTTATCAAATGATCCAGTAACATTTGGTTTAAGGGGCGCTAACGGGTTAATGCTCACAGCAGGAGAGGCAATTCCAAGGTTGGATACCTACATTACAGATGTTACTGTAAGTAAGAGAAGAGGGGACTCATGGGTCAAGGTGAATGAAATTACATCAGGCCATAATGCGAGAATTGATTTGAAGTATACCCTTCCAGAGGGACTTATTACAAGTCAGTCACGTAAAATCCAGTATCAGCTTCCAGACGTAATTAAAATTGATAATCCGCCATTAGAGGGTGTATTAAAGGATCCTTCAGAGGTGCCAGTCGGAAATTTCAGTATTGATGAAAATGGTCTTGTTACATTTGAATACAGTCAGGAATTTAGCGAAGATGAGAAATCATTTAGCGGAGACTTTTTCTTTGAATGTAAAGTAGGTTCAAGGAAAACTCAAGAAGAGGTAATATTTAGCTTTCCAGGAAAAGGAGAGGTAACATTTACTATAAAGCCGTCTTCCTTAGCGTTTGATATAAAGACTACGAAAACGGCAAGTGAAGTAGTTCAATATGGAGATGGTGAATGGTATGTAACTTATACAATGACCATTTCATCTAAAAAAGGAACAGGCAAAGATATTGAGGTTTTCGATTACTTTTCAGATGATAATGTTGTAGGCAGTCAGATGAAACAGGTTATTTTGCTGAATAGTATTAATATTTGGGATAACAACGGTAACTATGTAGAAAATATTCAATTTGAGCAATATGGAAATGGTGGCTTTGTGACAACACTTCCAAAGTTGGAAGCAGGTCAAAAATATACAATAACGTGTGTAGCATTAGTAAATAAGCAACTGCTTTCAACATCAGCTACAACAACGCTTAAGCTGAATAAAAATACTTTCTATGTAAGAAGCGGCAAAAATGAGCATAGTTCATATGCAGAAGCAAAATATAGCAGAAATGTTATTAAAAAGACTTCTGAAAAACAAGAAGATGGCAGTTATAAGTATACTGTCACTATAAATGAAAGTCAGGAAAATTTAAAGGGTCTTACTATAAAAGATACTTTTAAGTTAGATGGTACAGTAATTGATATCAATGATATTGAAGGTTTTTATGTTGATGTGCAGGGCGGAAGCAATCCTGGAATTACAAAGGAAAATTTCTTTAGTACCGGATATAAATTTGAGAACGATTTTAATAACAAAATTGTGATTACATATAGATATTATCCGCCGGCTAATGAAACCGCATAGAAATTGGTCCTAATACTTGGGGAGAAGTAGAAGACACCATTGGCATCATCGGTTATCTGGATAAAACCCATGATGAAAATCAGGTTGTTAAGAAAGACGGATATGTTGAAGTTCCATATTTAGTCACAGTAACAGTGAATGATGGTATTGCAGAAGGAGCAACGCTTACTGACACATTGAACCAGGATCGTATACAGTCATTATTAACATCAGTTACTGTAAACGGTATAGAAGCATCTGATTATACAATTCAATATTTAGGTAAAGACGGAGTATTAGTTAATGAATTTACAGAAGGAATGATTGGCTTTAAGGTGACATTTAAGGCGATTACACCTGAAAAGGCACAAAAGATCAACTTTGAGTACAAGGTAAAAGCTGAGTTTGCAAGTTATCCGGCTGGAACATTTAGGTATGATAATGTAGCAGTTTTCGCCAGTGGCTCAATCAATCAGACAAAGACAGATTCATATACATATACAAAGCACGCATTTTTACTGAAAAAGGTATCAAGATATTCAAGTGGTTATCAAACGAGCATTGGTGAAGTAAAAGAAAGTGATTTGACAGATGGCAAGCTTTATTACGAGTTAGAAATAAAGCCAGCTGAAAGAAATTTGAACGATACATTTACTGTTACAGATACACTTCCAGAGGGTGCAGTTTATGTTGAAGATTCATTTAATGCAAGTCCGACAACATTGAACCAGATGAGTGTCAGTGAAGATGGCAGAACTTTGACTTTTACTATTCCAAAGGAAGTATATGTCAATGAAGATGGAAGCTATAAGCATGATGTTTTGTATATTCATTATGCAGTTCTGATTTCCAACGAAAACCTTTCAGGTTCACAGCAGGAGCTTGTATATTTTACAAATACAGCAACTTCTGGTGAAGATACAGCAAGTGTAACTGTTCCAGTGTTGTTTGAGGAAAAAGAAATTGAAAAGGACGATGTTATTGATAAGAAGGGCTTCCAGAATAACAGTGACATCACCTATACAATTGTAGTAAACAAAAATCGTTTAGATCTGATTCCAAATGTGAATAAGATTACACTGAATGATGTTTTGAAATGTGATGTAGATGAGTCGAAGATTCAGGACATTACATTGGTAGGAAATATAGTTTCTGTGTATGAATATGATGCGAGCAAACCTGATGGTAAGGGTGCACCTGTAAGCAAAAACTTTTATACATACCAGTATAATGAGAAAACACATAATATTAGTATGGTACTTCCTGATTCAGCAGCGTTTGTTGTAGAGTATACATATCGTTTTAAATTTACATCAAATTACGCAGGACAAACAATTACGATTAAGAATAATGTAGAACTGGTCGGTTCTTACAAAAAAGAAATCAGTACACAGTGGAAGAATCAGAGTGCTGGTGGATCAGTTGCAAAATATAATTCTTTAATTGTTTATAAGGTAGAAAAGGGAAATGAAGATGAAAAACTGAGTGGTGCAAAATTTAACCTCTATAAATATAATGATGGTAGTTTTTCACTGATTCAGAATGACATTGAAATTCCTGTTACTGGATGTAAGTTTGTTTCTGATAAAACAGATGAAGACATGATGGCTGCAACTGATATTGCAGTTGAAGAGAATGTATTGTATTATCTCGAAGAAATTCAGGCTCCAAGTGGATATAAGATTGAAGCAGGACATGAAAAGTTTTACTTTGCATTAGGTACATACGGAAAATCTATCAAGGATTTAAAAGCTGCAGTTGCAAAAGCAGTAAAGGCAGCGAAAATTACAGTAGACGATGTACATTTTGCCAATACAAATGCAATTGTAAATATCGAGAATGAGATTGAGGATGGAGCAGTCAGAATCCAGAAAGTATGGCTGAATCATGACGGCAGTGAAATGCAGGCATCTGAGAGCAGCATATCTGTAGGATTGTATAAGACACATCATCGCTATACAGATGCTCAGCCAGTTGAGGTTGAAGTTTCTTATAAAGGAAATGGAATGAGCAGTCCGCAGCTTGCTTTTGCAAGTACTGAATACTATAGGATTGGTACAAAGCTGACAGTTACAGGATATTTAAATGAAGGCTGGAGAAAGAACTGGGGAGGCTGGGATTTTGCTTCAACACAAATGACAGCATGTTTGTATATCAATGGAAATGATTGCGGCGAGCTGAATATTGAAAATGTATATTCAGTAACGCATAGCGAGATTGTAAGCAGCACACTGAATAAGATTAGTATCGTAGTTACAGCCAATACATATAATTCGATTTTAGATGGCAACAAGCCAGGCAAGGCTAATGGAACAATAGCAACATTAGCCGCAGGTGATATGGAATTTGTCCGGAATGTAACTATTGATAGTCATAATAACTGGACAGCAGTAGTATCTGATTTGCCGACAAAGGAAAATGACGGAGAAGATATTTATTACTATGTAACAGAGTTTAGTTTGTATGGTTATACTATTTCTTATCAGAATAATGGCGTTTTAGCCGGTGTTGGAGGAAATCCAATTGTTGTAATAAATAAGGCAGATGAAAAAGTGAAAACAGCTTCGTTTAGTATCAACAAAGTGGATGCATCAACGGCAACGCCACAGCCACTTGAAGGAGCAAGTTTTGCACTGTACCGTGCAGTGAAGAACGACCAGAATCAGTTGATTAGAGTTGGTTTGCCAATTGCAACAGCAATTAGTAATGCTAGTGGAACTGGAGTGGTATTCTCAGGACTGATTCCAGGTGAATACTTACTTTATGAGACAAGTGCTCCGACGGGATATGTAACACCAAGTGAACCATGGAGAATTACAGTAAATAATGATTGTGTAGTTGATGCGCATGGTTTGCAGACAAATAGTGATGGTGCATATATAATTGAGAATGGTAAGTATCCAGGTATTCTTTCTATTACTAAAAAGGTTGAAGGATACGAAATGGAAGAGGGTATGCACTATTATATCAAGGTTACTCTTACAGACGCAGCAAATAAGCCTTTAACAGGAAGCTTCAATGGAATAAGACTTGAAAATGGTTCGGCTATCTATGAGCTTGTAAAGGATGCAACTATTACATTTACAGGTCTCCCATTAGGAACGAAGTATACTGTGGAAGAGGTAAATTTTGATGGAACAGCTTTAACTGGAGAGGAAGAATATACATCAAGTCTTTCAACAAATGCAACAGGAACAATTGACAAAGAAGCAGGTACTGTAGCGGTAAATGTAACTGTGACCAATATCTATGAGATACCAGAGACGAGTGCAGTTATTTCTGTAAAGAAGATAGTAGACGGAACTGGTTACAATCAAGATGAAGCCTTTGAATTTACATTAAGTGCAGCAGAAGAAGGTACACCAATGCCAACAGAAACTGGCAATAAGGTTTCTATAAAGGCAGGTGAAACTGGAAGCTTCGGATCAATCACATATACTGATACAGGCGTATATTATTACACTGTAAAGGAAACCAAGGGTTCAACTGTTGGAATGAGTTATGATGAAACAGAATACCTAGTAACAGTAGTGGTATCTATGAATGCTGAACGCAAGTTGACAGCATCTGTATATTATAACACTGTGATGACAGATATACCTGAAGTTGAAATTGATGCAAGTGTCTTAGTTGTAACGAATACATACAGAGTTACAAGCGTATCAGGAACCAAGATCTGGAGAGTGCCAGAAGGAACAGATCTTCCAGAAAGCATTACAGTAATCCTAAATCGTAACGACGAGCCAGTTGCTAGAAAGAAAGTAACAGTAGCGGATGACTGGAGCTATGAGTTTACAAATCTTCCAATGTATGATGAAGATGGAGTAGCATATACCTATGAGGTAGATGAAGAGCCATTAGCAGGATACAATAAGGAAGTAGATGGATACGATCTGATCAACACAATCACAGGAACCACAAGTGTATCAGGAACCAAGACCTGGAGAGTACCAGAAGGAACAGATCTTCCAGAAAGCATCACAGTAATCCTAAATCGTAACGACGAGCCAGTTGCTAGAAAGAAAGTAACGGCAGCCGACGACTGGA
>OOIF01001369.1_pt1 | contig 20745 bp, 18 predicted proteins | sample 1691961 | NCBI WGS metagenome assembly OOIF01 (sample SAMN06348146, study PRJEB24527) | human gut metagenome | biome: human gut; feature: ankylosing spondylitis patient; material: feces | host: Homo sapiens | place: China | collected 2015-10 | reverse complement strand
CCAAGTCCGCGAAGAACGCCATCCGTTGCCATCTTGATGCCCATGAAGATGAAAAAGTAACCAAGCCATCTCATATAATCCCCGGACACCTGATAGGCCAACGCGGTTCCGTCTTTTCCCAAGAACAACGAGGAAATCTGTGTGTGCAGTGTTTCAATGACCACGAAAGCAAGAACTGCAAAGCATAGATCCAACACCAGTGCAGCATGATAACCTTTTTTGATGCGCTCAATTTTCTTTGCGCCAAGATTCTGGGATACAAACGGCGAAACTGCATTGCCGATGGATACGAAGATCAGCGAAAAAACATTTTCTACCCGCATCGTTGCCGCATACCCGGCAAGTGCCTGTGTGCCGAAGGGATTTACCACTGCCTGCACGATCATCATACCGATAGACACGGTGGACTGCTGCAAAACCGATGGTACCGCAATGCGAAGCATGGAATACAGCTCCTGCCGGTCGAACCTGCGAAAGGAGCTCTTGTATTGCCGCATCCGAGACAGAAAGATCAAAAATGAAAACACGGCAGAAATTCCTTGTGCGATCAAGGTCGCAAGGGCTGCACCAAACACCCCCAGATCAAGACCAGCCACCATCCAGAGATCCATAAAAATATTCAGGATCGATGAGAATATCAGCAGTCCCAACGGAATTTTGGATTCACCGATGGAAGTGAACATGGTGGAAAGAATGTTGTACATGAATAGAAACGGGAAACCCACAAAGTAGACACGCAGATACAATACGGCTTCTTCCAATATATCGGCAGGGGTCTGTAATCCGCTCATCATGAAATGGGAAAAGCAAAAGCCAAAGACACCAAGGACAACGCTTAAGATCAAAAAGCTGATCAGGGACGTTGACACAATGGTTTTCATTCTACCATAATTTCTTGCACCAAAATAGCGGCTTACAAGCACACCTGCACCCACGCCGGCACCAAGCGCCACACAAATAAAAACATTGGTCAGTGCAGCACAAGCACCAACAGCCGCAAGTGCCGAGGAGCCAACAAATTGACCAACTATTATGGAATCGGCCATATTGTATACTTGTTGAAAAAAGCTGCCAAGGATCATCGGCATCGCAAAAACAGTCAGCGCTTTAAGGGGTGGATCTGTGATCAAATATTCATCTTTCGACATGATTGCATTCCTTCAAAAATCGTTTATCGCAAATTTTATCGCAAGTCAAGAAATGAGTGCAACATTCAAACGGCATCTTTGCGATATGCAGTTTGCGGGTGCTGCTTGTGCATAAAAAACGCAAACTGCTATAAAAAGTTGAATTGCTATCGTTTGTTACAGCATTTTTTCTGCAGCATCCACCACATGGCCGACCAGCACGGAGGTGGTCACGGTGCCCACGCCGCCGGGTACCGGGGTAATGGCCTCGACGAGGGGTTCTGCCTCGTCAAAGCGGACGTCGCCGCAGAGCTTGCCCTCTGCGTTGACATGGATGCCCACATCGACCACGACCTGGCCTTCGCGCAGGCAGTCGCTGCCGATGAAGCCCTGCCGCCCCATGGCAACGACCACGATGTCGGCCTCTTTGCAGAGGGCGGGCAGGTCCTGGGTGCGGGAATTGCAGAGCGTCACCGTGGCGTTTTCGCGGTCCAGCATCATGGCGGCGGGCTTGCCGACCACGAGGCTGCGGCCCACGACCACGGCCCGCCGACCAGAGAGCGGCACCTGATAATACTTCAGGATCTCCAGACAGGCCTGCGCGGTGCAGGGCGGGTAGCCGATGGCGGTGTTGGTGAACACACCGGCCAGCGAACCGTCCGTGATGCCGTCGATGTCCTTTTCCGGGGCCAGCGCCGCGCGGACGGCGCGGTCATCGAACTGCCTGGGCAGAGGGCGGAAGAGCAGACAGCCGTGGATGGATGGGTCTGCGTTGATCTTCCGGATGACCTCCAGAAGCGCGTCCTGTGTAGCATCTTCGGGCAGAAGGAACTGCTTTACGGCGACGCCCACCTTGCCGCAGCGGGTCAGGACGCCTTTTTCGTAGGAAAGGTCGTCCGGGCGGGCACCCACGCGCACCACGGCCAGCGTGGGCACGACGCCCTTTTCCTGCATTGCAGCACAGCGGGCGGCGTTTGCTTCGTTCATGGCGGCCACAACGGGCGCGCCCTTCAAAATCGTTGCCATCAGAATTACCCCCTCAATGAATGTGTGAGTTTCTCGTAGATCTGGTCGGCCTGCGGCACAAACTCCGCCAGCATGGCGTCGGCCTGTGCATTCAGGGCGGCGGCGTGGGCTTTGTCGGCCATCAGCCGGGTGTTGATGGAGACATTGAGCCCGGCGGCCTGCAGGGCGGCTTTGCAGAACAGTGCAGCGCACCCGGCATCGGATACGGCCATCACACTGCCCTTTTCGGCGTATTCCGCTGCCAGCGCAATGCCCTCACAGCAGGCGGACATGATCTCCAGCGGCACAGCACAGGCCCCTTCCAGCGCGGTCTCCAGCACAGCGGCTTTGTGGGCCTGCTGCTCCGGGGTCTCTTTGGGCAGCTTGTAGGCTGCGGCCAGCGGTGTAAAGGCGTCGGCGTCGGCCTGTACCAGCCATTCCAGCCGCTTGCGGAGGGCGGCGGCACGGCGGTTCAGGACAAGGATGTCCGCCTCCACGGCGGCATATTTTTTCTTGCCAACGGTCAGGCTGCCGACCATATTGCCAAGGGCGGCACCGGCGGCACCCACCAGAGCTGCGGCCCCGCCGCCGCCCGGTGCCGGGGCGCTGCCGGCAAGGTCTTCTAAAAACGCTTCACAGCTCAAATTCATCAGTTCCACGATAGATCCCCTCCTCTGTTACAAATCCGTCCAGCCGCTGGTCGTGCGCGTCCACAGCGGCCTGCTCCACCCGCTGCGCCTCAAAGGCAGCGCCAAGCAGTACGGCGTTCCGGCAGCGGGGCAGGTAGCGGTCATAGTAGCCTTTTCCCATCCCGACGCGGCGGCAGGCGGCATCAAAGGCCGTGCAGGGCACCAGCACCAGGTCGAGTGCTTCGGGCGGGAGCAGCTGCGCCCGCTCCGGGATGGGGGTCCGAATGCCGTATGCACCCACCTCCCAGCCGTCCGGGCCGGGCACAGCGGCCGTCAGGGTGAAGCCCGCACCGCAGATGGGGTAGGCGACGGTCTTGCCCTGCTGCACGGCCTCCGCCAGCAGAGCGGACAGATCTGCCTCCCCGCCGAAGGCTGCATAGGCAAGGAGCGTCCGGGCATTCCGAAAACAGTTCAGTGCTGCGATGCGGCGGCACAGCGCGGCGTCTGCGGCAGAACGTGCGGCGGCGGAAAGCGCCCGCCGTGCGGCGATGCCCGCTTTGCGCTGGGCTGCTTTTTGCAGGGAATGATCCATCTGCGGTTTCCTCCCTCGTTTCCGTCGGAGTTTGTGTGGGTCGATTCTGAAAAGCTGCACAAACGCGGGAACGGATTTTTATACAGATATAATAAACGCTGGCCGCAAAAAAAGCAAGGGTTTAGGCGAAAATATGGTTGCGCATCGGGGCTGATTTTGTTATCATAAAGAGGAGGGGAGCAAGGCTCACTTCGGAGCCGCTCTGCCCGGAACGATCTGTCAGAGAGGGGTAGTAAAAATGTACGATGAAATGATGGACACCATCGGTCTGGTGGGCAAGGCTGACCCGGAGCTGGCTGCGGCGATGGGCCGCGAGCTGACCCGCCAGCGGGAGAACATCGAGCTGATCGCCAGCGAGAACATCGTTTCGCCTGCCGTGATGGCTGCGATGGGCACGGTGCTGACCAACAAGTATGCCGAGGGTCTGCCGGGTAAGCGCTATTACGGCGGCTGTGCCTATGTGGATGAGGTCGAGAACATCGCCATCCAGCGCGCCTGCAAGCTGTTCGGGGCCAAGTATGCCAACGTGCAGCCGCACTCCGGTGCACAGGCCAACCTGGCCGTCTACTTTGCACTGCTGGACGTCGGCGATACCGTCATGGGCATGGACCTGTCGCAGGGCGGCCACCTGACCCACGGCTCGCCGGTGAACATGTCCGGCAAGAACTACCACTTTGTTTCCTACGGCGTCAACGAGGACGGCGTCATCGACTATGCGGCGCTGGAAAAGCAGGTCAAAACGGTGCGCCCGAAGCTCATCGTGGCGGGCGCGTCGGCTTACCCCCGCGCCATCGACTTTGAAAAGCTGGCCGAGATCGCCCACGGCTATGGCGCTTACCTGATGGTCGATATGGCCCACATCGCCGGTCTGGTGGCGGGCGGCTATCACCAGAGCCCGGTGCCCTATGCAGACGTTGTGACCACCACGACCCACAAGACCCTGCGCGGCCCGCGCGGCGGCCTGATCCTGACCAACAACGCGGTGCTGTCCAAGCGAATCAATTCCGCCGTCTTCCCCGGCACCCAGGGCGGCCCGCTGGAGCATGTCATCGCGGCAAAGGCCGTCTGCTTCGGGGAGGCACTGAAGCCGGAATTCAAGGAATATGCGCGCAAGATCGTGGAGAATGCACAGGCCATGGCGGCTGAGCTGCAGGCCCGCGGCGTGAAGCTGGTGTCCGGCGGCACCGACAACCACCTGATGCTCCTCGACCTGCGGGAGGAGGAGTGCACCGGCAAGGAGCTGGAAACCCGCCTCGACAGTGTGCACATCACGGCCAACAAGAACACCGTGCCCGGCGAGACCCGCAGCCCCTTCGTGACCTCCGGCGTCCGTCTGGGCACCCCTGCCGTCACGACGCGCGGCATGGGCCCGGCAGAGATGGAGATCATCGCCGACTGCATTGCCGACTGCATCTGGCACTATGACGAGAAGCGGGACGACATCTCCGCCCGCGTTCTGGCGCTCACCAAGGCGTTCCCCCTGTACGAATAAGAACGGTCAAATTTCCGGCACCTGCTGCACATCCTGCGGCGGGTGCTTTTTTGCGCTTGACAAAAGGCGCACAGGCGTGTCATACAGATACGCGTGGTTGGATATTGCAAACCAAAAAGGATGCTGTGGCAGGCGCGGGGGAAGAATGAACCGTGAGCGGCTTGTATCTTTTGCGGAAATCGGCTATAATGGGGCGGCAAAAGGATGAAAAAAGGAGACAACACCATGTGGATCTATCTGCTGCGCCATGGCAGAACTGAATACAACGCCCAGAAACGGTATCAGGGCCAGCGGGACATCCCGCTTTTGCCCGAAAGCGCGGCCCAGCTGCGGCGGGCGGACTTTTCCCCGGAGGTCGTCTACGTGACGCCGCTGCAGCGCACGTCGCAGACGGCAAAGGTCCTCTTTCCGGACGCAAAACTGGTGCCGGTGGAGGGGCTGAAGGAGATGAACTTCGGCCGGTTCGAGGGGCAGAAGTTCGTCCGTGTGGAGCAGGACCCGGAGTATCTGGAGTGGGTCCGGCAGAACGAAGCCAGCGCTCACCCGGACGGGGAGCGGAAGAGCGATTTTTGTGACCGTGTCTGCGCGGCGTTTGCCGCTCTGGTGGACAAGGCACTTGCCAACGGCGAGGAGCGGCTGGTCATCGTGGCGCACGGCGGCACCCAGATGGCCGCAATGGAACGGTTCGCGGTGCCGCACAAGACCTTCCACGCATGGTGCGGCCCCAACGCAGGCGGCTATGTGCTGGACGCCTGCGACTGGAAGGCGGAACACATCCTGCACGTGGTAAAAACCGTCCAGTACACGGAGGAAAACGCATGATGGAGCGCGGATTGCTGCATCTCTATTGGGGCGATGGAAAGGGCAAGACCACAGCCGCCATGGGCCTCGCGCTGCGCGCATTGGGCAGCGGGAAGCGTGTGGTCATCGTGCAGTTCCTGAAGGGCGGCAAAAGCGGCGAGGTCCCGCTGCTGGAGCAGCTGGGGGCCAAAGTCTACCGCGGCAAGGCCGGGCAGAAGTTCGTCTTCCAGATGAACGACGCCGAAAAGGCGGCTACGCGGGCGCTGCAAAATGAGAACCTCCGGGCTGCCATGGCCGAGCCGGCCGATCTGCTTCTTCTGGACGAGGCCGGTTCCGCATGGGAACTGGATATGGTGGACAAAGAGCTGCTTCAGACGGCCGTTCTGCACCGGCCGGAAGGGCAGGAATGTGTTCTGACGGCACACGCTGCGCCGCAGTGGATGCTGGATGCGGCGGATTACAGCACCGAGATGAAGTGCTGCCGCCACCCCTACCAGAAGGGCATCGCCGCCCGGCAGGGGATCGAATATTGAAAAAGTGCCCCGCCCTCTGGTTTTCCAGAGAGCGGGGCACGATTGTCATACGGTGGCCAGCACCGCCAGGATGCTCTGCCAATGGGGGTTCTGCGCGGCAGGGGCGGCGCGGCGCGGGGCCGGGCGCTGGGCAGGAGAACGGACAGCGTCCGCCGGGCAGGTGAAGGGCGAGCAAAGCTCCGCCTGCCACTGCGCAGCCAGCTCCATGGCCTGCGGGCAGTTTTGCAGGGTGCGGCGCTCGCTCCCGGCCAGAAAATCGCCCAGCCAGCAGAGCAGCGCGGCGAGCGGCAGGCAGTCAGCAGCCTGCGTGCTCCAATAGCACCAGTGCCCACCGCGGCCCACAAAGCTGTCCACGGTGATGAGCGCCCCTTCGCGGGCCGACTGCGGCAGGGGAGGGCAGGAGGTGTCCGAAAGACGCCGGAGCTGATTCACGAGAAACTCCGTGCGAGCCGGGTCAAAGGCATCGTCCCGGATGCAGGCGGAAAAGTCCGCTGCGTCCAACAGGGCGTCCGCTTTGGTGGGGAAACGGCCGGTCATTTCGCCGGATGCGTTGTGGCACAACTGCCAGCCCTTGCGGAACAACTGGAAGTTGAGGTTGCGGCGGCCCATGGTGGAATAGAAGACCCGTGCGCGGCCGGATGCGTTCCGGCGCAGCTCAATGTAGGCATCTGCACCGCCAAGGTCCTGCACCTTTACGCTCAAAATCAACGAGAAATCGCGCTTCTGTGCGGACATGACCTGGTGCATCTGCTCAAAGTAACGATTGGCATCCATAGCGGGTCTCCTTCCTCGTACAACCATTGATTCGTTCTTTTCTGGCTGTATTATAGCATAAGTTGTCATAAATTACAACTAAAAGTTTGAAGATTGCAAAAATATTTTTGCGCATTGGGGGAAGAGACAAACACTATGGTTGTAAACAAAAGACCGGGGCCGCAAACATGCAGTCTCGGTCTTTTGGTGCGAGGAGTCAATCGCCCAGCTCGCGGATCTCGTTCTGGATGAGCTGCCCGGCCGCGCGGGCCAGCTGGTCCATGCCGCGGATGCGGGCCAGATCTTTGCCGTAGATGCGCTCGGCATCGGGGATGGAGCGGTCTTCGCCCATGAAGACGGCGGAGACCCGCAGCCCCTTGCGGCGGAGAGTGCGCACCTCGGCAGCGGCATCGTCCACACCGAAGGCTCCGCCGTAGTCGTGCCCCAGCGGGTTTTCCGAAGAGGGCGGCACACGGCGGCTGTCGTTGGGGGAGGCGTCCGTCAGCAGGATGAGCAGATGACGCGGCGCGGGGCCGGGCGCAAAGTCCAACAGGTCGCCCGCAGCCCGCAGGGCCAGGCCATCGCGGTTCCAGCCGGAGGCAAAATACTGGTGGATGTTCTGCAGATTTTTGTCCGAAAAGCCTTTGAGCACCCGCAGGACTGTGTAGCCCCGCAGGCTGGAAAAGCAGCTGACCCGCACAGGGATGCCGCAGGCAGTCAGGCTCTCGGCAAGGATGACGCCCTGCGCCGCGATGACCTCCTGACAGTGCAGGCGGGAAGCCGACGCATCCAGCAGCAGGTCTACGGTGAAGGCGGGCTGGTTCTCCTCCTCAGCGCAGCGGAAGACGCGGGCGTCGTCCAGCACAGGGGCCCGCCAGACCCGCACGGGGTCCAGACTGCCGCTGCGGGCCACCCGCGCATGGGGTTGCTGGTGCACGAGGATGCAGTTGCGGATCTGTTCGGTCAGCCGCAGCACGACGCTGCGGTGCAGTTCCCGGTTCTTGGCATAGTAGGCGCGGTTCCGGTCGGCCTGCAGCTGCGCCTGTTCGGCCAGATGCTTTGCCTCCGGGGTGGGGGCCTGTTCGGGGCTGGGGACACCGGCGGCGAACCAGAGATGGCACCCCAGATGATCGCCGGTGCAAAGCTCCTGCTCGGCCTTGCGTAGCCGTTCCGGCGGGTAGAGGGAGCGCCCGAAACAGCTCTCGATGTAGGCGCGGTCTTCGGCGGCGTTCTGCCGGAGGGTGATGTGGGCCAGCCGCTTGTCCACCGTCAGCCCGCCGCTGCCTGCGGCATCCACCGCGCTGGAGTGCTCGACCATGACGCGGTCAGTCTTGATCATCTGGGTGGGGAGCGTTTTGGTGGCAAGCGAAGCCAGAAGCCCTTCGAGATGCAGGTGGAGCGCGGCCTTTTTGTGCACAGTGCCGTCAAACAGCTTCGCGCGGGCAAAGAGGGCCAGCAGGGCCGGTTTCAGCGCAGCCGGTTCCGGCGGCGTCTGCGGGGCCAGCGCGGCGGCAAGGTCGGCTTCGTAAGGGGTCATCACCGGCGGGCGGCGGCCCTGCACGGTGCGCCAGCGGTCTGCCTGCATGGTGTAGACGAGCTGGTTCTTGGCCATCCACTCCTGCCGGGAGAGCTTGTACTGGATGCCGAAAAAGTAGTCCGCATGGGCGCGGCGCAGCTCGGCCAGCACCGGGCGGCGGGGCAGCTCCAGCGCATAGGCTGCGTTTTCGAGGTAGAGCCAGGTCAGGTCGTCGAGTTCGGCCTCCCGGATGTCGCCATCCCAAAGCCCGAACAGGCTCCGGATGAGGTCGTCGCCGTAATATTTGTGCACCAGGCCCACGATGCAGTTCATGTAAAAATCGATCGTGCCGTCGGTGTTGTGTGCAAGGAACAGCGGCTCAAACCCATAGGCACCGGCTGCCGCCCAGACCTGATTGGCTGCGCGCCGCTGTTCGGCGGTGTAGCTCTGCGCTTCCATCAGCGGAACAGCTTTGCGGCAGTGAGCTGCGCCGGGATGCGGGCGGCGATGACGTCCCGGATCAGCCCCTGCTCGTAGGAATCAAAGGCTTTGTTGGTGATGCCCATATCCAGCGCGGCCCCGGCCGGGACGCCCCGGCGGATCAGCCGCAGCGCATCCAGCATCCCGCGCAGATCGAGCGCCTTGGTGGAAATCTCCGCGCTGTCGCACTTTTTTTGCAGGTCGAGGAAGAGCAGGGCGAACTGGTGGACATAGTTTGCGTGCAGGTCGGGGAACTGGGCACGGAGCAGCTTTTCGAGGTTGTCCTGTGTGATGGTGGGCATCTGGATGACCACAAAGCGGGACGTCAGCGCCTCGTTCAGCTCACGGGTGCCCGCATAGCCGTAGTTCATGGTGGCGATGAAGCGGGTCTCCTCGGCCAGCGGGATGCGCTCGTAGCCGGGCACGTCGATGGCGCGGCGGAAGTCCAGCACGGCGTGGAGGACGGCCAGCGCCTCGTTTTTGGCCATGTTGATCTCGTCCAGCACACCAAACCCGCCGCACTGGGCGCAGCGGTAGACCGGGCCGGGCCGGAATTTGACCGCGCCGCCCTCAAACGTATCCATGCCGATGAGGGAGGCTGCGTCCATGTTCACATGGAACGAGATGTCCCACGCAGGGCGGCCGAAGGCGGCGGAGAGGTTCTCGGCCAGCACATTTTTGCCGGTGGCCTTGCCGCCTGCCAGCAGCAGGTTCTCGCCGCAGAGCAGCGCGGCCAGAGCCTGCTCCCAGACGTCCTTGCCATAATAAGTAAAGGCCGACACCGGGATGCGGGGGCGCAGCGCCTCGGCCAGCGGGTGGGCTGCGCGGTATTCTTCCACAGCGGAGAGCAGTGCGGGATCGACGCCCTCCTGCCGCAGGGTCTCAAGCAGATCAGACATGAACGACACCTTCTTCATGGGTTGGCAGTGCCAAACCGATTTTTCAGCCTTATCATAGCACAACCGCCGCCGTTTGTGTAGGGGCAGGCGGCTGGGAAACGGCAAAAATTCGCAAAGAAATTGCGGGGCCGATGAAATGGTGTTAAAATAGAGAAAAACGGAAGGGGACAACTGCCATGAGACACGAACACCGCCGCTGGAAGGTCTGCTTTGGGAAAAATTTCTGGGGAACACAGGAGGGAAACGACCCCGGCGAGGAACTGCGCGTGGACCGCGAATTTGAATGGCATGGGTACAAGTGGCGCATCCCGGCGGTCTACCGGTGCCGACAGGGATTGGTCGTGGACTTTGCGATGGAGGTGCCGCAGGAAGAACTGCGGGCCTATATGGAAAAATGGGGCCTGACCGAAGACGGCGAATGCAGCCGCACCCTGACCAGAGCCGAGGAACAGCAGATGGAACAGGAAAATCCGTTGAATGTGGGGTTCTGCGCGGAGCTGGAACTGAATGGGATGCGACTGCATTCCAGAGATGGCTGCGGGGTGGGTTATCTTCCGGGAGAGATGGCCGGCGATGATACAGTCGCAGCGTTCCTGCGGCATTATGGGCTGGATGAAACGACGGTCTGGAAGTTCTGGCGGGAAAGCTATCCCTGGGCGACCCGGAGCCGGAAGAGCTGCCCGAAGCGCTTCCGTGTCCTGGAGGTACGGCTGGAAGCGGAACTGGAACAACACCCGGCGGAACGGTTTCGGACCCCTGCGGTGGGCGGGTCGGTGACGCTGCACGAACCGGGAAACGCACAGACCTATCAGCTGACTGCATTGGATGTCCGGTCGGAAACGCTGGAACTTCCGGACTGTGATGGCTGGGAGCGGCCCAACTGTTTCTGTATGATGACCTACCGCCTGACCCCGGCTGCCGAAAATTTCTTCCTCTCCGACTGCGCTGAGGGGGACTACCCGCGTCTCACACCCAGGAAGCTGCCGCTCGAACGGGCAGCGCTGGAAAAGAAGTATGGACTGGAACCGCAGGTGGAGGGGGATGCAGCCATCGCTGTCATTGGCGGGGCCGACGGCCCGACGGCGGTGTTCTGCACGGTGCGCGGGAGTGCAGACGAGGCAGAAGGTGTGGCTGCGGCGTGTTCCTCCTGCTATTTTGAACCGGTGGAGCCGGAACACATCACCTGGCAGGCGGCATTCTGCCGAAGACCCTGCGCTGGTGCCGTGGTTTCCCTGCTCACAGCGCCCTGATGCCGCAGCACGGTGCGGGGCTGCGGTTTCAGAAAACATGAAAATGCGAAAATTGCGCAGTCCCGATTGACAAAATGCTGTGTTTATCGTATAAACTATATAGAGAAAGTCTGCCCGGAAGGGCGTGGGATCTCCTTGTTTCCGGCGCAGGGCACTGCCCGGCACCGGCAAGACTGAAAAGTGAGGAAGCAACGATGAAGCAATTCCTGAAGCGGCTGATGCTCGGTGTGGCGACGCTGGCAATGTTCTGCTGCGTGACGCCGCTGGCATTTGCGGACAGCCCCAATTATTATACCATCTATCTGGAGCGGCAGGGCGGCATCGGCACCCCGGAGTACGTCTTCGTCTACCGCATCAGAACTTTGGACGGCACGGAGGTCTACCGGACTTCCAGACTGCCCACTCCCACCATGGAAGGCTACCTCTTCGATGGCTGGTATACGGACCTTGTGGGCGGCGATCAGATCAAGCCGGCTGAGTACGAGTTCCAGGAAGATGGGCAGACCCTGTATGCCCACTGGACGCCTGTGTCGGGCGAGTCCACCGCGAAGCCGAAGCCGGAGCCGGAGGCAACCGAACAGCCTGCCAGCACCTTCCGGCTGGAGGACCACCTGGGCGAGATCCTGATCGTCGGAACGACGGTCCTGGTCGTGACACTGGTTGCGATGCACGGCTGAGTCGGCCTGCATTGCTGAAACACAAAAACGAATCGAATGTTTGAAAGAGAGGAATCCCTGTTATGAACGAAATCAAGATGCCTGCTGCTTTTGCCGAGATCGACGAGAACGAGATGGTCTACCTGAACGGTGGCTCGATCACCGATACCGAGGCCTGGAAGATCTTCCTGAACGTTGGCACCCTGTTCAACTACGTCGCCCGCATCTTCTCTGCTGGCAGCTCCATCGTCAACAACGTCAATGTCATCGTGACCACCATCCAGACCCTGAACAAATTCAAGCTGACCGGCACGAACTAAGAACGCCCCCCAAAAAAGCGCAAGACCTGCAGAGAGCTGTTTCCCTGCACCACAGGCGGACAGGCGCGGTATGCGCTGCATCCGGACGGACAAATGACCGGCTCCCTTGCAAAATGTACTCGCTTTCCCACCGGAAAGCGAGTATTTTTGTGTTATCCACACCGAGAGGAGGACGACACATGGGGGAAGGCGTTCGGGCGGCATTCGGGCTGGCCGGTGGGCTGGCGCTGTTTTTGTTTGGGATGGAGAACATGAGCCGGGCGTTGCAGCAGGCGGCAGGGGAGCGGATGCGGGGATTCCTGCGCCGCATCACCCGCACACCGCTCACCGGGGCGCTGGCGGGGCTGCTGGTCACAGCGGTGCTGCAAAGCAGCTCGGCCACCACGGTGATGGTCATCGGGTTCGTCAGCGCCGGGCTGATGGAGCTGCCGCAGGCCGTGGCCGTGGTGTTCGGGGCCAATGTGGGCACCACCATGACGGCCCAGCTGGTGGCGTTCCGGCTGGCGGACTGGGTGTTCCCCATCCTGTTTGCGGGGGTGCTGGTCTGGCTGCTGGCCCGGCGGGAGCGGACGCGGCAGCTGGGGCTGGCGGTGTTTTCGTTCGGCCTGCTGTTCGACGGCATCGAAGTTTTGTCCGGCGCGATGGCTCCGCTGGCCGAACACCCGGTCTTCCTCCGCTGGATGACGCAGGTGCGGCATACGCCGCTGCTGGGGCTGCTGCTGGGCACCGGGATGACGCTGGTGGTGCAGAGCAGCTCGGCCACCATCGCGGTGCTGCAGCGGGCCGCACAGCAGGCCGGGCCGGACGGCATCCACAGTGTGCTGGGGCTGGCCGGTGCCCTGCCCATCCTGTTGGGGGACAACATCGGCACGACCATCACGGCGGTGCTGGCGGCGGTGGGTCAGCCTACGGATGCCCGGCGGACGGCGGCAGCGCACTGCTGCTTCAACCTGTCGGGCAGCGTGGTCTGCCTGCTGACTCTGCCCTGGATGACAAGGCTGGTGGAGGCCGTCTCGCCCAAGGGGCCGGAGCTGGAAGTGCTGGCGCGGCAGATCGCCAACGCCCACACCCTGTTCAACCTGCTGTGCACACTGGTGTGGCTCCCGCTGACGCCGGTGATGGTCCGGCTGGTCTGCAAACTGGTGCCGCAGCCCCAAAGCTCCCGCTGAAACGGCAAAACCGGCGGTTTTTCTGCAAAGAAGGCCGTTTGTCCATTGACAAGGGTTCCCGGCTTGTCGTATACTGACAGTGCCTTGAAAAAAATGCCGCACACTGCGGTGCAAAAAAAGAGGAGCGAAAGAATATGAAAAACAACAACAGCATCAAACCAGTGGTCGCCGTCGGCATCGGCGCAGCCCTGTTCTTTGTTCTGGGCCGGTTCGTGGCCATTCCCAGCCCGGTGCCCAACACCAACATCAGCCTGCAGTACGCCGTTCTGGCCCTGCTGGCCGCGATGTACGGCCCGGTGGTCGGCGGTCTGATCGGCTTCATCGGCCACACCCTGATCGACCTGTCCTGGGGCGGCAGCCCGTGGTGGAGCTGGGTCATCGCTTCGGCCTTTGTGGGCGTTGTGGTGGGCCTGTTCGCCAAAAAGCTGGACCTGCAGGAGGGCGAGTTCGGCAAAAAGAAGATGGCCGCCTTTACGGTCGCCAACATTGCAGCCCATCTGCTGGCCTGGATCGTGGTGGCCCCGGTGCTGGATATCCTGATCTACGCCGAGCCGGTCAAGAAGGTCTTTGCGCAGGGTGCCTTTGCAGCTGTGTCCAACATCATCACCGCTGTGGTGGTGGGCGGCCTGCTGGTGCTGGCCTATACCAGGACCATCGCCAAGAAGGGCTCTCTCGACCAGGAGTGATCCCGGCCGGAGCGACTCTGGATGGAACCCGTAGCCTTTCCCTCGGCCATCCGCCGGAGGAAAGGCTTTTTGTTTGAACAGCTGAGGTAATTTGCCCATGGCAGAACGTAACGAACCCATCATCTCGTTCCGAGATTTCTCGTTCCAGTACCGCGCCCAGAAGCGTCCCACGCTGACCGGCATCGACCTGGACATCTATCCGGGGGAGCGTGTGCTCATCGCAGGTCCGTCCGGCAGCGGCAAAAGCACGCTGGCGGGCTGCATCAACGGCCTGAATCCCTTTTCGAACCCCGGCGTGTGCACCGGAACCCTGACCGTGGACGGCGTGGATGCGCCGCACAGCAGCATCTTTGAGCTGTCGGCCCATGTGGGCACGGTATTGCAGGACCCGGATGGCCAGTTCATTGGCCTGACCGTGGGCGAGGACATCGCCTTTGCGCTGGAAAACAGCTGTATGCCGCAGGAGGAGATGCACACCATCACCCGCCGCGCTGCGGAGCTGGTGGGCATCGAGAACCACCTCGGCTATGCACCGCATGAGCTTTCCGGCGGGCAGAAGCAGCGGGTCAGTCTGGCGGGCGTTATGGTGGATCAGGTCAAGATCCTGCTCTTCGACGAGCCGCTGGCCAACCTGGACCCGGCCACCGGCAAGCAGACCATGGAGCTCATCGACGAGATTCAGAAAAAGACTGACACCACCGTGCTCATCATCGAGCATCGGCTGGAGGACGTCCTCTGGCGGAGCGTGGACCGCATCGTCCTCGTGAACGAGGGCAGAATTCTGGCTGACCTCCGCCCGGACGCGCTGCTTTCCACCTCCCTGCTGACCGAAAACGGCATCCGGGAGCCGCTCTACCTGACCGCTCTGCGGTATGCGGGCGTGGACATCACCCCGGAAAAGCACCCGTCGCATGTGGACAGCCTCGTCCTGAACGAAGCCGACACCACGGCCCTGCGAAACTGGTTCACCGCCTATCCGCAGCCGGAAGCTGCCCCGGCTCCGGAACCGCTGCTGGAAGTGCGGGACCTGTGCTTTGGTTACCAGAAGGGGCAGGCGACCCTGAAGAATGTCCGCTTCTCCATCGGCAAAGGGGAGATGGTCAGCATCGTGGGCCGGAACGGCGCGGGCAAATCCACGCTGTCTAAGCTCATCTGCGGGTTCGAGACGCCGGATGCGGGCGAGATCTTCCTCAACGGCAGATCGCTGGCTGAGGAGAACATCCGCCGCCGTGCCCAGCACATCGGCTACGTGATGCAGAACCCCAACCAGATGATCTCCAAGACCATGATCTACGACGAAGTGGCACTGGGCCTGCAGCGCTCCGGCCTGACCGAAGCGCAGATCCGGGAAAAGGTGGAACAGACGCTCAAGATCTGCGGACTGTATCCCTTCCGGAACTGGCCGGTGTCGGCGCTGAGCTTCGGCCAGAAAAAGCGTGTCACCATCGCAAGCGTACTGGCGCTGGACCCGGAGCTCATCCTGCTGGACGAGCCTACGGCGGGCCAGGATTTCCGCCACTACACCGACATCATGGAGTTCCTGCGGGGGCTGAACGCCCAGGGCGTCACGGTCGTGATGATCACCCACGACATGCACCTGATGCTCGAATACACCCAGCGGGCGCTGGTCTTCTGCGACGGTGAACTCATAGCGGACCGCAGCCCGGCGGGCGTTCTGTGCGACCCCGCCCTCATCCAGCAGGCCGCATTGAAGGAGACCAGCCTCTACACGCTGGCCAACCGCTGCGGCATTGCGCCCGCGCAGGAATTTGTGGAGCGCTTCATCGCGCAGGACCGGGAGGTGCGGGAACATGGCCGCTAAAACTGTTTTGAATTATCTCCCGCGGGAGAGCGTCGTCCACAAGCTCACCGGCACCACCAAGCTGGCGTTCTTTCTGCTGTTCACCTTTGCCAGCATGATCACCTACAACACCTGGGTTCTGCTGGCGCTGCTGGCGGTCAGCCTGGCCGCGTTCAAGCTGAGCCGGATCAGGTTCCGCGAGGTGCGGTTCATGCTGGTGTTCATGCTGGTGTTTCTGCTGCTGAACAACCTGTTCATCTTCCTGTTCGACCCCGACCAGGGCACGACGCTGTACGGCACCCGCACGGTGCTCTGCCACCTGTTCTGGCGGTATGACCTGACGGCTGAGCAGCTGTTCTATATGTGCAACATCTCGCTCAAGTATTTCGTGGCCCTGCCCGTGGCCATCCTGTTCATCTCGGCTACCGACCCCAGCGAGTTTGCGGCCAGTCTGAACAGTATTGGCATTTCGTACAAGGTGGGCTACTCAGTGGCCATTGCACTGCGGTACATTCCGGACATCCAGCGTGACTACCACAGCATCAGCCAGGCCCAGCAGGCCCGCGGCGTGGAGCTTGGCAGAAAGGAACCCTTCTTCAAGCGGCTCAAAAACTCCGTCAACATCCTGCTGCCGCTCATCCTGACCAGCCTGAACCGCATCGACACCATCTCCAACGCGATGGAACTGCGCGGCTTTGGCAAAAAGAACAAGCGCACCTGGTACGCCCAGCGGCCCTTTGTCCGCCGCGATCTCATCGCGCTGGGTGTCGGGGTGCTTCTGCTGCTCCTCAGCCTCACCGTGACCATCCGGTTCGGGCGGTTCTACAATCCGTTTGTGTAAAGAGCAGGCGGCTGGCTCATTGCCACCCTGGTGGCGAATGCGGTATAATCTTTGCAGGAACCACCGTAGAAAACGAGCGGTTCATCCTGGTTATTCCAAGGCAGTGCGGGCAGTGCGCACAAGATACTCCATGGCCTCCACCGGGTATTGCCCCGCGGCAGTCTCCCCGGTGAGCATCACGCTGGAAGCACCGTCTGACACGGCGTTGTAGATATCGCTGACCTCGGCGCGGGTGGGTACCGCCCGGCTGCACATACTGTCCAGCATCTGGGTCACCACCATAAAGGGCACCCCGGCAGACCGGCAGACCGCCGAAAGCTGTTTCTGGCACCGGGGCAGTTCCCACAGGGGCATGGCGTTGCCGAGGTCCCCGCGGGCAATGACCACTTCATCCACAAGAGGCAGGAACTCCGGCAGGGCCTGCACCCCCGCAAGGTTCTCGATCTTGGCAAAAATGCGGATCTGCCCGGCCCCGGCCTGTTCCAGCGCCCGGCGCAGGGTGCGGATGTCCTCGGCCCCCCGCACGAAGGGCAGCATCACCCCGGTAACGCCGCAGGCTCCCGCCAGCTGCAGGTTTTGCAGGTCTGCCTCCGTCAACGTGGGGGAGGCTACCGCCAGCCCCGGCGCCGCAAGGCTTTTGCGGCTTTGCAGAGTGCCGCCCCGCACCACGGTACACTGCAGGGCCGCGCCGTCGGCTCCGGCAACCTGCACAAGGAGCCTGCCGTCGTCCAGCAGGAGGTTCTGGCCCGGCCGGGCCGCCTGCACCAGCGCCGCCGGGCAGGGAACACCCCCTTGCCCCAGCCGGAGGCTCTGCCCCGGTTCCAGCACAAGGGGCTGGGTCAGTGTGCCGATGCGCAGCTCCGGCCCCTGCAGGTCGATGAGCAGCTGGGGGATGCCCACGGCGTGGATCATGTCCAGCCAGTCTTTGTGGGCCGAAAGGGGCCCGTGGGAAAGGTTCATGCGGATGCCTGTCATGCCAGCTTCCACCATGTGCTGCAAGGTCTCCGGCTGGGCACAGGCGGGGCCGATGGTGCCATAAAATTCCAAAAGATCACCCGATTTCGTTTTTTCTTATTGTAACATGGAACCGGGCCGTTGAAAAGTGGTGTTGTACAATTTGTCCCCGCTCATACAGTGTAGGAGGATCATAGTTTGGGAGGTGCGTTGTATGCTGTTGACTCTGCTGCAATTTTTTGCCACGAAATTTCTGGTGCTTGCGCTGCATCTGGAAGCGGGGAGCTTCCCCAAGCCCCTGAGCGCACGGGAAGAGGTCGAGACCTTTGCGGCCCTGCGGGCGGGCGACCCCACGGCGCGGGAAACGCTCATCCGGCACAATCTGCGGCTGGTGGTGCATGTGGCGAAAAAATACTACGCCCAGCCCAGCGACCAGGAAGACCTGATCTCCATTGGAACCATCGGCCTGATGAAGGCGGTGGATACCTTCGACTCTACCCGGAAGGCACGGTTCTCAACCTATGCGAGCCGCTGCATTGAAAATGCTATCCTCACCCGAACGAACGCCGGACGGAGAATCGGAACCATCTCCACCGCCATCGGGGTCATTCTCGTCCTCTTCCGGGTCTACCGGGAAGGTGGTCCAGTCAATCTCATCCTCCGGTGAGCCGAAGAGCACCACATGCGCCACCTTGCCGTCCCACACCACCTTGCGTACCACCGTGCGGATGGCAGCACGTTTCTGGGTCACGGTCATATCGTCGATGTTGTCGTGGAACACAGTCAGCAGTTGACGCATCAGGTCAAATTCCATCCCTGCCAGAACGCCTTCGTCCGTAAGGCTTTCCAGTTCCCGGATGCGGGAGCTCAGGGCGGCATCCTGACCGTTCAGCTCCTCAATGCGCTTTTTCAGGTGGACTGCGGCGGTGCTGTCGCTGAAGTCAGCCAGCGAATCAATCAGTGCATTGATCTTCCGCTGCGTCTCGGCCTGCTCTTTGCGCAGGGTGGAAAGCTTGGTCTCAAACTCGGAGCGGTTGCCTGCGTGGGCGGACTTTGCCTTTTCCAACTGCTTCATAAAGTCGCTGGAATGGTCGGCAAGGTGCTTGACCTGTTCGCAGATGGCAGCATCCAGCAAATTGCCGTTGGCATTCCGGACATTACATAACTCTCTCCGGCTGCGCTCCTTCAGCTTGCACATATAAGGAAAAACTACCTGCCCGTCTGCCGTTTTGCGCCCGGTGACCTTGGGGTACATCCGGCTGCCGCAGGAGCACCACAGCAGACCGGTCAGCAGCGCCTCGTTGCCGCGGGATGCGTGGTAGGACTTGGATTTGTTCCGCTCCAGCGATTCCTGCACCCGGATCCACCGGTTGGAGGAAATGATGCCGGGGTGTTCGCCCACTGAAACGATCCACTCGCTGATGGGATTGTACACAGTCGCACGCCCCTTTTCCTGATCGCTGCGGTTGTAAGCAAGCACGCCCCGCACGCCGTCAAAATCGGACTCCGGGGAGAACAGCTCTGCCTCGTTGTCCACAAAATACTGATAGGCGTCCTTGTCTGCAATAAGGTAGACAGGATTCTGCAAAATAGACTTGATGGAGAACCGGGTGAAAGAACGCCCGGTTTTTGTTTTGACGCCCTGCCGCAGCAGCTCGGTCTCGGTCATGGTCAGGGAATCGTACTGCTCATAGAGGTCGAAAATTTTGTAGATGATCTCTGCCTCATCCGGCAGCAGCTTCAGCTTGCAAGCTTTTTTTGTCTTGCCGTCCACCGTGATGCTCTTGACGCTCTCGGAGGCGTATCCCGTGGGGGTGGTGCCGCCCAACCAGCGCCCGGTCTTTGCCAGTTCGTGCATATTATCCCGGATGCGCTCTGCAATGGTCTCCCGCTCCAGTTGACTGAATACCGATGCGATGTACATCATGGCACGTCCCATGGGGCTGGAGGTATCAAAGCTTTCCCGGATGGACACAAAGTCGATGCCAAGCCGTCCAAGCTCTTCAATCAGGCTGGAAAAATCGCTGATGTTGCGGCTGATGCGGTCCAGACGATAGACCACGATGGCACGGATCTTCCGCTCTTTGGCGGCGGTCATCATCTTTTTGAAGTCCGGGCGGTTCAGGTTGCCGCCGGAAAAGCCCTCGTCCTCAAAGACGACCGCTTGCTGTGCTACGGCATCGCCGTAGTGGGTGCGGATATATTCGCGGCAGAGGTCGATCTGATTTCCGATGCTCTCGCCCTTGCCGGTGTAGCGGGACTTGCGGGAATAAATTGCAATGGTGTCGGCAGTTTTGGCCATGAGATACTCCTTTCATGTTGTCTGGTGGCCGTAGATGCGGCTATTGTAGCATGACAAGACATCTTTGTAAAGAAAAATAACGATAGTCATACATATTTCATCACAAATGGAACGGAGGTGTCAAGGATGTAAACGGTCAAAAAAGGGGGGAAAACAGAATGTTTGACTATTTCTATGGGCAGTCGGGCGAGATGTTCTCGTATTTCCGGGTGCCCAAAATTTTATTCCGGGACATACGCTTCAAAGATTTGTCCACTGATGCAAAGACCCTGTACGGCATCCTGCTGGACCGCATGAGCCTGTCCGTGAAAAACGGCTGGTTAGACGGGCAGGGGAGAGTGTATATCATTTTTCCCATACAGGAGGTTATGGATGCGCTTGGCTGTGCCGATAACAAGGCAACGAAGCTCTTTCGTGAGCTGGAAAACGCCGGACTTGTTGAACGGAAACGCCGGGGCTTGGGAAAGCCGAACCTCATCTACGTCAAAAACTTTGCAGACCAACGTTACCGCAATCGTGATAAGAACGATTCCGGTAACGCTGATTCCGGGGAACAGGATGCGGCAAAACAACGAAGAAATAAGACTGAGTGGAATAATACTGAAATGAGTGAGACTGACCCTTTCTTTTCCGAGGAAGGGGACGATACGGATGAGCGCACACAACTGGAAGATTATTTTTCTCAGTCTTTGGAGATTGATCTCCTGCTCCGGCTCTGCCCGGACGATGAGGACACCATCTATCAGATCGTGGACTTGCTGGTGGATACCTGTTCCACAAAACGCAAGATGTTGCGGATCGCAGGAGATGACAAGCCTGCCGAGGTGGTACGCAGTCGGCTGAAAAAGCTGAACGCCGACCACATCCGCTTCGTGCTGGATTCTCTGGCAGAAAACACCGCCCCGGTGCGGAACATGAAGCAGTATCTGCTGGCGATGC